>Ga0209810_1000063_pt1 | contig 325079 bp, 332 predicted proteins | sample Coa_R1_7_FD_187159 | JGI IMG/M metagenome (GOLD analysis project Ga0209810, IMG submission 187159) | Surface soil microbial communities from Centralia Pennsylvania, which are recovering from an underground coalmine fire - Coalmine... | ecosystem: Environmental > Terrestrial > Soil >...
CGACAGCGGCCAGACCTACTGCATCAGCATCCAGGTCGGCAACAAGTGGGCCTATGCGCAGCGGGGCAAGAGCCCGGTCGGAAACGGCGACGTGCAGGAAGCACAACCGCCGGCCGCCTGCCAGTAGCGCCTCAGGCCGCGACGCGCGGCGGGTTGTTCTCGTGGCTCGTCTTGATGTCGGGCTCGGCGGCCGTGAGCGCGTCGACGACGTCGGGGTCGAACTGCGTTCCGCGCATCCGGACGATCTCGTCGATCGCGTCCGCCCACCGCAGGGAGTCCCGGTAGGGCCGCGCGTCGGTCATGGCGTCGAGCGCGTCCGCGACCGCGAAGATCCTCGCCGCGAACGGGATGCGCCCGCTCTCGAGGCCGTCGGGGTACCCGCGCCCGTCCCAGCGCTCGTGGTGGGAGCGGATGATCTCGATCCCCCGTCCCTGGACGAAGGGGATGTGCCCGACGAGGCGGTGCCCGATCAGCGGGTGCGTCTCGATGCAGCGCCGCTCGGCGGTGTCGAGCGGCCCCGGCTTCAGCAGCACGTGGTCGGGGATGCCGATCTTGCCGATGTCGTGCAGCAGGAATCCCCACTCGACGGTGGGGTCGTCGAGCAGCGAGGGGTCGAGCTCCAGCGTCAGCTTCGTCGCGTACGCGCTGACGCGGCGCGAGTGCGCGCTCGTCTCCGCGTGCCGCGACTCCAGCGCGTCGAGCAGCGACTCGAGGATCTGCCGGTACGCGTCCGTCAGGAGCTCGTGCTGGCGCTGGCCGATCCCGATCAGCCGCAGGATGTCCGGGCTCGGGCCGTCGCCCCCGCCCTCGACCGCGCGCGCCGCGCAGAGCTTGTCGACCGTCGCGAGCAGGTGCAGCGGGTCGAGCGGCTTGATCAGCACCGCGTTCGCACCGGCCAGGCGCGCCCGCCGGCCGGCCTCCTCGGAGCCGCTGATCGCGATGATCGGCAGGCGGCGCGTGCGGAGGCTCTCGCGCAGCCGCTCGCAGTAGAAGACGCCGTCGATCCCGGGCAGGCCGATGTCGAGGACGAGCACGTCCGGCAGCGCCTCGGCCAGGCGCTTCTCCGCCTCGATCACGTGGTGCGCCGTCATCACGTCGAGCCCCTCGAGCTCGAGGACGGCGCGGAGCATCTCGCAGAGCGCGCGGTCGTCGTCGACGACGAGCACGCGTCGCGCCCGGTTGATCACGTTCGGTTCCCCCATTTGGACGACGGTCTCTGTGACCGTCGTTTCGGCAGCTCCGGCGGGCGGCTTGAACGGCAGCTTTCGACAGGCTCGAGCAGCATCTCCTTCCCCTCGTTCGCGCGGTCTCCGTCGAAAGTCGCGGCGCGAAACCCTCGCGCGAGGGACGACGGTCTACAGTTGTGCGACCGCGGGCGTGGCGAAACTGGTCAAACGCGCCGGGTTTAGGTCCCGGTGGACTTCGGTCCTTGGAGGTTCGAGTCCTCTCGCCCGCATCACGGCAGCACGGTGAACACCTCGTCCACCGGCGCACGCTCCTTCGGCGGCGGGGCACTCGCAGGCGGTCCGAGGTGGACGAGCGAGACGACGACCTCCTCCGGCGCCAGCCCGACCGCCTCCCGCACCGCCGGCTCGCGGAAGCAGCCCGGCGTGCGCCAGTAGGAAGCGAGGCCCCGCGCCGTCGCTGCGAGCAGCACCGCGTACGCGGCCGCCGCGGTCGCCTGCACGTCCTCGGCCGCGAGCACCGGGTCCTCCGACGGCATCGTGCTCACGAGCAGGAGCGTGGGCGCCCGCCGGAGCTTCGCCGCCTCCTGCTCCGGCACGAGCTCGTCGATGCGCGCACGCGTCTCGGGCCCGAGCAGGCGGAACCGCCAGGGGTTCGTCAGCTTGTGGTTCGGCGCCCAGCGGGCGAGGTCGACGAGCTCCCGCACGACCGCCTCGTCGACCGGCTCGTCCCCGTACTGCTTGTGCGTGCGGCGGGCGCGGATGGCGGTTTCGACGTCCACGCGCAGCAAGCTACATAGGTGGTTCAATGCCCGGACGGATGCCGACGCAGGTCGAAGAGCTCGCGGACAACAAGGTCAAGCTGACGGTCGAGGTCTCGGCGCACGACGTCCACCACGCCGTCGAGCACGCAGCCACCGACCTCGCGCGCACCGTTCGCATTCCGGGCTTCCGCAAGGGCAAGGTGCCGATGCCGTTGCTCGTGCAGCGGGTCGGGAGGGAGCGGATCTACGAGGAGGCGGTCGACAGCCACATCGGCAGCTGGTTCTGGGACGCGGCGGCGCGCGCACGCGTCAACCCCGTCGCGATGCCCGAGTACCAGTACGACCTCCCGACGAGCGACAGAGAGGACTGGAGCTTCACCGCGACGGTCGAGGTGCAGCCGAAGCCCGAGCCGGCCGACTGGACCACGCTCGAGGTGCCGAAGCACGAGGTGACCGTGCCGCAGGAGGCGGTGCAGGCGGAGCTCGAGCAGCTGCAGCGCATCGCCGCCGAGCTGGTGCCCGTCCAGGGACGCCCCGCGCACGACGGAGACGTCACCGTCGTCGACGTCGTCGCGGCAGACGGCACCGGCCAGCGGGACCTCGTCGTCGAGCTTGGCTCGGAACGCCTCGTCGAGGAGCTCGAGAACGCAATCCGCGGGCTCGCGCCCGGCGACGAGCGCGAGGTCGCGTACGAGCTCTTCAACGGCACCCGCCGGAAGGCGACGGTCGCGGTCAAGGAGATCTTCGAGCGCGTGCTCCCGCCGCTCGACGACGACCTCGCGAAGGCGACGAGCGAGTTCGACACGCTCGACGAGCTGCAGAGCGACGCGGAGGCGCGGCTCCGCGAGCAGGTCGAGCAGGAGGTCGAGGCGGCTTTCCGCGCGGACGCGCTCGACGAGCTCGTCAAGGCGTCGCGTTTCGTCGCGACGGGGCCGCTCGTCGAAGCGCGGACGCGCGACCTCCTGACGGGGCTCGCGCGGAGCCTGCAGGCCCGGGGCATCGACGCCGAGGCGTACCTGGGGTTGACGCGCCAGACACCCGAGGAGCTCGAGCAGCGACTCCGGGCCGAGGCGTCCCTTTCCGTCTCGCGCGAGCTCGTGCTCGAGGCGGTCGCCGACAAGCTCGGCATCGAGGTGACCGACGACGAGCTCCGAGCCGAGCTGCGCGAGTCGGGCGAGCCGGACGAGACGATCGAGGAGTTCCTCGCCGACGTGGGAGTCGACCGCCTCCGCGACGACGTCCGGCTCGAGCGCGCGCTCGACCGCGTCGCAGCCGAGGTGAAGCCGATCGCGCCCGACCTGCACGAGGCGCGCGAAGCGATCTGGACGCCGGAGAAGGAGCAGCCGGCCGAGACCCCGAAACTCTGGACCCCCGGCACGTAAAAGGAGCTGAAGCCGATGAGCCCCCTGATTCCGATGGTCGTCGAGCAGACGTCGCGCGGCGAGCGCGCCTTCGACATCTACTCGCGCCTGCTCGCCGAGCGCATCGTCTTCCTCGGCACTCCGGTCGACGACCAGATCGCGAACCTGATCATCGCGCAGCTCCTGCACCTGGAGTCGGAGGACCCCGAGAAGGACATCTCGCTCTACATCAACTCGCCGGGCGGCTCGGTCTACGCGGGGCTCGCGATCTACGACACGATGCAGTTCATCAAGCCCGACATCCAGACCATCTGCGTGGGCATCGCGATGAGCATGGGGTCGCTGCTCCTCGCCGGCGGCGCGAAAGGGAAGCGGATGGCACTGCCGAACTCACGGATCCTGATCCACCAGGTGTCCGGCGGGTTCCAGGGTCAGGGCACCGACATCGAGATCCAGGCCCGCGAGGTGATCGGCCTCAAGCGGCGCCTGGAGGAGATCTACGCGCAGCACACCGGCAAGCAGCAGGAGGAGATCTCGCGCGACATGGAACGTGACTTCTTCATGAGCCCCAACGAGGCCGTCGAGTACGGGATCATCGACACCGTGATCACGCACCGCGACACCGCGGTCCGGGCGGAGGCCGCCTGACCGGACGGCACTAGCCGTTTCGGCCGAATAGGGGTAAAAGGAGACCTGGGATGGCGCGCGCGAGCGAAGGAAACGAGCAGCTCCTCTGCAGCTTCTGCGGCAAGTCGCAGCGCCAGGTCAAGAAGCTGATCGCGGGCCCCGGCGTCTACATCTGCGACGAGTGCATCGATCTCTGCAACGAGATCATCGACGAGGAGCTGACGACACCGAGCTCGCTCGACCTCGACAACCTGCCGCGCCCGATGGAGATCTACGCGGCGCTGAACGACTACGTCGTCTCGCAGGAGGAGGCGAAGCGCACGCTCGCAGTCGCCGTCTACAACCACTACAAGCGCGTCCAGATGGGCTCCGACGACGGTGACGTCGAGCTGCAGAAGTCGAACATCCTGCTGCTCGGGCCGACGGGCTGCGGCAAGACGCACCTCGCGCAGACGCTCGCGCGCATCCTGAACGTGCCGTTCGCGATCGCCGACGCGACCGCGCTGACCGAGGCGGGCTACGTCGGCGAGGACGTCGAGAACATCCTGCTCAAGCTGATCCAGGCAGCGGACTTCGACATCAAGAAGGCCGAGACGGGGATCATCTACATCGACGAGGTCGACAAGATCGCGCGCAAGGCGGACAACCCGTCGATCACGCGCGACGTCTCGGGCGAGGGGGTGCAGCAGGCGCTGCTGAAGATCCTCGAGGGGACGGTCGCCTCGGTGCCGCCGCAGGGCGGCCGGAAGCATCCGCACCAGGAGTTCCTCTCGATCGACACCACGAACATCCTCTTCATCTGCGGCGGCGCGTTCGCCGGCCTCGACAAGATCATCGCCAAGCGGATCGGCAAGAACGCCGTCGGCTTCGGGCGCGAGATCTCGTCGAAGCGCGACGCGGAGTCGGCCGAGCTGCTCGCGCACGTGATGCCGGAGGACCTGCTCAACTTCGGCCTCATCCCGGAGTTCATCGGCCGCCTCCCGGTGCTGTCCGCCGTCCACCAGCTGAAGCGCGACGACCTCGTCCAGATCCTCACCGAGCCGAAGAACGCGCTCACCAAGCAGTACCAGCGCTTCTTCAACTACGACAACATCGACCTCGTCTTCACCGAGGAGGCGCTCTGGTCGATCGCCGACAAGGCGCTCGAGCGAGAGACGGGCGCGCGCGGGCTGCGCTCGATCATCGAGAACGCGTTGCTCGACGTCATGTTCGAGCTGCCGTCGCGGAAGGACGTCTCCAAGTGCGTGATCACGAAGGAGACGATCGAGAAGGGCCTGCGCCCGACCCTCGTCACGAGCGCCGGCGCCGACCTGATCGAGCCCGACGAGCTGGCCGAAGAGTCGGCCTGACGGCCGCTCCGGGAGGGCCGATGCAGGTCGGCGACGTCTACGGCCCGTCGAGTTGGACCGAGGTCACACAGGATCGGGTTCATGCATTCGCAGACGCGACCGGCGACCACCAGTGGATCCACGTCGATCCTGAACGCGCGAAGGACGGGCCGTTCGGGACGACGATCGCGCACGGCTACCTCACGCTCTCGCTCCTGCCTGCGGCCTCGTACGAGGTCGTCCCGCGCAGCGGCGGGATGTCGATCAACTACGGGCTCAACAGGGTCCGGTTCCCGGCGCCGGTGCCGGTCGGCTCCCGCGTGCGATCGAGCTTCGAGATCGTGGAGCTCGAGGAGCACGACTGGGGCAGGCAGGTGACGATGCGGGCGACGGTCGAGCGCGAGGGCGGCGAGAAGCCGGTCTGTGTCGCAGACGTCGTCTTCCGCTACTACACAGTAGATGGTTGATCGGCAAATCGAGGCCGCTGCGGATGGGGGCCTGCACACGGCGCATTGCGCCCGCCTCGCCCGGCGCCAAGGCCCACCGGCCTTGCCACCGGTCGAGTCGACCACACTGCTTGGTACAGGCCCTCCCCGCGACGACCGCATTCACCGATCAACCATCTAGCGATGAACGAGAACAGGCGGATCGCGATCCTCGGAGCGGGGCGGCTCGCGGAGTCGATGCTGAGCGGGTTCCTCACGACCGGCTGGCGCGACGCGGCGGACATCGTGGCGACGAGCCGCCGCGCCGAGCGGCGCGACGCGCTGTCGGCGCTCTACGGGATCGAGACGACGGCCGACAACGCAGCCGCGATCCGGGGTACACGCCTCGTGATCCTGTCCGTGAAGCCGCAGGACATCGCGACGCTGCTCGAGGCGATCGCACCTGCGGTCACAGAGGAGCAGACGCTGCTGTCGGTCGCCGCCGGCGTGACGACGCGCGCGATCGAGTCGCGGCTCCCGGAGCGCGCGCGCGTCGTGCGCGCGATGCCGAATGCGCCGGCGCTCGTCCACGAAGGGATCGCGGGCATCTGCGGCGGCGACCACGCGCGGGACGAGGACGTCGAGGTGGCGACGACGGCGCTCGGCCACCTCGGCGCGGTCGTCAGGGTCGCCGAGGACGACATGGACGCGGTCACCGCGCTGAGCGGCTCCGGCCCCGCGTACTTCGCGCTCCTCGCCGAGGCGATGATCGAGGCCGGGCTCCTCCTCGGGCTCTCCCGCGACGTCTCGACGCGGCTCGTCGTCCAGACGATGTTCGGAAGCGCACGGCTGCTGCGGGACGAGCAGATGCACCCGGTCGAGCTGCGCGAGGCCGTGACCTCGCCCGGCGGCACGACGACGCGGGCGATCCGCGAGCTCGAGCGCTCGGGCGTGCGGGCCGCGTTCCTGAACGCGATCAACGCCGCCACCGAGCGCTCGCGCGAGCTCGCGGACCGTCTGCCGCCCGCGTAGCTCGGATCCCAGTTCCTCGGGTGATGATGGCCGCCACGCCGTTTGACGCCTCCAGGATGCATATCTAGGATCCGAAATCCGGTAAATGGACACAGAAGTGGGTATGGACACCAGCAGTCGGATCCAGGAACAGGCGGCGCGGCTCGAGGCTCAGTGGGCCGAGGACGAGCGGTGGGCGGGCATCGCCCGCAGCTACTCGGCGGAAGACGTGGTGCGCCTGCGGGGGTCGGTGGTGCCGGAGTGCACGCTGGCGCGGCTCGGCGCGGAGCGGCTCTGGCGCCTTCTGACGCGCGGCGGCTACGCGAACGCGCTCGGCGCGCTCACCGGCGGGCAGGCGGTGCAGATGGTGAAGGCGGGGCTCGAGGCGATCTACCTCTCCGGCTGGCAGGTGGCGGCCGATGCGAACCTCGCCGGCGCCACCTACCCGGACCAGAGCCTGTATCCGGCGAACTCGGTGCCGCAGCTCGTGCGGCGCCTGAACAACGCGCTCCTGCGTGCCGACCAGATCGACTGGTCGGAGGGGCGGAACGGCACCGACTGGCTGGCGCCGATCGTCGCCGACGCCGAGGCCGGCTTCGGCGGCGCGCTCAACGCCTACGAGCTGATGCGGTCGCTGGTCGAGGCCGGCGCCGCCGGCGTGCACTTCGAGGACCAGCTCGCGGCGGAGAAGAAGTGCGGCCATCTGGGCGGCAAGGTGCTGGTGCCGACCTCGCAGTTCATCCGCACGCTGGAGGCGGCGCGCCTCGCGGCCGACGTGCTCGGGGTGCCGACGGTGCTGGTCGCGCGCACGGACGCGCTCTCGGCGACGCTGCTGACGAGCGACGTCGACGAGGCCGACCAGCGCTTCGTCACGGGCGAGCGGACGCGTGAGGGCTTCTACCGGGTTACGGACGGGATCGACGCCGCGATCGCCCGCGGCCTCGCCTACGCGCCCTACGCGGACGTGCTGTGGTTCGAGACCTCGACGCCGGATCTGGGCGAGGCGAAGGAGTTCGCGCAGGCGATCCACGAGCGCCACCCGCGCAAGCTGCTCGCCTACAACTGCTCGCCGTCGTTCAACTGGAAGAAGGCGCTCTCCGACCAGCAGATCGCGACCTTCCAACAGCAGCTCGGCGAGTGGGGCTACCGCTTCCAGTTCATCACGCTGGCCGGCTTCCACTCGCTCAACGAGGCGATGTTCGCGCTCGCCCGCGGCTACCGCGACCGCGGCATGAGCGCCTACGTCGAGCTGCAGCAGCGCGAGTTCGCGCTCGAGGCCGAGGGCTACACCGCCACCAGGCACCAGCGCGAGGTCGGTGCGGGATACTTCGACCAGGTGATGCAGGCGGTGTCCGGCGGCAACAGCTCCACCCTCGCCCTGCGCGGGTCGACGGAGGAAGCGCAATTCGCATGAGGCGTAGGCTCGACGGAGCCTCGGCGCAGGCGCCGGCTTCGCCGGCGCCGGAGCGACCTTGAGCAGAGAAGCCGACGTGCTGTCGCGCGAGGCTCTCGGCTTCGTCGACCGGCTGCACCGGGAGCTGAACCCGGAGCGCGAGCGCCTGCTCGCGGCGCGCGAAGCGCGGCGCGGGCAGACGCCGCGGTTCGTGCGGGCGCCGGAGGACTTCACGGTCGCTCCGGCGCCCGCCGACCTGCAGGACCGCCGCGTCGAGATCACGGGGCCGGTCGACCGGAAGATGATGATCAACGCGCTCAACTCCGGCGCGAAGGTCTTCATGGCCGACTTCGAGGACGCGAACTCGCCGACGTGGGAGAACGTGCGGCAGGGTCAGCGCAACGTCCACGACGCGGTCCGCCGCGGGATCGAGCTCGACACGCCGGAGAAGAGCTACCGCCTGACCGAGGTGACGGCGACTCTCGTGATCAGGAACCGCGGCTGGCACCTCGTGGAGCGGCATCACGAGGTCGACGGGCAGCCGGTCAGCGCGTCGCTCTTCGACTTCGGCCTGACGGTGTTCAACAACGCGCACGAGCAGCTCTCGCGCGGGACGGGCCCGTACTTCTACCTCCCGAAGCTCGAGTCCCACGAGGAGGCTCGGCTGTGGGCCCGCGCGTTCCGGATCGCGGAGGACGAGCTCGGGCTGGAGCGCGGGTCGATCAAATGCACCGTGCTGATCGAGACGATCCTCGCGGCGTACGAGATGGACGCGATCCTGTACGAGCTGCGCGAGCACTCGTGCGCGTTGAACGCCGGCCGCTGGGACTACATCTTCAGCTGCATCAAGAAGATGGGCGCCCTGCTGCCCGATCGGGCGCAGGTGACGATGACGGTGCCGTTCATGCGCGCGTACACGGAGCTGCTCGTGAAGACGTGCCACGACCGGGAAGCGCACGCGATCGGCGGGATGGCGGCGTTCATCCCGTCGCGGCGGGACCCGGAGGCGAACGCCGTCGCGCTCGCGAAGGTCGCGGAGGACAAGCGCCGCGAGGCGAACGACGGCTTCGACGGCACGTGGGTCGCCCACCCGGATCTCGTGCCGACCGCGATGGCGGAGTTCGACGCCGTGCTCGGCGAGCGCCCGAGCCAGGTCGACCGCAAGCGCGACGACGTCCACGTGACGGAGGAGCAGCTCCGCGACTTCGACGTGCCCGGGGGTGAGATCACCGACGAGGGCCTGCGCGTGAACGTCAGCGTCGGCGTCCGCTACATCGACGCGTGGCTGCACGGCGTCGGGGCGGCGGCGATCGACAACCTGATGGAGGACGCCGCGACCGCGGAGATCTCGCGGGCGCAGGTGTGGTCGTGGGTGCAGAGCGGCCGCTTCGATGAGGCGCGGGTGCGCGACGAGATAGCCAAGGTCGAAGCGTCGGACGAGGCGAAGGAGGTCTTCGCCGACGTCGCCCTCTCCGTGCCGATGAAGGACTTCCTGACGCTGTCGGCGTACGATCGCCTCGAATGAACCTCGAGAGCACGAAGGCCGACGACATCGCGGGGCTGATCGAGGAGGCGATCGTCTCCGGCGACATCGCGCCCGGAACCGTCCTGCGCCAGGAGCAGCTCTCCGAGCGCTTCGGCGTCTCGCGGACGCCGGTGCGCGAAGCGCTCCGGCGCCTCGCCGCGCTCGGGCTGGTCTCGTTCGAGCCGAACCGCGGCGTGCGCGTGCGGACGCTGTCCCACGACGACCTCCGCGAGGCGTTCCTCGTGCGCGCCGAGCTCGAGGCGCTGGTCACCGCCGAGGCGGCGCGGAAGATGACGCCGGAGGCGCTCGAGCAGCTCGAGGAATGCGAGAAGCGGTTCGCGCGCCTTACGCGCGAGATCCGGTCGCACGAGCCGGGCGGCAACCGCCGCTCGCTGATGGGCGAGTGGATGCGCGCGAACCACGCGTTCCACGACGTGCTCTACCGCGTCGCGGCGATGCCGTACGTCGAGTCCGTCGCGAAAGCCGCGCGCAGGACGTTCTCCGGCCCGACCGTGTGGGCGCCCGTCGACGACGAGCTCGAGGTGCTGTACGAGCGGAACCAGGCCGAGCACCGGGCGATCCGGCAGGCGCTCGCCGCCGGCTCGGTCGACGGCGCGCGCGAGCTCGCCCGCGAGCACGTGATGCACAGCTTCGAGCTGCTGACGACGATCCTCGCGCACGTCGGCGCCGACTGGGTCCGCGCCTGATCGACTAGACTCGCCCGCATAGTTCCTGCGTAGACCTCACCCGCCCGTAGGATCGACTCCGCTATGAGACGTGAGACGGGCATGCCGCCGCGGTACGACCCGCACGGCGTCGAGGAGCGCTGGCAGCGCACGTGGGAGGAGGAGGGCCTCTACGGCGCCGACCCCGACCCTTCCCGCACGCCCTACGTCGACGCGCACCCGCCGCCCAACGTCACCGGCGAGCTGCACACGGGGCACGCGCTCCAGCTCGCGCTCGGCGACACGCTCGTCCGCCTGAAGCGGATGCAGGGCTACAACGTCCTCTTCCAGCCCGGCTACGACCACGCCGGCATCTCGACGCAGTCCGTGGTCGAGAAGGTGCTGGTCGCGGAGGGGACGTCGCGCCAGGAGCTCGGGCGCGAGGCGTTCGAGGCGCGCGTCTGGGAGTGGCTGCACGAGTACGGCGGCAAGATCCTCCACCAGTTCCGGCGCATGGGCGCGTCGCTCGACTACCGGCGCACGCGCTTCACGATGGACGACGACTACGTGCGCGCCGTGATGCGCCTCTTCGTGCACCTGTACCGCCGCGGCTGGATCTACCGCGCGAACCGGATCATCAACTGGTGCCCGTTCCACGAGACGTCCCTCTCGGACCTCGAGCTCGAGCACGTCGACGTCGACGACACGCTCTCCACCATCCGCTATCCGCTCGCGGACGGCGGGGGCTTCGTGGCGATCGCGACCGTCCGTCCGGCGACGATCCCCGCCGACGTCGCCGTCGCCGTGCACCCGGCGGACGAGCGGTACACGCACCTCGTCGGGCGGGAGGTGATCGTGCCGTGGACGGAGAACCGCGTGCCGGTGATCGCCGACGAGCGCGTCGAGCGCGAGTTCGGCACCGGTGCGCTGAAGATCACCCCGGCCCACGACCCGAACGACTTCGCCATCGGGCGCGACCACGGGCTGCCCGAGCCGAGCTGCATCGGGCTCGACGGGCGCGTGACGGCAGCGGGCCTCGAGGGCCTCACGCAGCAGGAGGCCGCCGAGAAGGTGCTCGCCTGGTGCAGGGAGCGCGGTCTGCTCGAGAAGCGCGAGCACTATCGCCACAGCGTCGCGACCTGCGAACGCTGCCACTCGCGGATCGAGCCGCTGATCTCGCTCCAGTGGTGGTGCGCGATGGGGGAGCTCAAGCAACGGGGGCTCGACGCGCTGCGCACCTGCGAGGTCCGCTTCCACCCCGAGAGCCAGCACCGGTTCGCGATCGACTCGCTCGAGAACGCGCCCGACTGGAACATCTCGCGCCAGATCTGGTGGGGCCACCAGATCCCCGTCTGGTACTGCCCCGAGGGGCACCTGACGGTGGAGGAGACGGAGCCTGCCGCCTGCGCCGAGTGCGGCTCGCCCGACCTGACGCGCGAGACGGACGTGCTCGACACGTGGTTCAGCTCCGCGCTGTGGCCGTTCGCGACGCTCGGGTGGCCCGACGAGACGCCGGAGCTCGCGTACTTCTACCCGGGCGACCTGCAGACCACGGCGCGCGAGATCATCCGCCTCTGGGAGAACCGGATGATCTTCCTGGGCCTCGAGCTGCTGGGCGAGGTGCCGTTCCGCGACGTGATCATCCACTCGACGGTGCTCGCGCCCGACGGCCGGCGCATGTCGAAGTCGCTCGGAACCGGCGTCGACCCGCTGCAGCTGATCGACAAGTACGGCACCGATGCCACGCGGTACGGGCTGATGAAGAATTCGCTCACGCAGGACGTCCGCTTCTCGTACTCCGCGATCGAGGAAGGCGGCAAGCTGGCGAACAAGCTCTGGAACGCTGCGCGGCTGATCCTCACGGCGTGCGAGGGGGCGGCGCCTGCCGAGCGGCCGGCGACGCTCGAGGAGCGCTGGATCCTCGCGCGGCTGTCGCAGACGCAGCGGCGCGTCGAGGCGCTGCTGGCGGAGTTCGACTTCGCGCACACGATGGACGAGCTCTACCACCTGACGTTCGACGACTTCTGCGACTGGTACCTCGAGGCGGTCAAGGCGCGCCTCTACGACGGCGACGCGGATGCGCGGACGACGGCCACGGCGGCGCTCGAGCGGCTCCTCGAGCTGCTGCACCCGGCGCTGCCGCACGTGACGGAGGAGATCTGGTCGCACCTGCCCGGGCGGGAGACGCGCCTGATCGTCGCTCCGTGGCCCCACGCGGGGAACGAGGCGGACGCCGGCGCGCTCGCGCGCGTCCAGGAGTACGCGCAGGTCTTCCGGCGCTCGGGCGTCGTACCGAAGCTCGAGGGCGACGAGAAGCGGATCTTCGACGCGGTCGTGAAGCCGGACCGCGCGCCGCGACGCGAGAACGGGAACGTCGACGCGGAGCGCGAGCGGCTGTGGGCGGAAGTCGCGCGCGCCGAGAAGATGCTCGCGAACGAGCGCTTCGTCGCGAATGCGCCGCCCGAGGTCGTCGCAGCGGAGCGCGAGAAGCTCGAGCGCTACCGGCGCGAGCTCGATGCGATCGGCGGTTGACTGGCTCGAGAGCCTCAGCCCGTGGCCGCAGGACGGCTTCGGGACCGGGCGGATGCGCGCGCTGCTGGACCGGCTCGGGAACCCGCAGCGGTGCTTCGAGGCGGTCCACGTCGTCGGCACGAAGGGGAAGTCGACGGCGGCTCGCCGGATCGCGCGCACGATCGGCGGGCCCTCGTACACGTCGCCGCACGTCTCCGGCTGGCACGAGCGGCTCGACACGGACCCCGACGGCTTCGAACGGGCGGTCGCGCGCGTCCGGCGCGACGCGGAGGCGGTCGGTGCGACGCAGTTCGAGACGGTCACCGCGGCCGCCTTCGCCGACTTCGCGGCGCGCGGCGCTGCCGTCGCCGCGGTCGAGGCGGGGCTCGGCGGCCGGCACGACGCGACGAACACGATCGACGCGCGGGTCGTCCTGCTCACGAACGTCGGCCTCGAGCACACGGCCGTGCTCGGCTCGACGCGGGAGGCGATCGCCGCGGAGAAGCTGGCGGTCGCGGGCCCGCACGCGACCGTCGTGCTGCCCGACGGCGAGTTCGCGCACCTCGTCCCCGGCGAGGTGCGGATCGGCGGGGCGGCCGAGGCCGTCGAGGCGTTCCTCGGGGAGCGGCGGCCGCTGGCCGACGCCGGCCTGCCGGGCAGGCTCGAGCACCGCGACGGGGAGGTGCGCGACGGCGCGCACACGCCGGAGGCCGCCGAGTGGCTCCTCGAGCGGCTCCCGGAGCCGCACGACTACGTCGTGGTGGCGTCGATCCTCGCGGACAAGGACGCGCCGGCGATTCTCGAGCGGCTGGCGCGCGCGGGCAGGACGCTCGTCGCGACGGCGTCCTCGAACGAGCGCTCGCTCGCGGCGGAGGCCGTCGCCGACCTGGCGCGGGGCCGCTTCGACCGCGTCGAGATCGCCGCCGAGCCGGCGGTGGCGCTCGCCCGGGCGCGGGAGCTCGGGCGGCGCGTGCTCGTCACCGGCTCGCTCTACCTCCTTGCCGATCTCGCCCGCGGCGAGTGAAATCTCCGTACGATGACCCGCGCCCGTGAACGGACGACCGTGTTCCTGTTCGCCCTGCTCCTGCTCGTGCTCTACGTCGGGCTGGCGTTTGCCGCCGGGTACGGACTAGGAAGAATCCTGCTGTGACGGCGTCCACGTTCAGCGGGGTGCACGACTTCTTCCACTCGTCGACGTGGTACGTGATCCGGAACCTCGCGATCTTCTTCGTGATCGTGTTCTGGATCGCGACGATCTACTGGGTCTACAAGGACGCGCGTCGCAGGATCGAGGACCCGCTGATCGTGCTCGTCGTGACGGCCGTCGGCGTCGTCCCGTTCATCGGCCCGCTGATCTACATGCTCTTCCGGCCGCCCGAGTACCTCGAGGACGTCCGCGAGCGGGAGCTCGAGATCAAGGCGATGGAAAAGCGGCTCGGTGCACGCGACCTCCACTGCCCCGTCTGCCGCGCAGAGGTCGACGAGGACTTCCTCGTCTGCCCCGTGTGCACGACGCGGCTGCGCCAGGCGTGCACCGCGTGCGGCCGCCCGCTCGAGGCGTCGTGGCAGATGTGCCCGTACTGCGAGACCATGATCGAGCACGACCCGGACGCGCCCGTCGCGCTCGCCGAGGCGAAGAAGCGGCCGCCGCGCGCGCGCAGGCAGACGCGGTAGTCTGCTCGGCCGCATGGCCGTGGAGCGGACGCTCATCCTCGCGAAACCGGACGCGGTCGACCGAAGTCTCGCCGGCGAGATCCTCGCGCGCTTCGAGCGCCGCGGGCTGAAGCTCCGGGCCGCGCGGCTCGTGACGGCGACGCGCGAGCTCGGCGAGACGCACTATGCCGAGCACCGCGAGAAGCCCTTCTTCGGCGAGCTCGTCGACTTCATCACGTCAGGGCCGACGCTGGCGTTCGTCCTCGAGGGCGAGGGCGCGGTTGCGACCTGCCGCAAGACGATCGGCGCGACGAACCCCGCCGACGCATGCCCCGGCAGCATCCGGGGCCAGTTCGCGCTCGCGATGCCGAACAACCTCGTCCACGGCTCCGACTCCACCGAGTCGGCAGAGCGCGAGATCGGGATCTGGTTCCCCGATGGCCTCGCGTAGCTCCTGGCAGCACGACGCCCAGCGCAACGCCGCCAACTGGACCCGGGCGAACCGCGACTACACCGACGAGAACGCGGAGATCAACTGGGCGCTGGACGAGATCTCCTGGGGCGTCTGGGGGATCGACGAGTCGGAGCTGAACGTGCTCGGCGACGTGGCCGGTCTCGACGTGGTCGAGCTCGGGTGCGGAACGGCGTACTTCTCCGCGTGGCTCGCGAAGAAGGGAGCGCGGCCGGTCGGCGTCGACATCACGCCGGCGCAGCTCGAGACGGCGCGGCGGATGATGGCGGAGACCGGCGTCGAGTTCCCGCTGGTCGAGGCGGACGCGGGCGAGACCGGTCTTCCCGACGCGGGCTTCGACCTCGTCGTCTCCGAGTACGGCGCGTCGATCTGGGTCGACCCGTACCGGTGGATCCCGGAGGCCGCGCGGCTCCTCCGTCCCGGCGGACGACTCGCGTTCCTCTGCAACTCGCCGCTCGTCGTCGTGTGCTGCGTCGACGACGGCGCCGCGACGACGACGCTGCAGCGCCCGATGTTCGGCATGCACCGTTTCGAATGGGCGGGCGAGGTCGGTGTGGAGTTCCACCTCCCGCACGGAAGATGGATCGACCTGCTGCGCGCGAACGGCTTCGAGGTCGAGCGGCTGATCGAGGTCCAGGCGCCGCCCGACGCCGAGACGCACGAGTACTACGCCTACGTCGACGCCGACTGGGCCCGCCGGTGGCCCTGCGAGGACATCTGGGTCGCCCGGTCGAGCCGCTAGTCCTCGCGTCGACGTCGCCGCAGCGGCGGTCGATCCTGGAGCAGCTGCGCATCCCGTACGACGTCGTCGCGCCCGACTACGAGGAGGTCGACGGAACGTCGCCCGCGGAGCGGGCGGCGGGGAAGGCGCGATCGGTCGACGCGGGGGAGCGGCCGGTGCTCGGCGTGGACACCGAGGTCGTGTTCGACGGCGAGCTGCTCGGGAAGCCCGCCGACGCCGCCGAGGCCGAGCGCATGCTCGAGCGCCTCGCCGGCCGCACCCACGACGTGGTCTCGGGCCTCTGCCTGCGGACGCAGGCGTGGGAGGAGCTGCACGAGGAGACGACGCACGTCACATTCCGCGAGCTGACGCCGCGCGACCTCGCGCACTACGTCGCCTCCGGCGAGTGGCGGGGACGCGCGGGCGCGTACGCGATCCAGGGGCTCGGCGCGAGCCTCGTGGAGCGCATCGAGGGCGACTTCCTGAACGTCGTCGGTCTGCCGGGCTCGCTGCTCGTCCGCCTCCTGGCGACGCGCTTTGCCGGTCTCTACGGGTTCGGCTGATGCCGCGCGTCCACGAGGACGAGCTCGACATCCCGGAGGCGCTCGTGCGGGAGCTGCTCGAGGAGCAGTTCCCGCAGTGGGCCGCGCTCCCGCTCGCGCGGGTCGAGCCGGACGGCACCGTGAACGTGATCTACCGCCTCGGCGACGGGATGTCGGTACGGCTGCCGCGCCGCGACGGGCCCGAGCACGAGGAGGACCTGGAGGCCCGCTGGCTGCCGGTGCTCGCGCCGCACCTTCCCGTCGAGATCCCGCGTCCCGTCGCACGCGGCCGCCCCGGCGCCGGCTATCCGTGGTTCTGGTCGATCCACACGTGGCTCGACGGTGAGACGCCGAGCGAGCCCCTCGCGCCGGAGGAGATCGCCGCGTTCGTGGCCGCGCTGCAGCGGATCGACGCGGGCCGCGCGCCGGAGCCGGCGGGCGGACGCGGGAGGCCGCTCTCTCTCCGGGACGGCGGCGTACGGGACGCGCTCGAGCGCGTCGATGCGCCCGGCGCGCTCGAGCTGTGGGAGCGGGCGAGGCGCGCGCCGGAGTGGCCGGGCGCGCGCGTGTGGATCCACTGCGACCTCGACGGGCGCAACGTGCTCGTCCGCGATCGTCGGCTCGCCGGCGTGCTCGACTGGGGCGGATTGGGCGCGGGCGACCCGGCGCTCGATGTGATGGTCGCGTGGAAGCTCGTCGCGCGCGAGGAGCGCGGCCGGTTTCGCGAGCTGCTCGACGTCGACGACGCCACGTGGCTTCGCGCTCGGGGATGGGTGCTCTCGCAGGCGCTGATCGCGCTCGGCTACTACACGCCCGCGACCAACCCGGCGATCCACGCGGAGGCGAGCCGTTGGTTGTCGGAAGTGCTTGCCCGGTAGAGTGGCCCGGCGGGATGGGCGTCTTCAACTACCTGACCGGGTTCGGCGGTCGCGACATGGCCGTCGACCTCGGCACCGCGAACACGCTCGTCTACGTCCGCGGCCGCGGGATCGTCCTGTCGGAGCCGTCGGTCGTCGCGATCGACCAGCGGTCGGGTGACGTGCACGCGGTCGGGCTGGAGGCGAAGCGCATGCTCGGCCGGACGCCGGGGACGATCAGCGCGATCCGCCCGCTCAAGGACGGTGTGATCGCCGACTTCGACGTGACGGAGCAGATGCTCCGGCACTTCATCCAGAAGGTCCACCAGCACCGCTTCGCGCACCCGCGCGTCGTCGTCTGCGTGCCGTCGGGCGTGACCGGCGTGGAGAAGCGCGCCGTCGAGGAGGCGACGCTGAACGCGGGGGCGCGCAAGGCGTACCTGATCGAGGAGCCGATGGCGGCCGCGATCGGCGCCGGCCTCCCCGTCGCGGAGCCGACCGGGAACATGATCGTCGACATCGGCGGAGGCACGACGGAGGTCGCCGTGATCTCGCTCGGAGGGATCGTCGTCTCGCAGTCGCTACGCGTGGGTGGCGACGAGATGGACGAGGCGATCATCAACCACATCAAGCGTGAGTACAAGCTGCTGATCGGCCAGCAGACCGCGGAGGAGATCAAGCTCGAGGTCGGCTCGGCCTACACGATGAAGGAGGAGGTGCAGGCGGAGGTACGCGGCCGCGACATGCTCACGGGCCTGCCGAAGACCGTGATCCTGTCGAGCGAGGAGGTACGGCACGCGCTCGAGGAGCCGGTCAACCAGATCATCGACGCGATCAAGTCCACGCTCGACAAGACGCCGCCCGAGCTCGCCGCCGACATCATGGACCGCGGGATCGTGCTGGCGGGCGGCGGCGCGCTGCTCCAGGGGCTCGACGAGCGCCTGCGCCACGAGACGCACATGCCGGTGCATCTCGCCGAGTCGCCGCTCACCTGCGTCGCCGTCGGCTCCGGCCGCAGCCTCGAGGAGTTCGACGCGATCCACCGCAGCGCGCGCGCCCGCGGGCGCAACGGCCGCTCGCGGTAGCTCGGCCGTGCACGTCGAGGAGGTCGACGCCCGCACGGCGTCCGACGAGACGCTCACGCAGCTCGCGGAGATCGCGCATGCCTGCTGGCCCGAGGAGCATCCGGGCGAGCCGCTGCCGGCGCTGGACGAGACGATCGCGTTCCACCGGCACCAGCCGGCGACGCACACGACGTGCCACTGGCTCGCGGACGGCGGCTTCGCGGCGCTCTTCGTGCACGGGCCGCGGGCCGCGTTCCTGCACCTGCGCGTCCATCCCGACCGCCGGCGTCGCGGCGTCGGATCGGCGCTGCTCGCAGCGGCGGTCGAGCGGGCGCGCGAGCTCGGCGTCGTGGCGCTGCACGCCGAGCATTCGACCGGCGCCGGCGCGGCCTTCGCCGCGCGCTTCGGCTTCGCCGACGGCCAGCGGGTCGTGCGTTCGCTGCTCGGGCTTCCGGCGGCCGAGCTGCAGGCGTCTGCGCCGCCCGCCGGCTGGTCGCTCGTCACGTGGCTCGGCCGCGTTCCCGACGAGCACCTGGCGGCGTACGTCGTCGGGCGCGGCGCGATGGACGACGCGCCCGCGCCGGAGGAGATGGACTTCCCCTCCTGGACGGCCGAGAAGGTCCGCGCGTCGGAGGAGTCTCTCGCGCGGCGCAGCCGCGAGATGCGCGTGACGGTCGCGATGAGTGCCGACGGCACGATCGGCTCGTTCACCGAGCTTCGCCTCTCCCGCGGTTCGCGTGCCGCTTTCACCGACGACACGGGCACCGTCGCCGCCTACCGCGGACGTGGTCTCGCCCGCGCCGTGAAGACCGAGTCGCTGCGCCGTCTGCGCGCGGACCACCCGGAGGTCGAGCTCGTCACGACGATGAACGCCGAGGAGAACGCCGTCATGCGCGGGCTCAACGAGTCGCTCGGCTTTCGGCCGACGTCCGTCACCACGACGTCCACGCTGAAACCCTAGGGCGGGTCGCCGAAACGGTGTCAGACACCTTTCGAGGTGTCCGACACCGACGGCTGGACCGACTCGATCAGGTCGTACCGGACGTACTCGCCGGACGCGAGCTTGATCCACATCTGCGCGTACGGCCCCTGCCGGTTGAGGAAGCGGGCGAGCTCGTCGCGAACGGGCGTGCCGTCGGTGATGTCGATCCGACCCGGCTCGCGACGGCCGGCGAGCGTCACCACGAGATGCGGCCCGCTCAGCTGGCCGCCCTGGTCCTCCGTCACGCCGGTTTCGGCTCCCTCCTCGTCGGCCGCTGCGTCGTGGCAGCGGTCACAAGACGCCGATCGTCCCACGTTTCTTCCATGCCTACAAGACTGGGCGCTAGGCTGGGGGACCCGTGCCACGCAACCGGACCGTCCGCCTCGCGGTCCTGGGCTCGTCCGTCCAGCGCGCCGCCCCATCCGGGTTCCCGTCGAGTCGCTCAAGCGCCCTCAAGCGGCGGATCGTCGTCGGGGCCCTCGTGCTGGCCTCGCTCGTCCTGATCACGGTCTCGTTCCGCTCGACCGCGCTCGACGGCGTCCAGGGAGCGGGCGCGACGGTGCTGCGCCCCTTCGAGGTCGCCGCCGGCCGCGTCGCAAGGCCGTTCCGTGACACCGTCGCCTGGTTCCGCGGGCTCGTGGACGCGAAGAACGAGAACAAGAAGCTGCGGTTGCAGGTCGCCGAGCTCCGCAGACAGGTGATCGTCGAGGCCACGGCGCTCCAGCAGAACGCCGAGCTGCGGAAGGCGCTCGACTACCACGGCCCGCCGTCGATCGGCTCGTTCCGCCGCGTGAACGCCGCCGTCCTCGCGAACCCGCAGAGCGCGATCGACGACAGCGTCGTCATCTCGGCCGGCTCCGCCCAGGGGATCGTCCCCGGGAGCATCGTGATCGAGCCGACCGGCGGCTCCGAGGACGTGGGAGCCCTCGTGGGGACCGTGGACAGGGTCGTGCACAACGTCGCGCGCGTGATGCTGCTCACGGACAACGAGAGCGCCGTCACCTCCGCCGACCTCGCGAACCCGCAGGTGGTCGGCGTCGTCCGGCGCGGCGGCGGGAGCAGCAACGTGCTGATCCTCGACCGCGTCCCGAAGGAGCCGCGCGTCACCGTCGGCGACACGATCATCACCGCCGGCACGCTCGGACAGGGGCCGCTGCGGTCGAAGTTCCCGCGCGGGATCCCGATCGGCACCGTCGTCAGCCAGTCGAACAGCGACGCGAGCCTGTTCCAGAACATCCAGGTGCGACCGTTCGTCGACTTCTCGTCGATCCAGTCGGTGATCGTGCTCGTCCCGAAGACGTCTCGCTGATGGACGCGCTGAAGGCGGCGGTCGTCCTGTTTGTGGCCTCGCTCCTGCAGCTGTCGGTGCTGACGGAGTACCGCCCGTTCCGCACGGCCAGCGTCGTGCTCGTCGCGCTGCTCTCGATCGCGCTCCTGCGCGGGTCGATCTTCGGCGCGCTCGCCGGCTTCCTGACCGGGCTGCTGCTCGACACCGCGACGCTCGGCACGCTCGGGATCACGTCGCTCCTCCTGACGGTCGGAGGGTTCTGGATCGGCCGCTACGGCGAGACGACCGCGCGCGACCGCTTTCACGCGCCGTTCCTGTCGGTCGCGGTCGTGACCGTCCTCTACGCGTTCGGCCAGCTCCTGCTCCGGTTCATGCTCGGCGAGCCCGCTCCGGCCGGTCTCGTCGCGCACGGGCTGCCCGGTGCGCTGCTCCTGAACCTGCTCCTCACCCTGCCCGTCTACGCGCTCGCCCGGCGGCTCTTCCCGCCGCTCGAGCTCGGCGACCGGGTGCGGGAGGTGCGGCTCCTTGGCTGAGGCGCACGAGGGGGCGCCGCGGTTCCTGCCCGGCGACCCCCGCGTCGCCGAGCCGTACCGCCTCACGCCCCAGCTCGCGCTTCGCGTCGCCGTCCTCGGGTTCCTCGCGCTCGCCCTGTTCGCGGTGCTCTTCCTGCGGCTCTGGGCGCTGCAAATCCTTTCCGGCGACCGGTACCTCGCGCTCGCGAACGACAACCGCGTGCGCACGCTGCGGCTGGAGGCGCCGCGCGGCCCCATCCTCGACCGCAACGGGCACGTTCTCGTTCGCAACGTCCCGGGCACGCGCGTCGAGCTCTGGCCCAGCGACCTCCCGAAGACGTGGGCGGCGCAGCGCGCGGAGCTGCGGAAGCTCGCGTACGTGACGGGCGTCTCGACGAAGGACATCCTCTCCGAGCTGGTCAAGCACGGGAACGACCCGCTGACGCCCGTCGTCGTGCAGCGCGGCCTGCGGCAGGAGCAGATCTACTACCTCTACGAGCACGCCAGCGAGTTCCCGGGCGTGCGCCTCGCCGAGAGCTACCTGCGGGACTACCCGTACCAGTCGCTCGCCGCGCAGGTGCTGGGCTACGTGGGCCAGATCTCGCCCGCCGACTACAAGCGCCTGCGCTCGAAGGGCTACCAGGAGACCGACACGATCGGCGAGACGGGCGTCGAGCGCACCTACGACGTCTACCTGCGCGGCCGCGACGGGCGCGCCCAGCTGACCGTCGACTCGCTCGGCCGGCCGAAGTCGGCGGCGACCGTGCAGGTGATGCCGACGGCCGGCGAGGCGCTCCGGCTCACGCTCGACGTCGGGCTGCAGCGGGCGGCGGAGCGGGCGCTGCGGTACGGCATAGGCCTCGCGCGCTCGGGCGCCGAGGGCGCGTTCGCGGACGGCGGCGCGATCGTCGCGATGGACCCGCGCGACGGCGCGATCCTCGCGATGGCGTCCAGCCCCACGTACAAGCCGTCGGTCTTCGCGGGCCGCAAGGACCCGCAGAAGCTCGCGCCGCTGCTCGACCCGAAGGTCGCGGCGAAGGACAACTTCCCCGCGCTGAACCGCGCGATCGACGTCGGCTACCCGCCCGGATCGACGTTCAAGCCGGTGACCGCGCTCGCGGCGATGCAGGAGCACCTGCTGACGCCGTTCACGCAACTCCTCTGCTCGCCCACGTTCACGAAGTACGGCCAGACGTTCGACAACTGGACGCCGAACATCGACCAGTGGATGGATCTCCGCACGGCGCTCGCCGAGTCGTGCGACACGTTCTTCTACCAGCTCGGCGACGCGTTCTACCGTCTGCCGCCGAACCGCGGCCACCCGCTCCAGGCGTGGGCGAACCGCTTCGGGCTCGGCGAGACGACGGGGATCGACATCGGCCCGGAGACGGCCGGCCTGATCCCGACGCCCGAGTGGCGGTGCAAGCAGTTCGGCGGGCCGCCGTGCGCGGGCTACGTCGACCGGATCTGGAAGCCCGGGTACTCGATCCAGCTCGCGATCGGCCAGGGCGACGTGCTGGTGACGCCGCTGCAGATGGCGCGCTTCTACGCGCTGATCGCGAACGGCGGCAACCTCGTCACGCCGCACCTGGCCGAGGACGTCGAGCTGCCCGGCAGCTCGACGCAGCCCGTGCGCGTGCTCCGCCGGTTCGGGGCGCAGCCGCCGCAGCCGGTCGGCGTCGACCCGACCGCGCTCGAGTACGTCCGGCTGGGGCTCGAGGAGGCGACGCACTCGCCGCTCGGCACCTCGTCGGGCGTGTTCGGCAACTTCAACGTCGACATCGCCGGGAAGACGGGCTCCGCCGAGAAGCTCGTGCACGTGGCCGGCTACCCGAGCCCGCTCAAGCTCAACCAGTCGTGGTGGTGCGGCTATGGTCCGTTCGACGCGCCGACGATCGTCGTCTGCGCGGTGATCGAGAACGGCGGCCACGGCGGCGCGGCGGCGGCCCCGGCCGCGCTGAAGGTGTTCGAGCAGTACTTCGGAAAGAGCGCGACGACCGTGACGAGGCCCTCGGACTGATGTCGATCGAAGCCGTCGACACGAGAGCACGCGGGCTGCGGCCGCGGCGCGAGGTGGAGCGCGTCGGCGCCGCCGCGGCGCTGCGCCGGCTCGACTGGGTGCTGCTCGGCGCGCTCGTCGCCGTCACCGTCTACGGCCTCTGGGCGATCCACGGCATCACGCTCCACGACCCCGGGGGCTCGGCCGTCAAGCGCCAGGCGCTCTACGCCGCCGCGGGCCTTCTCGTGTTCGCCGGCGCGCTGCTCGTCGACCCCGACCGGTACCGGCGGCTGCGCAAGCCGATCTACTTCGGGACGCTCGGCGTGATGGTGTTCGTGCTCGCGGCCGGCGCGGCGACGCGCGGGTCGAAGCGCTGGATCGACGTCGGCTTCTTCACCTTCCAGCCGTCGGAGTTCGGCAAGGTGCTGTTCGTCCTCGTGCTCGCGGGGTTCCTGGCGGAGCGGCGGAACGCGATGCAGGCGGTCTCGACTCCCCTGGCGACGATCGCGTACGGGGTCGCGCCGATCGTCCTCGTCTTCCTGCAGCCGGACATCGGGACCGCGCTCGTGTACGCCGCGGCGCTCGCCGCGGTGCTGTTCGTCGCCGGCGTGCGCTGGTCGCACCTCGCGGTCCTGGCGACGCTCACCGTCGCGCTCGCCCTCGCCGTTCTCTGGCTCCTGCCCGCGGCCGGCGTCAACGTCCTGAAGCCGTACCAGGCGCAGCGACTGACAGGGTTCACGCACCCCGACAACGACCCGCGCGGCGCGACCTACAACCTGCGCCAGTCGATCACCGCCGTCGGCGCGGGCGGTCTGCGCGGGCGCGGCCCGCAAGGAGCGACGCAGACACGCCTCGACTACCTCCCGGAGCACGCGACCGACTTCGCGTTCGCGTCGCTGGCCGAGGAGCGCGGGTTCCTCGGCGCGTCGATCCTGCTGCTCCTGTACCTGCTGATCGTCTGGCGGGCCCTGAAGATCGTCGCGGGAGCGCGCGACCTCTACTGCGCGATCGTCGCGGGCGGGATCGCGTTCATGTTCATGTTCCAGGTGTTCGTCAACACCGCGATGACGATGGGGGCCGCGCCGATCACCGGGATCCCGTTGCCGTTCGTCTCCGTCGGCGGGTCGTCGCTGATCACGAACTTCCTCGCGATCGGGGTGCTGCAGGCGATCCACATGCGGCGCGCCGGGCGCCGCCGCGCGTGAGGCTCGGGAAGAAGACGAAGCTCGGGCCGCTCGCGATCCTCTCGGTCCTGCGGGAGGTTCGTCGCGGCGCCGGCGACGAGCGGCCGCTCGGCGTGGCGGGCGCGCGCGAGCTCGTGCCGGTGCTCGCCCGCGAGCTCCGCACGGGCGGCGACGCGGCGGCGGTGGCGGAGGACGCCGTCGAAGGCGTCGCCGCGCTGGTGTGGATCGGCGCGCCCGACGAGGTGCGACTTCGAGCCGCCGACCGCGCCGACATCCCGATCGTCGCCGTCACGGACGCCGACCTCGTGCCGTACGTGCTGGCGACGGACGTCGTGCGGGTCGCGCGCGGCCAGGGGTTCCCCGTCGACGAGATCGCGGCGGCGCTCGCGCGGAAGCTCGGCGAGGAGGGAACGGCGCTCGCGGCCCGCCTGCCCGTCCTGCGACCGGCCGTGTGCGACCACCTGATCGCGTCGTTCTCGAAGCGCAACGCCGTTGTCTCGGCCGCCGTGTTCGTGCCCGGTGTCGACATGCCGGTCCTCACGCTCAACCAGGTCCGGCTCGTCCTCCGGATCGCGCTCGCGTACGGCCGGGACCTCGACTCCCAGCGGGCGGCCGAGCTGCTCGGCGTCGTCGGCGCCGGGTTCGGCTTACGGGCGGCGGCGCGCGAGCTCCTCGACCTCGTTCCGGTGGCCGGGTGGGCGCTGAAGGGAGCGATCGCGTACGCGGGCACACGCGCGATCGGCGAAGCGGCCGTCCGCTACTTCGAGGCGCAGAGCTCCGTCCGGCCTCGGTCCTAGGCTCTTCTCCATCGACTGGAGGTGATGCCGATGGCCCTGACCGGAAACCAGGAAGCACACGAGCTGCTGCTGATCGAGGAGGCCGACGCGTGGTTCGAGTACCTGGACGCGACCCGTTGCCAGTCGGCGACGCGGTACGTCGAGGTCGAGCCGTGGGCCTGGGCGCGCCTGGCCCAGCGGCTCCGGGCGATCGGCGCTCGGCGCGCGAAGCTCCTGCCCGCCGTCGAAGCTGCGTAAGGGCCCGCTGCTACCCTTCGGGAAGGCCTATGCCAAGGCTTTTCCCATCCATCTGCGACGCGCGCCCGCTGTGGCTGCGCGCGCGCACGAGCTCTCAGGAGAAACCGTTTGCCACTTCCCTGGTTCCGGCGGAAGAAGTCGGAGGACGTGGCGCGCACGGAGCGCGCCGATGCAGTACTCGAGCTTGACGAGGCAGTAACGGAGGGGCCCGCGGACGACCCGGGCTCCGACGGAGCAGCAGCAGGCACCACCACCGCGCCGCGCAAGCGCAGGCGCGGGACCCGCGGAGGCCGAAACCGCAGCAAGAAGACCTCTGCCGTCTCCGCCAACGGCGCGGCCGTCGAGGCGGAGGCGCCTCCGGCGGAGCGAGCCGAGCGCCCTGCGCCCGAGCGGAAGGCGCGCAGCGCCCAGCCTCGCCGGCGGACGGCGCCGAAGCGCGCGCCGCTCCCGAAGGCGAAGCGCGAGCTGCTCGTCTCGGTCGACGCGGGAGAGAAGCGCGTCGCGGTGCTGGAGGACGACAAGGTCGCCGAGGTGTACCTCGAGCGTCCCGAGCGGAGGTCGATCGCCGGGAACATCTACCTCGGCGTCGTCGACAACGTGCTGCCGGGCATGGAGGCGGCGTTCGTCGAGATCGGGCTCGAGAAGAACGGCTTCCTCTACGTCGACGAGATCGTCGGCCCCGAGCTCGAGGGCCGGAAGGGCGCGCGCAAGATCCAGGATCTGATCCAGCGCGGGGAGAAGATCCTCGTGCAGGCGGTCAAGGACCCGATGAAGACGAAGGGCGCGCGGCTCACCACCGAGATCTCGCTGCCGGGCCGCTTCGTCGTCTACGTCCCGCACGGCGAGGGCCTCGGCGTCTCGCGCCGGCTCGAGGACGAGGAGCGCAACCGGCTCAAGGCGATCCTCAAGGAGCTGGCGCCGAAAGACGGCGGCGTCATCGTCCGGACCGCCGCCGAAGGCGCGTCGGCCGAGGACATCGAGCGCGACCTCGACTTCCTGCAGCGGCTCTGGAAGTCCATCGAGGCGAAGGCGAAGGAGGCGAAGGCGCCGACGCTCGTCTACCAGGAGGCCGAGCTTCCGCTCCGCGTCGTCCGCGACCTCTTCACCGGCGACTTCGAGCGGCTGCTCGTCGACCACGACCGCACGCACCGGCGCATCGTCGGCTACCTGAAGAAGACGTCGCCGCACATGGTCGAGCGCGTGTCGCGCTACCGCGAGCGGGAGCCGCTGATGGACGCTTTCGGCGTCGAGCAGGAGATCCGCTCGACGCTGAGCCGGCGCGTCGACCTTCCGTCGGGGGGCTACCTGATCTTCGACTACGCCGAGGCGTTCACCGTCATCGACGTCAACACGGGTCGCTTCGTCGGGTCGCGCTCGAAGAAGTCGGGCGGGCGGCTCGAGGACACGATCACGAAGAACAACCTGGAGGCGGTGAAGGAGGTCGTGCGCCAGCTCCGGCTGCGCGACATCGGCGGGATCATCGTCATCGACTTCATCGACATGGCGAGCCCGAAGAACCGCGCCGCCGTCGAGAAGGCGCTCGGCGAGGAGCTCGAGCGCGACCGGACGAAGACGTACGTGGTCGAGATCTCGCCGCTCGGCCTGGTCGAGATGACGCGTCAGAACGTCACCGACGGGCCGCGCGAGGTGATGACGAAGAAGTGCCCGACCTGCGGCGGCGACGGAATCGTCGTGTCGGAGCACACGGCCGCGGTCGACGTCGAGCGCCGGCTGCGCGCGCTGGTGACGCCGGGGTCGCGCTCGAAGGCGTTCCGCGTCGAGGTGGCTGCGAAGGTGGCGTGGCTCGTCGCCGGTCCGGGCGGGTCGCGGCTCCGCGAGCTCGAGGAGACGACGAAGCGCCGGTTCTTCCTCGTCGGGAAGGAAGGCGAGCACCTCGACCACTTCAAGGTGCTCGACCAGGGGACGCTCGAGAAGGTCGCGCCGAAGCTGCCCGTCGAGGTCGGCCAGGAGGTCGACCTGAAGCTCGGCGAGCTCGGGCTCCACGACCCGGCGGCCGGCGTCGGGAAGGTCGAGGACGTCGACGTCGTCGTCGGGAACGCCGCCAAGCTCGTGGGGAAGAAGGTGAAGGCGCGCGTCGTCGCGGTGGGCGAGCGGCTCGTCTGGGCGGAGCTGCTCTCGCCGGTCGAGGCCGTCGAGGAGCCGCTGACGGCCGAGGCGGAGGCGGAGCGCCCGACGCGGGCGAAGCGGCCGGCACCGGCGAAGAAAGCCGAGGACTCCGAGGAAGAGGCGGAGGTCAGCGAGCCGGTCCAGAAGAAGACGCGACGTGGCTCGCGGGGCGGACGGAACCGCAAGAAGAAGGCCACCGTGGCGGTCGTCGCAGAGCAGGTACCAGGTACCGACTCGTCGGTACCTGGTACCGAACTGCCGCCGAGCGTTCCCGCCCCGGTGATCCACGTTCCCGACCGCGCGCTGACCGACGACGAGAGCGACACGGCTGCGCCGGCGCGGAAGCGCACGCGCCGCGGGTCGCGCGGCGGCCGCAACCGGCGCAAGAAGACGGCGACCGCGACGGTCGACGCCGAGGCGCCCCCCGCCGAGGAGGGCCCCGACGGGGCCTGGGGCTACACGCCGATGAGCGAGTGGGGGTTGGACGACGACGCGGCATAGGGGACTAAACCGCTATGCTGGCGGCCGCTCGCGGGCGCCCCGCCCGCGTTTTCTCCGTCTATGGACTACGCGATCATCCGACTCGGTGGGAAGCAGTACCGCGTCCGCGAGGGCGAGACGCTCGTCGTCGACCGCGTGAAGGCCGACGAGGGGAAGACGTTCCAGCCCGACGTGCTGCTCGGCGACGCGACGGTCACCGCGAAGGTGGTCGCGCACGAGCGCGGTCCGAAGATCCGCATCGGCAAGTACAAGCGGCGGACGGGGTACAGGCGCCACAACGGCTTCCGGGCCGCGACCACCCGCATCGAGATCTCCCTCGGCGCGAAGCGCGCGGCGAAGGCGGCGGCGCCGGCGAAGGCCGAGAGGGCTCCGGCTGAGGAACACGTCAAGGGGATGCCGAGCGGCTACGAGGGAATGACGGTCGCGCAGGTCGCCGAAGGCGCGAAGAGCTGGAACCGTCCGATGCTCGAGGCGGCGCTCGAGTACGAGCGTGCGCACGCGGCGCGGAAGGGCGCGATCGCCGCGCTCGAGTCGGCGCTCAAGGCGAAGGAGGAGGACTAGTCCGATGGCACACAAGAAGGGGCTCGGCTCCTCGAAGAACGGCCGCGACTCGAACCCCAAGTACCTCGGGGTGAAGATGTTCGACGGCCAGGCCGCGCAGCCGGGCAGCATCATCGTCCGCCAGCGGGGGACGAGGTTCCGTCCGGGCCCGGGGACCGAGATCGGCCGCGACGACACCATCTTCGCCGTGCGCGCAGGCACCGTGACGTTCCGGACGAGCGGCGAACGCCGCGTCGTCTCGGTCGTCGAGACGCAGAGCTAAGAGCTCGTGTTCAGCGACCGGGCCCGGATTCACGTCCAGGCCGGCAAGGGCGGCGACGGCGGCCTGAGCTTCCGGCGCGAGAAGTTCGTGCCGAAGGGCGGGCCGGACGGCGGCGACGGCGGACGCGGCGGCGACGTCGTGCTCGTGGCCGACGCGTCGCTGCGCGACCTCTCGTCGCTGCAGCGCCGCCGCTGGATCAAGGCGGAGCGCGGCCGGAACGGCGGCGGCTCGCGCCGCAGCGGCGCCGACGGTGCCGACGCCGTGCTGCGCGTCCCCGTCGGGACGCAGGTGCTCGGCGCCGACGGCGGGCTGCTCGCCGACCTCGCGCACGCCGAGGCGCGCGTCGTGCTCGCCCACGGCGGCCACGGCGGGCGCGGCAACGCTCGGTTCGTCTCCTCGACGCGCCGGGCGCCGCGATTCGCGGAGGTGGGGCCGCCCGGGGAAGAGCGCGACGTCGAGCTGCACCTGAAGCTCCTCGCCGACGCCGCGCTGGTCGGCCTCCCGAACGCGGGCAAGTCGTCGCTGCTCGCGCGCATCTCGAACGCACGTCCGAAGGTGGCCGACTACCCGTTCACGACGCTCCAGCCGGTTCTCGGGACCGTCGATTCGCCCGACGGGCGGCAGCTCGTCGTCGCCGACGTTCCGGGGCTGATCGAACGGGCGTCCGAGGGCGTCGGGCTGGGGCACGAGTTCCTCGCGCACCTCGAGCGCGCGCGGACGCTCGTGCACGTGATCGACGCGTCCAAGCCGGCGGACGACCAGTGGCGGACGATCGACGCGGAGCTCGGCGCCTACGGCGCGGGCCTCGACGAGCGGCCGCAGCTCGTCGTCCTGAACAAGGTCGACATCGCGCCGGAGCCGCGGTTCACCGTCGACGACCCCCGCATCCGCGCCGTGTTCCGACTGTCGTGCGCGACCGGCGCGGGCGTCGACGACTTCAAGCGGCGCCTGTTCGCGCTCGTTCCCGAGCCGGCGGTCGAGGGGGGTCCCGCTGACCAGCTCGCGGACTTCCTCGTCTACCGTCCGCAGCCGAGGACGCGGCCGTGGCGGCTGCTTCGGACCGAGGACGGGTTCCGCGTGCTCGGGACGCCGCCCTCGGAGGAGGAGCTCGAGCGCGCTCTCAAGGCAGCCGGTGCGCGCAAGGGCGCGACCGTCGAGGTCGGGGACGAGGAGCTCGAGCTCGCGTGACGGTCGGGCTGTACGGCGGGGCGTTCGACCCGCCGCACGTCGGCCACGTCGAGCTCGCGCGCCGCGCCAAGCGGGAGCTCGACCTCGACCGGCTCGTCGTCGTGGTGACGGCGCGGCCCGGGCACAAGCAGGTGGAGACGCCCGCGGAGGCGCGGCTCGAGCTGGCACGAGCGGCGTTCCCGGACGACGACGTCGTCCTCGATTCCCACCCGAGGACGGTCGACATGCTGCGCGCGCATCCGGAGTGGAACGACGCCGTGTTCCTCGTCGGCGCCGACCAGTTCTGCGACTTCCTCTCCTGGAAAGAGCCGGACGAGGTGCTGCGCCGGGTGCGCCTCGGCGTCGCCACGCGTCCCGGGTTCCCGCGCGACCGGCTGGAGCGCGTGCTCGCGCGGCTCGAGAACGCAGAGCGCGTGCGCTTCTTCGACATCGAGCCGACGCCGGTCGCGTCGCGCGAGCTGCGTGCGAAGCTCGAGGAGGGTGCGGACGTCGCCGCCGACGTGCCGCCCGCGGTCGCCGAGATCATCCGTCGCGACGGGCTTTACCGGCGCTGACCGCGGGTACACTGCGACCAGTTGAGCCCACTCGAACAGGCACGCACGATTGCGGCCCTCGCCCAGGACAAGCTCGGCCGCGACGTTGTCATCCTCGACATGCAGCCCGTCTGTGCGTACACGGATTACTTCGTCATCGTCACCGGCGGCAACCCGCGCCAGACGAAGGCGATCTGGGACGAGGTGCACGGGCGGATGAAGCGCGACCACGGGCTGCTCCCGCAGAGCTCCGACGGCGAGCAGCAGGCGACGTGGATCGTCGCCGACTACACGGACGTCGTGCTGCACGTCTTCACTCCCGAGGCGCGCGCGTACTACCGCCTCGAGGAGCTCTGGGACGACGTGCCGCACGAGGCAGTCGAAGCGGCCACGGCCTGAAGGGAGGCAATCCGGCGGCGCGGGTACTCTGTTGCCCGTGCTGACGACGGATCAAAAGGGTGCTGTTGCCGGCGGTGCCGGCGGGCCCGGAGCGGGGTGATCCACCGGTCGTACCTGCCCGACGAGATCGATGCAATCGCGGCCTACTGCGCCGAAACAGATACGTGCTACCTCCTCCCGCACGAGATGTCCGTTGGTCGCGCCGCTGTGCAACTGAGACTGCGACCTAGCCGAAAAACCAGCAGATTGGGATCAACTGGGCGCGCGAATACGAGTTCGGGGTTACACTGACGAGGCTCCGCGGGCCCATAGCTCAGTTGGGAGAGCGCTACCTCGGCATGGTAGAGGTCGCCGGTTCGAGCCCGGCTGGGTCCACCTTCGAGGTGTTGCGCGAACCGCCGCTGGAATCCGATAGGTGGGGCTGACCTCGCCAACGCCGAGGCCTCGTCGCTGCCGCGTCACGGCCGATGCTGCGCAGCTCCGCTTGCGCGATGCGCTCTACGAAGACTGAGTTCGAAACCGTTCCGGCTTCCGCCACGGCAGCGGGCTCGGCAACTGGAACTCGCCGGTGAAGCCCTTGTCCGCGGAGCGGGAAGCGGTAGCTCGCGCTACCGCTTCGCCTTAGCCGAACTTGTCTTCGCCGACTTCGCCTTCGTCGGCTCGATCTTGGCCGCCCCGGCGCTCGGGGCGAACACGCTGCTGTGGCCGTCCTCCCACCGGACGCGCAGCCGCGGTGGATCGGACGCGAGCACCTCCTCGACCACGCCCCTGCGCCTCGTCTGCCCGACCTTCTCGGAATCGATGACGATGTGGTCCCCGACTACCGCCTTCATTCCTCGACCTCCTTCGTGCTCGTCGTGACGCACGCCGATTATCGCGCCCCCGCGCGTTTCACGGGGCGGGGTGCGGCGAAGAGACGTGTATGGAGAGCTTCGCGTTCCGACGCGAGACGCCGGCCCTGCTCCTCGCCGGGCAGGCCGCGTTCCTGGCGATGATGGCCTCCTGCCTCGCGATCCGGCCGTCGGCGGTGGCGATCCAGCGCGGCCTCAGCTTCTACGGCAACCAGGCGGAGACGGTCGTGCCGTTCGTCGCGGGGTTCGTGGCGTGCGTGGCGCTCACAGCGCTCGGCGTGGTGCGGCTCGGCGGCGGCGACGAGTTCCGCCGGCGCTTCCGGCTCGGCACGGGCGCGGTCGTGGCCCTGATGGCGCTCGTCCCGCTGACGCCCTACAGCGTCGACCTGGTCCTCGACTACCTGCACATCGGGATCACCACGATCCTCTTCTCGGCGGGCCTCGCGTTCGGCGCGTGGCTCGGGTGCGGCCTCCTCCGCCGCCGGCGGACGGCGCTCGCCGCCGTCGCGATCCAGGCCGCGAGCGCCGTGCTCGTGCTGACGGCCCAGGTCGGGCTGCACGACCTCATGATCCCGTCGCAGCTCGTGTTCGACGTCTCGTTCGCCGCTCTCGTCGTGATGTCGGCGGCACATCTCGCAGCGCAGGCGCGTTAGCCTCCGCTCGTGGAGCTGGCGGGAAGCACGTGCCTCGTCACCGGCGCGACGGGCGGGATCGGTCGCGCCGCTGCGCAGGCGCTCGCCGCGCGCGGGGCGAATCTCGTGCTGACGGGCCGTAACGGTCCTGCTCTGGCGGACGTCGCGTCGGCGGCAGGCGGCCGCGCGATCGAGGCCGACCTCGCCGACCATGCTGCGATCGCCGAGCTCGTCGAGGAGGTGGGACCGGTCGACGTCCTCGTGAACGTCGCCGGCGCCGGGCACCTCGGGCCGCTCGAGGCGATGCCGCCCGACCGGCTCGCCGAGCTGGTGGCGGTGAACGTGACCGCGCCGCTCGCGCTGACCGCGGCGGTGCTCCCCGGGATGCTCGAGCGCGACCGCGGCCACGTCGTCTTCGTGGGCTCGGTCGCGGGCCGCGTCGGCCGGCGCCGCGAGGCCGTCTACGCCGCGACCAAGGCGGCGATCTCCGTCTTCGCCGACAGCCTGCGCGCGGAGCTCCGCGGCACCGGCGTCGGCGTCCTCCTCGTCACGCCCGGGCCGGTGAGCACGACCTTCTTCGAGCACCGAGGCGCGCCGTACGACCGCACGTGGCCGCGCCCGGTCACCGCGGACCGCGTCGCGGCGGCGCTCGCCGACGGGATCGAGGCGGGCGCCGCCGAGGTGACGATCCCGCGCTGGCTCAGCCTGCCTGTGCGGGTGCGGGCCGCCGCCCCCGGCGTCTTCCGCGTGCTCGCCGCGCGGTTCGACTGAGCGGGCTCGAGGCCGCCATCGCGCGGACCGACTGCCGCAGCGAGCCCATCGACGCCAGCACGGCCGTCGGTTCGTACCCGCAGTGCGCCATGCAGTTCGCGCAGCGCTCGTCGCGCCCGCGCCCGTACGCGCTCCAGTCGGTCGTCTCGACGAGCTCCTTGTACGTCTTCGTGTAGCCGTCGCTCATCAGGTAGCAGGGCCGCTGCCAGCCGAAGATCGAGTAGCTGGGAATCCCCCAGGGCGTGCACTGGAAGTCGACCTTGCCCTCGAGGAAGTCGAGGAAGAGCGGGGTGTGGTTGAGCCGCCAGCGGTCGCGTGCGCCGCCGGCGAACGCCGCCTTGAACAGCGCGCGCGTCTGCGTGACGCCCGGGAAGTGGTCCTGGTCCGGCGCCTTCTCGTACGCGTAGGCCGGCGAGATCTGGATCGCGTCGACCTCGAGCTCGTCGTTCAGGAAGTCGAGCACCTCGCGCACCGTCTTCGGCGTGTCCGTCGACAGGAAAGTGGTGTTGGTGTTGACGCGGAAGCCGCGCTCCTTCGCCGCGCGGATCGCCGAGACGGCCTTGTCGAAGATGCCTTCGCGCTCGACGAACTGGTCGTGACGCTCGCGCAGGCCGTCGAGGTGGACGACCCACGTGAAGTACGGCGACGGCTCGAACCGGTCGAGCCGCTTCTCCATCAGGATCGCGTTCGTGCAGAGGAAGACGAAGCGCTTGCGCTTGATCAGCTCCTGGACGATCACGTGCACCTCCGGGTGCACGAGCGGCTCGCCGCCCGCGATCGAGACCATCGGCGCGCCGCACTCCTCGATCGCCGCGACCGCCTGCTCGACCGGCATCCGCTGGCGCAGGATGTGCTCCGGGTACTGGATCTTCCCGCAGAAGGAGCAGGCGAGGTTGCACTGGAAGAGCGGCTCGAGCTCGACGAGGAGCGGGAAGTGCGTGCGCCGCTTGAGCTTCTGCGTGACCAGGTAGCGGCTGATCACCACGCTCTGCCGGAGCGGAATGCTCATCCTCGGACCTCCTTCGGCAGCCGGAAACGCAGCGATTCGGTCGTCGTCGTCTGTTCCTCCACCTCGGCACCCCCCAGTGCGGCGATCGCATCGATCAGTCTACGGACGAGCGACTCCGGCGCGGAGGCTCCCGCCGACAGGCCGACCGTCTCGGCCGCGGCGATCCACGCGAGGTCGAGGTCGGTCTCGTCGTCCACGAGATAGGCCGGCGTGCGCTCGCGCTGCGCCACCTCGACGAGGCGCTGCGAGTTCGACGAGTTACGGGATCCGACCACGATCACGACGTCCGAGGCCCGCGCCACCTCGCGCACCGCGACCTGCCTGTTCGTCGTCGCGTAGCAGATGTCGTCGGAGCTCGGTCCGCGCAGCGCCGGGAACCGCTCGCGCAGCTTGGCGACGATCTCCTCCGTCTCGTCGACGGCGAGGGTGGTCTGGGTCAGGTACGTGACGCGCGACGGATCCTTCACGTCCACGCGCTCCGCGTCTCGCACGTCCTGCACGAGCACGGTTGCATCCGGGGCCTCGCCGCGCGTGCCGTCGATCTCCTCGTGGCCTTCGTGCCCGATCAGCAGGATCGTGTTGCCGCCCTCGGCGAAGCGGCGCGCCTCCGCGTGCACCTTCGAGACGAGCGGGCAGGTCGCGTCGATCACGTCGAGCCCGCGCGCCGCAGCCTCCTCCCGCACCGCGGGCGAGACGCCGTGCGCGGAGAAGACCGTCGTCGCGCCCACGGGCACCTCGTCGAGCTCGTCGACGAAGACCGCGCCGCGGCGCTCGAGGTCCGCGACGACGTGCTCGTTGTGCACGATCTGCTTCCGGACGTAGACCGGCGCGCCCCGCTGCGCCAGCGCCAGCTCCACGATCTCGATCGCGCGGTCGACACCGGCGCAGAACGAGCGCGGCGCCGCCAGGAGGATGCGCCGGCGGCGCAGCGCGCGCCGCCACTCGTCGAGGACGGGCGCGGCCCGGCGCAGCTCGTAGAGAGCGCGCGCGCCCGCGACCGCGGTGCGCGCGTCGACGAGCTCGCGACCCGCTTCCTCGACCACCACCCGCAGCACGGCGAGCGGCCGGCCCGCGGCAGCGTCCGCGAGCCACGCCGACTCCATGTCGACCGCGTCGACGCCCTGCTCCGCGAGGAAGCGGCGCTCTGCGGGTCCCGCGATCCGTTCCACCGAGGCAAGCGTGCCCACCTGCGGGGAGAGACCGCGCCGACGCAGCGCGGCCGTCAGCATCGCGCTGCCGGCCGCGGCGAACGACGGACCGTCCGGCCGACGCAGCTCGGTCGCGAGCAGCACGTCGCCCGCGCGCAGCTCGGGCGCCGCGGCGGCGCAGACGCCGGCGATCGCGACGCCGCGTGCGTCGTCGACGGCGAGCCCGCGGGCGGCGGCGATCCGCGCCCGCCGCCTGCCCATCCCGCTGCGGATCACGCGCGCGTTCCGCTTGACCTCCGCCGGCAGGGCCGCCTCCTCGGCGCGCAGCGCGGTGAAGAGAAGGATCTGGCCGCTCACGGGGCGTCCTCCCGCCGTGCCAGCCGTCCGAGCGCCGAGACGGGGAACACCTGCCGGTAGAGGTGGTAGTTGAGGTAGAAGTCGCCGGGAAAGCCCGTGCCGGTGTACCACGGCTCGTCCCACGAGCCGTCGGGCCGCTGCGTCGCTGCCAGGTAGGCGACCGCGCGGTCGACCGCATCGTCCGCGACGCCGGCCGCGTGCAGCGCGAGCAGCGCCCACGCGGTCTGCGAGGCCGTCGACTCGCCGCGGCCGCGCCACGACCGGTCCACGTACGACCGCAGGTCCTCGCCGAAGCCCCCGTCCTCGTTCTGCACCGACCGCAGCCACGACACGGCGCGCGCGACGCTCCGATGACGGCCGAGGCCGCACGCGACGAGGGCAGGCACGGCGGCGGCCGTCCCGTAGATGTGGTTCGCGCCCCACCGGCCGAACCACGACCCCTCGTCCTCTTGCTCGCCGAGCAGGTACGAGATCCCGCGCTGCGCCGCCGGCTCGTGCGCACGCCCTTCGAGCGCGAGCGCTTCGAGCACGTGCGCCGTCACGTCGGCGCTCGGCGGGTCCGTCACCTCGCCGAAGTCGCAGAAGGGAAGCCGGTTCGGAAGCGTGGAGCAGTTCTCGACGTCGAAGGCCGCCCACCCGCCGTTCGACGACTGCATGCCGAGCATCCACGCGACTGCGCGGTCGGCAGCCCCGGAGCCGACCTCTGCGCGGCGCAGCGCGATCACGATCTCGGCGGTGTCGTCGACGTCCGGGTAGTTGTCGTTGGCGAACTCGAACGGGAAGCCGCCCGGCGCGAGGTGTGGGCGGCGGACCGACCAGTCGCCCTTGACGCGGATCTCGCGTGCGACGAGCCACTCGGCTCCGCGGCGCACCGCGTCGTGCTCCGGCGGCAGGCCGGCGTCGAGCAGCGCGATCACCGCGAGCGCCGTGTCCCATACCGGCGACTGGCAGGCCTCGATCCTGCGGCCGGCCGCGTCGTCGATCGTGAACGTCTCGAGCCCGTCGAGCCCCTTGCGGATCACCGGATGGTCGAGCGGAAAGCCCCACGCGCGCAGCGAGATGAGGGACCACACCCACGGCGGCTGGATCCCGCCCCAGCCGCCGTCGGCCTCCTGCCGGTCGACCACCCAGCGCACCGCCCGCCGCAGCGCCGCCCGCCGCAGCGGGCCGACGGGGTGACGTCCGTACGCGTGCAGGGCGCGGTCGAGAAGGATCGGCGGCGCGGGCTCGCCGCGCCGGAGCTCGTCGAGCCGGAACGCGACGGGCTTTGCCGGCTTCAGCGTCGTGGCGATCTGCAGCGCGACGATCGTCTGCCGCGCCCAGCAGCCGAACGAGTAGATCGAGAGCGGAGCCCGCGCCGGCAGGAAGATCTGCTCCGGCGGCAGTACCGGGACGGCGTCCCAGCTCCATAGGCCGAGAAGCGCGAGCCACATCCGCGTGAACACGCGCGTCGCCTCGAGGCCGCCGAGGTCCGCGATCACCGACCGCGCGCGTGCCATGTGCTCAGCGTCGACGGCGTCGCCCGCGAGGCGCAGCGCAACGTACGCCTCGACGGTCGTCGAGAGCTCCGCGGGCCCGCCGTAGAAGGTCGCCCAGCTGCCGTCGTCGCGCTGCTTCGAGCGGATCCACCTCGCCGTCCTCTCCGTCCGGCCCGGCTCGAGCAGGCCGAGGTAGTGGCGGAGGAACAGGTCCTCGGCGTCGATGGTCACGTTCGTCTCCAGCTCCCCCTTCCAGTAGCCGTCGGGGTGCTGGAGCTCGAGCAGCTTCGTCACCGCGCGGTCGAGCGTGGCGCGCAGGACGTCGACGCGTGGACGCGTCGCGAAGGTCGTCATGCCGCCAGCTCCGTGCGTGCGCCGCCGGGCCGGGCGCGCCGCCGCGGCGCGTCGGAGAGGACGGCCGCCGCGGCGGCGGAGCCGCTCCGCACCGCGCCCTCCATCGTCGCCGGCCAGCCGGTGCCGGTCCACGCCCCGGCCAGGGCGAGCCCCGGAACGGGCGTCCGCGCCGGCGGCCGCAGCCGCGCGGTGCCGGGTGCGGCTCGGAACGTCGCCGTCGGCTCGCGCGTCACCATCCCGCGAATCAGCTTCGCGTGGCGAGCGCGCGGCAGCATCAGCGCGAGCGCGCCGGCGCACGTCTCCACGAGCCGCGCCTGCGGGTGCTGCAGCTCGTCGTGCGCGGCCGACAGGGAGATCGACAGGAGCTGGCCGTCCTCGACGCCCGACGACGACGTGCGGTCGAAGATCCACTGCACCGGCGAGCTCACCGCCGCGACCACCGGCTCGTGCAGCACGCGGCGGTCGTAGTGGAGATGGACGTTCACGATCGGGCTCGTGCCCAGCCGCTCCGCCGTGTCCGCGGGGACGACTCCGTCGGGGAGGAGCGCCGGCGCGGCGTGGTGCGGCACCGCGGAGATGACTGCGTCCGCGTCGACCGAGCCCTCGCGCAGCTCCAGCTCGAACAGGTCGCCGGCCGGGCGCACCCGCTCGACCTTCGCGCGGAGCTTCACGCTCACGCCGCGGCTGCGGAGCGCACGCGCCGCGGCGTCGCCGTGCAGGCGCGAGAGCGGGACGGTCGGAACAGCCAGGTCGCACGCGTCCGACTCGTCGATCAGCCCGGTGCGGAAGACGAACGCTGCAAGCCCGAGCGACGCATCCTCCGCATGCAGGTTGAGCGTCGGGAGCGCGATCAGGTCCCAGAGCCGGTCGATCGCCTGCCGCGACTGCCCGTGCGATCGCAGCCACTGCCCGAACGCGAGCTCGTCGAGGCGCGGGTCCGACAGGTCGAGCGAACGGAGCGCCGCGACCGCCCGGACCGCCGCCAGCCGGTCGCGCACCGGGATGTGCCGGTACCGGAGAAGCGCGCCGGCGAGGTGCAGCGGCGCGGGGAGGGCCGTTCGCGCGAACGTCGCCGACGAGCCGCCTGCATCGAGCACCGGGACGCGGAGGCGCGGCTGGAGCTCCAGGTGCGCGTCCGTCCCGAGCTTCGCCAACAGCCCCCGGTACGCGGTGCAGCAGCGGAGCGCCACGTGCTGGCCGTTGTCGAGCCAGTAGCCGTTGCGCCGGAACGAGAACGTCGCGCCTCCCAGACGCGGCCGCGCCTCGTACAGCGTCACATCTGCGCCGGCGTCCGCGCAGTCGAGCGCGGCCGTGATGCCCGCGAGGCCGCCTCCGACGACCGCGACGCGCAGCGGCGTCATGCCGCCCGCGCTCCCTTCACGAGGCTTCGCACGACGACGGCGCGCTTCTCCCATGCCGGCAGCGACACGCGCGCTCGGAGCGCCCGTGCGGGCTCGGCCGCGATCCGGAGGAGCAGCCGTTCGTACGCAGCCGTCATCGCGAGGACGGCAAGCGCGCTCCGCCGGTCGAGGAGCGGCACGAGCGCGAGGCCGCGCCGCAGCCAGCCGAGCGCCCGCTCCGCCTCGAACGCGAGCAGCAGCTCCGACTCACCCTCGATCCGCGCTCCCGCGATGCGGCAGCCGAACCGCTCGAGATCCGCCTGCGGTAGGTAGGCGCGCCCGTCGCGCAGATCCTCTGTGAGGTCGCGCAGGATGTTCGCGAGCTGCAGCGCCACGCCGAGGTCGTCGGCGAGCGGCTCGGCGGCCGCCCGGTCCGGCGTCTCGAACACGCCCAGCGAGAGCCGGCCGATCGACCCCGCGACGCACCTGCAGTACCGCTCGAGGTCCGCGAACTCCTCGTACTCGACGCCGCGGACGTCCGCCTCTGCGCCGTCGAGCAGGTCGCCGAACGCCGACAGCGGGATCGGAAACCGGCGCGAGGCGTCGTCGATCGCGGCGAGGAGCGGGTCGCGCGAGTCGGCGACCGTCGCCAGCTCTGCACGAAGCGCGTCGAGCTGCTCGAGCTTCGCCTCGCGTGCCAGCTCGCCGTCGGCGATGTCGTCGATCCGCCGGGCGAGCGCGTAGACCGCGAACAGCGCGTCGCGCCGGCCGGCGGGGAGGAGCCGCATCCCGGTGTGGAAGCTCGACTGCGACAGCCGCACGATGCGCCGCGCCTCCGCGTACCCCTGAGCGACCCGCGCGCTCACGACGCGCTCCTGAGGAGCCGGAAAGTGGCGCCGGCGCGCGCCGCCGCACCCGCGTGCGGCGGCCCCGCGAGGACGTCGTACCGGACGCGGGCGATCGCGTCCAGCGTCGCGAGCCCGCCGGCGACGTAGCCCGCGACGGCGACGCGTGCGCGCCCCGAGAGCGATGCGACCAACCGCCCGCCCGAGCCCAGAAGCTTCGCGGCGCGCTCGCACTCGAGCTCGAGCAGCGCGCGCAGCGCCGGCGACGCGCGCTCGGCGACGAGCTCGTCCTCGCCGACCCCGTGCGCCTCGCGGTCCTCCCGCGGCAGGTAGATGCGGCCGGCGAGGGCGTCCTCGCGGGCGTCCTGGACGTGCTCGATCACCTGCAGCGCGGTGCACACGTCGTCGGACAGGCGCACGCGCTCCGGCGTGCCGGCTCCGAACACGCCGAGCACCAGCTCCCCGACGGGATTCGCCGAGAGCTCGCAGTAGGAGAGGAGGTCGTCCCAGGTTTGGTACTCGTGCTGGCGCTGGTCGCGCCGGTTCGCCTCGATCAGGCGGGCGAACGGCTCGCGGTCGAGGCGGCACTCGCGGATGGTGTGCGCGAGGTTGCGGAAGAGCGGCGACCGAGGGACGCCGGCGAACGCCCGGTCGAGCTCCGCCTCGGCATCGTCGAGCGCTGCAAGCCGGTCGCCTGCGACCGCGTCACCGAGCTCGTCGACGAACCGCGCGAAGTCGTAGACCGCCAGGAGGTGGCGCCGCGTCCGCTGCCCGAGCACGACGGAGGCGACGCTGAAGTTCTCCGACCTCGCACGCCGCCGGACCGCATCCGGCGCAGGCAACGTCGGCACGGGCATCGTCATTCACCGATGACCTGGATCAGGACCTTCCGCGGACGCGACCGGTCGAGCTCGCAGAAGAAGATCCGCTGCCAGCGACCGAGCGTCAGGCGCCCGTCGACGATCGGGATCGTCTGCGAGGACGCGAGGATCCCCGAGCGGCAGTGCGAGTGGCCGTTCGGGTACAGGGCCGTGTCCTCCTCCAGCCCCTGCGTCCGGATCGACAGGTCGTCGTGCCGGTAGTACGTCCCGTCCGCCGGCGCGAGCCGCTCGAGCATCTCCTCGAAGTCCGACTGGAAGCCGTCCTCGGGCTCGTTGATCAGGACCGCGCACGTCGTGTGCGGCGAGTAGACGAGCGCCATGCCGTTCCTGACCTCCGACCGTTCGACGACGTCGATCACGTCGTCGGTTACGTCGATCATCTGCGACCGCCGCTTCGTGACCAGGTCGTGGTTCTCGAATCGGTGCTTCATTCCGCCTCCGTGCCTGCAGCGCCAACGCCTGCGCGACGATGACCCCATGTGGGAATTGCCGCCGAAGCTAACAGATGAAACAGTTTCGGTAGAAACTGCTGGTTGACGTTCCAGTCAGCGCGGCTAGTCGCCGGGCGGGCGAACGACGGCGCCGCCGTCCGCACGCTGGACGACGAGCGGCAGCATCCGTTCCGAGAGGAACTGCTCGATCGCGTGGATCGCGCCCTCGACGAGCCGCTCGCGCTCGCCCGAAGCGAAGCGCACCTGCAGCGCGCAGCGCTCGCCTTCGTCCACGACCTCCGCGTGCAGGCCGTGCGCGGCGAGCGCCTCCGTGAGGTCGCTCCCGATGCCGCGCCGAGGAACGTCGATCTCGATCGTCTCGGCCACTGACGCGATCCTATTACCGCCGCGGCCGGAGACTATGCATGGTTGGATCCGCGTGTGGCCGCGCCGCGCGGTACGTTCTCGATCGTCGCCGCGGACCTCGAGGCGGGCGAGGTCGGCTGCGCAGTGCAGTCGAAGTACTTCTCCGTCGGCTCCGTCGTGCCGTGGGCGCAGGCGGGCGTGGGCGCCGTGGCGACGCAGGCGGCGGGCGTGGCGGTGTACGGGCGGCGTGTGCTGGAGGAGCTTGCGCGCGGGGCCGCGCCGGATGCGGCGCTGGAGCGCGTGCTCGCGGAGGATGCAGGCCGCGAGACGCGTCAGCTCGGGGTCGTCACCGCCGACGGTCGCGCGGCGGCGTTCACCGGCGGCTCCTGCCTCGACTGGGCGGGTCACCGGACCGGCGCCGGCTTCGCCGTTCAGGGGAACATCCTCGCGGGCGCCGCAGTCGTCGACGAGATGGTTCGCGCGTACGAGGAGACCACGGGACCGCTGGTCGAGCGCCTCGTCGGCGCGCTCGAAGCGGGCCAGCGCGCGGGCGGAGACCGCCGCGGCCAGCAGTCCGCGGCGCTCGTCGTCGAGCGCAGGGGCGGCCGGAGCGAGTCGCGTGAGGGAATCGACCGGATCTGCGACCTGCGTGTCGAGGACCACCCCGAGCCGATCGCGGAGCTGCGGCGGCTCGTCGGCATCTGGAGCGGTTGGGACGCGCAGCGCCGAGCGCACGCGGCGCACGAGCGCGGCGAGCACGCGGCCGCTGCCGACGCGCTCGTCGTCGTGCTCGCGCGCGGCGAGGACGCCGAGGTCCTCTACAACCTCGCGTGCTACGAGGCACTCGCGGGTCGCCGCGACGACGCCGTCCTGCACGTACGCCGCGCGCTCGAGCTCTCGCCGTCGCTGCGCGAGCTGGCGGCGGACGACCGCGACCTCGACCCGATTCGCGACGCGCTGGCGGATCTCTAGCCTCACCGCCGGCGGAAGTCACGAACTCGGCACGAAGACGTGACGGACCCTCCGCGATGCTCTGCCTATCGTTGCCAGAAACGGCAACGAAAGGAGACGGAACGTGCGAAGGTCGTTCTTGGCGGTCGGCGGCGCACTGGCGCTCGCGGCGGCGGGCATTGCGCTCGCGCTCGCCGCCGTCGGCGCCGCTCGCACCGCGGCCCTCACGACGACGCTCGGCACGACGAACGTCGTCACAACCACTCCGAGCCCGAGCTGCAACACCGGCGCCCTCAACAGCAGCGGGTCGACCAACCTGTCGTTGAACGGGAGCACCGCGACCGTGAACGTCGCCGGCTGGGCCGTCTGTGGGGAACAGCTCGTCGTCGACATCCACTGGTCCGACGGCAGCATCAGCTCGAACACGTCCTCGGCGAGCAAGGGCCTTGCCGCCGGCCAGTGCATCGGCGCGACGGCCTACATCGGGTCGTCCGCCGGCGGCGTGATCGACAACCCGGTCGGGACGTGGACGCAAAGCTCGAGCCCGTCGCAGGTCTGCGCGCCGAACCGGCGGGGGCGGCGGCGGATCCGGCGACCAGGACGGCGATGGCGTCCCCGACGCGACGGACAACTGCCCGAGCATCTCCAACCCGTCGCAGTCGGACTTCGACAACAACGGCGTCGGCGACGCGTGCGACCCGGGGCCCACCGCGACGAGCCAGGGCGATGCCTACAGCCGTTCACCGCGATCCCATGGTTCTGGGACTCGTCGTTCACCGGCCACAACGTGTCGCTGCTCGGCGGGACGCCGACGGCGCCCCGCGGCTACCACGTCACGATCCAGACCCGGTTCAAGTCCTGCCTCGGCGGCGCCTACGGGATCGGCTGCATCGCGACCGGCTACCCGACGGCGATCTGGAACGTCTACGACGACGGGACCGGGAACGTCAGCGAGGACAGGGGCTGAGGCGGAGTGGCAGGCCCCAGGAGCATCCCGCGCTGGCTCAGGTGGACGATCGCCGTGCTCGTCGTCCTGGCGGCCCTCCTCTGGTACCTCGGCAGCCAGGGCAACACGTTCTAGTGCGGCCTCTCATAACGGTGCACCGGAAACCGCGGCGGACGCAGGAGCCGAATTGGTGTCCGACACCGATGGTGTCAGACACCTTCTCCGGACGACGTGTACTGACGCGGCCGGCAGGGGTCCGATCGGCGGCCCGTTTTCGTACACTTTTCCAATGTCGGCCGAAGCCTGGGAGTTCCTCTTCATGATGCTCGCGCTGAAGATCCCGATCGTCTACCTGGGCTTCGTCGTGTGGTACGCGATCAAGTCGGAGCCCGAGCCGGGGGTCGACCAAGAGGACTACTCGATCTGGCGGCCGTGGCGCCACCGGCCCGCGGGGCCGCGCCCGCGCCGCGGCGGCCCGCACGGCACCCGCGACTCCGCCCGGGCGGCGCGCGCGAGGCGCGATAGGGTCGCGCCGTGAGCTCGAGCGCACGCGACCCGCTGCGGCCGGCCGAAGCCGTCGCGGGCCTGCTCGCCGCATCCGGCCTCTTCCTGGGCCTGCTCGAGCTCTTCTACCGCCCCTTCCGCCTGGCTCCCGCGGCCGTCATCCTCCTGCTCGTGGCGACGGTGATGAGCAAGGACCAGCAGCGGCTGATTCGCATCGCCTTCGCCATCGTCGGCGTCTGCTTCGTGGCGGGGGCGGCGCTCCAGGTGATCACGCACCACCCGCTCTTCTGAGGAAGAGGACAAGCTGCGCGCCCCTGGTACAAAGGAGGCGTGAGCACGCACGACGTCGACGGCCTGAATGCCGGCTACGCGCGCGCCTTGCTCGACGAGTACCTCGAGAACCCGGACGCCGTGCCCTCGGAATGGCGCGCGCTGTTCGAGAGCGGCGAGTCCGACCTCGTCAGCACGCACCCCGGGATCGCACGGCTGCTCGAGAAGCTGCCGCAGAACGGCGGCGGGAACGGCCACGTCGCGGCCCCGCCGGCACCCGAGCCGGCCGCACCGGCGCCCGCCCCCGACCTCCAGCTCCTCGGCGGCGTCGCCGCCGCGATGGCGCTCGTCAAGGCGCACAGGACCCACGGCCATCTCGCGGCGCGGCTCGATCCGCTCGGGTCGGAGCCCGTCGGCGACCCCTCGCTCGAGCCGCTGCGGCTCGAGCCGAAGCTGACGCCAGAGCTGCAGGCGCGGATCCCGGCGTCCGTGCTGCGCGTGCACGTCCCCGGCGAGACCCTCGCGGACGTGCTGCCCCAGCTCGCGGAGACCTACTGCGGGACGATCGCCTACGAGATCGAGCACCTGTCCGACCACCAGCAGCGCGTGTGGCTGCGGCAGGCGATCGAATCCGGGCGCTTCCGGCAGCCGCTCGCGCGCGAGGAGAAGCGGGCGCTGTTCCGCCGGCTGTGCCAGGTCGAGGGGATGGAGCGGTTCCTGCGCAAGCGCTTCCTCGGGCAGAAGCAGTTCTCGGTCGAGGGGCTCGACGTCATGATCCCGATGCTCGACGAGACAATCGAGCTCGCCGCGGAGGCGGGCGCCCACGAGATCGTGATGGGGATGGCGCACCGCGGGCGCCTGAACGTCCTCGCACACACGATCGGCGCGCCGTACGAGAACATCCTGCGCGAGTTCGAGGGCGAGCGGACGATCGAGGCCGTTGCGTCCGATCCGGAAGGCGGGACGGGCGACGTCAAGTACCACCTCGCGTCGGCGGGGGCGCGCACGACGCGGAGCGGCACGATCGGCGTCCGCCTGGTCGCGAACCCGAGCCACCTCGAGGCCGTCGACCCCGTCGTCGAGGGCCGTACGCGAGCGGAGCAGACGGACCGCTCGACGAAGAACGGCGCGCACGACCCGTCGATCGCGCTGCCGGTCCTTCTGCACGGCGACGCCGCGTTCCCGGGCCAGGGGATCGTCGCCGAGACGTTCAACCTGCACGACCTCGAGGGCTACTCGACGGGCGGGACCTTCCACCTGATCACGAACAACCAGATCGGGTTCACGACGGACCCGAACGAGGGCCGCTCGACGCGGTACTCGTCGGACCTCGCGAAGGGGTTCGACGTGCCGATCATCCACGTCAACGCCGACGACCCCGAGGCGTCGCTAGCAGCCGTGCGGCTCGCGATGGCCTACCGGCGGCGCTTTGGCCAGGACGTCGTGATCGACCTGGTCGGCTACCGCCGGTTCGGCCACAACGAGCAGGACGAGGCGGCGTACACGCAGCCGCTGATGGTGGAGCAGATCAACGCGCACCCCACGGTCCGCGAGCTCTACGAGGCCAAGCTCGTCGAGGAGGGCACCATCACCGCCGAGGAGGCGGCGGCTTTCGTCGCCGAGGTCGAGGACGAGCTCCGGGCGGCGCACGACCGGCTCAAGGCGTCCTTCGGCGGTCGCGCCGCCGAGGAGCACGACGGCGCGATCCCGCCGGCGGCGGCCGGCGCCGTCGACACGACCGTCGGAGTCCCGCGCCTCGAGGACCTCAACGAGCAGCTCCTGCGGACGCCGCCGGAGTTCAGCGTCCACCCGAAGCTCGCGCGCCAGCTCGAACGGCGCCGCGCGGCGCTCGTCGACGGCGGCATCGATTGGGGGCACGCCGAGGCGCTCGCGTTCGCCTCGCTCCTCGTCGAGGGGATCCCGATTCGGCTGACGGGCCAGGACGTGCAGCGGGGTACCTTCGCGCAGCGCCACCTCGTCCTGCACGACGCGCAGAGCGGGGAGACGTTCACGCCGATGCAGCACCTCGACGACGCGACGGCGTCGTTCGAGGCGTACAACTCGCCGCTCTCGGAGTACGCCTGCCTGGGCTTCGAGTACGGCTACTCGGCCGCGGCGCCGGAGGCGCTCGTGCTGTGGGAGGCGCAGTACGGGGACTTCGCGAACGGCGCGCAGATCGTGATCGACCAGTTCATCTCGTCTGCGCTCTCGAAGTGGCGCGAGACGTCACGTCTCACGCTGCTGCTGCCGCACGGCTACGAGGGCAACGGCCCCGAGCATTCGAGCGCTCGCCTCGAACGCTTCCTGCAGCTCGGGGCGCAGGAGAACATCCGCATCGCCAACTGCACGACGGCCGCGCAGTACTTCCACCTGGTGCGGCGACAGGCGCTCGACCCGACCGCGCGTCCGCTCGTGATCGTCACGCCGAAGGGGCTGCTGCGGCTGAAGGAGGCCGCGTCGGCGCTCCACGAGCTCGCCACAGGCGGCTTCCGCCCCGTCATCGACGAGGTGCGCGACGACAAGAGCGGCGTCCGCCGGCTCGTGCTCTGCAGCGGCAAGGTCTACTACGACATCGTCGGCCACGAGGCGCGGCCCGCCTCGCTGGACGCCGTCGCGGTGGCGCGCATCGAGCAGCTCTACCCGTTCCCGAGCGCGGCGGCCGCCGCGCTGGTGGGGTCGTACCCCGCGCTCCAAGAGATCGTCTGGGCGCAGGAGGAGCCGCAGAACATGGGACCGTGGCGGTCGATCCGGCACCGGCTCGAGGAGGCCGCCGCAGGCGTGCCGCTGCGCTTCATCGGCCGCCCGTGGCGCGCGAGCCCGTCCGAGGGCTACCCGACGGCGCACCTGATCGAGCAGGACCGCATCGCGCGCGCCGCGCTGACGTTCGGCTAGACCCCGCGCCGCCGGCGCGCCCGCTGCGCCTTGACCGCCTGCTTCGCGAGGCGCGGCCCGTGCTTGCGCGCCTGCGCGACGACCCACCGCCGCTGGCGCGGCGGGAGCCGGCGCCAGAGGTCCCACAAGGTGAGCGCCGTGCCGACGGGGCCGAGGCGCCGGGTGAGCTTGAGGCGAGGCATCGGCGCATTCTGCCTTGTGTGCGGCGCGACGGAGATGCTCTAAGATCCCGCGCGGGAGAAATGGCGTCGGAGCAGGAGGATTCCATGGCGGTGGACACCCCATCGATCTTCGCGCAGGTGATCCAGGAGCATCTCGAGCTGAAGCGTCGAAACGCCGCGCTCGAGCACGAGATGCCGCTCGAGCGCTACCTCAGCGACGACCCGTTCGAGAACCACCCGCTCTTCAAGACCGAGGAGCAGGCGCGCATCGAGGACACGATGGACGGCGTCACGGGCATCGAGGCGGAGGAGACGCACCTCGACTGGCCGGCGGCCGAGGACACCTTCGTCGACGCGTCGTCGGCGGCGCTCGACGTCACGCAGCCGACCGTTCTCCCCGACGCGGCCGACGCGGACCAGCCGTCCGACGAGAACCTCTGGACCCGCTCCCGCGACTTCGACTGGGGCGATTGATGCGTGAGGGGGAACCTCCGGTTCCCCCTCGGCTCCCCTCCGACACTCGGCCGCTCCCGGTTGGCGAGCACGGGCCAAGCCCGTGTTCGCCGTCACTCGTCGCGCATCCGCAGCCCGCGCGAAGTGTCAGCGGACACCTGCTCGACCCGCAACGGCTTGTCGAGGTTCGTGTTGTCGAGGACGACCGTCGCGCGCTCGTGCGGCTTGCAGCGCGCGATGTACAGCCGCTGGCCCTCGACGTAGCGCCTGTTCGACGGCGCCGCCGGGTCCGGGCTGCCGAACCCGTAGCCGCGCGCGGCGCCACGCGGGACCGACACCTCGAACGGCACCTCGAGCCAGATCGAGTAGTCCCAGTCCCGGAAGAAGCCCTCTGGCGACTCGCGGCCGAGCGTGTAGCGGACCTCCGGCGGGTTGAGGAAGTCGTCGAGGCGGACGCGGACCACGGCGCTCCCGACGGCGTCCGCGAGCTCGTCGGCGAGGAACGTCTTGCCGGCGCCGTCGATGCCGTCGATCCCGACCAGTCGTGCGCGCCGAGCGCCGATCTCGCGCGCGAGCTCCGCGACCAGCGCGGCGCGCGTCACGGCTGCGAGAGGCGCGCCCAGAGGTTGTCGAGCATCCGTTTGACCGGCCAGAACGTCGCCGACCCGCCGAAGTCGAGCGCGCCGGCCGCGAAGACCTTGGCGCCGTTCGGCAGCTCGTAGTACGTCATCTGCGCCGTGATCCCGGGCCCGAACAGATCCGGGATCTGCGCGACGACGGTCGTGCCCGGCGGCGAGTCGGGCGTCGTCGCGTCGATCTCGATCCCGTAGCCGCCGACGTACTGCCCGAACGTCGAGCCGTCGGTGAGCCCCGTGCCGTCCCACAGCCACGGGACGGCCGCCGAGTTCTCCACCGTGAACAGCCCCTGGTGCTGCCCGTCGTCGTTCGCGCGGTACTGCACGCCGATCAGCCGCGCCTCCGGACGGCCCGCGTCGCGCCACCTCCCGATCTTCCGCAGCACCTTCCCGCCGTGCCGCTCCTCGACCTTCCAGAAGAAGTTGTTCGCGGACAGGAACATCAGGTTGCCGCCGAGATCGCGGAACCGCTCGATCACGTCGTACTCGTGCGGCGTCACGTACTCCTCGTGCCCCTCGAACACGATCAGGTCGTACGCGTGCGCCAGCTCGTCGCCGTTCGCGATCAGGTCGAAGTCGGAGTCGGAGATGAACTCGGCCGACTTTCCCGACCAGTAGAGCCAGTGGAGGAACGGGAGGTCGTAGCGGTAGAACCGCGGCGGCTGCCCGCGCGCGATGTACGTGCGGGAGAGCGACACCGAGTTGTTGGGCGGGCCGGCGTACCAGGTGTCGCCGTAGCCGTTGCCGTCGACGTCCTGGAAGTTGTACGCCTGCCACGTGTTCGTCGGCAGCACCACGAGCACGCGGCTCGTCGCGCCGAACTGCGTCGGGCGGACGACGAACACGGCGTACCCGACGCGCTTGTCCGGCCCCGTGAGCTGCGCGTAGTAGAGGCCGCTCGGGACATTCGGGATGCGGATCTTGATCGTGCGCGGACGGCTTCGCCACTTCTTCCACGAGAGCTCGATCGGCCGCTGGCCGATGTCGATGCCGGCCATCTGGTTGTCGGCGTACGTGATCACCTGGTCCGGCCCGACGTGGAAGAAGCGCAGCTCCAGCGACGGCTCGTCCGTCGCGACGTGCAGCGCGGCCAGCTGTCCCGGCGCGTAGTTCGGGCGGCCAAACCCCGCGTCGACGCCCTGGATCCGCACGACGGGGCCCCGCGGGTACCTGCCGACGAACGCCGTCGCCGCGCCGTAGACCCGGCCGCGCCCGGCGGCGTTCACCACCGTCATCCGGATCAGGTACGTGCGCGGGTTCGTGTTCGGCGCCGGCTTCCAGGTCATCGTCTGCGGGCCCGGCTGGAGCTTCTCCGTCAGGCTGTACACGACGTGCGGGACCTTCACCGTCCTCGTCACGTCCATCGTCACGGTCGCCGGGACGAGCAGGCGGAAGTGGACGTTCGCGACGTCGCGGAACCCGTCGCCGTTCGGGCTGACGGTCGTCAGGAGCGCCGAGTCGCCCGCGAACGGCGTCGACCCGTTGTCGACGCGCAGGCCGATCAGCTCCGGCGCCGCGGCTCGATGCGGCCGCGCGGGTGCGGGCGCCGCCACGAGGAGAGCCGCGAGGACGACGGCCGGCACGAGACGGCGCACCGCGGCAAGGTAGCTACGACAGCCGCTGTTCCAGCTCGTTCGACTTGTTCGTGAGCGCGGCGAAGCCCGCCTGCAGGAAGTCGTTCGCGCCCGCCGTCGCCAGCGTCCACGTCAGGAGCCGCCCGAACTGCGGCGCGATGATCTGCGTGCCGGCGAGCGCGGCCGCCACCCACGTCCCGATGCAGCGCGAGCAGGTCACGAGCTCGCCGATCGCCTGCCGCATGTCGCCGGTCTCGACCGGCTCCTCGCCGCCCTCCTTCGCGTGTCCTGCGACGAACGGCTCGCGCAGGAAGCTCGTCACCTCGTCGCGCGAGATGGTGCGCGACGCCTTGAAGGTGGCGGCGGCGAGCACCGCGAGGTCGAGCGCCGTGTGCTCGCGCGGGTCGCGGCCGAGCAGCTTCGCCACTCCGCCCGCGGCTGCGAGCCCGCCCGCGAACGTTCCCATGATCGCTGCATACGCGCCGTACGGAGGGGTGTTGCTCACTCGTTACCCTGTCCCTGCGGTGCCGGCGCTCAAAACATCCACCGCGTACGCCCCCACGGGCGACCAGCCGCAGGCGATCGAGGCGCTCGCCGACGGTCTCCGCGCGGGCGAGCGCTACCAGACGCTGCTCGGCGCCACCGGGACCGGGAAGACGGCGACGATGGCCTGGATCATCGAGCAGGTCCAGAAGCCGACGCTCGTGATCGCCCACAACAAGACGCTCGCCGCACAGCTCTGCAACGAGTTCCGCGAGTTCTTCCCCGGCAACGCCGTCGAGTACTTCGTCTCCTACTACGACTACTACCAGCCGGAGGCGTACGTCCCGCAGGCCGACCTCTACATCGAGAAGGACAGCTCGCGGAACGACGACATCTCGCGGCTCCGGCTGGCCGCGACGTCGGCGCTCTTCACACGGCGTGACACGATCGTGGTCGCCTCGGTCTCCTGCATCTACGGGCTCGGATCGCCGGAGGAGTGGCGCGACCGCATGATCTACCTCGAGCTCGGCGCGCAGGAGGACCGCGACCTCGTCCTGCGCAAGCTGATCGACTCGCAGTACGCGCGCAACGACACCGTGCTCGCTCGCGGCCGGTTCCGCGTACGCGGCGACGTGCTCGAGGTGCAGCCGGCGAACCAGGAGACGGCGTACCGCATCTCCTTCTTCGGAGACGAGGTCGAGCAGATCACGCACTTCGACCCGCTCACCGGCGAGGTGCTGTCGAAGCTCGACAACCTCGCCATCTGGCCGGCGACCGAGTACGTCACCTCGAAGCCGACGATCGACCGTGCTCTCGCGGAGATCCGGCACGAGCTCGAGCAGCAGGTCAAGCACTTCGAGTCGCAGAACCGGATGCTCGAGGCGCACCGCCTCCGGCAGCGCACCGAGTACGACCTGGAGATGATGCGCGAGCTCGGCTTCTGCAACGGGATCGAGAACTACTCGCGGATCCTCGAAGGCCGCGCTCCCGGGACGCACCCGTTCACGCTGCTCGACTACTTCCCGTCGGACTTCGTGGTGTTCGTCGACGAGTCCCACCAGACGGTGCCGCAGATCGGCGGCATGTACGAGGGCGACCGCTCGCGCAAGCAGACGCTTGTCGACTACGGGTTCCGGCTGCCGAGCGCGCTCGACAACCGTCCGCTGCGCTTCGACGAGTTCCTCCGCAAGGTGCCGCAGATGGTGTTCGTCTCGGCGACGCCCGGCGCGTGGGAGCTGCGCCAGTCGACCCGCGTGGCCGAGCAGCTGATCCGGCCGACGTACCTCGTCGACCCCGAGGTGGAGCTGCGGCCGACGCGCCACCAGATCGACGACCTGCTGAACGAGATCCGCAAGCGCGAGGAGAACGGCGAGCGCGTCCTCGTCACGACGCTGACGAAGAAGATGGCGGAAGACCTGACCGACTACCTGCTCGAGGCGGGCGTCAAGGCGCGCTACCTGCACAGCGAGGTCGACACGCTCGAGCGCATTCAGATCATCCGCGAGCTCCGCCTCGGCGACTACGACGTGCTGGTCGGCGTCAACCTCCTGCGGGAGGGGCTCGACCTGCCGGAGGTCTCGCTCGTCGCGATCCTCGACGCGGACAAGGAGGGCTTCCTCCGCGGCAAGACCGCGCTCGTCCAGACGATCGGCCGCGCGGCGCGCCACATCCACGGCAAGGTGCTGATGTACGCCGACAAGCAGACCGAGGCGATCAAGGGCGCGCTCGACGAGACGAACCGGCGCCGGGCGATCCAGCTCGCCTACAACGAGGAGCACGGGGTCAAGCCGATCTCGATCACGAAGGGCGTTTCCGACATCGCCGAGTTCCTCGCGCTCGAGCAGCCGCACGTCCCGACCTCGCGCCGCCGCGGCGCCAAGAAGGTCGAAGGGATGGACCGCGAGGAGCTGGAGCGCCTGCTCGTGACGCTCGAGGAGGAGATGTTCCAGGCCGCGGAGGAGCTGCGGTTCGAGTACGCGGCGAAGCTGCGCGACGAGATCAAGGAGATCCGGCGCGACCTGAACGCGCTGGTCGACGAGGCAGGCGGGCGTAGGCTCGACGGAGCCCGCCAGGGAGCGGAGGCCCCGGCTTTGCCCGCGCCGGGAGCGGGACATTGAGTCTCGGGTTCGTCCTCGCGATCCTGATCAGCGGGTTCGTGACGGGTGGGCTCGCGCGGCTCGCGATCCCCGGCCCCGATCCGATGCCGATCTGGCTGACGGTCGCGATCGGACTGACGGGATCGATCATCGGCGCCGTCGTCGGCCGCGCGGTCTCGAACGACAACGGCTACGTGATCTCGTTCCTGTCCTTCGGCATCGCCATCGCGCTCGTCGCCGCCTACCGCCGGTTCGTGCAGGGGCGGCCCGTCTTCGGGCCCGGTGCCCTCGCGTTCCCGCAGCGCGGCTTCGGCGTGGCCGGGCAGCGCCAGCGGCTCCGGAAGCTCGGCATCAATCCCGATTCGCTGTCGTTCGACCGCGCGCACGTCGACCGCGCGCGACACGAGGCGATGCTGCGCGAGCTCCACCGTGCGGGGCTGATCGACGACGGCGAGCTCGCCGAGAAGCTGCGCCGGCTCGAGGGATCAGACCGCTGACTCGAGGACGGCGAGCGGCTCGCGCCCGCGCGGAAACCTCCGCACCGCCGTGAGCACCCAGTCGCCGTCCTGCCAGATCGACGTCTCGACGGTGATCGACACGTCGTCGCCGCGGTAGACGACGCAGCCGCGGGCCTCGCCCCGGCGCTTCGGGCGCGGCTGCCCGAGACCGGGCGCGACCGACACGACCACGCCCCGCGCGTCGCCGGCGATCACCTCGAACTCGTGGCGCTCGCTCACCGTCGCCTGGTGGATGTGGCCGCCGAGGATGAGCTCGGCGCCGCTGTCGACGAGCCGGGCGAGGACCGTGTTGCGCTTCGCGACGGGCTTCTTCCGCGTCCGCCACGGCGCGCCGATCAGCTGGTGGTGCAGGACGACGACGCGCAGCGAGCCGGGACGCGCCTGCGCCAGCCGCTCGGCGACGCGGTCGAGCTGGCTCCCGCTCACCCCTCCCGACTGGTGGCGCCACGGCCGCACCGAGTTGACCCCGACGACGTGCAGCGCGTCCGTCGCGTGGAGCGGCTCCGTCGTCTGCCAGTGGCGCTCGAACTCGCGCCAGGGATGCGTGAAGCGGGCGGGGAACGTGTACGGGATGTCGTGGTTGCCCGGGATGGCGACGACGGGCAGGTCGAGGCGGCGGAGGAACGCGGCCGCGCGATCGTGCTGGTCGCGGCGTCCTCGGTGCGTGAGGTCGCCGCTCGCGATCACGAGCTCGGGGCCGGCACGCGCGATCAGGCTGTCCAGCGCGTGCTCGAGCAGCGAGTCGGTACGCGCCCCGACGTGCAGGTCCGACACGTGCAGGATGCGCGTAACCACCGGCGAAGCAGGCTATACAGTGGGTGAAATGGCCGACGAGCAGTCGACGGAGATCTTCGACGACCTCTACCTCGGCCTCCGGGCGGGTGGCGCGCTGAGGAAGCAGCGCCGCGGTGAGCCGCTGACGGCGGAGGAGCGGGAGGCGCTCGGCCGGTGGCAGCGCCTGTCGCCGTGGCGGAAGGGCATCGCGATCGGCGGCTTCGCCGTCGGCACGTTCGGCCTCGGCTTCACCCTCGGCGGTCTCGTGTTCGGCCGCTGGCGCAAAGCTTGATCACCGTCGTCCGCGGCGACATCACGGCGCAGGAGGCCGACGCCGTCGTGAACGCGGCGAACTCGTCGCTGCTCGGCGGCGGAGGAGTCGACGGGGCGATCCACCGCGCCGGCGGGCCCGAGATCCTCGCGGCGTGCCGGCTCCTGGGCGGCTGCGAGACCGGTGACGCGAAGGCGACGACGGCGGGGCGGCTGCCCGCCCGCTACGTCATCCATGCGGTCGGCCCCGTCTGGCGCGGCGGCTCAGAGGGCGAGCCGGACCTGCTCGCCTCCTGCCACCGTCGTTCGCTCGAGGTGGCGCGCGAGCTCGGCGTGCGCACGATCGCGTTCCCCGCGATCTCGTGCGGCGTGTACGGCTACCCGCTCGAGCTGGCGGCGCCGGTCGCGGTGCAGACCGTGCGCGAGCACGGCGACGGCCTGGACGAGATCCGGTTCGTGCTCTTCAATGGCGAGGCGTATGACGCCTTTGCGCGAGCGGCGGCGGGCTGACGCAGCCGCACGTCGGCGCCGGCTGCGACGCCGGCGCATCCTCGCCGTCGCCGCGCTCGCGGCGGGCGTCGCCGGCGGCGTCGCGGTCGCGTCGGCCGGCTCGCACCACGCCCGCACGCATGGTCAGGCCGCGCGTATACGCATCGCGCCCACCGTCGACGTGCGGCCCGTCCGGCGGGTGCCGCGCCGCCTCGTCGCACTCCGTCCCAGCGCCGCGTCGCGCACCGCGACGGTCCCGATCCTGATGTACCACGTGCTCGCGCCGCCGCCGCCGGGAGCGCCGTTCCCGGGGCTCTACGTGCCCGCTCCGGAGTTCGCAGCGCAGATGCGCGCGCTGGCGCGCGCAGGGTTCCACGCCGTGACGCTCGACCAGGTGCGGCGTGCGTGGCTCGGCCTCGCGGGGCTGCCGCCGAGCCCGATCGTGCTCAGCTTCGACAACGGCTACCGGACGCAGTACACGGTCGCCCGGCCGGTCCTGCGGCGCCTGCACTGGGTCGGCGACGAGAACCTCCAGCTCAGCGGGCTGCCGCCGAGCCAGGGCGGCCTCTCGGCGCGCGAGGTGAAGGCGCTGCTGGCGGCCGGGTGGGAGCTCGACACGCAGGGGTACAGCCACGCCGATCTCCCCGCGCTCGACGCCGCGAGCCTGGCGCAGCAGGTCGACCTCGGCGTGCGGCTGATCGAGCGCCGGTTCGGCGTGCGCCCGCACTGGTTCTGCTACCCCTCGGGCCGCTACGACGCGACCGTGATCGCCGCGGTACGCGCCGCGGGCTTCGTCGGCGCGACCACGGTGATCCCCGGCTGGGCCGACCGGACCGACGACCCGTACCGGCTGCCGCGCCTCCGCGTCCTCGGCGGCACGTCGCCGGCCGCGCTGCTCGAGCTGATCCGCGGCTCGCGCGGCGCGCCCGACCCGCCGCCGGCCTACTGACGCGTCAGCCGGCTTCCGCCTCCTTGGGCGGGAAGATCACCGTCGGCACCTCCTCCTCGGCGGGGTCGACGTCGCGGAGCACGACGTCGAACAGCGTCATCACCACGGCGGCGAGCGGGACGGCGAAGAGCACGGCCCAGCCGCTGAAGAGGATCCCGACCACCGTCACGGACACCAGGACGAGAAGGGGCGACATCCCGACCGCTTCGCCCAGCACCTTCGGCATCACGAGGTAGTCCTCGGTCAGGCGGACGGCGAGGACGCAGATAGCGGCGAGGACCGCGACGTGCACCGACGACGTGAACCCGACGGCGACCGCGAGCGCGCCGGCGACGAGCGGCCCGATCACCGGGATCACCTCGACGAGCCCCGCGAAGCTGCCGACGAGGATCCAGTACGGCTCGCCGATCGCCCAGAAGAGCAGCGAGAGGGTGACCCCGACGGCGACGATCAGCAGCACCTGGCCCCGTACGAACGCGCCGAGACGCAGGTCGATCAGCCGCCACGTGTCGCGCACCTTCTTCCGCTTCGGTCTCGGTAACAGCGAGCACACGAGGTCGACCGTCTTGTCGCGCTCGAAGATCCAGTACGCCGCGGCGGCGAAGGTGAAGAAGATCCCGACGATGACCTCGAAGGCCTTCAGCCCGATCTGAGCGGCCGGCTTCAGCAGCTGCGAGCGGGTGGGGAGGTGCTTGAGCCGCTTCTGGACCGCCACCAGCACCTGGTGCTTGAGGCCGGTGGAGTGCTTCGCGGCGCGCGCGATCTGCGCCTTCCCGCTCGGGCTCAGCGCGTGGTCGACCTGGTGCAGCGCCGCGGGAACCGCGAACGCGAGCGCGACGCCGATCGCAGCGAGGAGCGTCAGGTAGTGGAGCGCGAGGCCCGCGATTCGCGGGACGTGGTGGCGCGCGAGCCATTCGATGCCGGGTCGGATCGCGGCCGCGATGATCATCGCCGCGAACAGCATCCCGACGACCAGCCGCAGCTTCCACAGCGCGATCGCGACCGCGACGATCCCGAGCACGACGAGCGTCGCGATCGCGACGCGCTTCGCTGTCCCCGCCATGGACGCTCCTTTCCCAGCTCGGCCGTTTCTCAACGGTCGCCGCCGGCGGTCCGACTCAGAATCCGGTGAGCCTGTCCTGGCGCGGGCCGTCGTTGAGCGTCAGCACCAGCGACGGCGTCGGGATGGTGTGGTCGTCCGACGTCGGCACGATCGCCGTTCCGACGGCGAAGTACTCGATCACGTGCGAGCTCCACCCGTGTGATCCCTCGCGCAGCTGGACGCCCACGATCCCTTCGGCTTGGAGCGCCTCCGCCTCCGCCTGCATGCGCTCCATCGCCAGCTCCCGTGCGTCGTACAGAGCCTGGGTGTAGTTCGGCATCTCCGTGTTCCGGCCGACGCGCCGGAACCAGCCGCCGAGCCCCTGGTGCGCGACGTGGTACACGCACGTGCCCATCACCATCCCGACCGGCCGGTACCCGGCGGACAGGAGCGTCCAGAAGTCCTGCCCGGTCAGGTCGCTCGTGAACGGCCGCCCGTTCGGCGCGCGGTGCAGCTTGCCCTCCTGGTGGCGGACGGCCGTGCCGATTGCGATGAACTCGGCGAGGTCGCCACCCCACTCGTACCGCGAGACGTCGAGGCGCACGCCGACGACGCCGTCCGCTCCGAGCTGGTCGGCTTCTTCCTCCATCCGCGTCATCGCCAGCTCGCGCGCGTGGTACATGGCCTGCGTCAGGACGTCCATCTCCTGGTTGGAGTTCCACTGGCCGGCCTGGAAGCCGATGTGGTAGATCGAGCTGCCGACGACGAGGCCGAGCGGGTCGAAGCCGGCCTGCTTGACGAGCAGGAACTCGTTCACGCTGAGGTCGCTCGTGAAGAAGCGCCCACCGGACGCGCGCATGCGCTCGAGGCGTTCGCGGCCGTGGTCGGGGATACCCGCCGTCGACTCCGCGTCGTACGACTCTTGCTCCTGCAGCTCGTCGCTCACTCGCTCTCCTTCCCGATGCCGACTGCGATGTAGGTGGGGGGAACGTCGCCGTCGGGCTTCAGCTCGACCACTGCCGTTCCGAGGACATGGAGCTCCACGATCAGATCCGTGCGCTTGCCGTTCTGGTCGACCTCGTGCTCGTGCTGGTGCTGCTCGATCTGCACGCCGACGAGGCCGTGCGCGCCGACCTGGTGCGCCTGCTGTTGCGCGCGCCGCATCGCGAGCGCGCGTGCGTGGTAGAGGCCCTCGGTGTAGTCCGTCAGCTCCTGGTTCTGCCACCGCGAGAGGAAGCCCTGCTGCGCGTTCTGCGTCGCCCAGCTCGCGACGACGTAGACGACCGTCGTGGCGGCGACGAGCCCGACCGGCCAGAAGCCGTGGGCGAACAGCTTCGCGAACTCCTGGCCGCTGAGGTTCGAGAGCACCGGCGTGTCCTCGAGCTGGAACTTCTCGCTCCTCACCGCCGTGCCGAACGACCCGAACTCGATCAACCCCTGCCCCCAGTCGAGCTCCGCACGCGACAGCCGGACGCCCACGACTGCGTCCGCGCCGGCCCGCGCTGCTTCCTCGGCGAGGCGGCCGAGCGCGAGCCTCCGCGCGTCGTTCCACGCCTCCGTCTGCGTGTCGAGCTCCGTGACCCCACCCTGCGAGAACGACCAGGCGTTCACGTACGGCATGTACTGCCAGCCGACGTGGTAGACGCTCGAGCCCATCACCTGGGTCAGGGCGCGGAACGCGCTCCCGCGCGCGAGCAGGAACTCGCCGACGCTCAGGTCGCTCGTGAAGAACCGGCCGCCACGCCGTCGCAGCTCGTCGAGCCGCTCCTGCGCGGCGACGGGGATCCCGCCGGCCTCGATCGACGCGAGGCTGCGCGCGTCTCGTTCGCCGCGCCCGTCGCTCATGCGTCGAGGAGCCGCTCGAGCGCGACGCGGCCGCGCTCCGTCGAGCGAGCCGCGTCGACCAGCGTGCGGCTCACCTCGTCGATCCATTGCTCGAGCGGGAGCTCTTCGTTCTTCAGCGCGATTCCACGGACGACGGTGCGCCGGCGGCACGAGACGCGTCCGTCGTCGTGCTCGAGCTCGTACTGCTCCTCGCCCAGGTCGAGCAGGATCCGGCGAACGTGCTTGGGCCCCAGCATTCCGCCCTTCCGCTCGACGTGCACGTGGTGCTCGAACGCGCCCTCGAGCTTCGTCGCGAGCGCCTCGACGAAGGCGCGAAGGTCGCCGGCATCCGCACGGAGCGACGCCGCGACGAGGTCGAAGTCCGTCTCGCTCACGCCGTTTCCGATCCTACGGTACGCCGCTGTACGAACACACGTTCCCGTAGTACACTGGACGTCCCATGGCAGCCGACGAGCTCGTCGTCCACGGCGCCCGGGAGCACAACCTCAAGGACATCACGGTCCGGCTCCCGCGGAACGCCCTCATCTGCATCACCGGGCTCTCCGGCTCCGGCAAGTCGAGCCTGGCCTTCGACACGATCTACGCCGAGGGCCAGCGCCGGTACGTGGAGTCGCTGAGCGCGTACGCGCGCCAGTTCCTGCAGATGATGGAGAAGCCCGACGTGGACTCGATCGACGGCCTCAGCCCGGCGATCTCGATCGACCAGAAGACGACGTCGCGGAACCCGCGCTCGACCGTCGGAACCGTGACCGAGATCTACGACTACCTGCGCCTGCTGTACGCGCGCGTCGGGCGCCCGCACTGTCCGGTGTGCGGCCGGCCGATCGCGGGCCAGTCGATCGATTCGATCGTCGAGCAGATCCTGTCGCTGCCGGAGGGGACGCGCTTCACCGTCAACGCGCCGGTCGTGCGCGACCGCAAGGGCGAGTACCGCGACCTCTTCGAGGAGCTGCGCAACGAGGGGTTCTCGCGCGTGAAGGTCGACGGCGGCCAGCACACGCTCGACGAGCCGCCGACGCTCGACAAGAAGTTCAAGCACACGATCGAGGTCGTGGTCGACCGCCTCGTGATGAAGGAGGACCTCCGCACTCGGCTGACCCAGTCGGTCGAGACCGCCGCCGCGCTCGCCGAGGGGCTCGTGGTGGTGGATCGAGTCGACACGGGCGAGATCACCACCTACTCGCAGAACTTCGCCTGCCCGGAGCACGGCGTCTCGCTTCCCGAGCTGCAGCCGCGGATCTTCTCGTTCAACTCGCCGCACGGCGCGTGCCCGCGCTGCACCGGTCTCGGCGCGCAGCAGGAGATCGATCCCGACCTGCTCGTGCCCGACCCCACCCTCTCGATCGACGACGGCGCGCTCGTGCCGTGGGCCGTCGGCGGAAGCGGGTTCTACGAGTCCGTGATCCAGGCGATCGCGGACCGCTACGAGATCCCGACGGACGTCCCGTGGCAGGAGCTGACGCGCGAGCAGCAGGACTGGTTCCTGTACGGCACCGACGGCGACAAGGTGTACGTCCAGTACCGAAACCGCATGGGCCGGCGGCGCTCGTACATGATCGCGTTCGAGGGGATCGTCGCCTCGCTCGAGCGCCGGTACCGCGACACCGACTCGTCCACGCAGCGCGAGCGCATCGAGGAGTACATGTCCTTCCGTCCGTGCCCGGTCTGCAAGGGCGCCCGCCTGAAGCCGGAGGTGCTCGCCGTCACGGTCGGTGGGCGCAACATCCACCAGTTCACGCAGCTCTCGGTCAGCGCCGCGCTCGAGTTCACCGCGGGGCTCGAGCTGACGGAGACCGAGCAGCTGATCGGCGCGCGGATCGTGAAGGAGATCCGCGAACGGCTGACGTTCCTCGACGACGTCGGCGTGGGCTACCTGAACCTCGACCGCGCCAGCGCGACGCTGTCGGGCGGCGAGGCGCAGCGGCTGCGGCTCGCGACGCAGATCGGCTCGCAGCTCGTCGGCGTGCTCTACATCCTCGACGAGCCTTCGATCGGATTGCACCAGCGCGACAACGACAAGCTGATCGGAACGCTCGAGCGGCTGCGCAACCTCGGCAACACGGTGGTCGTCGTCGAGCACGACGAGCAGATGATGCGGAGCGCCGACTGGCTGGTGGACATGGGGCCCGGCGCCGGCGACCACGGCGGGCACGTCGTCGCAGAGGGGACGGCCGAGAAGGTGATGCGCAACAAGAAGTCGATCACGGCGCAGTTCCTCTCCGGTTCGCGCGCGATCGCGGTGCCGCCGCGCCGGACCGACGACAACGGCTGGTTCACGGTTCTCGGCGCCGCCGAGAACAACCTCAAGGGCATCGACGTCGACTTCCCCGTCGGCAAGTTCATCGCGGTCACCGGCGTCTCGGGATCCGGCAAGTCGACGCTGGTGAACGAGATCGTCTACAAGGCGCTCGCGAACCGCCTGCAGCGGATGCGGACGAAGCCGGGCGCGCACGACGGCGTCGAGGGCATCGAAGCCTTCGACAAGGTGATCGAGATCGACCAGAGGCCGATCGGGCGGACGCCGCGCTCGAACCCGGCGACGTACACCGACCTGTTCACGCACATCCGCGAGCTCTACTCGCTGACGCCCGACGCGAAGGTGCGCGGCTACAAGCCGGGGAGGTTCTCGTTCAACGTCAAGGGCGGGCGGTGCGAGACGTGCAAGGGCGACGGCCAGATCAAGATCGAGATGCACTTCCTGCCCGACGTCTACGTGCCCTGCGAGACGTGCAAGGGAAAGCGGTACAACCGCGAGACGCTCGAGGTCAGGTTCAAGGGGAAGACGATCGCCGACGTCCTCGAGATGTCGGTCGAGGAGGCGCTCGAGTTCTTCTCGAAGATCCCGAAGATCCGGCGCAGGCTCCAGACGCTGCACGACGTCGGGCTCGACTACATGACCCTCGGCCAGCCGGCGACGACGCTCTCCGGCGGCGAGGCGCAGCGCGTGAAGCTCGCCGCCGAGCTCTGCAAGGTCGCGACCGGCCGTACGCTCTACATCCTCGACGAGCCGACCACGGGGCTGCACTTCGCCGACATCGAGAAGCTGCTCGAGGTGCTGCAGCGCCTCGTCGACGGCGGCAACACGGTCCTCGTGATCGAGCACAACCTCGACGTGATCAAGCAGGCCGACTACCTCGTCGACCTCGGCCCCGAGGGCGGGGAGGCGGGAGGCGAGATCGTCGCGGTCGGCACGCCCGAGGAGGTCGCCGCCGTCGACGAGTCGTACACCGGCCGCTTCCTGCGCCGGCTGCTCGCGCGCGACGCCGTCGCAGCGTGAACTGGAGGTCGAAGCGCGCGGTGCTGACGGCGCTCGGGGCGGTGTGTCTCGCCGTCTTCGTCGCCGGGATGGCCGCCGCGTGGCACAACCGCCACCACACGATCTGCCCCGACGGCAAGCCTCCGGTCGCGCAGCGGCCCGGCCTGCTCGGGCAGACGGAGTACCGCTGCCACGACGGCCGGACCGTGACGACCGGGTAGGCGCGTGCGCGACTGGTGGCTTCGGACCCTGCTCGTCCTGCAGCGGCCGCGGCCGGTGTTCGTGGCGCTCCGGGACGACTCGCGCGAGGCTGTGGCCGATCGCGCAGAGCCGATCCTCCTCGTCGTCTGGCTGTCGGGCATCGCGGCCGTGCTCGCGGACGCCGCGACGTATCTCGACGACCCGTCGCGCGACGGCGTCGACCTCGCGGTCTGGGCGTTCTTCGCGGGCGGGATCATCGGCGGCTTCGCGTACTTCGTCCTCGGCGGGATCCTCTACGCGGCGGTGAAGGTGCTCGGGTCGCAAGGGTCGTACCGCCGCGCACGGCACGTGCTCGCGTTCGCGCTCGTCCCGGTCGCGCTCTCGCTGCTCGTGCTCTGGCCGGTGAAGCTCGCGCTCTACGGCGAGGACTGGTTTCGCACCGGCGGACGCGACGCCGGAGCCGGCGGTGCGGCGTTCGACCTCGTCACCTTCGGTTTCTTCGTCTGGAGCGCGGCGCTGCTCGCAGTCGGGGTGCGGTCCGTCCACGGCTGGACCTGGCCGCGCGCGTTCGCGGCGACCGCTGTCGCGCTCGCCGTGCCGATCGGGTTCAGCATTTTGGCCGCGACCGTCTGAGACGTCGCGGCTACGAGGGCGCCGGGGTCGCCGCGACGAGCCGCAGCGCGCACGTCGGGCATTCCGCGACGGCCCGTCTCGCGTGGCTCTCGAGCGACGGCGGAACGGGCTTCGCGTCGATCACGGGGTAGCCCCAGTCGTCCAGCGTCACACGCTCGGGGAAGAGCTCTGCGCAGAGACCGTGGCCGTCGCAGGCGATCGGGTCGACGCGCAGCGTGAGCGGCTCCGTCATCGCGCCGCTCCGCCGACCGGAAGCACGCGCTCGTCGCGGCGGCCGCAGCCGCGGTGCTGCGCGTGTCGCTCGTACTCGTCCGCGAACACCTCCAGCGCTGACCGGACGAACGTCGCCGCACCGTCGGGGTGGCGGCATGCGCCGCGGTGCGCGACGAGGCCCGCGATCCGCGCCACCTCGCTGCGGCCGTCGCCGCGCTGTGCCGGGTCGGCGGCGTCGGCGAGCGCGGGCAGGCCGTGCGTGCACGGGCCGCACTGGCCGGCGCTCTCGCCGGCGAGGTAGCGGAGGACGCGCGCGCACTCCGCGGCGGCGCACGTCGACGCCGGGAGGGCGATGATCGTGCCCGCCGCGAGCAGCTCGGGCGCGACGGCGAGCGAGGTCGCGGCGTCCGGGCTCACCCAGCGGCCGAAGTAGCCGCCGACGAGGATGCCCGCGGGCTCCGCCGCGAGGCCGCCGCACCGGGCGAGCAGGTCGGCCAGCGTCCCGTCGAGCGGGACCTCGTGGACCCCCGGCCGCGCGACGGCGCCGGCGAGCGTCACCAGGGTGGTCCCTCGGCCGTACCACTCCGGCCCGAAACGGCCGATCAGCGCGACGTGCGCGAGCGTCTCGACGTTCTGGACGAGCGTCGGCCGGCCGCGGAGCCCGCGCTCCGCGGGATACGGCGGCTTCAGCGTCGGTTTGGCCGGGCCTCCGGCGAGCGCCCGGAGCAGCGCGGTCTCCTCGCCGACGACGAAGCCGGGCGGAACGACGCGCAGGTCGAAGCGCGCGCCGTCCTCGCGCGGGACCCGCTCGCGGATCGCCGCGGCCAGCTCCGGTGCGGCGCGCGTCGTCGCTACGAGGATCTCGCGTGCTCCGACCGCCCGCGCGGCGGCAGCCGCCCCGTCGAGGATGAGGTGCGGCGCGACCCGCAGCACGGACCGGTCCTTCTTGCTGGCGGGCTCGCCCTCGACGGCGTTCGCGACGACGATCGGCCGGCCGCCGGCGCGCGCGACGGCCGAGACCTTCGTGGCCGCCGGGAACGCCGCCCCGCCGCGGCCGCGGAGCCGCGCCGCGGCGAGGAGCGCCGCCAGATCGTCGACGTGCTCGAGCGGCCCGAAGACGCGCAGGTGCTCGGCGCGCGTCGGCGGGCGCCCGACCCCGGCGAGGATGCGGGCGTCCCCGTGAACCGGGCGGACGGGCGCGGTCGACGTCATCCGCTGCCGCCCGGGAGAGCCACTGCCTGGACGGTGCCGCTTGCCGCCCCGGACGCGGCGTCGAGCGCGAGCGCGACCGTCAGGTCGAGCCTGTCTCCGGCGGCGTCACGCACGCGGGCATCGACGAGGTTTCCCTCGAGCTGCGTGACCGACCCGAGGTAGACCGCGCGCGTCGTCGCGGGGACGAAGGAGACGCCGCTCGCATCCATGCTGACGCCGGCGCCCGTCGGGACGCCGCGCAGATCGATGCGAAGCGCGCCCCCGGGTGCGCCGTCGAGGCGGAGGGAGATGACGACCCGCACTCGGCCGTCCGCCTCCTGCACGTTCTCGACCGTCCCGGAGACGTTCGCGGTGAACGACTGCGGCGGTGCCGGCGCCTGCGTCAGGACGGTCTGCGTTCGCGACGCGCGGGCGCGCACGGACGCGCGCAGCTGCGCCGGAGTTCCGGCCCGCGCAGCCCAGCCGCTCCGCGCCGGCCCCTGCTGGTACCAGAGCACGAGCACGACCGGCACGACGATCGCCGCCGACGCGGCGGTCGCGCGGACCGGCGCCCCCACGTTCGCAGCGACGGCCCGCACGAGCACCGCGAGCGCCACGACGACCAGCGACGCGATCCCGAGCGCCTGGAGCCACGACACCCGCGCATCGCTCCCCGTGCCGAGCGAGTGGGCGAGCGCGAAGGGCCACGAGACGAACGCCAGCCAGTGGATCAAGCGCCACGTGCCGAAGCCGATCCGGTGCCGGAGGTACGACGTCACGGCGAGCCCCAGCACGAGGTCGAACGCCACTGCGCCCAGGCCGAGCCAGATCGGTCGGTACGGCGAGGCGAAGGGAACGATCGCGTCCTTGAGCCCGATCGGGGCGTAGCCGTCGGCGACCGTCGTCACCACGTGGAGGACGACGAAGACGATCGAGAGCAGCGTCAGGTTCCGGTGCGTGCTCGCGACGGCGAAGCGCGGCCATCGCTCGCTGCGGAACCGCAACGACGCGAGGATCCCGAGCAGGACGACCGCCGTCAGAAGCAGGAGCGCGACGACGCCGCTCCCGCGCGTGAGGTACCAGAGCTCCTTGCCCGAGGTCACGCCGCGGCCGCCTCCTCCGGCCAGCCGCCGACGAGCACCACGTGGCCCTCGCGGTCGACGAGGCGCGCGTGCGCGCCGCGCTCCGCCAGCCACGCCGGCGCGCCGGCACCGACGACGAGCGCGCCGGTTGCTGCGACGTTGGCGTCGACGCACGACGCCGCCGCGACGGAGACGGTGCGCCAGGGAGTGGCGGCCGGCAGGCCGGTCCGCGGGTCGACGACGTGGTGGGCGACGCCGGCGCTGGTGTGCCACGAGCGCGTCGTCGTGCTCGAGGTGGCGAGCCCGCCCGCCGCGATCGCGACGACAGGGCCGGACGCGTCGAGCGGCGCGGCATGGTCGTCGGCGATCCGAACGGGCCAGCCGCCGCAAGGCGGCTCGCCGGCGACGCCGACGTCGCCGCCGAGGGACACGAGCACGCCCGCGCCGCTGGCGGCGGCGAGGCGTGCGGCGGCGCGATCGGCGGCGAGCGCCTTCGCGGTCGCGCCGAGATCGAGCTCGACCCCCGGCGGCACGCGCAGCTCCTGTCGTTCTTCGTCGAGCTCGATCTCGTGCCAGGCCCCCGGTGTCGCCGCGACTCTGCGGATCGTCCAGGAGCCGCGCTCCCGAACGAGCGAGAACGTCCGGTCGTAGCCGCAGGCGCGCAGTGAGGCGCCCAGCGTCGGCGACACGAGACCGTCGGTCGACGCGGCGGCACCGAGCGCGACCCGCACGCATTCGGCGAACAGCGCCGTCACACGTACCGATTCGCCCGCGTGTGCGTTGGCGTACGCGAGCTCCGAGTCGGGGCGGAACCGGCTGCACGCGCGGTCGAAGCGCGCGAGCTCGTCCTCCAGCAGAACACGCCCCGGCTCCAGCGCCCTCGGCTCCGTCACGACCAGCACCGCAGTCGTGCCGAGCGCGGAGAACGAGGCGCGCGCGGTCACGAGCCGCCGGAGACGACGACCGGCTGCTGCGGCACCGCTGCGGGCGCCGGAGCCGGTGCGGGCGGCGCCGCCGGCGCAGCTCCGCCGACCGCGACGAGCGGGGGCGCCGGCGCGCGCACGGGCGCTTGCGGTCCAGCGGAGCGGCGCGCGACGTGTACCGCCTTCCGGAGGTGCGTCGACGCCGCCGCGAGCGAGGCGAAGCCGACCGTCGCGCCGATGCCGAGAACCGCGAGCGCGGCCGTCGTGCGGCGCACGCGCGTCGCTGCGGCGTCGCGCGCTGCGACAGCTCGCCTGACGTCATGGGCCACCTCTACAGGCTGGCGGCAGGCAATGAGCCGTCCATGAGGCCCGCCGCAGGGAGACCTAAGAAGCACGCGTGCGCGCGACGGGCCGGCGTCGGCCGGCCCTTCGCTCCCGGAGTCGCCGCTTTCGCTACTTGACGGTCAGCTCGAGGTGGTTGTCGTCGGGCGCCTGCCTGACCATGGTGATCAGGTAGCGGCCGTGGGTGAGCAGGAGCTTCGTGCCGACGGGGATCCGCTTCGTAGCGCCTTGCCGGTGACCTTGAGCGTGGCCTCGTCGAGGTTGGCGACCTTGACGGGCCCCGCGACGGTGGCCGTGAGCGCGAACTTGCTCCCGACGGCGAACCAGTGACAGCCGGGGTCGTGCATGACGACGTCGAGCGTCTTGGCCGTCTTGGCGTGCGTGGAAGTGGTTGCGAGCGCCTGTCCGGCCGTGAGGGCCGCGGCGGCGATCGAGAGGAGGGTGATACCGAGTGTGAGTGACCTCTTCATGCTGGCGACTCCTTCGTCGTGGGTTGTCCGCATCGTGCTTCCCGCCGGCGGCAGCGGGATCGGGGCACCCGCGGAACGCGCTCCGTAGTTCGCCGCACGCCGGCGGCCCGCCCGGACGAGCTCGACGTCTGCGGCAAACCCGCAGCGACGTCGGCGTGCGCCCCGACGCCGCGGTGGATCGCTCCGCCGACAGTGAGGTCGACGAAGACAAATGCGAGGAAGGAGCGAAGCCATGCGCAAGCTATTCGAGCTCGGCGGCCTCGTGGCAGCGATCGTGCTGATCGGATTCGGGATCGGCGCGATCGTCATGAGCATCGACGGCCGCGACAGCGTGCGGAGCAGCCTGAAGCTCGAGCAGATCACGGGAACGCCCGACATGACACCGGCGGGGATCGAGGCGGAGGCGGCGAAGGCCGGGCTGAAGAACGTCGCGATCCCGACCTGCAGCGTCGCCGGGAAGGCGATCGACACGGGAGCCCGCGCGCGCTGCTTCGCGGAGTACATGCGGATCCACACCCTCGAGGCGACGGGCGGCGTTCCGTACGCGCTGATGCCGCGGTACGCGACGGCGAACGGCAAGGGCACGAACGACCCGGCTCAGGCGGTCAAGGATCCGAAGACGGGGCAGCCGCAGGACAACCCGGCGCGCAACCTGTGGGTCACCTACACCGCCCTCACGAACGCGCTCAACACGAGCTACCTCGCGGAGCAGCTCTCGCTGTTCGGGATCGTCGTCGGGATCGCCCTGCTGCTGACCGGGATCGGGTTCGCGATCCTGGCCGCGGCCGGCGCGCTGCGAAACCGCGAGGCGCTGGTGCATCTCCCCTTTCGCAGGCGGATGATGGGGACGCCGGCCGCGCCGGCTCGGTAGCGGTTCGCACCACCTCGCGCCGGCGAAGGGCTCCTTTCGGGGCCCTTCGCCGTTCTAGGACGCTTCGTCCGAGAGAAGGCCGTGCGCCAACGCGTGGCGCACGAGCTCCGCGCGGGTCGACAGCCCGAGCTTCTGCATGATGTGCGCCCGGTGCGTCTCGGCGGTGCGCACCGAGATGTAGAGCTGCTTCGCGATCTCCTGGTTCGTGTGCCCGAGTGCGAGCAGGCGGAGCACCTCGCGCTCTCGGTCCGAGAGCGGGTCGGCGGCCGCGGCCGCGCGCGCCTGCGCATCCGCGGCGACCATCCGTGCGCCCAGAGCGGGGTGCACGTATTCGCCGCCGGCCGCGATCTCGCGCAGCGCGGCGACGACCTCCGCGTCGACGGCCTCCTTCAGCACGTAGCCGTCGGCGCCCTGAGCGAACGCCTCGCGAACGTAGCGCGGGTCGTCCTGCATCGAGAGCACGAGCACCTTCGCGTCGGGTGCCTCCTTCTTCAGCTTCGGCAGCGCCTCGATCCCGCTCTCGCCCGGCATGACGACGTCGAGCAGGATCACGTCCGGCTTCAGCGCGCGCGCCTCGAAGACCGCATCGCGGGCGTTCGACGCCTCGGCCACGACCTCGAAGTCGTCCTCCGCCGAGAGCAGCGACCGGATGCCGGAGCGGACGACGGCGTGGTCGTCGACGACGAGGACACGCGTCCTGCGCGCTTCGGTCACGCGACCGGCACCTCGACCGCGATCGTCGTGCCGGCGCCGGCCGACGACTCGATCGTGAGCCTCCCGCCGACGAGCGCAGCCCGTTCGCGCATGCCGACGAGCCCGAGACCGTCGCGGCGAGCCTCGGCCTGGTCGAAGCCGCGCCCGTCGTCCTCGACGATCGCCGTCACCTTGCCGTCGCGGCGCACGAGGACGATGCTGACGGTGCTCGCGTGCGCGTGCTTCACGACGTTCGTGAGCGACTCCTGGACCAGCCGGTAGAGCGTCGTCTCGATCTCCGCCGCCAGCCGCTCGTCGCCGAGCCGCGACTCGAGCTGCACGTCGATTCCCGTCTGCTCGGAGAACGTCTGCACGAGCCGCTCGAGCGCCGGCACGAGCCCGAAGTCGTCCAGCGCCTTCGGGCGCAGCTCGACCGCGAGGCGGCGGACGTCCTGCAGCGTGGCGACCACGAGCTCGCGCAGGTTCCGCGCGGCCTCGGCCACGGGCTCGGATTCGCTCGCCTCCTCGACGCCCTTCAGCCCGAGGAGGATCGACGTCAACGCCTGGCCGGTCTCGTCGTGCAGCTCTCGGGCGAGGCGCCGCCGCTCGAGCTCCTGTCCGGCGACCACGCGGCGGAGTGCGTCGCGCGCCACCCGCTCGGACAGCTCGACGGCGATCGCCGCGCGCGCCGCGAACTGCTCGGCGAGGCGCATGTCGTCGTCGCCGAACGCGCCGGAGCCGGTTTCCTTGTCGTGCGCGATCAGGACTCCCATCGCACGCTCGCGGACGAGCAGCGGCACGTAGAGCCCGGCGCGCGCGCCGAGCCGCCGCGCCGACGCCGGCTCGACCTCCGGGTCGCCGAGAACGTCGTCGACGCGCTCCGGGCGTGCGCGGGCGAGGACGCGCCCGGCCTTCGACCTCGCGCGGGGGAACGTCCAGCCGACGAGCTCGGCTCCTTCGCCGGCGGCAGCCTCGACGCGCATCTCGTCTCCGACCGGGAGCGCGATCGCGACGACGCGAGCCGTTAGCAGCTCGCGCAGGCTCGTCGCGACGAGGTGGAGCAGACGGTCGAGCTCGAGCTCTCCGATCAGCGCGGACCCGATCTCGTTCAGCGACTCGAGCTGGCGCGACCATCGCGTGGCCGACTCGTAGAGGCGCGCGTTCTCGACGGCGACCGCGGCCTGCGCCGCGAGCAGCGTGACGAGGTCCTGATCCTCGTCGGTGAAGCCGCCTTCCTTGTCGGTGAGGTAGAGGTTCCCGAACGCGACGCCGCGCAGCATGATCGGCACGCCGAGGAAGCTCTTCATCGGCGGGTGGTTCGGCGGGAACCCGACCGACCGCGGATCCCCGGCGAGGTCGTCGAGCCGGAGCGGCCGCGCGTCGTGGATCAGGACGCCGAGGATGCCGCGGCCGTGCGGCGGGTCGCCGATCGCCGCGCGCTGCCCGGACGAGATCCCGGTCGTGACGAACCGTTCCAGCGCTTGGCCGCTGCGGTCGATCACGCCGAGCGCGGCGTACGGCGCCCTGGTGATCTGCGCAGCAGCCTCCACGATCCGCTGCAGGACCGCCTCCAGTGACAGCTCCGACGTGACGGCGATCCCCGCCTCGACGAACAGCCGCAGACGCTCGGCGATCGCGGACTGCATCACGCCTCCCTCCGCACCCACCGGCGCGACGATACCGCCGGGCGCGTGGTGCTTAACCGGCGACGGCGGGCCAGCTGAAGGCGGGCCGCACGAACGGGACCGTCTCGACCTCCGTCGCGTACGGTCGACCGGCTGCGCAGTCGCGCCACGCCAGGCTCGCACGCCATAGCGCCGGGCCGCGCATCAGCCGCTCGACCGTCCGGCGTGCGTGGCGCCCCTCGAACACGAACAGCACGCGCTCGTCGTCGACGTAGACCGTGTGCGTGACGCCCGCGAGCGCCGCGAGCTCGAAGGGTGGGCCGCGCTCGATCAGCTCGTGCGCGCGCTCGAGCCGGTTCGGCTTCAACGGGAGCGCGACCGCGACACGCTCGTCGCGATCCTCTTCGAAGGTAAGCGAGACGAGGAGGTCCGCGAGCTCCGTCAGCAGCCCCGCGCCCAGCGGCGCCACGAGCAGGGGCCCGGTCGTCGAGCGCTCGATCACGATCACGGGGTATCCGTTGAGGCGCTCCTCGCGCGTGCGCGAGGTGCGAACGGCGTCGACGTCGCCGAGCGGGACGCGAAGCTCGCGCACGTCGACGCCTGCGCCTCCGGACAGCAGGAGCTCGCCGTCCTGGAGCGCGAGCGATCCCGGCCTGGGAGCCGACCCGGGCTCGCGGAAGAGGACGGGATACGAGAAGCTCTGCTCCATATCGGCATCCTGGCAGGCGTGTCGCGGCCGCACATGCGGGAAAACCCGGATCCCGGCATGCCGGCACGGAGCGGCTTTCAGCGCGCTCTCAGACGCGCGCGCGACGATGCGGCCCTGGCCACCCTGACTCCGCAGCAACGGCGGCAGCGGCGGAAGTCGGCGCGTCGCCGCCGCGGAATCGAGCGCTCGGTCGCCGTCGTTCTCCTCGCAGCCGGCGCCGCGATCGCGTTCTCGTTCACGCGTGGCGCGGGAACGGGCGGGCCGACGGGGTCACTGCCGGGGGTGAAGCCTCGCCTCGTGGTGTCGGCCGCCCCGCGCGTGCGTCCTCCCGCGCCCATCCCCGGCTACCTGCTGATCGCCGACAGGGGGAACGACCGGATGCTGCTCGTGGACGGGAAGAAGCGAATCCTCTGGCGCTATCCGGCCCGCGCCCGGCCGGCGATGCCGTTCGTCTTCGACGACGACACGTTCTTCGGCCCGCACCACGACCGGATCATCTCGAACCAGGAGGACCAGCACACGATCCAGATCATCTCCTTCCCCGGGCGGCGCGTCCTCTGGCGCTACGGCCACGTGAACGTGAGGGGATCGGCGGCGGGCTACCTGAACACGCCGGACGACGCCTACCTGCTGCCGAACCACCTGGTCACCGTCGCCGACGCCTACAACTGCCGAGTCCTCTTCATCTCGCCCGCCCACAGGGTCGTGCGCCAGTACGGCACGACGGGCGTGTGCCGGCACGCGCCTCCGCGCTACCTCGGGGCGGTCAACGGCGCGACGCCGCTCCCCGACGGGGGGACGCTGGTCAGCGAGATCAACGGCGCGTGGATCGACGACATCGCACGGAACGGGAGATTGCGCTGGGCGGTCCAGGCGCCCGTCCGGTACCCGTCGGACCCGCAGCTGCTCGCGCCGGGCCGCATCCTCCTCGCCGACTACTCGCGCCCCGGTGCAGCGCTGATCATGACGAGGACGGGACGGGTGCTCTGGCGCTACGCACCCGCGAGCGGGCCGGGCGAGCTGGACCATCCGTCGCTCGCGACCCGCATCGCACCGGGGCTGATCGCCGTCAACGACGACTACCGCGACCGCGTCGTGCTCATCAGCATCCGCCGGCACCGCATCGTCTGGCAGTACGGCCACACCGACGTCCCGGGGCGCGGCCCCGGCTACCTCAACACGCCGGACGGGCTCGACCTGCTCGCGACCGCGTCGGTGCGCGCCTCGCCGCGGCTGACGCGGCTCTTCAGCCGCGTGCCCGCCGCGGCACGTGGATGAACAGAGCGCCCGCGACCGGCACGAACCGGCGCGTGTCGAACGCGTACGTCTGCTTTCCCGTCGGGCCCGGAAGGTTGTACTCGGCGACTGCGACGAAGCCGGAGCTGTCGACCGCGGTCACGTAGGCGACGTGGCCGAACGGAGGCGCGAGGCGTGGCCACACCGCGACCGAGCCGACCGTCGGGCTCCGGTCGACCCGCAGGCCCGCCAGCCGCGCGACGTGCGGCCAGTTCCAGGCGTTCATCGCGCCGGGAATGAACCAGTCCGTGCGCTGCCCGTTCGCCTCGAGCGCCCAGGCGACGTAGGACGTGCAGTTGCAGGCGTACATTCCCCAGCGGTCGACGACGTCCCGGATGCCCGCGCCGGGGCATCGAGGCGCGTACGGGTAGCCGTGGACGACGGGCCCGCCGCGCCCGCCCGCGGCCGGGGCCTGCGTCGCCGCGAGCGCGACTGCGGCCGTCAGCAGAGCGAGGTACGAGCGCACGCGACGATGCTATGCCGCTCGCGCACCGCAACGGGTGTCTGACGCCGCTCGGTGTCAGACACCTTCGCGCGCGCCCGCGATCGCCGCCTCGAACAGCGCCAGCTCGTCCTCGGACATCGCGTAGGTGTGCTTCGCCTCGGGGAACGAGCCGTCGCGGACCTCGCCGGCGTAGCGTGCGACCGCGTCGCGGATCGTCGGCGCGAGCTCGGCGTACTGCTTCACGAACCGCGGCGCGCCTCCCTCGTAGAGCCCGAGCAGGTCGTGCCACACGAGCACCTGCCCGTCGCACCCGCCGCCGGCGCCGATGCCGATCGTCGGGATCGCAAGCGCCTCCGTGATCCGAGCAGCGACCGGTGCGGGCACCGCCTCGAGCACGATCGAGAAGCAGCCGGCCGCCTCGAGCGCGAGCGCGTCCTCGTAGAGCCGCACGGCCTTGGCGGCGCTCCGGCCCTGCGCCTTGAAGCCGCCGAGCATCGTCGCCGTCTGCGGCGTCAGCCCGACGTGCCCCATCACCGGGATGCCGGCGGTCGTGAGCGCACGGACACGCGCGACCGTCGGCCCGGCGCCCTCGAGCTTGACGGCGTCGGCCGCCGCCTCCTTCACGAACCGCACGCCCGTCTCGATCGCCTGCTCGTCCGACACCTGGTACGAGCCGAACGGCAGGTCGGCGATCACGAGCGGCCGGCGCGCGCCGCGGTTGACGGCGCGGGTGAGGATGATCATCTCGTCGACGGTCGCCGGCACAGTCGAGTCGTGGCCGAGCACGACCATCGCGGCAGAGTCGCCGACGAGGATCAGGTCGACTCCGGCGTCGTCGGCGATGCGGCCCGACGGCGCGTCGTAGGCGGTGATCATCACGATGCGGTCGCCGCGGCGCTTCATCTCCGCGAGCTCGGGAAGCGCGAGCTTCCCGGGCGCGGGCGTGCCGGGCGCGGGTTTGCGCGGGCGGGTGGTCATCGATCGTCTCCTTTCCGGAGTCGGACGTTGTCGATCAGCCGCGTCGAGCCGACGCGCGCGGCCACGAGCAGGGTGGGGCCGTCGAAGTCCGCGACCTCGACGTAGTCCGGTGCGAGCCCGGCGGCCTCCAGCACGGCGCGCGCGGCGGCAGGGTCGCGCGTCTCGAGCGCGCGCGGGATGGCGCGCGCCTGCTCTCGCTCGGCCGGCGCGAGGAGCTCGTTGCGCGACGACAGCGCGAGCCCGTCGGCGTCGCGGGCCGTCTCGACGACGCTGACCTCGACGGAGAGGTTCAGGTCGCGGACGACCTGCTTCACCACGGCGACCTGCTGCGCGTCCTTCCGGCCGAACCACGCGATCTGCGGACGGACGAGGTTGAAGAGCTTGACGCACACGGTGGCGACGCCGCGGAAGTGCCCCGGGCGGTGCGCGCCCTCGAGCCCCTCCGCGGCGCCGGCGGGGTCGACCCACGTCGCGAACCCCGGCGGGTACATCTCCTCGACGGGCGGCGCGAACAGCACGTCGACCCCGTGCTCGGCCGCGAAGGCGGCGTCGCGGTCGAAGTCCCGCGGGTAGCGCGCGAGGTCCCCGGCGTCGGAGAACTGCGCGGGGTTGACGAACAGGCTCGCGACGAGCACGTCGGACGCGGGCCGAGCCGCGGCGAACAGCGCGGCATGGCCGCCGTGCAGTGCCCCCATCGTCGGCACGAGGCCGACGACCCCGTGCCGTGGGAGGTCGAGGTCGGCGATCGAGCGCACGACGATCACGGTTGCGTCGCCTCCGCGAGGACGTCGTAGAGGTGCGCGTACGGCGTTTCCCGCAGCGCGGTGCGGTGCCGCTCCACCGTCTCCCAGTCGCCGCGCACGATCGGGCCCGTCAGCTCGAAGCCGTTCTCGATCGTTCGCTCCATCAGCGGCACGAACGCCTGCGCGGGGATCCCGCGCGGCTCGACCAGGTCGGCGAGGACGCGGTGCACCGTGACGAGGAAGTTCGACGCGACGGCCGCGGCCGCGTGGTAGACGGCGCGGTCGGAATCGACGAGGCGAAAGGCGCGCAGGCCGAGCGTCTCCGCGAGCCAGCGAGCGCGCCGCTCGGCCTCTTCGGTCTCCGCGGTGACGGCTCCCCACGCGCCGTCGAGCTGCGCCGGCCCGCCCTCCTTCGTCAGCGTCTGCAGCGGGTGGACCGAGAACCGCCGCTCGTGCGGTGCGAGCGCGACCAGCGGCGTCGCCCCGGAGACGTGCGCCACCCACGGCCCCGGCGCGATCGCGGCCGCGACGTCGGCGATCGCCCGGTCCGGGACGCAGAGGATGCGCAGCTCGCCGTCCGCGCGGAGCGCCACGCCCCGCTCGCGCAGGCGCGCGGCGATCGTGGTGCCGGCGCGGCCCGCGCCGATGACGGTCACCTCGTCGAACATGTCGTGCTCCAGTCCCGTGCGGGTACCGGGCGCGGATAGCGTACCCCGTCGGATGCGGGTCGAGGTCGAGGGCGCGAGGCTGTTCGTCGACGTGGACGGTTCGAAGCTCCGTCCCGACGGGCGCGAGCTGGTCGAGCGGCCGACGGTGCTGATCGTCCACACGGGGCCCGGCAACGACCACTCGCCCTACCGCGACCACATCGGCCCGTTTCTCGCGGCGGAGATGCAGGTCGTCTACCTCGACCTCCGCGGGTTCGGCCGCAGCGACCTGTCCGAGCCCGCGCGCTGGAACACGGAGCAGTGGTCGTCGGACATCCACGCGATCACGCAGGTCCTCGGGATCGACCGCCCCGTCGTCCTCGGCGCCGGTTGGGGCGCGTACACCGCGCTCCGCTACGCGCAGCGGTGGCCGGACGAGCTCGGCAAGCTCGTGCTCGTAAACCCCGCCGCGCGCATCGTCGTGCCGCGCATCGTCGCCCGCTTCGACGAGCTCGGCGGCCCGTCCGCCGGCGAGGCCGCGTTCATGTACTACGAGCACCCGAGCGAGCAGTCGATCGCGCGGTACATGCGCGAGTGCTTCCACGTCACGGTTGGGCCCGAGAACGCAGAGGCACTGCTCCTGAACCAGACGTGGACGTGGACCGTTGCGGTGCACTGGATGCAGCACGAGGCCCGGACCCTCGACCTCCGTCCCGCGCTCGGCGACATCAGCGCACCGACGCTGATCGCCGCCGGCACCGACGATCCGCAGTACCCACGCGCGTCGATCGCCGAGGTGGTCGAGGGGATTCCGCACGCCACCGTCCGCTGGTACGAGGGGGCGCGCCACTCGATCTTCCGTGACCGGCCCGAGGTCAACCAGATGATCCGCGGCTGGATCCTCGCGTAGCGAGCTCGAGAATCAGGTCGGCCGCGTGCGGGAGCGCCGCGTGGCGCGGCGCGTGCGGGCGGCGGGGCTCCGCCAGCGCGGCCGCGACGGCGGTCCGCAGCTCGTCCGGCGTCGCCGCAACGCGCGCGAGCCCCGTGCGCGCGAACGCCTCGTTGTTGGCCCGGATGTGCGCCACGCCCCACCCGTACGAGATCGGGTGCACGCCCAGAAGGAGCGCCTCGAGGATGGTCAGGCCGGCGGTCGAGTGGACGAGCACGTCGGCGGCCGCGAGCACCGAGGCGAAGTCCTCCACGAACGGCACCACGCGTACGCCTTCCAGCTCGCGCAGGCGCTCGTTCCGCCCGGCCAGCACGAGCACGTTCGCCTGCTCGGCGGCGATGCGCGCAGCGCCGCGCACGTCGCCGACTCCCCAGCCGCCGCCGGAGACGGCGACGACCGGCGCCTCCAGCCCGAGCGCCGCGCGCGCCGCCGCGGGGTCGTGCGGATCGAGGAACCGCTCGTCGTGCAGGCCGCGCACGGCGACGATCCGTCCCGGCCCGGCGATCCGCCGCACCTCCTCCTCCGACTCCGGGTGGGTGAGGAGGTGGAGGTCGATCCCGCGGCTCGCCCAGTACCAGAGGCTCGCGAGGTCGGTCACGGCTGCCACGGTCGGGACGTGCAGCCGGCGCGTCCGGCGCAGGTGCCCGAGCACCTCGGTCAGCGCGGGGTAGGTGGAGACGACCACGTCGGGCGCTCGGCGCTCGAGGTCGCGCAGCACGCGGCCGCCGCTCGCGCGGTGGAGGACACCTTGGCCGAGCGCCCGGAAGGGCGCAGTGCGCGCGAAGAGCCGGTACTCGAGGTCGAAGAGGCGGCTGCTGCCGCCGGAGCCGAACGTCCGGCGCATCTCGTCCTCCGCGACGCGGTGGACCACCGGGCCGAGCACGTCGAGCGAGTCGACCACGTCGACCTCCGCGGCCGGCTCGCGCGCGAGGATGCCGCGCTCGATCGCGCGCGCCGGCACCTCGTGGCCCTCGCCGACCGAGGCGCTGAAGACGACGACCCGCGTCACGGCGTTCCGTCCGGCGAGGCGGTCACCATGCCGATGCTAGGGTCTGTTCCGTGCCGATCTACGAGTACGTCTGCATGAGCTGCGAGTCCCACTTCGAGGAGCTGGTCGGGATGTCCGACCCCGATCCCGAGTGCCCCGACTGCGGGGACGCGAAGGTCGTGAAGCAGTTCAGCACGTCGTTCGCGGCGCACGGCACCTCCGGACAGCCCAGCTTCGGCGGTGGGGGCTGTTGCGGAGGAAGCTGTGGCTGCTGCTGACCTGCTCGCCTACCGCGACGCCGTCGCGGGCTGCACCAAGTGCGCGCTCTCGCGCGGGCGCACGCAGGTCGTCTTCGGCGCCGGCTCCCCGACTGCCGACCTGATGTTCGTCGGCGAGGCGCCCGGCTTCCACGAGGACAAGCAGGGGGTGCCGTTCGTCGGCGCCGCCGGGCAGCTGCTCTCCAAGCTGCTCGCGGGCATCGGCCTGACGCGCGACGAGGTGTACATCGCAAACACCCTGATGTGCCGCCCTCCCGGGAACCGCGACCCGCAGCCCGACGAGATCCAGGCCTGCGAGCCGCACCTCTGGAAGAAGATCGAGCTGATCCAGCCGAAGCTGATCTGCACGCTCGGCAACTTCGCGACGAAGCTCCTCTCGGGCAGGCCCAACGGGATCACCCAGGTGCACGGCCGCCCGCAGGACGTCGTGCTGGGCGGGAACCCGGTCACGCTCTACCCGATCTTCCATCCGGCGGCCGCGCTCTACACGCCGCGGATGCTGCAGGTGCTGCAGGAGGACTTCGCGCGCATTCCCGAGCTCCTCGGACGCGCGGCCGGGCCGCCGCCGCCCCCGGAGCCCGCGCCGGTGCTGCTCGCCCAGCCGGAGCAGCTCGGCTTGTTCTAGCCGCGATGTCAGGCACATAAGGTGCCTGACGGTTGGAAACAGTTACGAGCTCACCCGAGGAAACGGAGGCCGTGGCGGCGAGGCTCGCTCGGCTCCTGCGCCCCGGCGACGTCGTCACGGTCTCGGGCGAGCTCGGCTCCGGGAAGACGACGTTCGTGCGCGGCGCGGCGCGGGCCCTCGGCGTGACTGACCCGGTGTCGAGCCCGACGTTCACGATCGGGCACCGCTACGACGGCGCGACTCCCGTGGCGCACCTCGACCTGTACCGGCTCGCGGGCCTCGACCCGGAGGAGTGGGGCGACCTCGAGCCGTACTTCGACGGCACCGTCGCGTTCGTCGAGTGGCCCGAGCACGGCGGCGACTGGCTCCCCGAGGCGCGCGCGGTCGTTACTCTCGGTCACGTCGACGAGTCGCATCGGACGGTGAGGATCGACAGTGCTCTTGGCGTTTGACACCGCCACGTCGTTCGGCGCGGTCTGCGGCACCTCGGCCGGCTCGCGCGCGCTCACCGGGCGCGCCGGCGACGTCCTGGCCGCGATCGACGAGCTCGTCGGCGACCCGGCGGAGCTCGAGGGGATCGTCGTCGGCCGCGGCCCCGGGAGCTTCACGAGCATCCGCATCGGGCTCGCGGTCGCGCGGTCGCTCGCGCTCGCGCTGCGCGTGCCGGTCGGCGGCGCTTCGACGCTCGACGCGTTCGCCGGCGGCGTGCCGGTGATCGACGCGCGGCGCGGGGAGGTCTTCGTGCCCGGGCCGGCCGTCGCGCGGCCGGCGGACGTCGACGGGGCGGGGAAGACGCTCGTCGGCGACGGCGCGATCCGGTATCGCGACGTCTTCGAGGCCCGTGGCGCCGAGATCCCGCCCGACGACGACCCGGCGCACGTCCCGGACCCGCTGCTCCTGCTCGAGCACGCCGGGGCGCTCGGTGCGGCCGAGCTCGTGGAGCCGCTCTACGTCCGCGAGCCCGACGCGAGGCCGTCGCGATGACGGCAGTCGCGCTGCGGATCAGGGAGCTCGAGCTCGCCGACCTGAGCGCCATCGAGGCGATCGAGCAGCGTGCGTACCCGACGCCGTGGTCGCGGTCCATGTTCGCGTCGGAGCTCGCGAAGCCGACCTCGATCTGCCTCGGCGCGTTCGAGGGCGAGGAGCTCGTCGGCTACATCATCAACTCGCGTTACGTCGACGCATGGCATGTGATGAACGTCGCCGTCGACCCGGACCGCCGGCGCCGCGGCATCGCGTCGGCGCTGCTCGAGCGCCTGTTCGAGCTGACGAGCGACGACGAGCGCCGCGGGTACACGCTCGAGGTGCGCGTGTCGAACGAGGGCGCGATTCGCCTCTACGAGCGGCTCGGATTCGAGCCGAGAGGCATCCGGCGCGGCTACTACACGGACAACCGTGAGGACGCGCTGATCATGTGGCGCGAGGCGCGCCCCTAACGGTGTCAGACACCTTGAAGGTGTCTGACACCGGGTCGATCCTGGGAATAGAGACGAGCTGCGACGAGACCGCCGCTGCGGTCGTGACCGCCGACGGCGAGATTGCCTCCAACGTCGTCGCGTCGCAGGCCGACCTCCACGCGCGGTTCGGCGGCGTGGTGCCCGAGGTGGCGTCGCGCCGGCACCTGGAGCTGATCGCTCCGGTCGTCGAGGAGGCGCTCGACGGGCACGACGTCGGCGCCATCGCCGTCACCACCCGGCCGGGGCTGATCGGCGCCCTGCTGGTCGGGGTCTCTGCGGCGAAGGCGCTGGCATGGGCGCGCCGGCTGCCTCTCATCCCCGTCGACCACCTGCACGGCCACATCGCGTCGCTCTACCTCGAGCCGCTCGACCTGCAGCCCCCGTTCACCTGCCTGCTCGCGAGCGGGGGCCACACGATGCTGCTCGACGTGCGCGACCGCGGCGGTTACCGCGTGCTGGGGACGACGCTCGACGACGCCGCCGGCGAGGCGTTCGACAAGGGCGCCCGGCTGCTCGGGCTCGGCTACCCGGGCGGACGGGAGATCGACCTGCTCGCACGCGACGGCGACCCCACCGCGTACGACTTCCCGGTCGCGCGGCTGCCCGGGCTCGACTTCTCGTTCTCCGGCCTCAAGACCGCGCTGCTGTACACCGTGCGCGGGCTGACCGCCGACGAGCTCGCGAGGCGCCGTGCCGACCTCGCGGCGAGCTACCAGCGCGCGATCGTGCTCGCGCTCGTCGAGCGCGTCGAGGCGACCGGTGCGGACCGCGTCGCCGTGGTCGGCGGCGTCGCCGCGAACTCCGAGCTGCGCGCGGCGCTCCCCGATGCGGCGCTCGCGCCGCTGCCGCTCTGCACCGACAACGCGGCGATGATCGCCTCGGCTGCGCGCTACACCGAGCCCGTCCCGTACCCCGACTACCTTTCGCTCGATGCGCGTCCCACCGCGTAGCCTGCCCGTGCTCGCGGCCGCGGCCGCGCTCGTCGCATTCGGTGCGCTCGTCGTGTCGGCTCGTGGACGCGACCCCGCGCCGGCGTCTGCGCCCGTGAGCTGGCGCGGCCTCGTCGGCAGCCCTCGGGCGCCCGTTCCGCTGGGCGAGCGGATGATCGTCGTGCTCACGACGCCCTCCGTCGCGCAGCGCCTGCACCACGTCAGGTACGCGACCGAGTCGCAAGAGCGCGCGTGGTGGGCGGCGGCGTACGCGGCGCAGAAGGAGGTGCTCCTCAAGCTCGCAGCCGTGGGCCTCGACGTCCGCCCCGACTACAGCTACTACCGCGTCCTCGACGGCTTCTCGGCCGCGCTCGACCCGCGCGCCGTGTCGCTGCTCGAGCAGCTGCCGGAGGTCGCCGGGATCTTCCCCGTGCGGGCGGCGTTCCCGGCGTCGGTGTCCGAGCGGCTGCTCGCGACGAGCGCCTTCTCGGCCGCGAGCGGGCACCGGCCCGACGTCCAGCTCCCGGGCTACGACGGACGCGGCGTCACCGTCGCGCTCCTCGACACCGGCGTGGACGAGTCGCACCCGTACCTGCGCGGACGCCTGCTGCCCGGCTTCGACGTCGTCGGCGGCGCCGACTCCGCCGCCGCCCGGGCGAACCCGCAGAACCCGACGCAGCTCGAGCGCCACGGCACCGAGCTCGCGGGGATCCTTGCCGGCGGCGGCGGCCCGGCCGGCCTGCACGGGGTTGCACCCGGCGCGACGTTGCTGCCGATCCGCGTGGCCGGGTGGCAGCCGGCGGCGAACGGACGCGAGCTCGTCTACGCGCGCAGCGACCAGGTGATCGCCGGCCTCGAGCGGGCGGTCGACCCGAACGGCGACGGAGACGAGCACGACGCGGTCCGCATCGCCCTCATCGGCGTCGCGGAGCCGTACGCCGCGTTCACCGACGGGCCGGAGGCGCAGGCGGTGCAGGGCGCGCTCGACCTGAACACGCTCGTCGTCGCGCCCGCCGGCAACGACGGTGGAGCGGGACCGGTGTTCGGTTCGGTGGCGGGGCCCGCGGGAGCGCCGGCGGCGCTTGCCGTCGCGGCGGACGACTCGCGCACGGAGCTGCCGCGTGTGCGGGTTGTGCTGCGTCGCGGCCTCGACGTGATCCTCGACAGCCGGCTGCCGCTCCTCGGCGCCGCCTCGCCCGCGCGCGGGGAGGATCTCCGCGTCGTCGCACCGCGGCGGTTCTTCGACCGTCGCGGGTTCAGCGTCGTCGCCGGCCGCGCCGTCGTCCTGCCGGCTGGACCGGACCCGGAGGCCACGGTCGCGGCGGCGGCGCGCGCCGGCGCGGGAGCCGTGCTGCTCTACGGCGCGTCGCTGCCGCCGGGGGCGTTGAGGCTGACCGAGGACGCGACGGCACCGGCCGTCGTGGTGCCGACGGCCGCGGCCGCCGAGCTGCTCGCGGCGCAGCGGGCCGGGATCGACGTCGGCGTGTCGGTCGGCGCGGCGCACGCCTCGCCGAACACCGCGCACGGCGACGTCGCCGCATTCTCCTCGCAAGGCCTCGCGTACGACAGCGGGCTGAAGCCGAACCTCGTCGCTCCCGGCGTCGCCGTCGCGACCGCCGAGCCGGGGCTCGCCGCCGACGGGTCGCCGCTCTACGGAACCGTCAGCGGCACGAGCCCCGCCGCGGCAACGGTCGCGGGGGCGGCGGCGTTGATCGCCGAGATGCGGCCTGACCTCGACGGCGCTGCGCTCGAGAGCCTGCTCGCCGGCTACGCGCAGGGCGGCGTCGACTCCGTCTCGGGCGACGGCGTCCTGCGCGCAGGCGCATCGGCCGTCGGAGAGGTGGTCGCGTCGCCGATCTCGCTCGGGTTCGGGATCTGGCAGGGCAAACGCTGGCACGCGACCCGCATGATCACGCTCCGCAACGTCTCGACCCGACGGCTCGCGCTCTCCGTCTCCGCCGTCGCGACCAGCAACTCGGAGGCCCTGCGGTGGCGGATCGTCCCGGCGCGCGTCGTGCTCGCTCCCGGCCGGGCGCGCCGCGTGCGCGTGACGGTGACTGCGCCCGCAGCACGTCCTGCACGGCTCGTCACGGGCACCATCGACGTCGGCGCACCGGGCACCGAGACGCTGCGCATCCCGTGGGCGCTGCTCTTCCACGCGACCGACGCGAACCTGATCGGAAGCGCGTCGATCAGCGACGCGTCGTTCCCGCCGTCCGACACCAGCCCCGCGATCCTGACGGTGCAGGCCGGCGCGCTCGTGCGCAGCGGCGGTCTGCAGATCGAGCCGGTGCGCCGCCTCGACATCCTGCTCTACAACGCCGCGGGGAAGTTCCTCGGCGTGATGGCGCGGCTGCGCGACTTGCTCCCCGGGTCGTACAGCTTCGGGATCACGGGGCGCGGTCCCACGAGCGCGCGGCTCGCGCCGGGGCGCTACGAGCTGCGGCTCGCCGCGTGGCCGACGCTGCCCCTCGACGCACAGCCCCAACGGGCGCAGGTGTCGTTCCGGCTCGAGTAGACTCGCGCCCGCGATGGCGACCACGACCCAGTCGCACCTGCGCGAGAACCCGTTTCAGATCGCGCAGAAGCAGCTCGAGAACGTCGCGGACACCTTCGGAATCGACGACCGGCTCGTGGCCGTGCTGTCGCAGTGCAAGAAGGCGGTGGAGGTGTCGATCCCGACGTCGCTCGACGACGGATCGGTGCGTGCCTTCACCGGCTACCGCGTGACGCACAACATCGCGCGCGGCCCGTCGAAGGGCGGCATCCGCTACCACCCGGACGTCACGCTCGACGAGGTGAAGGCGCTCGCGATGTGGATGACGTGGAAGTGCTCGCTGATGGGGCTGCCGTTCGGCGGCGCGAAGGGCGGCGTGGTCTGCGACCCGAAGGCGATGTCGCGCGGCGAGCTCGAGCGGATGACGCGCAGGTTCACGTCGGAGATCATCAACGAGATCGGGCCGGAGAAGGACATTCCCGCGCCGGACGTCGGCACGAACGCGGCGACGATGGCGTGGATGTTCGACACGTACTCGATGAACAAGGGCCACTCGGTGCTCGGCGTCGTGACGGGGAAGCCGCTCACGATCGGCGGCTCGCTCGGACGCGAGGAGGCGACGGCGCGCGGCGGGCTGTTCTGCCTGGAGGCGGCGCTGGCGCAGACGGGGCGGAGCATGGAGGGGCTGCGGATCGCGGTGCAGGGATTCGGGAACGTCGGGTCGTACTTCGCGAAGTTCGTCGCCGAGCGCGGCGGGACCGTCATCGCCGTCTCCGACTCGACCGGCGGCGTCCACAACCCGAAGGGCATCGACGTGGCGGCGGCGTTCGCGCACAAGCGCGAGGGCGGCTCGCTCGCCGACCTGAAGGGCGGCGAGCGGATCACGAACGAGGAGCTCGTCACGCTCGACTGCGACGTGTTCGCTCCGTGCGCGCTCGAACAGGTCGTGACCGAGCTGAACGCCGATGCCGTACGCGCGAGCATCGTCATGGAGGGCGCGAACGGGCCGCTCACGCCGGCGGCCGACGACGTCCTGGAGGCGAACGGCGTCCTCATCCTCCCGGACGTGCTCGCGAACGCCGGCGGCGTCGTCGTCTCGTACTTCGAGTGGGTGCAGGGGCTGCAGGAGTACTTCTGGAAGGAGGACGAGGTCAACGCGCGGCTGAACGAGATCGTGACCCGCGCGTTCGACGAGACCTGGGCGACGCGCACGCAGCGGTCGATCTCGATGCGCCTGGCCGCGTACGGGCTCGCCGTGCAGCGCGTCGCCGAAGCCACGGTGACGCGTGGCCTCTATCCCTAGACGCGTCGTCCTCTACGACGCGCAGGGCTGCCACCTCTGCGACCGGGCGCGGGACGTCCTCGAGCGCGTGGGCACGCGGTACGACGCGGTCGACATCACCGGCGACCCGGCGCTCGAGGCGCGCTACCGCGAATGGCTCCCGGTCGTCGAGATCGACGGTGCGCGCACGTTCGTCTACCACGTGGACGAGCGCGCGCTCCGGCGCAAGCTGGGCCTGTCACAAACGTAAGGGTTTGTGACAACCGAACAGCGGGCGCGGAGCCTTCGGCACAATGACTTCGTGATGTTGCAAACGTCCGTCGACCCGAGCGCGCCCGACCGCCTCACCGTCGGCGTCGCCGCCCGCCTCTCGCGCTACCTCCAGGTCCTGACCCAGGCGAGGAAGATGGGCAAGGACCGGATCTCCTCGCAGGAGATCGCCGACTACACGAACATCAACGCGACGCAGATCCGGCGCGACCTCTCGAACTTCGGCAAGTTCGGGAAGCGCGGCGTCGGCTACTCGATCGACTCGCTGCTCTCGGAGATCAGGAAGATCCTGCGGACCCAGGGGCAGCACAACATCGCGCTCGTCGGCGCCGGCCGCCTGGGCCAGGCGATCGCGAGCTCGCCGATCTTCGCGGAGCACGGGATCAACATCGCGGCCGTGTTCGACGCGAGCCCGAACGTGATCGGGTCGGAGATCGGCGGCATCACCGTCGAGGACGAGCGGCGGCTGAAGGATGCGGTTCGCGAGAAGAACATCGTCGTCGGCGTGATGGCGGTGCCGGCGTCGTCCGCGCAGAAGGTCGCCGACGACCTCGTGGACGCCGGCGTCCGCATCATCTTCAACTACTCGGAAGCGCTCCTGGACGTGCCGGCCGACGTCACGGTCCACACGTCGAACCCCGCCGTCGAGCTCCTGCACGCGCTCTACTTCCACCTGGCGTAGGGCCCCAACCCGGTACCAGGTACCGGAGGTACCTGGTACCGATAGGTGACGTGCGGATCCTCCTCTGGCACGGCTACCTCCTCGGCGGGACGGGGTCGAACGTCTATTCGCGCGCGCTCGCGCGCGAGTGGAGCCGCGCCGGGCACGACGTCGTCGTCGTCTGCCAGGAGCGCGCGCCCGAGCAGTACGACCTCGGCGGCGCCCGCGTCGTCCACGTCGACCTGCCCGGAGGGCTGCTCCCGGTCTTCGTGATGGACCGCTACGCCGGGCTCCACCCGAAGTTCCTGCAGGACTTCGACGAGGCCGAGAAGGCCGCCTACGTCGACGCGAACGCGGCCGTGCTGCGCGACCTGCTCCCGGCCGACGTCCTCTTCACGAACCACGTGCTGATGGGCGGCCCCGTCGGTGCGGCGACCGGCGTGCCCTTCCGCGTCAAGGCGCACGGCTCCGAGCTCGAGTACTCGATGCGCGGCCGCCCTGAGCTCGAGCGGTGGGGCGCCGAGGCGCTCGGGCAGGCGGAGGCGACCTACGTCGGGTCGGCGCACATCAGGACCGTGCTCGAAGAGGTCGTCGGCCACGTCGAAAACGTGTTCGAGGTTCCGCCGGGCGTCGACGTCGACGCGTTCACGCTCCGGCCGCGCGACGAGGCGCTGGCCGCGCTCGTCGAGGAGGCGCGGCGCGACCCGCCGAACCCGGGAAATGCCGAGGAACGGCTTCCGGACGAGGGGAACGCCGCGCGGCTCGCGTCGTTCCTCGCCGGCGACGAGCCCACCGTCGTCTACTTCGGAAAGCTGATCGAGCAGAAGGGCGTGCAGGTCCTGCTCGAGGCGATGCGCGACGTCGGCGCGCGGCTGGTCGTCGTCGGCTTCGGACCCTACCGGCCGACGCTCGAGCGGCTGGCGCCGGAGCGAACGCTCTTCACGGGGCCGCTCGAGCACCGCCACCTCGTGCAGCTCCTCCCCCTGGCCGACGCGACCGTCGTGCCGTCCATCTTCCCGGAGGCGTTCGGGATGGTCGCCGCCGAAGCCGCCGCGGCCGGCTCGCCTCCGCTCGTCGCGCGGCACTCGGGCCTCGCCGAGGTCGCAGCCGGGCTCGAGGAGGAGTACCCGGAGCGGCTGCGCCACCTCGCCTCGTTCCGCACCGGCGACGCGCACGACCTGCGCGCGAAGCTGAACGAGCTCCTCGCCCTCCCGCGCGACGACCGCGAGGCGCTGCGTTCGGCGGCGCGGCGGGCCGTCGTCGAGCGCTGGTCGTGGGCTGAAGTGGCGCGGCAGCTTGTCGCGCCGCTCCCCGGCTAGGCTCCTTCCAGTGGGCGAGGAGCAGAAGGGGACGTGGCAGGAGCTGCTCGTGCGGAACCGCGAGGAGTTCGACGCCGGAACCGACCTCACGGTCGCGGTCGAGGAGGAGTTCGCGCTCCTCGACCCCGAGACGCTCGAGCTGACGAACCGCTTCGAGGCGCTGAAGGCCGCCGCCGACGCCACCGACTTCGGCGACCACGTCGTGGGCGAGCTGATCGCGTCCGAGGTCGAGGTGCGCACCGGCCGCTGCGCCGGCTTCGCCGAGGCGGCCGCCGTGATGCAGGAGCGCCGGAGCCAGATCCACGCGCTCGCGCGCGAGCAGCAGCTCGCGCTCGGCGCGACGGGGACCCATCCGTGGAGCCGCTGGCAGGACCAGCGCGTCATCGACACGCCCCACTACCGCCGGAACAACGAGATCCTGCGCTACGTCGTCTGGCGGAACAACACCTTCGGCCTGCACGTGCACATCGGCATCGCCGGCGCCGAGCGCGCGATCGCCGTGCACGACGCGCTGCGCAACTTCCTCCCCGAGGTCCTCGCGCTGTCGGCCAGCTCGCCCTTCGTGGAGGGCGTGAGCTCCGGCCTCCACTCCGCTCGAACCGAGATCTTCACGCGGATGTTCCCGCGCTGCGGCATCCCGGACGCGTACGGGAGCCGCGAGGTGTGGGAGGACTACGTCGCGTTCCTGTACCGCACGGGCTCGATCAACGAGCACACGCAGATCTGGTGGAGCGTCCGGCCGCACCTCGCGTACCCCACGGTCGAGCTGCGCATCGCCGACGGGCAGCCCGACCTGGCCGAGGCGCAGTCGCTGGCCGCGTTCGGGTACGCGCTCGCCGCCCGCTGTGCGCGCGCACACGACGAGGGGGAGACGCTGCCCAGCCTGCCGCACCGTCTCCTCGAGGAGAACCTCTGGCGGGCGATTCGTTACGGGCTCGCCGGCGAGCTGCTCGACTTCGAGCGCGGCGAGCCGGTGCCGGCGCGTGCGCGCCTGGAGCAGCTGCTCGAGTGGGTGGCGCCGGTCGCGGACGAGATCGGGGCCGCACCGTTCCTCGCGATCCCGGGCCGGAACGCGGCCGAGCGGCAGATCGCGCGGTTCGAGGACGGGGCGAGCCTCGAGGAGATCTACGCGGAGCAGGTGCGGGCGGGGGAGCCGATCTCGTGATGAGCCGTAGGCTCGACGGAGGCTCACCAGGAGCGCAGGTGCCGGCTTTGCCGGCGCCGGAGCGGGGATGATGAGCCGTAGGCTCGACGGAGGCTCACAAGGAGCGCAGGTGCCGGCGTTGCCGGCGCCGGAGCGGGGATGATGAGCCGTAGGCTCGACGGAGGCTCACAAGGAGCGCAGGTGCCGGCTTTGCCGGCGCCGGAGCGGGCGTGAGCGAGCCGCAGCCCGACTACGAGAAGCTCGCCGAGCAGATCGCGCAGCTCGCGGTTGACGACGTCCTCGTGGGCACAGCCTCCACGCTCGCGAGCATCGCCTACGCCAAGCTCGGGGCCGGCGATCGGGAGCACGCGAGGCGGGCGATCGATGCGCTTGCCACAATCGTCCCGCTGGTCGAGGACGAGGCGGTGAAGAGAGATCTCACGGCGGCCCTGGCGAACGTGCAGGTCGCGTTCGCGAGCCGGGTCTGACGCCCGCTTGTGATACATAATCGCCCGCGCCGAAGCCCTTCGGCGCTTGACTTTGTGAGGGAGCAAAACTGATGGATTGGTTCAGGCACCATCCCGTGCTCCTCGGTCTCGTCGGTGCGGGCGTGGCCGTGGGCTACGGGCTCTACTTGACCTGGTGGCTGCTGCAGCAGCCGGCGGGCAACGAGCGGATGCGCGAGATCGCGCGCGCCGTGCAGGAAGGCGCGGCGGCGTACCTGCGCAAGCAGTACTCGACGATCGCCGCCGTCGCGATCGTGCCGTTCATCCTGATCGGCGTCTACCACAAGCTCGGCTGGGGCACGGCGTTCGGGTTCCTGATCGGCGCCACGCTGTCGGCGGCGGCCGGCTTCATCGGGATGAACGTCGCCGTGCGCTCGAACAGCCGCACGGCCGAGGCGGCGCGCGGCGGGATCAAGCCCGCGCTCAACGTCGCGTTCCGCGCCGGCTCCGTCACCGGCCTGCTCGTCGCGGGCCTCGCGCTGCTCGGCGTCACCGGCTACTACTGGTTCCTGACGGCGGCGATCGGCGACTCGCCGAAGCGCGCGATCACCGACCTCGTCGGCCTCGCGTTCGGCGGCTCCCTCATCTCGGTCTTCGCACGTCTGGGCGGCGGCATCTTCACGAAGGCCGCCGACGTCGGCGCCGACCTCGTCGGGAAGATCGAGGCCGGCATCCCCGAGGACGACCCGCGCAACCCGGCGGTGATCGCGGACAACGTCGGCGACAACGTCGGCGACTGCGCCGGGATGGCCGCCGACCTGTTCGAGACGTACGCCGTCACCGCCGTCGCGGTGATGCTCCTCGGCACGCTCGAGGGCCTGTCGGAGGCGCGGCTGTACCTCTACCCGCTCGCGATCGGTGGCGTCTCCGCGATCGCGTCGGTCGTCGGCACGTTCTTCGCGCGCCTCGGCAAGGGGCCGAACGCGGTCATCAACGCGCTCTACAAGTCGGTGCTCGTGGCGACGGTGCTCTCGGCGCTCGGGTTCATCCCGATCACGATGGGCTTCGACAAGGGCTCCTACGGCTTCACCGACCTCTACGTCTCCGCGGTCATCGGACTGATCGTCACGTTCCTGCTCGTCGCGATTACCGAGTACTACACCGGCACGCGCTGGAACCCCGTGAAGGCGATCGCGAAGGCGTCCCAGACCGGCCACGCGACGAACATCATCGAGGGCCTCGCCGTCGGGATGCAGGCCACCGCCGCGCCGGTGATCGTGATCGCGGCCGGCATCCTGGTCGCGCACCACGTCGCCGGGCTCTTCGGCATCGGCGTCGCCGTGATGGCGCAGCTCTCGATGACGGGCCTGATCGTCGCGCTCGACGCCTACGGACCGGTCACCGACAACGCCGGAGGGATCGCCGAGATGGCGGACCTTCCGCACGAGGTGCGTGACATCACCGACCCGCTCGACGCCGTCGGCAACACGACGAAGGCCGTCACTAAGGGCTACGCGATCGGCTCGGCAGCGCTCGCCGCGCTCGTCCTCTTCGACTCCTACACGAGCGGGCTCAAGGACCAGGCGAAGGCGGGCAGCGCGCTCGCACACACCGTCTTCAACCTCTCCGACGCGTGGGTCGTCGCGGGGCTCTTCATCGGTGGGCTGATGCCGTTCCTGTTCGCGTCACTCGCGATGCAGGCGGTCGGCCGCGTCGGCGGTGAGGTGGTGCAGGAGGTGCGGCGCCAGTTCCGCGAGCACCCCGGGATCATGGACCGCACCGAGCGGCCCGACTACAGCCGCGCCGTCGGCATCGTCACCGGCTCGGCGATCAGGTCGATGCTCGCGCCGGCGATCATCCCCGTCGCGTTCCCGATCGTCGTGGGCCTGATCAACGTCCGCATGCTCGGAGGGCTCCTGATCGGGACGATCGTCACCGGGCTCTTCCTGGCGATCGCGATGACGTCGGGCGGCGGCGCGTGGGACAACGCGAAGAAGTCGATCGAGGACGGGCTCTACGGCGGCAAGGGCTCGGAGGCGCACGCCGCTTCCGTCACCGGCGACACCGTCGGCGACCCCTACAAGGACACCGCCGGGCCGGCGATCAACCCGATGATCAAGATCACGAACATCGTCGCGATCCTGATCATCCCGTTGCTGATCTCGGTTCACTGAGGCTTAACCGCGGCGCGGGGGCGTCCGGCACCCGCGCCGCGTACCGTTGGCAGCATGGGCGACGTGCTGCACCTCTCGCTCGTCGTCGGCGGCGACCTCGAAGGGCGCGCGGGCGGAAGGCTCGGCCGCATCGACGACCTCGTGGTGCGCCTCGGCGAGGAGTACCCGCCGCTGACCGGCGTGACGGCGAACGTCGCGGGGCGCGACGTGTTCGTGCCGGCGGAGGCCGTCGACGAGGTCGCGCACGGTCGCATCAGGCTCCGTACCGACCGGCTCGACCTGCGTCCTTTCGACCGCCGGCCGCAGGAGGTGCTGCTCCGGAAGGACGTCCTCGACCACCAGCTGATCGACGTCGACGGCGCGCGGCTGCGGCGCGCGAACGACATCGAGCTCGCCCGGATCGACGGCTGGTGGCGCGTCGTCGGCGTCGACGTGGGCCCGCGCGGGATCGCGCGGCGTGTCGTGCCGCGCCGGTTCGGTGCGCGCGTCGGCGAGGGGCAGATGCTCGACTGGCGGGTGGTCGAGCCGTTCACGGGCCACGTTCCGACCGTGCGCCTGCGGGTGCCGCACCCTCGGCTGACCCGCCTCCACCCGGCGGAGCTCGCCGACCTCGTCGAGGCGGCGGGCCGCGCCGAGGCGGAGGAGATCTTCGCCGCCGTCCACGCCGACCCCGAGCTCGAGGCCGACGTGCTGGAGGAGCTCGAGTCGCCGCACCGGCTCGAGTTCCTCGAGCACCGCGACGACCAGACGCTCGCCTCCGTGCTCGCGCGCATGGAGACCGACGACGCCGTCGACGTCCTGCTCGAGCTCGGCGACGAGCGGCGCGCCGCCGTGCTCGACCTGCTGCCGGAGGTGCAGCGCCGGCGCGCGGAGGCGCTCCTCGGCTACGCGCCGGCGACCGCGGGCGGGCTGATGAGCCCGGACTTCGTGTGCGTGTACGGCCAGGCCACCGCCGCCGAGGCGCTCGAGCGCGTGCGTCGGTCTCGTGCCGCGCCCGAGACGCTCGAGATGGTGTTCGTGATGAACACGCACCGGCGTGTGCAGGGCGGGATCGCCCTTGCCGACCTCGTCCGCGCACAGCCCGACGACGTGCTCGCCGACATCGCCCCGATCCCGCGCACCGTGCCGCTCGACGCCGAGCTCGAGGAGATCGCGCGGCTGATGACCGACTACGACCTCACGATCGTGGGTGTGGTGGACGCCGACCAGCGGCTCCAGGGCGTGGTCACCGTCGACGACGTGCTCGAGCTCGTCCTCCCGCGCGGCTGGCGCCGCCACTTCGGGCTGTCCGACGAATGATCCACCGCGCGCTCGTCCGGCTCCGTGGGCGCCACGGACGGGTGCTTGCCGTGCTCGCGGTGCTGGGCCCCGGCCTCATCGCAGCGAACGCCGGCAACGACGCGGGTGGCGTCGCGACGTACTCCTCGGTCGGCGCGCGCTACGGCTACGACCTCCTGTGGATGATGGTTGTGATCACCGTCTCGCTGATCGTCGTGCAGGAGATGGCGGCACGGATGGGGATCGTGACGGGGAAGGGGCTCGCCGACCTGGTGCGCGAGCACTACGGCGTCCGCTGGTCGCTGTTCGCCACCGCGAGCGTCCTCGTGGCGAACCTCGGCATCTGCATCTCCGAGTTCGTGGGCATCGGCGCCGCGCTCGGGCTCGCGCACGTCCCGCCGCAGGCGTCGGTGCCGGTCGCAGCGGTCGCGGTCTGGGTGCTGCTCGTGCGCGGGACGTACAAGCTCGCCGAGCGCATCTTCGTCGTGATGACGATCCCGTTCTTCGCGTACCCGATCGCCGCGATCCTCGCGCACCCGAGCTGGGGGAAGGTGGGGAAGTCGATCGTCGCGCCGCACGTGCAGACGACGCCGTCGTACGTCCTGCTGTTCGTCGCGACCGCGGGCACGACGATCACGCCCTTCATGCAGCTCTACCTCCAGTCGGCGGTGGTCGAGCGGGGTCTCGGGCCCGAGGAGCTGAACCGCGAGCGCGCCGAGGTGATCACCGGCTCGGTCTTCGCCAACATCGTCGCGAGCTTCATCATCATCGCGACCGGCGCGACGCTCTACGTGCACCACCACCGCCTGATCGACACCGCCTCGCAGGCGGCGAAGGCGCTGGCGCCGTTCGCCGGGCGCTTCGCGGAGGTGCTGTTCGCGGTGGGCTTGCTCGGTGCGAGCCTGCTCGCGGCCGCCGTTCTCCCGGTCACCGCGGCGTACGTGATCTCCGAGACCTTCGGCTTCGAGAAGGGCATCTCGCGCTCGCCGCGCGAGGCGCCGGTGTTCGTCGGGGTGGTCACGGCGCTCGTCGTGATCGGCGCTGCCGTGGCGATGATCCCCGGCGTCCCGGTCTTCCGGCTGCTCGTCGGCGTCCAGGCCGTGAACGGCGTCCTGCTCCCGATCACGCTCTTCTTCGTGTGGAGGCTGTCCGCGAGCCGCGAGGTGATGGGCCGGTACCGGAACGGCCGGGTGTTCAACGCGGTCGCAGGGCTGACCGTCGCGGCGACGTCGGCGCTCTCGCTGATCCTGCTCGGCGTCACCGTCGGCGGCGGGTGAGGAGTACGGTCAGGACGTGAGGCTCCGCACGACGGCGGTCACGGGGTCGCTCGGGGCGGTCGCGGTCGCGACGGGGCTCGTCTATGCGCTGAAGCCGATCGCCCCGGTCCTGAGCCTCGGCGTCCTGTACGTGCTGGCGGTGCTCGTCTGCGCGGTGTTCTTCGGCGCGGGCCTCGCGATCGCCGCGGCGGTCGCGTCGATGCTCGCGTTCAACTTCCTGTTCCTGCCGCCGGTGCACACGCTGACGCTCGCCGACGCGCGCAACTGGACGGCGCTCGCGGTGTACCTGACCACCGCCGTCGTCGCGAGCCACCTCGCGACGAGCGCACGCCGCCGAGCCGCCGAGGCGGAGCAGCGCGAACGTGAGACGGCGCTGCTCGCGGACGCGGCGGCGTCGGTGCTCCGCGAGGAGCCTCTCGACGAGCTGCGGCGGCGCGCCGACGTCGTGCTCGCGGATGCAGGCGAGCTCGCGCACGCGCGCTTCGAGGCCGGCGTCGCCTCGCTGCTCGCGCTCGCGGCCGAGCGGCGCGACATGGAGACCGTCCGCCGCTCCGACGCGATCAAGACGGTGATTCTGCAGACGGTCTCGCACGACTTCCGCACGCCGATCGCGACGATCCGCGCCGCCGTCGACGGGCTGCGCGACCCCGGCCTCGCGCTCTCCGGCGCGGACCGGGCCGACCTGCTCGAGACGATCGCGCTGGAGGTGGGCCGGCTCTCGCGCCTGGTCGAGAACGTGCTCGACCTCTCGCGCCTCGAGGCCGGTGCCGCCGCGCCGCACCCGGCGCTCTGGGACGTCGAGGATCTGCTCGGGCAGGCCGTGGCGGAGGTGCCGGGACGGGAACGGGTTCGGCTCGCCGCCGGCGGCGCGCTGCCGCCCGTCGCGGTCGACGCGGTGCAGGTGCAGCGCGTGCTCGTCAACCTGCTCGAGAACGCGCTCAAGTTCTCGGAGGGGGAGGTCGAGCTGCGCGCGGCCGAGCGCGCCGGGGAGGTCGTCGTCGAGGTCCTCGACCGCGGCCGCGGCCTCGACGACACGTCTACGTCAGGCCGCGGCCTCGGCCTCGGGCTCGCGATCGCGCGCGGCTTCGTCGAGGCGAACGGCGGCTCGCTCGAGCTCGGGCCACGCGCCGGCGGCGGGACGGCCGCGCGCGTCTCGCTTCCCGCGCAGCCGCTCCCCGCCGGAGTGGCGTCGTGAAAGAGCCGGACGGCGGCGCGCGCGTGCTCGTCGTCGACGACGAGCCGCAGTTCCTGCGCGCGCTCGCGACGAACCTCCGCGGCGCCGGCTACGACGTCGAGACGGCGGACAGCGCGGCCGGCGCGCTCGCAGCGGCGCCGCTTCGCCCCCCCGACGCGGTCGTGCTCGACCTGCTGCTGCCCGACGGCTCCGGCCGCGACGTGACCAGGTCGTTACGCGAATGGACGGACGCGCCGATCATCGTCGTCTCAGCCGTCGGCGACGACGACGAGAAGATCGCAGCGCTCGACGCCGGAGCGGACGACTACGTGACGAAGCCCTTCGCGATCGGCGAGCTGCTCGCGCGCCTGCGCGCCGTCCTCCGGCGGGCGGCGCCGACGACGGCGCCCGTGGTCGAGGTCGGCCCGATCCGTATCGACCTCGAGAAGTCGGCCGTGGCGGTCGACGGCCGCCTCGTCCACCTGACGCCGATCGAGTTCAAGATCCTGCGGCTGCTCGCGCTGAACGAAGGGAAGCTGCTCACGCACCGGGCGATCCTGCGCGAGGTGTGGGGACCGGCGTACGGGGACGAGTCGAACTACCTGCACGTCTACGTCTCGCAGCTCCGGCGCAAGCTCGAGCCGGACCCGGCCAGGCCGCAGTATCTGCTGACGGAGCCGGGCGCCGGCTACCGCCTCGTGGCGACGGTTACTTGAGGCGATCTTGAGGCGGGGCGCCGGAATCCTGAGCCGGCGCTGAGACCGCCGTCCGTACCTTCGACGCATGGCGTCGAAGCTGCTCGCACCGGTCCGGACCTGGGAGGCACGGCGTGCCCTGCGGGCCGCGCGCCGCACCGCCGACGACGAGCTCGCCGCGACCCGGCTGCCGCCGCCGCGCCTCGCCTGGCGCGCCGCCGAGCTCACCGCGGACGCCAACCGCCTCGGTCTCGCGCGGTCGCTGACGGACGTCGTGCACGCGTCGGACGAGCGCCTCCTGCCGACCGCCTCGCCGCTGGCACGGGCGGCGATCCGGGAGTGCAGGCCTGAGCTGCTCGCGCTCGCGGGCCGCCTGTTCGACCTCTCGCTGCCCGTGACCGCGCGCGGCGTGCTCCTCGTCGAGCGCCTGCTCACAGACGGGAGCGGCCCCCTCTACGGCAGCGGCGACTCCAAGCGGCTGGCAGAGGCCGCCCGGCGGGCACAGGCGGCGCTCGCGGAAGCACGATGACGAGCCCGGAGGTCGTCCGCCGCAGCCCGCGGTTGAAGCGGGTCGTCGTCGGCCGGCCGATGGCGTCCGACGAGTACGAGGAGACGCTCCTCCCGAAGTGGCTCGCGCTGCCGATCTTCGCCTCGGACCCGCTGTCGTCGGTCGCGTACGCTACCGAGGCCGCGCTCGTCGTCCTCGTCGCTGCGTCGGCGAGCGCCGCGCACCTCGCGTTCCCGATCTCGCTCGCGATCGCGACGCTGCTCGCGATCGTCGTCCTGTCGTACCGGCAGACGGTCCAGGTCTACGAGAGCTCCGGGGGTGCGTACGTCGTCGCCAAGGAGAACCTCGGCAAGCTGCCGAGCCTCGTCGCGGCGGCCGCGCTCTTGACGGACTATGTGCTGACCGTCGCCGTCTCCGTCGCTGCCGGCGTGCTCGCGCTCACGTCGGCGGTGTCGTCGCTCCGCGGGCACGAGCTGACGCTCTCGCTGGTGTGCGTCGCGGTGATCGCGCTCGCCAACCTGCGCGGGGTCCGGGAGGCCGGGATCCTGTTCGCGCTCCCGACCTACGCGTTCGTGACGTCGATCCTGGCGCTCGTCGGCGTGGGCGTCGTGAAGTGCGCTGCCGGCACCTGCCCGCAGGCCGCGGTGCCGCACCCGCTTGCGACCGGCACCGGCGCGGTGACGGCGTTCGTCGTCCTGCGGGCGTTCGCGTCCGGCTCGACGGCGCTGACGGGCGTCGAGGCGATCGCGAACGGCGTCAACGCCTTCCGGCGGCCTCACGGGCGCAACGCGGCGGCGACGCTGCTCATCCTCGGCTCGATCGCGATCGCGATGTTCGTCGGCGTGTCGTGGCTCGCGGTGCACATGCACGCGCGGCCGACGACGACGGGGACGCCGTCGGTGCTGTCCGAGATCGCGCGCGGCGTCTTTCCCTCCTCGTCCGTGCTCGGATTCGTGTACTGGGCGGTGCAGGCGCTCACGCTGGCCGTGCTCGTGCTCGCGGCGAACACCTCGTACCAGGGGTTCCCGCGGCTCGCGGCCCTGCTCGCGCGTGACCGCTTCTTCGCGCGGCAGTTCACGAACCTCGGCGACCGTCTCGTCTTCTCGAACGGGATCGTGGTGCTCACGGGCGTCGCGATGACACTTCTCTGGGCGTACAACGCGAGCGTCGACTCGCTGATCCACCTGTACGTGATCGGCGTGTTCACAGCGTTCACGCTCTCGCAGGCGGGCATGGTGCGCTACTGGCTGCGCAGCCGTGAGCCGGGCCGGGTCCGCAAGCTCGCGATCAACGCCGTCGGCGCGACGGCCACCGGCGTCGTCACGCTCGTCGTCGTCTGGACGAAGTTCGCCGAAGGAGCGTGGCTCGTCATCGTCGCGATCCCGCTGCTCGTGCTCGCGTTCCTCGGCATCAACCGCCACTACCGCCGCTTCGGGCGGCGCCTTCGCGCGGGGATGAACGCGGTTAACGCGGCGCGCGCGCCGACGAACGAGGTGCTGCTGGCGGTCGACGCGATCGACGTCGCCACGGAGGGCGCGGTATGGTACGCGCACGAGATCGCGCCGGGCGAGCGCATTCGCGCCGTCCACGTGCCCGCCGCGCACACCGACAGCGGCATCCGAGCGCGGTGGTTCGACTTCGCCGAGGACGGGCCGCGGCTGGAGGTGCTCCGCCCGGACGAGGGACGCACGCACGCCGTGCTCGAGGAGGTGTGGCGCCTGCCGCGCGGCGAGTCGGACTTCGTGACGGTGGTCGTGCCCGAGCAGTTCCGCCGGCGCTCGCTCCTCTCCGCCGCCGGTCGGGCCTCGTTCCGGCTCAAGCTCAGGCTGCTGTCCGAGCCCGGCGTCGTCGTCACCGACGTCCCCTCCGTGACCGACCGGCGCGGGCCCGACGGACGCACGCCGAAGCACCTGGCGGTCCGCGTCCTGGTCGCGAACGTCCACGCGGCGTCGCTCCGCGCGCTCAACTACGCCGAGGCGCTGGGCCAGGCGGACACCCGCGCCGTCTCCTTCGCGTTCGGCCCCGAGGACGCGGCCAAGGTGCACGACGAGTGGCTCCGCAGCGGGATCGCGATGCCGCTCGACCTGAGCGACGCGAAGTACCGTGACGTCGGCACGCCGCTGCTCGCGTACCTGCGCGAGTTGACCGCGGATCCCGACACGGTCGTCAACGTGGTCATGCCCGAGGTGGTCGTCCGCGGCTGGGCGCGGCTGCTCCACAACCAGCGCGCGCTCTACATCAAGCGCCTGCTCCTCTTCGAGCCGCACGTCATCCTCTCGAGCGTCCCGTACCAGCTCTTCCGGTGAGGTACCAGGTACCGGTACGGGTACCTGGTACCGGCTGGCGCGCGTCCAGGTTTACCCTCCGTGGGTGCGGAACCGGGTGCTCGTCTACGCCGAGGCGCTCGACGTCGCCGCCGAGGGCGCCGTCTGGTACGCGAGGCGCGTGGGCGGCGGGAGCTTCGACGCGCTGCACGTCGCCGGGAAGAACACGGACACCGGGATCCACGCCCGCTGGTTCGACTTCACGGGCGGCGAGCCGCGGCTCGACGTCCGCCCGTACGGAACGGATCCGCAGGCGGCGGTGCTGGCGGAGGTTGCGCGCCTGCGCACGGACGCGGACGTCGTCGTCACCGTCGTCCTCCCGGAGCAGTTCCGGCGGCGGTCGCTCGTCGCGGCCGCGCAACGGGCGCAGTTCAGGCTGAAGCTCCGACTCCTCGTCGAGCCGGGCGTGGTCGTGGCGGATGTGCCGGCGGTGACGTCGCACCGGCGGCCGGAGGGGCGGGTGCCCCAGCGGCTCGTCGTCCGCGTCCTCGCCGGCCAGCTCAACGAGGCGACGCGGCGTGCGGTCGAGTACGCGCAGGGCCTCGGTGCGGACGACCTCCGCGCGGTCCACTTCGGGCCGCGGCGGTGGGACGGCGACGTCGGCATCCCGGTCGACGACGCGCCGCTCGAGGGGCGGCTCGGCGACTCGATCCTGGCGTACGCGCGGGAGCTGACGGCCGACGCGGAGTCGGCGGTGAACGTCGTGCTGCCGGAGCGGCTCCGTCCGAACCTGCCCCGGCTCCGCGGACGCCGCGCGCTCGCGATCAAGCGCTGCCTGCTCTTCGAGCCGCACGTGATCCTCAGCAGCATCCCCTACCAGGAGTAGCCTCTCTCGCCGTGCCTCGGCGTCGCCGGCAGAGCCATGCCCTCGAGCGCGTCCTGGGGGCTCCCGCGCTCTTCGCGACCGCGTACGGCAACGTCGGCTCGTCCATCTACTACGCCCTCGGCCTCGTCGCCGGGATCGCGCTCGGCCTCACGCCGCTCGTCTTCATCGTCAGCGGCCTGATCTTCGCTGCGACCGCCGCCAGCTACGCCGAGGGCACCGTTCGCTATCCCGAGGCAGGCGGCTCGTCGAGCTTCGCGCGGCACGCGTTCAACGAGCTCGTCTCGTTCGGGGCGGCGTGGGCGCAGATGCTCAACTACGTGATCACGATCGCCATCTCGGTGATCTTCGTCCCGCACTACCTCTCGATCTTCTGGACGCCGCTGCGGACGACGCCCTGGGACGTGATCGTGGGCATCGCGTTCACGTGGGTGCTCGTCGGCCTGAACATCGTCGGCGTCCAGGAGGCGGCGCGGCTGAACATCTTCCTCGCCGTCGTCGACTTCACGACGCAGCTCCTGCTCGTGCTGCTCGGGTTCTTCCTGATCTTCAGCCCGAGCACGCTCGCGCACAACATCCACTTCGGCGTCGCGCCGTCGTGGGGCTCGTTCCTGCTCGCGATCCCGGTCGGGATGATCGCGTACACGGGAATCGAGACGGTGTCGAACCTCGCGGAGGAGGCGCGCGACCCGGTGCGCACGATCCCGCGCTCGATCTCGTGGGTGGCGATCGCCGTCTTCGCCATCTACTTCACGCTGCCGTGGATCGCGCTCTCGGCGATGCCGGTGACGCACAGCGGCCACCACTACGTCACGCGCCTCGGACTGAACCCGCCGCACGGGTTCAAGAACGACCCGGTGCTCGGCCTCGTCGAGAACCTCGGCATCCACGGCGGCGTGCTCGCGGTGGCGAAGGTCTACGTCGGCCTCCTCGCCGCCACGATCCTCTTCATCGCCACGAACGCAGGCGTGATCGGCGCCTCGCGGATCACCTACTCGATGTCGAGCTACCGGCAGCTGCCCGAGGTCTTCCGGCGCTTGCACCCGAAGCTGAAGACGCCGTGGCTGTCGCTGATCGTCTTCGGCGGCGGAGGAACGACGCTGTTCCTGCTCTCGGGCCAGGTCGACTTCCTCGGGCGGATGTACGCGTTCGGCGCGATGCTCTCGTTCACGATCGCGCACGTCGCGGTGATCGCGCTGCGCGTCAAGAGCCGGGGGACGGAGCTCGAGTGGCGCGCGCGGCCGAACCTCCGCTTCCGCGGCGTCGACTGGCCGCTGTTCGCGATCTTCGGCGGCCTCGGGACCGGGATCGCGTGGATCGTCGTCGTGGTGCAGGACGCGCCGACGCGGTACGCAGGCCTCGCGTGGCTGGCGGTCGGCTTCGTCTTCTACCCGCTCTACCGCCGGCGCCTGCGGCTCCCCCTGCGCGTCACCTCGCGGGCGCCGGTCCCGCTCGGCGCGGCTGTGGCGCTCGAGTACCGCACCATCCTCGTCCCCGTCGTCGCGGGTCAGGAGTCGCACGAGGCGGTCGAGCTCGCGGCGCGCCTCGCCGCCGAGCGCGCGGGCCGGATCGTCCTGCTGCGTGTGGTCGTCGTGCCGCTCGAGCTGCCGCTCGACGCCGACCTGACGGAGCAGCTCGACGCGGCGAACCGGCTGCTCGACGAGCTGCGCGCGACGGCCGACGCGTACGGCGTGCGGGTGGTGGAGCGCGTCGTGCGCGCGCGCAACGCGGGGCGCGCGATCGTCGAGGAAGCCGAGCGGCGCGGCGCCGAGATCATCGTCCTCGGCGCGCCGCGAGGGCGCCACCGCGCCATCTTCGGGCACACCGTCGACTTCGTCCTCAAGCACGCGCCGTCGCGCGTGATGGTCGCGGCCGGAAAGCGGGCGGCGTGATCCACCGCTCGTTGACGCAGCTCACGTCGGTGCTGCTCGTCGGCCTCGGCGTCGCGATGGTCGCCGTCACGGTCGCCCACGGAGGCGGCGTCGGCGTGCTGCTCGGCGTCCTCTTCGTGCTGGCGGGGGCGGGCCGGCTCCTGCTGCTGCGGAGACGCCGCTAATGGCGCGCAAGCTCCCGGGGCTGCGCCGCGAGCTCGACGCGCGCGCGCTCTTCTCGGTCGCGTACGGCGAGGTGGCATCGTCGATCTACTTCGCGCTCGGCGTCGTCGCCGCGCACGCGCTCGGCTTCACGCCGCTCGTCCTGCTCGTCGTGGGCGTCCTGTTCCTCGTCGTCTCGTTCTCGTATGCCGAAGGGACGGCCGCGCTTCCCGAGACGGGTGGCGCCGCCACGTTCGTGCGGCGCGCGCTCAACGACGTCTCGGGCTTCATGACGGGCTGGGCGCTCTTTCTCGACTACCTGATCGTGATTGCGCTCTCGGCGCTGTTCCTCCCGCACTATCTCGCGGGCGCGCTGCAGGTGAACGCGCTCGCGCGCTCGCCGTGGGACGTCGTCGTCGCCGTCTGCGTGATCGCGGCGGTCGGGCTCGTCCGCGTCGTCCGCCGGCCGTCCTTGTACGGCCTCGGGATCGTCGTTCCAGGGCTCGACCTCCTCACCCAGCTCCTGCTGGTCGCGCTCGGCTTCGCGTTCGTGTTCTCGCCGGACGCGTTGACGCGCGGAACCTCGCTCGGCACGAGCCCGAGCTGGCACGACCTCGCCTTCGCGCTCCCGCTCGCGATGCTCGCGTTCACCGGGCTCGAGACGGTCGCCAACCTCGCCGAGGAGGCGCGGCGGCCGGGCGTCGACCTGCCGCGGTCCGTGTTCGGAGCGATCGCGAGCGTCGTAACGGTGTACGTGGCGATCGCCGTCGTCGCGGTCTCGGCCTTCCCCGGCCCGCGGACCGAGCTCGGGACGAAGTGGATCCGCGCCCCGCTCCTCGGGCTCGCGCAGCGGCTGCACCACGAGCTGCCCGGCGGGCTCGGCGGCGTCCTCCGCTTCTACGTCGGCGCGACCGGCGCGCTGATCCTGCTCGCGGCGACGACGACGTCGGTCTCCGGGTTCTCGCGGCTCGCGTACTCGCTCGGCGAGCACGGTCAGCTCCCGCGGAGCTTCGGGCGCCTGAGCAGGCGCGCGCACGTCTCGCCGCAGGCGATCCTCGCCGCGGCGACGATCTCGTCGGCGATCGTCGTGCTGACGGCGACGTTCAAGAAGGACGACGTCGCCTTCCTGGCGAGCCTGTTCTCGTTCGGCGTGCTGCTCGCGTTCACCGCGGCGCAGCTCGCGGTGATCAAGCTCCGCATCGACGAGCCGGACTTGCCGCGCCCGTACCGTGCGCCGTTCTCGGTGACGATTCGCGGGCGGGAGATCCCGGTCCCGGCGGTCGTCGGCGCCGCCGCGACGTTCCTGATCTGGCTGGTGGCGATGGCGACGCATCCGGCCGCGCGCTACGCAGGTCCGCTCTGGCTGCTGGCGGGGCTCGCCGTCTTCGTCAGCGGCCGCCTCGCGCGCGGTGAAGGGCTGCTCGAGCGCGTCGAGGCGCCCGACGAGCGACCGGTCGTGCCCGCTGCGCAGTTCAAGCGGATCGTCGTGCCGATGAAGCTCGGGGTGATCGGCGAGGAGATGGTGGCCACCGCCGTCAAGCTCGCGTCCGAGCACGACGCGGAGGTGCGTGCGCTGCACGTCATTCGCGTCCCGCTCGACCAGCCGCTCGACGCGCCGCTGCTCGAGGAGGAGGAGCGCGCCGAGGCGTCGCTCGCGGAGGCGAAGCTGCTCGGCGCCGACTTCGACGTGCCGGTGGAGGGGGCGACGGTCCGTGCGCGCGCGATCGGCGAGGCGATCGTCGCGCACGCCACGGAGGTCGACGCGGACCTGATCGTCCTCGGCTCCGCGCCGAGGTGGCGCCGGCAGTCGCGGTTCTTCTCGCCGACGGTCGACTACGTCCTCCGGCGGGCGCCGTGCGAGGTGCTGATCGTCGCGTTCCCGCAGACGGTGCTCGACGAGGAGCTCGCGGCGACATAGCGCACCGGAGGAGTACGCTGAGAACGTGAAAGCGCTCGTCGTAGGGTGCGGCCGGGTCGGCTCCGCGGTCGCGCTGCAGCTGCAGGGCTCGGGCTGGGACGTGACCGTCCTGGACGAGAACGAGGATGCCCTCGGCCGGCTCGGCGAGAGCTGGACCGGCGGCTTCGTCGTCGGCCACGGCATGGACCTGAAGCTGCTCCGCGAGGCCGGGATCGAGGATGCCGACGCCGTCGTCGTGACGACCGACGGCGACAACACCAACCTCGTCATGGCGCAGGCGGCGCAGAAGCTGTTCCAGGTGCCGGAGGTGGTCGTCCGCGTGCTCGACCCGGCGCGCGCCCAGTTCTACGCGACGAAGGGGCTTCGCATCGTCTGCCCGACCTCGGCGGCCATCGAGACGCTCGTCTCGGCCGTCCGCCACGCCGAGGAGGAGGTGCCGGCCTAGGTGTACGTGTTGATCGCGGGCGGCGGCAAGGTCGGCGCGAACCTCATCCGCACGCTCCTGCGCGCCGGGCACGAGGTGACGCTGATCGAGCAGCGGCCGTACCGGTTCGACAAGCTCGAGGCCGAGTTCGAGCACCAGGTGATCCGCGGCGACGCGACCGAGCTGTTCGTGCTCGAGCGCGCAGGGATCAAGCGGCCGCCGGACCTCGTCGTCGCGGCCACGGGCGACGACGAGGACAACATCGTGATCTGCCAGCTCGCGCGCGAGAAGTACGGCGTGCGGAACGTGATCGCGCGGATCAACGACCCGCGCAACCAGCCGTACTTCGACCTGCTCGGGATCTCGCCGACGGTTTCGGCGACCGGCGCCATCATGGGGCTGATCGAGCACGAGGTGCCCGAGCACCAGCTCGTCCACCTGCTCGAGCTGCGCAAGGAGAACCTGGAGATCGTCGAGGTGACCGTCGACAAGGCGGCGAACTGCCAGGGAAAGCGGGTGCGCGCGCTCCGGCTGCCGGAGGGCGCGCGTCTGATCTCGATCGTGCGCGACGGCAAGGCCGAGGTCCCGGACGAGGAGACGCAGCTCAAGATGGGAGACCAGGTGCTCGCGATCCTCGAGCCCGGCAAGGAGGACGAGCTGCGGCGCGCCCTCTTGCACGACTAACCGCGGAACCTCAGTCGGCGCAGCCAACTGAGTTTCGGAGGGAGGCGCTCGCCCTTCGACTTCTGGCCGCCGCGCTACTCTGCGAGCGTGCGTCGCCCGGCCACTCCCGTCGCTCTGGCGTGGGCTGCCACGTTCGCCGGGCTCGTCTCGATCGTCTCGGCGCTGACGCCGGAGTTCGCCGACCGGACGCGCCTCGTCACCGGTGTCCTCCCGCCCGGCGTGCCCGAGGCCGCGCGCACGGTCGCGCTCGCGCTCGGGCTCGGGATGGTGTTCCTCTCGCGCGGGCTCGCGCGGCGGAAGCGGCGCGCGTGGTGGCTCGCGGTGGCGGTCGTCGTCGCCTCCGCCGCGGCCCACCTGGTGAAGGGGCTCGACTTCGAGGAGGCCTCGATCCACCTGCTGCTGCTCGTCGCGCTGCTTCGTGCCCGCCGGCACTTCGTCGCGCCGGGCGACCCGGCGACGGTCGTGCCGCTCGCGCAGGTCGGCGCAGCGCTCGCGCTCGCCGTCCCGGTCCTGCTGATCGGCGTCTACGACACCGACATGTACTCGAGCAGGATCGAAGTCGCGCTGGCGCTGCTCGTCGGGGGGCTCGGGTTCCGCGCGCTCTGGCTGTGGCTACGCCCGCACGCGGTGACGCCGCCCGGCGTGGAGGAGCGCGAACGCGCAGCCGAGCTCGTGCAGGAGCACGGCAGCGACAGCCTCGCGTACTTCGCGCTGCGGCGGGACAAGAGCTACTTCTTCTCGCCGAGCGGCCGCTCGTTCATCGCGTACCGCGTGGTCGGCGGCACGGCGCTCGTCGCCGGCGATCCGATCGGCGACGCGACGGAGCGGCGGGAGCTCGTGCAGGAGTTCGCGCGCATCGCGCACGCGAAGGGGTGGCGCGTCGCGATCGCAGGGGCGTCGAACGAGGCGCTCGAGGACTACGCGGCGATCGGCTTCAAGTCGATGTACCTCGGCGACGAAGCGGTCATCCACCCGTCGACGTTCTCGCTCGACGGCCGCGCGATCCGGAAGGTGCGCCAGTCGGTGTCGCGGCTCGAGAAGAACGGCTACGCGGTGCGGGTGCTGTCGGTCGCGGACGCCGACGATGCGCTCCGCGCGGAGCTTCGCGCCGTCTCGGAGGAGTGGCGCGGCAACTGGCCCGAGCGCGGCTTCACGATGGCGATGGACGCGCTCTTCCGCTATCCCGACACGGTGCTCGCCGTCGCCGTCGGGCCCGACGGACGCGTCGGCGGCTTCCTGCAGCTCGTCCCGTCCCCGGCGAGCGAGGGCTACTCCCTCGCGTCGATGCGCCGCCGGACCGACACGCCGAACGGGCTGATGGAGTTCCTGATCACCGAGACGATCGCGTGGGCGAGGCGCCACGCGGTGACGGAGGTCTCGCTCAACTTCGCGGTGTTCGCCGACTTCCTGCGCTCGGGCGAGGACGCGAGCCGCTTCTCGCGGGCCGTCCGCTGGCTGCTGCTCAAGGGCGACCGGCTGTTCCAGCTCGAGCGGCTCCACAGCTTCAACCGCAAGTTCTTCCCGCACTGGCGCCGCCGGTACTTCTGCTTCGAGCGCTGGGTCGACCTCCCGCTCGCCGGGCTCGCGTACCTGCAGGCCGAGTCGCTGCTCACGCCGCCCGGCCCCTGGGTGAAGACGCCGGATCTCGCCGCGCAGTGAGGCGTGCGGCTCTCGCCGCCCTCGCGTGCGCGACCCTGGTCGTTGTCGCTGCGTACGCGCGCGCGTCGACGAGCGCGGCGGGCCAGGACTGGCCCCGGTTCGGGTTCGACACGGCGCGGCACAACGTCTCGCCCGACACCACGATCACGGCCGCGAACGTGTCGCGGCTGCGGCGGCTTCGCCTCCGGCTCGACGGCACGGTCGACTCTTCGCCGATCTACGTCTCGAAGGGCGTGAGGGGCCGCAGCGCGTACGTCGTCACGACGACGTACGGGCGCACGGAGGCGCTCGACGCGGTGACTGGCCGCGTGCTCTGGCGGTTCGTGCCGCCGGGCTACGGCGGCGTCGCCGGGACGTACCGGATCACGAACGCGAGCCCCGCGCTGTCGACGGACCGGAAGGCGGTGTACGCAGCGTCGCCGGAGGGGCTGATTCGCAAGCTCCGGCTGTCGGACGGGCAGGTGCTCTGGACGACCCGCATCACGCTCGACCCGACGCGCGAGAAGATCACGTCGTCGCTCAACGTGTCGCGCGGCCTCGTGGTCGCGACCACGGGCGGCTACATCGGCGACGCGCCGCCGTACCAGGGCCACGTCGTGTCGATGTCCGAGGCGACGGGCCAGATCGCGCACGTGTGGAACTCGCTCTGCTCCGACCGGCCGCGGCTGATCGTCCCGAGCTCGTGCGGCTCGAGCGACTCGGCGATCTGGTCGCGGAACGGCGCCGCGGTCGACCCGGCGAACGGCGACCTGATCGTCGCCACGGGCAACGGCCCGTTCAACGGCCGCACCGACTGGGGCGACAGCGTCCTCGTTCTCGCGCCGGACGCGTCGCGGCTCCTCCGGCACTGGACGCCGGCCGACCAGGCGCGCCTCGAGAGCGGCGATCTCGACGTCGGCTCGACGAGCCCGGCGCTCCTCGCGGGCGGCCTCGCCGTCCAGGGCGGCAAGGACGGGAAGCTGCGGCTCCTGAACCTGCACCGGCTCCCGGGCGTGAACGCGCGGACCGGCGGCGAGCTGCAGACCGTCCGCGCGCCCGGCGGCGCGATGGTGTTCAGCGAACCGGCCGTCTGGCAGGGGAAGTGGGTGTTCATCACGACCGGCGGGGGGACGCAGGCCTGGCTCCTCAGCGGCGGGCGGCTGCACCTGCGGTGGTCGAACGGCTTCCAGGGCGGGTCGCCCGTCGTCGCGGGCGGGCTTCTGTACGTACCGGGGAACAGCCTGCTGAACGTGTACGCCCCGACGACGGGGAAGCTGCTCGCGAGCTTCCCGTCCGGCGTCCTGCACTGGCAGAGCCCGGTCGTCGCCGACGGCCGCGTCGCGCTCCCGGAGGGGAACGCGAACGACCACGCCACCACCGGCTACTTCGACATCTACCGGCTGCCGTAGCCGCCGTCGCGCTTCCCTGACCACGGGTGATCCGGCCGGGGCGCCCCTCCGCCGTGGCAACTTGCAGGGGATTTCACACCTCGTGCGGGCTCTCGTGACGCTTCCGTGACGGTGGCTGCCACCGTCACGGAACGCGCACGCCTTCGTGCCCTAACTGGTGCGCCGGCGGCGGACCTGCGGGCCCTGCGCGCCGAGGGCGGCGTAGGTGATCGCCTGCAGCGACTCGTTGAGGTTGCGCAGCTCGTGCGCGATCACCGTCAGCTCCTCGCGCCTCTCCTCGCGTGCGTTCAACCGCCGCAGCTCCTCGACGACCCGGTCGAGCCGGGCGAGGAGCGCCTCGAGCTGGCGGTCCGTGACCTCACCACGCTCCATCCGCACAAGGCTATAGTCGACAGCGACAACGGGCGAGCGGTGAGGGAACCCGGTGCGAGTCCGGGACGGTCCCGCCGCTGTGAGAGGAGACGCCCTCCGCCACGACGCCACTGAGCCTCGGCTTGGGAAGGCGGCGGAGGGGGAGCCTCGAGTCAGAAGACCTGCCGGTCGCCCTCCACCCGAACCCCTCGTGGAAGGAGGATTCGTGGCCAGGCGCCTCGCACTGATCGTCGTTCTCCTCTTCGTCCTGCCCGCGACCGCGCTCGCGGCGACCGTCAAGGTGCGCGTGGAGGGAAAGACGCGCACGCTCTTCGGCCCGACCGAGGTCACCGTCACCGCGACGACCGCGCTCGACGCGCTCGAGCAGGCGTCGATCCTCGGCGAGCTCTACTACCACCTCACGACGACGAGCTTCGGCCCGTACGTCGACCAGATCGGCCGCTACGCCGGCGACGCGTCGAGCGGCTGGGTGTTCAAGGTCGACGACGTCTCGCCGCCGGTCGGCGCCGACAAGGTGCAGCTGAAGGACGGAGACCGCGTCCTCTGGTACTGGGCGACCTTCGGCCCGGCGGGCGGGCCGCCGACGCTCGAGGTGCGGCCGGCGACGAAGAAGGGGTGCTACTCCGCGACGGCCTTCGACGATAACGGCAAGCCCGTCTCCGTCTCCGGCCTCGTCTGGCACGTCGGCTCGAAGAAGAGCGTCCCCGGGATGTACGGCGCGGCCTTCTGCCCCGGGAAGCACGTGGGGCTCCTGATCCGCGCGACCGCCACCGGTGCCGTGCGCTCGAACGCCGTGGCGTGAGGCCGTTCGCAGTCGTCCTGCTCGCGCTCGCCCTCGCCGGCTGCGGCGGGGGCGGGCGCCACGGCACCGCGACGCTGTGGGTGACGCGTGACCGCGGCGCGCACGTGCTCTTCTCCGGCTCGGTTCCCGCCGGCCTCGACGGGATCCAGACCGTGGAGCGCCGGTTGAAGGTGACGACCCGCTACGGCGGCCGCTACGTGCAGTCGATCGCCGGCATCGCGGGCTCGCTGTCGGGGCAGCGCGACTGGTTCTTCTACGTCAACGGCGTCGAGGGGGGGCGCAGCGCAGCCGAGGTGACGATCCGCCCCGGCGACGTCCTCTGGTGGGACTACCGCAGCTGGACGCCCGCGACGATGGACGTTCCCGTCGTCGCGGGCGCGTTCCCGCACCCGTTCGTCGACCGCGGCGACACGCGGGTTTTCGGCAAGGCGATGATCGCGCGCGCGCTTGCGCGGCAGGTGCACGGCAGCGTCGGCGGCCTCGGCGGCGCCGAGAACGTGATCGTCGTCGGCACCCATCTGGCACCGGACACGGTGCGCATCGAGCCGTTCCACCACGGGTACCGCCTCGACCTCGGCATACGAATCGCGCGCAGGCTCGCCCGCGACCCGAGCGCGCTGAGGTACAGGTTCTGAGCGCGGCCCCCGCAGCGGCCCTCCTCGCCGCGCTCGCGGCCGCGGCGCTGCTGGCGACGCACACGCTTTCGGTGGCCGCGATCTGCCTCGTGCTCGCGGCCGCGGCCTGGCGCGCGCCGGCGCGCCGCCGCTGGCCGTACCTGATCGGGACGCTGACGACGGGGCTGACGGTCTTCGTCCTCACGCCGTTCGTGGAGGTCATCGGCTCGCACCCGCTCTGGACCGGCCCCACCATCCCGGTCGTCGGGCGGCTGGACGTGACGACGGAGGAGCTCGGGAACGGGCTCTTCCAGGGGCTCCGTCTCGTCGCCGTCGGGCTCGCGTTCGCCGTGTACGCGCTGCTGCTCGACCACGACCGGTTGCTCGCGGGCGCGTCGTGGGCACGGCGGTCGACGCTGGCGGTCGCGCTCGCCACGCGGCTCGTGCCGGTCCTCGAGCGCGACGCCCGCGACCTGCGCGTCGCTCTGCGCGGGCGGCGGGTCGAGCTCGGGCCGGTGCGCCTGCTCTCGCCGCTCCTCGCAGGGTCGCTCGAACGCGGCCTCAACCTCGCCGAGGCGATGGAGGCCCGCGGCTACGGCTGCGCCGGCCGCACGCGCGCGCCGCTCCCGCCGTGGCGCGCCGTCGACCGGCTCGCGCTCGCCGCGGCGGCGGCGATCGTCGTCGTGGGGGTGCTGTGGCTCTAGCGACGGTGGAAGCGCTCCGCTTCGCGTATGGCAACGGCGACCCGGTGCTGCGCGACGTCTCGCTCCGCCTCGACGAGGGCGAGCACGTGGCGCTGCTGGGCGCGTCGGGGTCGGGGAAGTCGACGCTCCTGCGCGCGCTCGCAGGGCTCGTCCCGCATTTCCACGGCGGCACGTTCTCCGGCTCGGTCGTCGTCGCGGGCCGCGACACGCGCGAGACGCGGCCGAGCGAGCTCGCGGGGACGGTCGCGTCGGTCTTCCAGGACCCGGAGGACCAGATCGTGATGGCGCGGGTCGCGAACGAGGTCGCGTTCGGGCTCGAGAACGTCGGCACGGAGCCGGGGGAGATCTGGCGCCGCGCCGAGGAGGCGCTCGCAGCCGTCGGCGCGGATCACCTCGCGGACCGCGTTACCGCCGAGCTGTCGGGCGGCGAGCTGCAGCGCGTCGCGCTCGCCTCCGCGCTCGCGCTGCGCCCTCGGTTGCTGCTCCTCGACGAGCCGACCTCGCAGCTCGATCCCGCGGCGGCGGATGCGTTCTTCGCCGTCGTCGAGCGACTCGACTGCGCCGTCGTCGTGTCGGAGCAGCGCCCGGCGCGGCCGCTCGCTCACGCCGGCCGCGTCCTCTTCATGGACGGCGGCCGGATCGTCCTCGACGCGCCGCGCGACGACGCGCTCCGATGGCTGCACGAGCACCGCCCGCTCTACCTTCCGCACGAGCCCGAGCTCGCGTGCCGGCTGCGCTCCGTCTCGTTCGCCTACGGAGAGAACCACGTGCTCGACCGGGTCTCGCTGGACGTTCGGCACGGCGAGGTCGTCGCGCTGACGGGGCCGAACGGCGCCGGCAAGACGACACTTGCGCTGATCGCGTGCGGCCTGCTCGAGCCGGATGCCGGCGACGTCGCGCACGGCCGCGCCGCCTACCTCGCCCAGGACCCGGGCCGGCACGTGGTCACCGAGCACGTGCTCGACGAGGTCGCGCTGGGAGCGGGGGAGGCGCGGGCGCGCGGCGCGCTCGCGAAGGTCGGCCTCGCGGCCTACGCTAGCCGCCACCCGCGCGACCTGTCGTCGGGCGAGCGCGAGCGGCTCGCGCTCGCCGCGGTGCTGGCGCTCGAGCCCGAGCTGCTCGTGCTCGACGAGCCGACTCGCGGTGTCGACCCGGACCGGAAGGCGGAGCTGGCGCGGCTCCTGCGGGCCGAGGCGCCCGCGCGCGGGACGCTCGTCGTGACGCACGACCTGCCGTGGCTGGCCGAGGTCGCGGACCGTGTGGTCGAGCTCGGCGTCCGCGAGGAGGCGCGTGTCTAGGCTCCTCCTCGTGGCGGCGGCGCTGCTCGCGGCGGCGCTCCTGGTGCAGGACGGGGCGCTGGCGACGGCGCTCGGCGCCGCCGCACTCGTGGCCGCCGGCGTCGCGTGGTTCGAGGCGGGCGCGTCCTCGACCCGCGAGCTCGCCGTGGTGGCAACCCTCGCGGCCGCGGCTGCGGCTGGGCGCGTGCTGTTCGCGGCCGTTCCGGGCGTGCAGCCGGTGACGGTGATCGCGATCGTCGCCGGCGCCGCGCTGGGTCTGCGGGCCGGGGTCGCGACCGGCGCGCTCGCCGCCTTCGTCTCGAACTTCTTCCTCGGCCAGGGGATCTGGACGCCGCAGCAGATGCTCGGCTGGGGCGCGTGCGGCGCGGCGGGCGCGCTCCTGGCGCCGTTCCTCCGGAACCGCTGGGTCCTCGCCGCCGTCGCCGCCGTGCTCGGGTTCGCGTTCAGCGCGAGCATGGACGTGTGGCTCTGGTACGGGTTCGCGCCGCACACGATTGCGTCGCTCGCGGCGGTCGTCGGGCGCGGGCTCTGGTTCGACGCCGCGCACGCCGCGGGCAACGTCGCGATCGCGCTGGCCGCCGGGCCCGAGCTGCGGCGGATGCTCGACCGCTACGCATCGCGCCTGCGGACGGTGGTCGTGTGGGCGTAGCCGCGCTGGTCGCGGCCGTCGCGCTGGCCGCGTCGCCCGTCTCCTTCCTCCAGGCGCACGCCGTCGGCGGCGCGTACGCCGAGAGCGGCGGTACGCCGGACGCGCTGCTCACATCCTGGGCGGTGCTCGGCCTGCGCGCCGCGGGCGCAACGTCGCCGGGCTCGCTCGGCTACCTGCGGTCGCAGGAGGCGACGCTGCGGTCGGCGACGGACGTCGCGCTCGTCGCGCTCGCGGAGGAGGCGCTCGGCTACCGGAACGACGCGCTCCTGGCGCGGCTCGCTCCGCGTGCCGACGGCCGCATCGGGCCGACGCTCAACTCGACGTACTGGAGCGTGCTCGCAGCCGGGCATGCGACGGCGGCGACGCGGAAGTACGTGCTCGCGCACCAGGCGCGGAGCGGCGGGTTCTCGTGGGCGGTCGGCGCCCAGCCGGACTCGAATGACACTGCGGCCGCGCTCGAGGCGCTGCGCGTCTCGGGGGTCCACGGGCGGCCGGTGGCGCGCGCGGTCCGGTTCCTGCTGACGTTCCAGAACCGGGACGGCGGCTTCGAGCTCACGCGCGGCCGCGGCTCCGACGCGCAGTCGACGGCCTGGGCGATCCAGGGTCTCGTGGCCGCCGGCGTCCGCCCGCCGCGCAACGCCTTCGCGTACCTCGCGCGCCTGAAGCAGCCCGACGGGAGCTACCGCTACTCGGCGCGGTACGTGACGACTCCCGTGTGGGTCACGTCGCAGGTGCTGGCGGCACTGGCGAAGAAGCCGTTTCCGCTCTGAGCCATTCGCCGAGGTCATACTCGCCGGGTGCTCGCCGCCATCCTGACGATCGGTAACGAGCTCGTCTCCGGCGACGTGGAGAACACGAACGGCTCGTGGCTCGCCCGCCGGCTCGAGGAGCTCGGCGTCCGCGTCGTCCTCACCGCGGCGGTTCCGGACGAGCTCGAGCGGATCGTCGTCTTCGTGCGCCGCGAGGCGCCGCTCGTCGACCACCTGATCGTGACCGGCGGCCTCGGCGGGACGCCCGACGACATCACGCGCGAGGCGCTCGCTGCCGCCTTCGGCGTCGGCCAGCGGGTCGTGCCGGAGCTCGAGGCCGAGCTGCGCGCGCGGTTCCCGCACGACCCCGACTACTTCGGGCGGTGGGCGGCGCTGCCGGAGGGCGCCGTCCCGCTCGGCGGCACGAGCGGTGCGCCGGGGTTCCGGATCGCGAACGTCTGGGTCCTCCCGGGGCTTCCCGACGAGATGCGGCTGATGTTCGACCGCCACGCCGACGAGTTGCGCGGCCCGGCGCCGATCGCGTCCTGGCGGCGCCATCTGAGGGGGATCTCGGAGCGGCAGATCATTCACGCGCTCGTCCAGGCGACGGAGCGGTGGCCGACCGTGCTCGTCGGCTCGTACCCGAGCTTTCCGCCGGAGGGGCCGGAGGTCGAGGTGGTACTGAAATCGTCGGATCCTGCGGCGCTCGAGGAGGCGGCGGCGTACATGGCGGCTACCCTCGACGAGTGGCGCTGATCGAGCCTCAGTCCTACCTCGCCGAGCTCAATCCGGCCCAGCGGGAAGCGGTCCTGACGACGGAGGGGCCCTTACTCGTGATCGCCGGCGCGGGCTCCGGCAAGACCCGCGTCCTCACCTACCGCGTCGCGCACCTGCTGGCCGCGCGCGGCGTCAAGCCGAACGAGATCCTCGCGATCACGTTCACGAACAAGGCCGCGGGCGAGATGAAAGAGCGGGTCGAGCGGGCGGTCGGACCGGTCGCCCGGGCGATCTGGATCATGACCTTCCACGCCGCGTGCGGGCGCATCCTGCGGCGCGAGGCGGAGCGGCTCGGCTACCGCTCGAGCTTCACGATCTACGACCAGGCCGACCAGGTGCGTCTCGTCAAGGCGTGCCTGGAGGAGCTCGACCGCGATCCGAAGCGGTTCGTCCCGCGCGGCATCCACGCACAGATCTCCAACGCGAAGAACCAGCTCGTCGGCCCCGCCGACTACGCGGCGCGCGTCGCGAGCTTCTACGACCAGACGGTTGCCGACGTCTACGCGCTGTACCAGCGCCGGCTGTTCGGCTCGAACGCCGTCGACTTCGACGACCTGCTGATGCTCACCGTCGACGTCCTGCGCCGGTTCCCCGAGGCGCGCGAGCGCTGGTCGAAGTCGTTCCGCTACGTGCTCGTCGACGAGTACCAGGACACGAACCACGCGCAGTACGTCCTGCTCAAGCTGCTCGCGCAGGAGCACGGCAACCTGATGGCCGTCGGCGACCCGGACCAGTCGATCTACTCCTTCAGGTCCGCCGACATCCGCAACATCCTCGATTTCGAGCGCGACTTCCCCGGCACGAAGGTGATCGCGCTCGAGCAGAACTACCGCTCGACGAACGCGATCTTGACCGCCGCGAACGAGGTGATCGCGCACAACCGCGACCGGAAGGAGAAGAACCTCTGGTCCGACCACGGCGAGGGCGAGCCGGTGCGGATCGTCGAGACCGAGGACGAGCACGCGGAGGCGCGCTTCGTCGCCGCAGAGATCGCGCGCTGCATCGAGGACGGGTACAGCGGCAGGGAGATCGCCGTCGTCTACCGCACGAACGCGCAGAGCCGCGTGCTCGAGGACGTGCTCGTCCGGCAGGGGATCGCGTACCAGGTGATCGGCGGGCCGCGCTTCTACGAGCGCGCCGAGATCAAGGACGCGCTCGCGTACCTGCAGGTGGTCGACAATCCCTACGACGCCGTCTCGCTCCTGCGGATCGCGAACCGGCCGCGCCGCGGCCTCGGCGACACCTCGCTCGCCCGGCTCCAGGCGTACGCGGGCGGCCACGAGATCTCGCTGTGGGAGGCGATGGGCCGACCGGAGGAAGCCGGCCTCGGCGCGGCGGCCGTTCGTGCCGTCACCGCGTTCCGCGCGGTGATCGAGTCGCTGACGGCGACGGCCACCGATTCGACCGTCGCCGGCGTCGTCGAGGCGGTGCTCGACCGCAGTGGCTACATCGAGGCGCTGGAGGCGGAGCGGACGATCGAGGCGCGCGGCCGGATCGAGAACCTGGAGGAGCTCGTCGGCGTCGCACGCGAGTACGACTCGGCCGCCGACGAGCCGTCGTTGTCGGGGTTCCTACAGGAGATCTCGCTGTACTCGGATCAGGACGCGCTTCGCGACGACCCCGACGACGGCGGCCAGGTGACGCTGATGACGCTGCACACCGCGAAGGGGCTCGAGTTCCGCGCGGTCTTCATGATCGGGCTGGAGGAAGGCATCTTCCCGCACGCGCGCTCCATCGAGGAGAACACGCTCGAGGAGGAGCGCCGCCTCTGCTACGTCGGGATGACGCGCGCGCAGGAGCGGCTGACGCTGACGCACGCGATGCGGCGGAACCTGTACGGCCGCTACGACGCGAACCTGCCTTCGCGCTTCCTCGACGAGCTGCCGAACCTCGGGGTGGAACGCGAGCGGCTCCGGCCGGCGTCGTGGTCGGGCTACGGCCGCCAGGCCGTGCAGCGCGAGTTCGCTCCCAGAGAAGACGTGCCCGACCTCTCGACGGGCGACGCTGTGCGGCACCAGACCCTCGGCACGGGGATAGTCACGCGCATCGAGCCGGGCGGCGTCGTCACCGTCCGCTTCGAGGACGGCAGCGAGCGGCGGCTGATGCTCGAGTACGCGCCGCTCGAGCGCCTCGCCTGATTGAATCGGCGCGTGGCGCCGCTGCCCCCCGTCTCGCGCCGCGGCTTCCTCGCGGGCGCGGCCACCGTCCTCGCGACCGGCCGGCTCCCCCTGCCGGCCGTCGCGGCCGCGGCGGCGCCGGGGTCGTTCGTGTCGCGGCCCGACCTCCACCCGCCTGCCGTCGCCGTGAACGTCCGTGCGCCGGGAGTGGCGGACGGCTACATCCTGATCGCTCCGTTCAAGATCACGGGCACCGCGACGACGGCGTACGGCGCGTTGATCGTCGACGACGCCGGTGAGCCCGTCTGGTTCAAGCCGGAGGCGAAGGTGACGGCGATGAACCTGCGCGTCCAGCGCTACCGGGGGGAGCGCGTGCTGACGTGGTACGAGGGCGACGTCCTCGGCGGCTACGGAGGCGAGTTCGTGATCGCCGACAGCGCGTACCGCGAGCTCCATCGCGTGCGCGCAGGGCGCGGGCAGCACGGCGACCTGCACGAGTTCCTGATCACGTCGCGGGGGACGGCACTGATCACGATCTACGCGCTCGTTCCCGCCGACCTCACATCCGTCGGCGGCTCGTCGAACGGCAAGCTGACGGAGGGCGTAATCCAGGAGATCGACATCGCGACCGGCAAGGTGCTCTACGAGTGGCACGGCGCGGAGCAGATCGGGCTTGACGAGTCCGTGTTCCCGAGCGTCAAGAACGACGTTGCCGACTACTTCCACCTGAACTCGGTCGGCGTCGACGACGACGGGAACCTGCTCGTGTCCGCGCGCCACACCTCGGCGATCTACAAGGTCGACCGGCGGACCGGCGCGATCCTGTGGCGGCTCGGCGGGAAGCGCAGCGACTTCACGATCCTCCCCGGCGCCGAGTTCGCGTTCCAGCACGACGTGCGGCGCCACGCCGACGGCACGATCACGATCTTCGACAACAACGCCGCGGCGCCGACGGCGACGACGCCGGCGCGGCCGATCAGGATCGCGCTCGACATGACGGCGATGACCGCGCGTCTCGTCGGCGAGTTCCGGTTGCCGCAGCCGCGCGTCGCGTGGGCGATGGGCAACCTGCAGCAGCTCCCGGACGGCGGCGCCTTCGTCGGCTGGGGCACCGCGGGCGCGTACACCGAATTCGCGCCGGACGGATCGGTGCGCTACGACGCGTCGCTCGCCGACGGAGCGGTCACCTACCGCGCCTTCCGTGCGCCGTGGGTCGGGCGCCCCGCGGAGCCGCCCGCCGTGGTGGTGCGGCACGGCGCCTCGGGCGCGACCGCGTACGTCAGCTGGAACGGCGCGACGGAGGTCGCACGGTGGCGCGCCGACGTGGGGCCGCACCGCGACGTGCTTCGGCCGGTCGTGACGGTTCGCCGCGCCGGGTTCGAGACGGCGGTGCACCTCGGGCGGCGCAAGGGGGTCGTCGCGCTGACCGCGCTCGACGCGGCCGGGCGCGAGCTCGGCTCGTCACTTCCGCGCCGCCTCTGAGCGACCGGCCCGAGTCTTCCATGCGCGCGATGGTCCTCACGCAGGTCGGCGGTCCGCAGACGAACGGTTCTGTTTCCCGATCCCGGACGAGTACCCAGAGCAGCCGCCCGAGCCGCTCGACGCCGCGATCATCTTCGCGCCGGCCGCCGAGCTCGTCCCGGCCGCGCTCGCTTCGGTGGCGAAGGGCGGCACCGTGGTCCGCGCCGGGATCCACATGAGCGACATTCCGGTGTTTCGTACGACCTGCTGTGGGAGGAGCGTGTGCTCCGGTCCGTCGCGAACCTCACGCGAGCAGACGGCGACGAGTTCATGGCGCTCGCGCCGCGCGTGCCGGTCGTCACGTCGATGGAGGCGTTCCCGCTCGAGCGGGCGAACGGTGCGCTCGCGCGGCTCCGCGGAGGTGCGGTCGACGGAGCGGCCGCGCTGACGGTCGAGTAGCGGCTGGTAGGCCGCTACACTGTCCCACGCCGGGGCGGTTAGCTCAGTTGGGAGAGCACCAGCTCGACAAGCTGGGGGTCACTGGTTCGAGCCCAGTACCGCCCATTCGATGGAGGGCCGCGGAAGCGGCCTTCGGCTTTGCGTCGAACCAACCAGCGGTGCCTGGCTTTGGTCACGGCGCGGGGATAGGGTCGCCTCCGACGGCGATGGTTGACCACAAGCTCCTCGATCGGCGACTCGTCGCGATCGTGTTCACCGACATGGTCGGCTACACAGCGCTGATCCAGGCGGATGAGCGCGACGCGGTGGCGAAGCGCGACCGATACTGGGCCGCTCTCGACCGACACCACGACCGCCTCGGTGGAACGATCGTGCAGCGGCTCGGGGACGGCAGCATGAGCATGTTTCCCAGTTCGCTTTCTGCGCTTCACGCCGCCGTTTCGATTCAGCAGGAACTGGCGAACGAGGGTGTTTCGGTACGCGTCGGCGTGCACGTCGGCGAGGTCGTCGTTGAGCAGGAGCGACTCACGGGCGAGGCCGTCAACATCGCCGCGCGGATCGAGTCGTTTGCGGTGCCCGGCGGCGTCATGCTCTCCGATTCGGCGTATGACCAGATCAAGAACCGCGGCGAGATCGACGTCGTCTCGCTCGGCCGGTTCAGGCTGAAGAACGTCGGGCGTCCGTACGAGCTCTACGCAGTGGCGGCTGAGGGCCTCGTCGTGCCCGACGCGCGCACGCTGGAAGGCAAGGGCGAGCGGTTCGTGAGCCTGCCGAGCACGCTGCCCGAGTCGACGGTCAACCTCTTTGGCAGGGCCGACGACCTGGTGCGGCTTGCGGAGCTGACCGAGGATCACGCTGTCGTCACTGTCACGGGACCGGGCGGTGTCGGGAAGACGCGCGTGCTCGTCGAGCTCGGGTGGCTGCTCGCGCCGAAGTTCCTGGACGGCGTCGCGTTCGTCGCGCTCGCCGATGTCACCGAACCGGCGAACTTCATTCCGAAGCTCGCCGAGACGCTGGACGTCAAGGAAGCAGAGGGACGCTCGCTCGAGGACGGCGTCGCCACGCTCATCGACTCGAAGAAGGCGCTCCTTCTGCTCGACAACTTCGAGCAAATTGTGGCTGCCGCTCCTGCGGTTGCCCGATTGACCGAGCGTTGTCCTGAACTCCGCGTGGTCACGAGTAGCCGAACGCCGCTTCGAATCGCGGCCGAGCGCGAGTACGCGCTCGCGCCGCTCGCGGTTCCTCCGTCGTCGGAGGTAGAAGCTACCGACTCGCTGGTCGCGTACCCGGGTGTCGCGCTGTTCGTCGAGCGCGCAACGAAAGCGAAGGGGGCGTTCGAGCTGACGGACGACAACGCCCAGACGGTTGCGGACATCTGCCGGCGCCTCGATGGACTGCCGCTGGCGATCGAGCTCGCCGCAGCGCGGCTGCGTCTGCTGACTCCTGAGGGCCTGCGCGACCGCCTTCACCATGCACTCGACGCTCTCGGATCCGGTCAGCGCGATGCTCCCGTGCGCCAGCAGACGCTACGCGCCACGATTGACTGGAGTCACTCGCTCCTGACGGAGGGCGAACAGCGCCTGTTCCGACGGCTGGCCGTGTTTGCTGACGGATGCGCGTTCGCGGATCTCGAAGCCGTCTGCTCTATCGAGAGCGCCGATCCTCTGGACGAGCTGGAGTCACTCGTCGACAAGGCGCTCGTGCGGATCGACGAGCAAGGTGACCGTTTCCGGATGCTGCAGACAATCGCCGAATACGCTCGCGAGCGGCTCGACGCCTCCACGGAGACGGATGAACTGTTACTCAGGCATGCGCGTCGCTACGCCGATGTTGCGCGCGCGATTCGCGACGGCAGCGAAGGCACGGAACTGCTCGCATCGGTCCGGCGCGGCGCGGCCGAGGAAGCGAACCTCCAGACGGCACTCGACACGCTCCTTGCTGCGGCCACTGCCGGAGACATCGACGCCTGCCAGATCGGGCTGCGGATGTCCGGGGACCTCCTCATGTACTGGCACATCCGCGGCAAGAACGTGACTGCACGGGAGTACGCTGCGGCGTTTCTGGCCGCGGATCGCGACGCGGCTCCAACTGCGGCGCGGGCGAGCGCCCTGACGACAGCCGGGCTCGCGTCGTGGGCAGTCGGTCAGTTCGACCGTGCGAACGACGAATGGGCGGAGGCGTATCGAATCGCCACGGAGGTCGGGGCTGAACGGGAACTCTGTGTGAGTGCCTGGGCCTGGGCGGTCGGATTGATCGGGTTCGACCTCGACCGCGGGTTGAAGTTGGCGGCCGAAAGTGTCGAGAGGAGCCGTGCGCTCGGCTTCGCCTGGGCCGAGGGGCTTGCCTCGACCGTGGACGGGATCCTCCACACCGTGGCAGGCGACCTGGAGGGGGCCCAAAGGCGGTATTCCTATGCCCTCGACCTTCAGAGAAGGATCCACGACGACGAAGGTGCAGGCCTCTCGCTCGGCGGCCTCGCGCAGCTGGCATCGATTCGCGGCGAGCTACCCGCCTCCACCGACCTCTACCTCCAGTCACTCGCCGCGTTCGAGGCGATCGGCGACCGCGCCGAGGAAGCGCGGATTTTGTCCGAGCTCGCGTGGACGCGCTTGCAACAGGGCAACTCGTCGGATGCGCGGCGCGCGTTTCTCGGATCGGCGCAGGCCTACACCGATGTCGCAAGCGTCCGCGGCGTCGGGCTGGCGTTGATCGGGCTCGCCGCGACCGACGAAGTCGAGCAGCGGCCAGCCCGCGCCGTGCAGATCGCCGCGGCGGCGGAGGTCTACGCGGCTGAGGAAGGCATCGTCAACGTGTACTCCGATGAGACGCCGGGCCGCGAGTACGTCGAGAGGGCACGAGCGGCGCTCTCGGGCGACGAAGCGTCTAGCGCCGCCGACGCCGGCCGCGCGCTTACGATCGCGGAAGCGCTCGAGCTCGCCCGCGCGCCGAGGTAGCGGGCGCCCCAGCCACGCTTCCTTCGTCTACGCGCTCGAGCAGACCACGGAGCTCGCGCGAAGGGTTTGAAAGATCCCAGTTAGGACCATTCCGAGAGCCCTCGATCGAGCCTCGGTTGCCTAGCGTCGGCGCATGCAGGCGGTCGCGTTCCAGGCGGTACTCGGGCTCGCGGCGCCCGAGGGCGCACCGCGAACGGACGTCGAATCAGCCGAGGATCTCGAAGTAGATCGCAGTGCCGATGTGGTGGTCCTCGGCTGCGAAGAACGGCACGGCTGCCGCGCGGCACGTCGTGTGCCTGCTGCCGACCTGGACGACCACGATCTCGGTGAGCGGCGTGTGGGCGTCGATCGCGCGGTACATGAGGCGATCTTCGACGGCCATCGGCGTGTGGTCGGGCCGGAGGATGTCGAAGTGCGTGCGCAAGTCGTCGATCGTGGTCGCTTCGACAGGGAGCGGCAGACCGAGCAGGTCGGCCGCGAGCGTGTTGTAGAACGGGACCGCGCCGTCGGGCAGCACGAGGAACATCGGCTGCGACCGACGCGCCGTCAGCGCCGCCAGGACCGCCGCCTCGACCTGCGGGTCCGGTAGCTCGCCCGCCGGCTCGGCGGAAGGATGGCCGGTGATCGCCTCGATCACGTCGTCGAAGCGCATCTTGTCCAGGAGCGGCACGCCGAGGCGCTCGGCGACCGTGCGCGTCTCCTCGTTCGGCATCGACGTGTGCAGGACGATGTGTGTCTGAGGCCGAAGCGTCCGGATCAACTCAGCCGCGTCGGGGCCCCTGAGGCGCGGCATGTTCACGTCCAGGAGCACGAGGTCGGGCCCGAGCTCCCGCACCAGCTCGATCGCCTCCTGCCCGTCGGCCGCCTCGCCGACCACCTCGACGGACTCGACCAGGCCGAGCATCGTACGCACCATCGTCCGCATCCCCGGATCGTCGTCGGCGAAGACGACCGTCAGCGGCTTCGGCACTACCTTCATAGGATGATCTTGATCGAATCCACGCGGGATGGGAGAACGTCCCGCCCCTAGGATCGCCGGCATGGCCGACCTGCTGGAGCGCGAGGCGGAGCTCGCCGACCTCGAGGCCGCGGTGCAGAGGCTCGGCGACGGCCGCGGCCGCCTCGTCCTCCTCGGCGGGGAGGCCGGCATCGGCAAGACCGCGCTAGTGCGCGAGCTCAGAACACGCGTGGGCCCCCGCGTCCGCGTCCTCGTCGGAGCGTGCGAGCCGCTCTCGGTCCCGGTACCGCTCGCACCGCTCCGCGAGCTCGCTCGTGCGGCAGGAGGGCCGGAGCCGGCGGAGCTCGGCAGCGGCGACAGGCTCCAGCTCGCCGACCGCCTGCTCGACGTGCTGCGCGAGTACGCGCCCGCCGTCGCGGTCGTCGAGGATGCGCACTGGGCCGACCCGGCGACGCTCGACGTCGTGCGGCTGCTCGGCCGGCGCGTGGAACAGGCGCCGGTCGTCTTGATCGTCACCTACCGCGACGACGAGGTCGACGCCAACCCGGACCTCCGACGGCTGCTCGGCGACCTGGCGACGTGGAGCGACGTGCGACGGCTGACGCTCCGGCCGCTCTCGCGGGAGGCGGTGCGAACGCTGGCGACACCGGCCGGCGTCGACGCGACGCGCCTCGCGCGCGTGACCGGCGGCAATCCGTTCCTCGTCGTCGAGTCGATCGCCGCCGGCGGCGCCTTGCCGGCGACCGTCCGCGACGCCGCGCTCGCTCGCGCCGCTCGGCTGCGCCCTGCAGCGCGCGAGGCCGTCGGCGCCGCGGCGGCGATCGGGCAGCGCGTCGATCCCGCGTTACTGGAGACGGTCCATCCCGGCAGCGCGGGCTCCGTCGAGGACGCGCTCGCGCGCGGCGTTCTGGTGGCCGACGGCAACCTGCTCGGCTTCAGGCACGAGCTGATCCGGGAGGCGATCGAGGCGTCGATCGCGCCCCCGCGCCGGGCCGAGCTGCACGCGCGCATCGTCGCCGCGCTCACCGCGCGCGGCGACCCGCTCGACCACGCGCGGCTCGCGCATCACGCCGAGCTGGCGGGGCTGGACGACGTGGCGGCCCGCCACGCCTCGCTCGCCGCGGCCGAGGCCGAACGCGTCGGCGCGCTGCGCGAGGCCGCGCTGCAGGCGGAGCGGGCGCTTCGGCTCGGCGTGCGCCTCGAGGAAACCGAGCGGCTCGAGCTGCTCCTGCGCCACTCGCGCGCGGCGAACTTCGCGAGCATTCGAATGGAGGATGCGGCCGAGTCGGCCGAGGAGGCGATCGAGCTCGCCTCGCGCACGAGAGACCGCGTCCGCCTCGGCCGCGGCCTCGTTGCGCTGGCGTGGGCGCTGTGGTCGCTCGACCGGGTCGAGCGGGCGCGCCAGGCCGCGGAGGAAGCAGTCGCCGTCCTCGACGACGCCGGCGACACTCCCGAGCTCGCGCGGGCGCAGGCCACGCGCGTGCGCCTCGAGGCCACCGCCTTCGACCCCGCCCTCGCGCTTGCCCTGGGCCCGACCGCGCTCGACCTCGCCGAACGCGCCGGGCTCGAGCAGACACGGATCGGCGTCGAGATCAGCATGGGGCTCGCGCGCGGGCACCGTGGCGACGCCGGTGCGCTGTCCGCGCTTGCGCAGACCGCACGTGCCGCACGGGCGGCAGGGCTTTCGATCGAGACGGTGCGAACGTATGTCAACCTCGTCTACACGGCGATGATGCTGCGCCGGCACGCGGTAGTCGACGACGCGGCGTCCGAAGCGCTCGCGCTCTTCGACGACTACCAGACCACGATCCCGGCGAACGCCGTCCAGCTCTACCGCGCACGGAGCCTGCTCGACCGCGGGCGCTGGGAGGAGGCGGAGGCGACGCTCGCGCTGCCGGAGCGCGAGTGGGCGGCGGAAGCGCCGCTCGTGCCGGTGCTGCGCGGCCTGCTCGCGGCGCGGCGCGGCGAGCCCGGCGGGGCCGAAGCCGTCGAGGCCGGCTGGGCCGCGCTTCGGGACGTCCCCGAAAGCTCTCGGCACGGCACCGTCCGGGTCGCGCTCGTCGAGAGCGCGTGGCTGTGCGGCGACCACCGGCGCGCGGCGCAGCACCTGCGCGACGCGCTCGGGTCGCCGACGATGGGGTTCGCGCGGCCGGCCGCCGACCTCGCCGTCTGGGGCCGCCGGCTCGGGATCGCCGCCGACCCGCCGACGAACGCGCCGGAGCCGGTCCTGCGCGAGCTCGTCGGCGACTGGCGCGGCGCCGTCGACGGCTGGCGCGCGCTCGAGGCGCCGTACGAGGCGGCGCTCGCCGCCCTGCCCGGCGACGACCGCGGCGCTCGGGAAGCGCTGGGGGTGCTGCAGGCGCTCGGTGCCCGCGGCGCGGCCCGCGCCTTCACGCGAGAGCGCGAGCAGGCGGGCGGCCGCGTGCTGCGCGGTCCGCGCCGCTCGACGCTCGTCCACCCCGCGGGCCTGACGCGGCGGGAGCAAGAGGTGCTCGAACAGCTCGCCACCGGCGCGACGAACGCCGGCATCGCCGCCGCGCTCCACCTATCCGACCGGACGGTCGCGCACCACGTCGCCGCGATCCTGCGCAAGCTCGGCGTGGCCGGGCGCTCTGCCGCAGTCGAGCAGGCGCGCATCCGCGGTCTCGTCGCGACGCAAGATAGGCAGCCCCGGCCGTGAACATGGGCCGCGCTGCCGATGCTCCCGAGACGGCCTGCTCCTAGCTTCGTGACGAGCACGAAGCGACGAAGGGAGGCATTCGATGAACGGCTATGCGGTGAAGCGGATCGACGAGCTCGCCGGGATCCACGGCGGTGCGGTCAAGCTCGCGGGGGCGGAGCTGGGCGTGGAGGCGTTCGGCCTGCAGGTGCTCGACTTCCCACCGAAGTTCGCGCACTACCCCGCGCACGACCACGCCGAGGACGGTCAGGAGGAGGTGTACGCGGTCCTCGAGGGCTCGTGCACGTTCGACGTCGCCGGCGAGCGGTTCGACGCGGATGCGGGAACGCTGGTCGCCGTCGGCCCGGGGAGGAAGCGACGGATCGAGCCGGGCGAGCACGGCGTCCGTATCCTCGCGATCGGCTGCAGCCGGGGCGGCGCGTACACGCGCCCGGACGACTTCCGCCTCGCGGTTCGATCGTGAGCGCGGCCGCGCCCGCCGCCCCGCGGGTCGTGCCTGCGGCGGGGGAGACGCTGTGGTTCCTCGGGACCGTCGCGCGCCTCAAGCTGACGGGCGAGGAGACCGGCGGCCGCTTCGCGCTGTGGGAGGGCGTGCTGCCGAACGGCGCCGCGCCGCCGCTCCACTCGCATCCGCAGGACGAGACGTTCTACATCCTCGAGGGGGACGTCACGGTCTGGATCGTCGAGGAGCAGGACGCCGGTGACGAGGCATGGGTCGCGACGCACGGGCGGACGTGCCGCGCCGGTGCGGCGGCCTTCGCGCCGGCCGGCGTGGCGCACACCTTCCGCGTCGAGAGCGACACGGCGCGGATGCTCTTCCTCTCGACGCCGGCCGGGATCGAGGACTACGTCCGCGCGCTCGCGGAGCCGGCGCGCTGGCCGTGGCTGCCCGCGGCCCCCGACGGTCCGCGAGTCCCGCCGGAGCGGCTCGAGGCAGTCGAGCGGCAGCTCGGCGTCGTCCGCCACGGGCCGGCCCCCACACGGGAAGCTCCGCAGCCGAGGCCGTGCGTTTGTTAGCGTCGCGCGGTCTCACCCAGGGAGGCGCCCCGTGTTCAGCCTGCGGTCGAGCTTTCGGGCTCTCGAACGACTCAACACCGGCCTGGTCATCGCTCTGGCGTTCTGCGTAGCGATCTGGATGGTCCTGGTCGGGTTTATCGAGGGCTACCTCCTGTAGCCGGGTGGTAGACGCGCACGCTGCGGCCGCAAACCGATCGCTCGGTGCGGTCGTAGCTCGTGTAGGCGTCGCGACGCTTTCCCCGGTTACCTGAGCGAAGGAGGAGCGAGATGGGCATCGAGTTGCCCGAGGGCCCGGCGCGGACCAGTACGCGCCGGCAGTTCGTGAAGACGGGGGTCGCCGTCGGCGTCGCGGCGTCGACCGCGGGGCTGTTCGCCCGCGTGTCGCCTGCCGCGGGGAAGGAAGCCGACGGGTCGTTGCCGGCGGGAGACGCGGCGATCCTGCGTTTTCTCGCCGCGTTGGAGACGTTGGAGACGGATCTCTGGCAGCAGTACAACGAGCTCGGCGGCATCCAGGACGCGGAGGTCCCCGGCGGGAGCGGCAACCGTCGCTACACCGACGCGCTCAAGGTCCTCGACGGCGACATGGATCAGTACATCCACGACAACACCGAGGACGAGCTCACGCACTTCACGTTCCTGAATGCGTACCTCGAGTCACGGGGCGCGCAGGCGGCGAACCTGGAGCGGTTCCGCACGCTGCCGAGCAGCAAGGCGAGCGGCGCGCAGCAGATCGGCCGGCTGACGAACCTGATGGAGCTGACGGTCGACACGAGCTGGTGGACGCGCTACCGCAGCTCGAGCGAGAACCCCGACTTCGGCGACAGCTTCCCGCAAGCGGTCCCGGCGCTGGCGGCTGGAACGTTCCCGGCGATCCCGCGCAGCGACGACGACCTCAAGCCGCACGACCACATCCAGGCGATCGCGAACACCGCCGGCTTCCACTTCGGCGCGATCGAGCAGGGCGGCACGAGCCTGTACCCGTCGCTCGCCCAGCGGGTCAGCGACCCCGAGGCGCTGCGCGTCGTGCTCAGCATCGGCCCGACGGAGGCGATGCACTTCCAGACGTGGCACGACAAGGCGGGCAACGCACCGCCGCTCACCGACCCGACGAACGGGCTCGAGTTCCCCGACCTGAACTCACCCCCCTTCGGCGGCGAGCTCTTCCAGACCAACCTGATCATGCCGGAGCCGACGATCTTCCTCGATCGCAAGCTCCCGATCGTCTCGATCGTCCGCCCGACGAACACCGACGGCGCCGCCATGGGGGCCCTGAAGTTCCTCACGGACATGGGCCTCTTCATCGGCCAGTCCGACGACTTCTTCACGACGATGACGCAGCTCGCGCAGGCCGCCGACGCAGCCACGCGCACCGACTCCTCGGGTCCGCGTGCCCCGTCAGGAGGAGACGGCGGGGACGGCGGCGACCACAAGGACGGAGATCGCCGGCGCCAGCGTCACTAGCACGGAAGCACGAGCGTACGGCCGGGGCGACACCGCCGGCCGTGCGCTCGTGCTAGACCTCGGGCGGCTGCACGTGGTCGCGGGTCGTCTCGAAGGCCGCGCCCGAGCTCGCGACGACGACCAGGCCGATCGCGAGCCAGGCGCGGACGCCCAGGTGCTGGTGCAGGAACAGCGCTCCGGCGAGCGCCGCGATCGCCGGCTCGAGCGCGAGCACGACGCCGAAGACGTTCGCGGGCAGCCGGCGCAGCGCCTCCAGCTCGAGCGACCACGGAAGAGCAGAGGAGAGGAGCCCGACGCCGACCGCCGCGCCGACGAGCTGCGCGTCGCGCAGGTGCGACCCGGCGCTCACGACGCCCCACGGCGTGATCAGCAGCGCGCCGAGGAGCATCGCGGGGGCGAGCCCGCTCGCGCCCGGAAACGCGCGCCCGATCGGCACGCTCAGGCTGATGTAGAGCGCCCAGAAGACGCCGGCGAGCGCGGCGAGCGCAACCCCGAGCGGATGGACGCCTGCGCCTCCGCCCTCCGCGAGCAGCGCGACGCCCGCACCGGCGCAGCCGACCCACAGGAGGTCCGCCTTACGCCGCGAGCCGAGCACTGCGACCGCGAGCGGCCCGAGGAACTCCACGGTGACCGCGATCCCGAGGGGCACGCGGTCGATCGACTCGTAGAACGCGACGTTCATCGACACCAGCACGACGCCGAGCGCGACCACGAGCCGGAGCTCCCGGAACGCGCGGCTGCGAAGCTCGGGCCGCGCGACCGCCCACAGCGCGACCGACCCGAACAGGAGGCGCAGCCAGACGACGCCCGGCGGCCCAAAGCTCGGAAAGAGGGACCTCGCGACCGACGCACCGCCCTGGACGGACGTCGCCGCCGCGATCACGAGCAGGACGGCCCTGAGCCTCTGCACCGGGCAATGGTGGCCGAAGGGTCACGGCGGCCGGCCGGCCATACCTCCGGAGCTGCTCCGTGCGTTGCAGCGGAAAGCGATCGTAGGAGGGGGGATTCCGGTGTCGCACTACTACGACGAGGGCGGACGCGTCGAAGATCGTCCGCTCGGGCGCGAGGGGTATGCCGAGGCGGAGACGATGCACACGCCGCCGCTCCAGCACTACCCGCCGCAGGGCTACCCGCCGCCGCAGGGGTACGGGTACGGGTACGGGAGGCGCGGCTTCCCGCGGCTGCGGCGGCAGTACCCGATCGAGACGAAGCCGTTCTTCCTGACCAGCGAGTTCGCTGCGTTGGTCGTGGCCGTGATCGCGCTCGCGATCACTGCGGGAACGTCCGCGACCGTCGACGCTTGGCGGTTCTGGTTGCTGACGACCGTGATGGTCTCCGCATACCTGCTGAGCCGCGGGATCGCGAAGTCGGGCACCAGGAGCAACGCGTCGGACCCGCGCGAGCAGATGAACCTGAGCTGGCCTCGCGGCGGCAACGAGCACGAGCGCCAGTAGACCGGGGCGGAGCGGGTGCTCCGGCGAGCACCCGCCCGCTGCGGCAGCTCACCTGCCGCTGCTCGTGCAGGTCTGGCGGAGGTGGGTGATCTCGCTGCGGTGTCCCTGGATCGACTCCGACGCGTCGAGGAGCTGCAGCACCTGCGTGGAGCAGCCGCTCGTCGCGTGGAGGGCGACGGCGAGGTTGTAGTCGTTGTACGCCTCGTCGAGCGTGGGGGTGCCGTCGAGCTTTCGGGCCGCCTGCTGGAGGAGCGGGAGCGCGCCGGCGGGGTCACCTGCCTGGAGCCGCCGGTAGCCCTCCTCCGCCAGCGTGGCCCCGTTCGCGGCGGTTGCCGGGCCGGCGGCCACGGCCGTCGTCGTGGCCGGCGGAGCGGTCGTCGTGGGCTGGGGAGCGGTGGTCGTAGGCGGCGGAGGGGCCGTCGTCGCAGCCGGTGGGGCGGCCGTCGCAGCCGGAGCCGTCGTCGAGACAGCGGGAGCGACGGGTTGGCGCACGGTGACGGTCTCACGCACGGTCGTGCCCGCCTGTGTCACGGTGACGCGGGTCGCAGCGACGGCGGCTCGGTGGCCGCTCTGGGTGGCGGCGACGGCGGCGCCGATCCCACCGGCCGCCAGCACCACCAGGCCGAGCAGCGGCAGCAGCCGGCGCCCGGCGCGTGACTGCGCCGCGGGGCGCTGCTGCGGCCGGGCGAGGGGCGGCCGCGGCCGGGCGCCTTCCGGCTCTTCGAGCGCAGCCTTCAGCCGCGCCACGAACTCGCTGCAGCTGCCGAAGCGGTCGCTCGGGACCTCCGCCAGGGCGCGCGCGAAGACGCCGTCGACCGCCCGCGAGATCCCGGCGCCCTCCGCCGCCGCGGAGCCGTTCGCGAGCGGCCGTCTGCCGGTCAGGAGCTCGAACGCGACGACGGCGAGGGCGTATTCGTCTGCGTGCGCGCCGGCCTCGTCGCCCTGAGCCTGCTCCGGCGCGGCGAGCGCCGCCGCGCTCGCGATCCCGAAGTCGGCCACGCGCACTCGTTCCTGCGCGTCGAGCAGCAGGTTCGCCGGCTCGAGACCGCCGTGCACGACACCGCGTTCGTGGGCACGGTCGAGCGCACGCGCCGTCTCCTCCAACCACCGCAGACCGCGCGCCGCCGGCTGCGCGCCTTCCCGCCGGAGGACGTCGGCCACCGAGCCGCCGGGGAGGTACTGCATCACGACGAACGGCCGCCCCTCGATCTCGCCGACGTCGTAGATCGTCGCGACGTACGGCTCGCCGGAGAGCCGCGCGGCCGCCAGCGCCTCGCGCGTGAAACGCTTGCGGACCGCGTCGTCGGCGGCAAGCCGCTCCCCGAGCACCTTCACCACAACCGGACGTTCGAGCAGCGCGTCCACGGCCCAGTACACGTCGGCCAGGCCGCCCGCGGCGACCAGGCGTGCGTCCTGGTAGCGCGCCGGAAGAACGACCCCGACCCCGACTGCCATCGCTCCGCGCTACCCGTCGGCCGAGCGCCGGCCCGCCGCTTTGGAGGTACCGGGTGGACGGTCGCCTCGCTTGCCGGCCGCGTGCATGACGTCGCGCCTCCGTTGGACGGCGAGCTCGCGGAGGTGCTCGGGCAGCGCCTGGAAGGCGAGCACGTTCGGGCTCCGGACGGCGGCCTCGACGAGCTCCGACTCGAGCTTCCTGCCGAGCTCCTGCTCAACCAGCGGCGCAACTGCGCTCCAGCGCTCGCGAAAATCCGTCGGCTCCGGCGGGACGACGCGCGGCGCGCCCGGATCCACCTCCCGCAGGCGACGGTGCCTCTCCGCCAGCTCGGCGCGCGCGGCGTCGACTCGCTCGAACGCGGCCGCCACCTCGGAAACGGCGAGTGAAGCGTGCTCCAGCGCCGCGTCCCGCGCCCGCACCGACTCGGAGAACGCCGCGCGGAGCTCGTCGATCCGAAGCGCCGTCAGCTCCTGCTGAAGTCGCTTCTCGTACTCCTCGAGATCCGCAAGCGCCTGGCGAGCGAGAGCCGAAGAGCCGAGCAGCGACTCGCGCTCCTCCTCCAGCTCCTGCAGACGCTCGGCATGCTCACGCAACCGCTCCTCGGCCTCCTGCCGCCGCGTTTGCGCAGCCACCAGCTTCGCCTCGACCTCAGCCCGAGCCACCGCGGCGAACCTATTCCCGCCGACGGTGCTTTTAAGTCAGGCCGTCGCTACCCGTCGAGGGCGGCGCGGACGAGCTCGAGGTTCTCGCGCCAGACCTCCTCCGGGGTCGGCGGCAGCACGTCGTCCCAGATCGCGGCGAAGGAGCTCCTGAGCTGCGTCATTCGCGCCGGGCGCGCGATGAACCAGATGTGGCAGTGCTCGCTGCCTTCGCCCCAGCGTCCGACGTGCACGTTGCCGACCCCCGGCACCTGCGAGACGGCGCGGTAGATCCTCAGCAGGAGCGGGCCGAGCTCGGCCGCAAGCTCGTCGTCGAGGTCCGGGAAGTCGACGTGGCGCCGCGGCTCGAGCAGGACGACCACGGGCAAGCCCGACGGCCGGTCAAGCGACCGCAACATCCAGTTCGCGTTCGACCAGAGCACGTTCGCCGGGTCGCAGTGCGCGCAGCCGACGCCGCCGACGCCGTGCCGCGGCGGCTCCTCGTCGACGGGCGGCTCCAGCTCACGCGCTGTGACGGCGCCGTCGAAGGGCCACGTGTCCCACTCCTCGAGGGGTGGTGTCCGAAGGTCGCCGCGCGCCCGCTCCCAGAACTCCTCCGGCGTCTCCGGCACCGTGCGATCCTACGTCTACTTCCGCGGCCGCCACCGCGGCGCAGTAGACGCGCGTTAACTCGAGCACAACCGATCGGCGCCGGCGTGGAGACATACCCTGCCGGTCGGCTGATGCGTCGAGCGCGGACCTTGGCGACAGCGCGGCAGCTCGCGCGAGCGCTGCGAGAGGATCCGCTCGAGGTCGTGGTCGACGCGCGCGAGCGTCTTGCCGAGCGGGGGGAGATGCGCGCGAAGCGCGAGCACGGGGGCGGCTTCATGCCGTGGCCGCCGTGCCCGTACGCCGAGGACCCCGACTGGCTTCCCCGGCTGCACGACGCCTGCGGATGGCCGTCGCCCTGCCCCGAGGGCGAGCGGTTCGAGGCACTGTGGCTCGAGGTGATGCAGCCGTTCTCGGCTCGCGGGATCGAGCTCGGGCGCGGCGCCTTCGCCGGCTGGGGCGATGGCGAGCCGGGGGTCGTGCGCGCCGTCTGGTGTGCGGCGCGTCATCTTCGGCCGGCGAAGGTGGTCGAGACGGGCGTCGCGCGAGGGATCACGTCGCGCTTCATCCTCGAAGCGCTGCGCGAGAACGGCGGCGGCGAGCTGTGGAGCATCGACCGACCGCCGCTGCGGCGGCCGGACCTGTACGCGCAGATCGGCGCGGCGGTGCCCCCGGAGCTGCGCTCCGCCTGGACGTACGTCAAGGGGTCGAGCCGCCGGCGCTTGCGACCGCTCCTCCGACGCCTCGGGCCCATCGACCTCTTCGTTCACGACAGCAGGCACAGCGGGCGGAACCTGCGGTACGAGCTCGAGACCGCACGGAACGCCGTTCGCGACGGCGGCGTCCTCGTCGCCGACGACGTCGACCTCAATTGCGCGCTCCACCGCTTCACGGAGGCACACCCGCGCGACGAGGTCTTCGTCTGCCCCGCGCAACCGCTGAAGCCGGACCCGGGACGTCAGAACGACCGCGGGGTCTTCGGCGTCGTCGTGAAGCGCGGCGGTCGCTGATGCGCGCGCGCTAGCTCCGCGCCGACGGTTGCTCGGGCGCGGCGTGCCAGGCGGCGAGCGTGCGCTCGCGGTGCGCTTCCATGGCGGCGGCGGCACCGTCCGCGTCGCCGCGCGCGACCGCGCCGTAGATCGCTAAGTGATCCCGCTCCGCCGCGGCGATCTGCCGCGGATCGAGCACGAACAGCGACAGGGAGCGGCGCGCCTGCCACAGGCGGTCCCACATCTCCTCCACGAGCCCGCGCAGCGACGCCGGCGCAGGCGCCTCGAGAGCGTTGTGGACGTCGCGGTTCGCGCGTGCGTACGCGAGCGGCTTCCGGGCCTTCGCCGCGCGCGCGGCCTCCGCGAGCGCGCGCTCGGCGGCGGCGAGGGTGCGGGCGGTGTGGCGCGGGGTCGCCTCCCGGACGGCGAGGACCTCCAGCCACATCCGGATGCCGACGGACTCCACGACTCCTTCGCGCTCGACCTTCGTGACGGTGGCGCCGCGGTGGTTCTCGACGGTGACGAGCCCGTCGCGCTCGAGGAGCCGGATCGCGTCCCGGACCGGCATCACGCTCACGCCGAGCTCGTGGGCGAGCGGCCGGAGCAGCAGGCGCGTCCCCGGCGGCAGGCGCCCGTCGAGGATGCGCTGGCGCACCTCGGCGTACGCGTACTCGCTCTTCGTGAGGAAGGGCGGCTGCTCCTGTCTCGCCGTGCTCACCAGCGCGCCGCCGTTCCCGCCTCGGGAAGCGTGAGGCCGCGGTCGAGCGCGCACTCGTGCAGGTCGATCTCGGGCTCTCGGCCGGTCACGAGCTGCGCCACCAGCTTTCCGGTGATCGGGCCTGCCGAGTTGCCGTAGACGTGGCCGGACGCGATCACGAGGCCGTCGATCGACGCGTCGATGATCGGCAGCGTGTCCGACGTGTACGGGAGAAGACCCGCCCACATGCGGCTGATCGGCACGTTGCGCAGGCCCGGGAAGTCGAGCTCGAAGCCGTGCACGATCGCGGCGAGGCCGGCGAAGGTCGGCCGCTGGTCGAGCTCGGCGGGGTAGTCCATCGGGCATCCGAGCAGGATCTCGCCCGTCGCCCGCTGCGAGGCGAGCAGCAACAGCTCGATGTCGGCCTCGTCCTCGTACGGCGCCGTGAAGTCCGCGACGTCGTAGCTCGGCAAGTCGCGGAAGAGGGCGTACTGCTTCGTCGCCAGCGGACCGTAGACGAGCGGCTCGATCATGCGCGGCAACGGCTCCGTCGACAGCACCTGGAGCCGCTCTCCGCCGATCTTCACCTCGACGTCGACGGTCTCGAGCAGCGGCGGCGTCCAGGCGCCGGCGGCGACAACGACGGTGTCCGCGGCGATCGCGCCGTCGCTCGTATCGACACCGGCGACGCGGTCGCCGTCGCGGCGGAGGCCGGTGACGGAGATGCCTTCGCGGATCTTCGCTCCCTGCGCGCGCGCACCCGCGGCCAGCGCGCGGACGAACCGCGGCGTGTCGATCTGCGCGTCGAGCGGACAGAAGCTCGCGCCGAGGACGTCCTCGCGGATCGGCGGCACGAGCCTTCGAACGTCCGCCCCGTCGAGGAGCTCCATCTCCAGCCCGTCGCGGCGCCGCGCCTCGACGAACTCGGCGAACACGTCGCGCTGCTCCGGCGCGGTGAAGTAGATGAGGCCGCCGTTCGGCAGGAAGCCGAAGTCCTCCGGAAGCTCCTCGACCAGCTCGGGATAGAGCCTGCGCGACGCGAGCGACAGCTCGAGCGCGATCCCCGGGTTTCGGCAGTGCAGCCAGACGAACCCCGGATTGCGGCCGGAGGCGCCGAAGGCGACGTGCTCGCGCTCGACGAGCGTGACGTCCGCTCCGTCGCGCGCGGCGTAGTACGCGGTCGCGCAGCCGACGATGCCTCCGCCGACGACGACGATCCGGTCGCTCATCGCACCCGCTCCGCCGTCGGCAGAAACGCCTCGAGCACCTCGCGCGCCTCGTCGGGATCGTGCTGCGCGTGCTGCTGGTAGTAGCCAGCGCGGCTGATCCTGTACTGGCCGGCCGCGCGCAGGTCGGCGAGCAGCTCCGCGACCTTCACCGCCATCAGGTTCGGGTTGATGATCGCCGCGGCCGCGAGCTCGCGTGCGCCGCGCAGCACCGCGCGCTCGTAGCACGCGGCGATGATCGTGCAGCCGAGAACGACGGTCTCGGCGCGGTCGGCCTCCATCACTTCGACGCAGCGGGCATACGCGTCGCGTGCCACGGCGTCGGGGTCGTTGACCATGTCGTCGACGTACCAGTCGATCGCGCGCACGGAGCGGCAGTTCGCCTCGACGCCGTAGACGCGCACGCGATCCTCCAGCTCCGGGACCGCCTTGCGGTGGTCGGTGACGACCGCGAAGCGATGGCCGAAGAGGCGCGCGAGCAGCACCGACGCTTCGAGCGGCGCGACGACCGGCATCTCCGTCAGCTCGCGTGCCTGGGCGAGCGCGGGGTCGTAGCAGCAGCCGATCACGAACGCGTCGAAGCCGTCGCGCTCGGCTTCGCGGACGGCGCGCAGCACCTCGACCTCGACGAGGTGCTTCGGGACGTAGTAGTCGATGTTGCGCGGGCAGCCCTCCAGGTGCCTGATCTCGACCTCGGTCTCGCCGCGCAGCGACGGGAGCAGCGTCTCCCGCACGAGCTGGTCGAACTGGTCGGTCCCGAAGGGATTGAGGAAGCAGATGCGTGCCATGGACAGCCTCCCTCGTCAGTGGGCGTAGCCGCTGTAGTAGTCGGCGTGGATGCGCGTCTCGGCGGCGCTGCCGGCGAAGCGCGCGGGTGCGAACGGCTCGAGCATGGGATCGCGCCCGAGGCCGGCGAGCTCGCGGGCGAGCAGCTCCGCGGCGAGCGGGGCGAGCAGGATGCCGCGGCCGCTCCAGCCGTTGAGCGCGTAGACGCCCGGCCTTTCGGCGTACTCGCCGACGAGCGGGCGCTTGTCCGGCGTGGTGTCGTAGACGCCGGCCCACTGGCGGATGACGCGCAGCCCGCTCAGGCGCGGCGCCTTCGCGAGCAGGACCCGCGCGGTGCGCGCGAGGAAGCGGACGCTCGAGCCCTCCTCGAACCCGACGGGCTCGTCGGGGTCGACGACCCCGGCGACGAGCTCGCCTCGGAGCGTCTGGTTGAACCAGCCCTCCTGCGGCCGGTAGAACGTGACGGCCGGCGTCATGAACGGACGCCGCGGCTGCGTGACGAGCACCTCGCGTCGCACCGGGACGTTCGGCGCGTCGATCCCCCAGAGCCGCGCGAGCTCTCCCGACCGTCCACCGGCTGCGTTCACGACCGCGTCCGCGGCGACCTCGCCGCCGTCGCTCGTGCGGACGGCCTCGTCGTCGAGCTCCGTGGCGCGCACGCCGAGCCGCAGCTCGACGCCGGCGTCGCTGGCCGCCTGGAAGTAGGCGTACACGGCCGCGTCGTGGTGGACGATCGCCGCCTCGCCGAGCACGCCGCCGACGACCGGCTCGCCGCCGTCGAGGATCGGGACGGCGCGCAGCAGCTCGCGTGCGCTCACGACCCGTGCCCGCGCTCCGCAGTCGCCCCACATCTCCTGCATCGGCGAGAGCGCCGCGACCTCGTCCTCGCCGTATAGCGCCCACGCGTAGCGGGTGGGGTAGAGAAGAGGGTTGCGTCCGCCGGTGAGCGCGCGGACGCTGCGCCACTTGTCGCTCGCGCGGCACGAGAGCTCCGTCAGATCGCGCGTGAGTTGCATCCGGCGGACCCGGCCGACGTTGCGCGTCGAGTTCCCCGCGCCGGGGTAGCGCGCCTCGATCACCGTCGCGCGGCAACCCAGGCGGCGCAACTCGAGCGCGAGAGCAAGCCCGGCGATCCCGGCGCCGACGATCGCGACGTTACGCATGCGCAGCCAGCTCGCCGAGCGTGACGGGACGAGCGAGAGGTCGTGCAGTCGGCGCAACCGGCTCGACGTCCGCTTCGCGCAGCACCGAGAGGACGGCCGCGGCGCACACCTTTCCCTGGCACGGGCCGGTCATCGCGCCGGTTCGCCGCTTCACGAGCTCGGGATGGCGAAAGCCGTCGGCCACGCACGCGCGCACATCGCCGACGCGCACGTCCTCGCACAGGCAGACGAACGCGGCGTCGTCGGCGTGGATGTCGGAAACGCCGGAGGTTTCACGCGCCGCGTCGCCGCGAAGCTCGAGCCACGAAGGTGTCTCGACGGCGGCGAGGATGGGCAGCCCGTCGCCGGTGAGCTCGACTCGGGCACCGGCCTGCTGCGCGAGCTCGAGCGCCGGCTGGGCGACGCCGACGACGAAGAGGTCGCACGCGATCGTCTCCTCCGCGTGCACGCGCTCGACGCGTCCGCGCCCGGAGAGCGAGCGCGGCGGCGCGGTTCCCGTCCAGACGAGGCGGAACCCGTGCTCGTCCGCGAGGTGCTCGAGCCGCGCGCGCTGGTCGGCTCGCGTCCACGCGGCGAGGCGGAGCGCGCGGGGGAGCGACGGCGCGTACCGCTCGAGCGCCTTCAGCCCCATCACGCCGGGAAGGTCGTTCCCGGCGATCGGCGGCAGGCGCTCGTAGCTGCCGGTCGCGAGGACGAGACGCTCGAAGCGGACTGCGGCCAGGCTGTCGCCGCGCAGCACGCCGAGCACGCGGCCGGGGTACACGCCGAGCGCGAGCGAGCCGTTTGCCTCGTCCACGACCAGCGCGTCCGCCGGTGCGCGCGTCGCGTCGCCGACGGCGACCGTCTCTACCTCCAGCTCCTCGAAACGGCGCGCCGCGCCCGCGGGGACGCCGTGGAGCGGCCCTGCCGCGGACACCCGGCGGAGGAGCTCGAGGGCCGCCCGGTCGAGCGCGCCCGCGCGCCCGAGCGTTCGCTCGTAGAACCACGGCCGCTGCGTCTCGGCGAGCCGCCCGAGCGGACGCAACGGGTCCGGTCGGCGACGGAGCCGGATGTCGCTCCGGCATGCGAGCACGGGGCCCGCCGGAGTCTCGACTTCGCACTGGAAGCAGTAGCCTCGGCCGCACAACGGGCCGCGCGGCCGATGGAAACGGAAGCTCGACCCGACGGCCGGGCGGCCGGCGGCGAGCGCGCGCTCCGCAAGCGTTGCGGCAGCCATATCTGTGATAACGTATCGCGTCGTGGCCACCGTGGCAACCGCGACCGCGTCGGCGACGCTCGAGGAGGTCGCACGGCGCGTCGTCGTCGACTATCTCGGCGTCGCGCCCGACGAGCGCTTCGTCCTCGTCACCGACAGCGGGACGGCCGCGGAGATCGCAGACGCAGTGCTCTCCGCCGCGTTCGCCCTAGGCGCGGACGCGACCCACGTGCGCATCGCGCAGCGCGCGCGCAGCGGCGAGGAGCCGCCGCCGGCGGCCGCGGCGGCGATGGCGGAAGCCGACGTCTGCCTCTGCGTCGCAGCGCGGTCGCTCTACCACACGCGTGCCAAGGGAGCGGCGCAGGCGGCCGGCACGCGCGGCTGCTTCAACGCGCCCGCGCGGTTAGACGCGTGGACCGCCGGAGCGATGACCGCCGACTTCTCCGCGATCCGGCGCACGGCGGAGCGGCTGGCGGCGCGCCTGCGCGGAGCCGAGCGCGTCCGCGTCACGGCCCCGTCCGGCACGGACGTCACCGTCGCGGTCGGGGGGAGGGAGCCCCGCGGCTGGTACAGCGGGATCGTGCGCCGGCCGGGTGAGATCTCTGCGTTCCCCGGCGGCGAGGTCTCGTTCCCGCCGCTCGAAGGCACTGCCTCCGGCACGATCGTGTTCGAGCACGTGATGACCGACCTCGGGCCGCTCGACGAGCCGATCACGGTGAGAGTGGCGGACGGCCTTGCCGTCGACTTCGCCGGCGGCGCCTCCGCGGACCGGCTGCGGAGGCTCGTAGCGGGTGTCCCGGGCGCGACGAACATCGCCGAGCTGGGCATCGGCCTCAACGGCGCGGCGCGCCTCGGGGACGACATCACGGAGGCGAAGAAGCGGCTCGGGACCGCGCACTTCGCGCTCGGCGACAACGCGGGCGGATACGGCGGCGTCGTCGACTGCCCGCTCCACCTGGACGGGATGGTGCTCGACGCGACGATCTCGATCGACGGCGAGGACGTCGTGCGCGACGGGGCGCTCCTCTTGTGACGGAGGCGATCGGCCTCCGCTCGGCGGCGATCCGCGACGGGATCCGGCGCCTCGAGGGCTCGGGGACGCGGACCTTCGTCGACCCCGATCCGCTGGTCTGGGAGCAGACGGAGGGCTGCCGCGTCAGGGACGCCGACGGGACCTGGTACCTCGACCTGTACGCGGGCTTCGCCGTCGCGACCGTCGGCTACTGCCACCCTCGCGTGACCGAGGCGATCGCGCGCCAGGCGGCGCTGATGACGCACTGCCCGTCCGCCTTCCCGTCCGCAGCGCGCCTCGAGCTGTACGGGCGGCTGGTCGAGAGCGCGCCGCCCGGGCTCGACCGCGTGCTGCCCGCGATCACGGGGGCGATGGCGAACGAGACCGCGATCCAGCTCGCGAGGGCGGCGACGGGCCGTACCGAGGTAATCAGCTTCTCCGGCGCCTATCTCGGCCGCTCGCTCGGCGTCGTCGGCTACGCCGGCAAGCACCTCTACCACCAGCGCCTCGGCACGCGCCCGGATGCTCACTTTCTCCCGTACCCGGACCCGTACCGCTCGCCGTGGGCGGGCGGACGCGACCCCGGCGTGGCCGCGCTCGCGCTGCTGGAGGAGCTGCTCGGGGACCCGGCGGCGGGAGTCGGGCCGCCGGCCTGCGTCGTCGTCGAGCCGGTGCAGGGAAACGGCGGCGCGGTCGTGCCGCCCGACGGCTTTCTCGCGGGGCTGCGCCGCCTGTGCGACGACAGCGGGACGCTGCTCGTGTTCGACGAGGTGCAGTGCGGCTTCGGCCGCACCGGCCGGATGTGGGCGTGCGACCACGAGGGGGTCGTCCCCGACCTGATGACGGTGGGGAAGGGAATCGGCGGCGGTCTTCCGTTCGCCGCGGTGCTCGGCCACGAGCAGGTGACGTCGACGTGGGCGCCCGACACGATCACCTCGACCTTCCTGACGAACGTTCTGTCGGCCGCCGCGGCGTGCGCCGCGATCGACGTCGTGCGCGACGAGGGGCTCGTCGAGCGCTCGGCGCGGCTCGGGGAGCACGCGCTAGCGCGGCTGCGGCGGGAGCTGCTCGGCCGCCCGCACGTCGGCGACGTGCGCGGCCGCGGCCTGTTTCTCGCAATCGAGCTCGTTCGCGACGGCGACGATCCGGACCCCGACGCGACGGCGCACGCGGTCCGCGAGCTCCGTCGGCGCTGCGTCCTCGTCGGTCGCGGCGGCCGGTTCGGCAACGTCCTCAAGCTCTCGCCGCCGCTCGTGATCGGCGAGGACGAGCTCGACGAGGGGCTGGCGGCCGTCGTGGAGGTGCTGGCGTGATCACCGGCGTCTACGCGGCGCGCCACCTGATCGGCGGTGCGTGGAGCGAGGAGGGCGAGCCGTTCGAGTCGCGCGCGACCACCGACGGCGGCGTCCTCTGCCGGGCGCCCGCGGCCGACCCGAAGACTGTCGACCGTGCGGTTGCGGCGGCGCGGAGCGCGTTCGACGAGAGCGACTGGAAGGACCGGCGCGCCGCGGACCGCGCGTCCGTGCTGCTCGAGCTGGGCGCGCGGCTCGACGCGCAGGCGGAGGAGATCGCGGAGCTCGTCGCGCGCGAGATGGGGAAGCCGATCCGCCTCGCGCTCGACCGCGAGGTGCGTGGCGCCGCGGACAAGTTCCGCTACTTCGCCGGCGCCGCCCGGGCGATCGAGGGCCAGGTCACCGGCGCGTCGCCGGCCGCCGTCCTCGACCTGACGATCCCGCAGCCGGTCGGAGTCTGCGCGCTGATCGTCCCGTGGAACGACCCCGTCGACCTCGCGGTGCGCAAGCTGGGCGCCGCGCTCGCGGCCGGATGCACGGCCGTCGTCAAGCCGTCGGAGGAGACGCCTGCCTCGACGGAGGCGCTGATACGCCTCTTCGACGACGTGCCGGGCCTGCCGCCGGGCGTGGTGAACATGGTCCACGGCCCCGGGGCGCCGACGGGCGAGGCCTTGGTCTCGCATCCCGGCGTCGACAAGGTCTCGTTCACCGGGTCGACCGCCACCGGGCGCCGGATCATGCAGCTCGCCGCAGGCACGCTGAAGCGGCTCTCGCTCGAGTGCGGCGGGAAGGCGGCGTGCCTCGTCTTCGAGGACGCGTACTTCGAGAAGGCGCTCGACGCGCTCTCGTACGGCGCCTTCCTCTACGGCGGCCAGTCCTGCACCGCCGCGACGCGGATCATCGTGCAGCGCCCGCTCTACGACCGCTTCGTCTCCGAGCTGGTCGAGCGCGCGGAGCAGCTCCCGGTCGGCGACCCGCTCGACCCGGAGACGCTGGTCGGCCCGCTCGTCTCGGAGCGCCAGGTCGAGCGCGTGCGGTCGTTCCTCGAGAGCGTGGAGGAGGACGGGGCGACGGTCGCCGCCGGAGGCGAGATCGACGGCCTCTTCGTCCGCCCGACTGTCGTGACGGACGTGCGGCCGGAGTCGCGGATCGCGAGCGAGGAGGTCTTCGGCCCCGTCGTCTGCGTCTTCGCCGCCGACGGCGAGGACGAGGCGGTCGAGCTGGCGAACGGCGTCCGGTACGGGCTCGGCGCCTCCGTCTGGACCTCCGACGTCAGTCGCGCGGTACGCGTCGCTCGCCGCCTCGAGGCGGGGGACGTGTGGGTGAACACGCACTACGTGCGCCAGGCGGAGACGCCCTTCGGCGGGTGGAAGGAGAGCGGGCTCGGCCGCGAGCTCGGGATGGCCGGGATGCAGGAGTACCTGGCCTACAAGCGCGTGGCCCTCGACACGAGGCCCGACTTCCACCTGAAGACGTGGTTCGAGCGCCGCATATGATCCGGCCATCGCCGAGTCGATCCACGTTCCCGCCCGCGAGGGGCGCGCCGTGCGTGTCCCGGCGGGCCGCCGCTTCCGGATCGTCGACCCGGAAGGAGGGCAGGTCGCGGACACGTGGGCGTTCGTCGCCGACGACCCCGGCGAGTTCCACTCGGCGCAGCACACGCGCGTGCACGTCGGCCGCCTCTTCCCGCGGCCGGGCGAGCAGTTCGTCACGAACACGCGCCGGCCGATCCTCTTTCTCGAGGAGGACGCGACGCCCGGGATCCACGACATGCTCTGCGCCGCGTGCGATCCCGAGCGCTATCAGGGGCTCGGCGTCGAAGGCTGGCACGCGTCGTGCCAGGAGAACCTCCAGACCGCGCTGCGGGAGATCGGGGTCGACCCGCCTCGCTTCGCGCCGCAGCCGATCAACCTGTTCATGAACACGCCGGCCGAGGCCGAAGGCGCCATCGGCTGGTACCCCGCGCCGACCAAGCCCGGCGACTACGTGCTGATGCGCGCGGAGCTCGACCTCGTGCTCGGCGTCTCGGCGTGCCCCCAGGACATCGTCGCGATCAACGACCGGAACCCGGGGCCGATCGACATCGAGCTGCTGTGAGGGCTCGCGCCACCGGCGGCTGCCTCTGCGGAGCCGTGCGCTACGAGGTGCACGGCCCGCTGCGCGACGTCCTCACGTGCCGCTGCGTCGAGTGCCGGCGCTGGAGCGGGCACGTGTTCGCGGCGTCGGCGGTGCGGCGGGAGCACCTCGTCTTCGTCGAGGACCGCGGCCTCCGGTGGATCGACAGTCTCGAGAGCGAGAGTCATGCGCGGCGCGGCTTCTGCGCCGAGTGCGGCTCCAGCCTCTTCTGGGACCCGCCGGCCCGGGAGACGATGGCCGTCGCGGCCGGCTCGCTCGACGAGCCGACGGGGCTGAAGCTGGTAGGGCACGTCTACGTCTCGCAGGCGGCCGACTACGATCCGCTTCCGGCGGACGGCCTGCCGCGCTACGAGCGGCTGGCCGGCGCTCCGGTGGAGGCCGGGCTCGGCTCCGACTGACGGGGCGAGGTTCCGGCGTCCACCGCGAGCCACCGGAAGAGCTCCTCCATCCTCGCCGCGCGCAGCGCGTCGGCGTCGCGCTCGGACCAGTCGTAGACGCCGCCGCGGTCGACGCTCGCGGCGATCTCGGCCGGAGGGTCGGGCGACACGTCGAGGTGCGGGAAGACGCCGCGCGCGAAGGACTCCATCGTCGCGATCCCGCCGATGTCGGCCGACTCGAGCGGCCCGGTGACTCCGAGCCGCCTCCCGATCGTGTTGCGAACGCAGGCGTCGATCGCCGCAGCACTCGCCGCGCCGCTCGCCCAGAGGCTCCACGCCTCGCGCAGGAGCGCGAACTGGAGCCGGTTGCCGATGAAGCCCGGCAGCTCGCGCTCGATCACCGCGGGCTCCTTGCCGCATGCCCGTACGGCGTCGCACGTCCACTCGACGACGTCCGGTGCCGTCGCCGGGCTCGCGCAGACCTCGACGAGCGGGATCAGCTGCGGCGGGTACCAGAAGTGCGTCGCGATCACCCGCTCCCGATGCACGACGCCGTCGAGCACGTCGCTCGCGGGCGCGCCGCTCGACGTCGCGAGCACGGCGGGCGGCGGGCAGATCCGGTCGAGCTTGCCGAACAGCTCGACCTTCAGCGCCATGTCGTGCGTGACGGCTTCGATCACCAGGTCGGCGGCGGACGCGTCCGAGAGGTCGGTGCTCGGGCGGACGCGCGCGAGCGCCGCCCGCCCCTCCTCGGCCGAGACGAGGCTGTGGCGCTCGAAGTCGGCGAGGCTCGCGCGGATGTTGTCGAGCGCGCGGCCGAGGCTCTCGTCTGACCGGCCGATCATCACGACGTCCTTGCCGGCGACCGCGTACACCTGCGACACCCCGTGCCCGATGATCCCGTTGCCGATCACGGCAACGGTCCGCAGCCGCGCTGGAGTGGCCACCGTCAGAAGATCCCGGTGTACGGCTTCGCGACCACGGCCTGGTGGACGTAGTTGATGAAGCCGATCCAGTCGAACACCGGCAGCCCCGTCGCGGCCTGCACGGCGGCGGAGTACGGCGGCAGGTCGCTGCACTCGAGCAGGATCGCGCCGAGCTCCGGGTGCTCCGCCTGCACCTCGAGCGCCGCCTCGACCACCTCCTGCTCCACCGCCTCCACGTCGAGCGTGCCGCACTCGTCGAGCACCGTGCGCCGGAACTCCGTCTTGTCCTCGAGCCCGCGGAAGACGATGCGGGTCCGGTCGCCGATCCCGAGCGCGTCGAGCACGCGCTCGCTCAGCGACGCGCCGTTCGCGACGAGCGCGGCGACCTTCCGGCTGGGTCCGAGCATCGACAGGATGAACGGGACCTGCATCAGGCTCGAGAGGAAGACCGGCACCGGGAGCGCGTCGGCGACCTCGCGCTGGTACGCGCCGAAGTAGCCGCAGTCGCTCGTGATCGCCTTCGCGCCCTGCAGCACGAGCTCCTGCGCAGCGTCGAGGACGATCGGCAGCATCGCCGGGTCCTGCCGGACGATGATCGCGTCGAACGTCGCGCCCTCGACCTCGCGGTAGAGCACCGGGAAGTCGTACGTCGACGCGTTGCCGACGTCGCCGGGGATGAACGGCAGGAAGTACTCCAGGCAGACGATGCCGACCGAGTAGCCGTACGCGACCTGCCCCCGGCGTGCCCGGTAGACCTTCCCCTCGACTGTCCGGTCGACGATCGCCATCGTGACGGTGCGCGCAGTCTGCCTCAGCGTCCGCCCGTTTACCAGCGATACTCGGTGCCCGCGAGGTCGAGCTCGGGGCGGCGCCCCTGGATCAGGTCCGCGACCGCCCGGCTCGAGCCGCACGCCATCGTCCAGCCCATGTGGCCGTGGCCGGTGTTGAAGTAGAGGTTGGCGTACCGGCCGGTCCCGAGGACCGGGGGCCCGTCCGGCGTCATCGGCCGCAGGCACGCCCGTCGTTCGCCGCGCTCGTAGTCCGCCGCTTCCGGGAAGAGCTCGCGCGCGACGCGCAGGATACCGGCGAACGAGGTCTCGGGCGCCGTGCGGTCGTACCCGGCGAACTCCGCCGTGGAGGTCATGCGCAGCCGGTCCCCGAGCCGCGACCAGGCGACGAGCGGAGCCTCGTCGACGCCTCCGACGACCGGCGCGGGCCCGCCGGTGAGCGGGAACGTGATGCTGTAGCCCTTGGCGGGATAGATCGGAAGCTTCACCCCGATCGTGCGCGCGAGCGCGGTGCTCCCGACGCCGGCGGCGAGGACGTAGACGTCGGCGGTGAGCGTCTCCGCGTCCGTGACGGCGCCGGTGATCCGGTTCCCGTCGGCGCGCAGCGACGTCACGGGGGTGCCCGCGCGGATCGTCGCGCCGAGCCGCTCGCACGCCGCCGCGACCTTCTGCGTGAAGACCTGCGAGCTCCCGCTCCCGTCCGTGGGGCTGTAGACGGCGCCGGCGATCCGGGCCTGCATCGGCGCGAGCGCAGGCTCGAGCGCGGCGACCCCCGCGGCGTCGAGCACGTCGATCTCCTGTCCGTGCTCGGCCAGGAGCTCCATCTTCTTCGCGCCCAGGTCGAGCTCGTGCGGGTCCCGGTAGAGGTAGAGGATGCCGGAGTGACCGTCGAGGTAGTCGATTCCCTCCGCCTGCGCGAGCGCGTCGAGCTGCTGCTGGCTGTAGCGGCAGATGCGGAGCTTGACGAGCGTGTTGCGGACCGCGCGGTCGCTGGTGCACTCGCGCAGGAAGCGCAGGCCCCAGCCGAGGAGCTCGGGATCCAGTCGCAGCCGCACCTGGATCGCCGTCTGCTTGCCGAAGAGCGACCGGAGGAGCATCCCCGGCGCCCGAGGCGACGCCCACGCGAAGGAGTGGCCCGGCGCGATCAGGCCGGCGTTGCCCGCGGTCGCGTCGGTTCCGACCTCGGGCGCGCTCTCGACCAGCTCGACCTCGACGCCCTCCCGCGCGAGGTAGTACGCGGTCGTCACGCCCACGACGCCGCCGCCGACGACGAGCGCCCTCACCGCTTCCCGAGCTCCTCGCCGTAGCGGGAGTCGCGCCACGCGAGCGCCGCCTTCAGTCCCTGCGTCGACACGATGCGGTCGAACTCGCGCTGCTCGGGCGTGTCGGCCGCGTTGAGGATCGCGGACAGGTCGAGGTTCGCCAGCACCGCCGAGCGGAGCCCCATCGCCTCGTAGGCGCGCACGAGTGCCAGCTTCGTCAGCCGCAACACCGGCAGCGGCGTCGGCGCGATCCTCCGCACGAGGTCCTCCACCGTGCCCTCCAGCTCGTCCCCCGGCACGACGCGGTTCACGAGCCCGACGCGCTCCGCCTCGGCCGCGTCGATCGCGTCGCCGGTGAAAAGGAGCTCGTTCGTCTTCTTCTGGCCGAGCAGGAACGGCATCAGCAGCGTCACCGGGCCCGACCCGTAGCGGATCTCCGGCTCGCCGAAGCGCGCGTCGTCGGCCGCGACGATCAGATCGCACGCCATCGCGAGCTCGCAGCCGCCCGCGAGGCACCAGCCGCGCACCGCCGCGATCGTCGGCTTGGGGAGAGCCCACAGCTCGAGCGTGACGCCGACGTCGTCCGCGAGGACGTTGCGCCAGCGGTCGGCGCCCTCGATCTGCGAGGCCGCTTCCTCCGACAGGTCGTAGCCCGCCGAGAACGCGCGACCGGCGCCCGTGACGACGACCACCTTCACCTCGTCGTCCTCGGCGATCCGCACGAGCTCCTCGCGCAGCAGGCGGACGAGCTCGAAGCTGAGCGCGTTCAGCTTGTCCGGGCGGTTCAGCGTCAGCCACGCGGCCGGGCCGCGCTGCTCGCGGAGGACGAGCGGCTCGGTGCTCATCTCTTCTCCTTCCGCTCGACGACCACGAGCGCGTCCACGGGCGTCGCGCCGTTCGCGCCCAGGATCAGCGGGTTGACGTCGACCTCGGCGATGTCGGGATGGTCACGCATGAGCCGGCCGAGCGCCACCAGCGTCGCGGCGAGGTCCCTCCGCGCGGCGCCGCCGGCCGCCGCCGCGAGCGCGGGCGCCTCGTCCACGAGCTCGCGCGCCGCGTCGAGGTCGAGCGGCGCGAGCGCGACGGCGGCGAGGGACAGCGCCTCGACCGCGGCGCCGCCGAGACCGACCGTGAGCACCGGGCCGTAGTCGCGGTCGCGGACCGCGCCGCAGAACGCCTCCGTCCCCGCGGGCACCTGGCGCGCGACGAGCACGCGCCCGCCGAGCTCCGCCGCGCGCGCCTCGGCCTCCTCGGCCGACGCGACGCCGAGGACGACGCCGCCCTGCCGCGCCTTGTGCGCCGGGCCGTCGACCTTGACGACGACCGGGAACCCGAGCTCGGCCGCCGCGGCCGCCGCCTCCGGGGGCGACGACGCGCGCCGCCGCGGGGGAAACCCGAGCCCGTAGCGCTCGAGCGCGCCCGCGGACTCGTGCTCCGGCAGCGGCCCGTCGGCCGTGAGCAGGTCGGACAGGTCGACCGGCTCCTCCTCGTCGTCCGCGACCGGGAGCGGCCGCCGCGCGAGCGCGACGCGCGCGAGGGCGCGAACGGCCGCGCCGGAGCCGCGCAGGAGCGGCAGGTCGAGCATCCGCGCCAGCTCGGCGAGCTCGGGGCGGGGGTCGCACGTCTGCACCGTCGTGACCGCCGGGAACACGGCCGTGCCGTCGACTGCGTCGGCCAGCGCCTGCACGATCAGGCGCGCCCAGTCCTGCTCCCAGTCGCCCCGGAACTGGGAGTGGTCGACCTGCGCGACGAGGATGTCGAACGCGCCGGAACGAGCGAGCAGCTCGAGCGAGCGCGGGAACACGCGCTCCACGGCGTCGATGCCCCAGGCGTCGAGCGGGTTCCCGGGCGAGACGTAGTTCGGGAACTCGCCGCGCAGCGCCGCGGCGACGTCGCCGGGAAGCGGCGCGAACGAGAGCCCGGCCGCTTCCGCCGCGTCCGCGACCAGCGCCGCCTCGCCGCCCGACTCCGAAACGCCCGCGATCCGCGTCCCGTGCGGTCGCCGCCGGCACCCGAGCACCTCGAGCGTCTCGACGAGCTCGGGGAAGTCGGCCACCTCGATCACGCCGTGCCGCCGGAGGAGCGCCGAGAAGGCGCGGGCGGACCCGACGAGGGCTCCCGTGTGCGCGAGCGCCACCCGCGCGCCCGCCTGCGAGCGGCCGACCTTGAGGCAGACGACGGGCTTCCCGGCCTCGGCGAGCAGCTCGAGCGCGCGGGCCAGCGCGGCGGGGCGCCGCACCGTCTCGAGGAACAGTCCGACGGCGGCGGTCGCCTCGTCGTCCGCAAGCAGCGCGCAGTAGTCGGCGACATCGCGGACGATCTCGGCGCCGCTCGAGATCACGCAGCGGAACCCGATGCGCGGTCCCAGAGCGGTCAGCGCCTCGCCGATCGAGCCCGACTGCGTGACGACGGCGACGTGACCCGGCCGGAACGACTCCGGCAGCGAGCCGATCCAGCAGGAGGCGCCGCCGGGGACCGCGATGCCCATGCAGTTGGAACCGAGGACGGCGGCGCCGGCTTCGCGAGCGCGAGCTGCGACCGCCGCGGCGACGGGCGCTCCCTCGGTGCCGGCCTCGTTGCCGAGGCCGGGGAGCACGAACGCGCGGCAGCCGGTCTCGAGCGCCTCCTCGAACGCGGCTTCGACCCGGCGGTGGCCGACGGCGAGCAGCACCACGTCCGGCCGGCCCGGCAGGTCGCCGACCGAGGCGAAGCAGGGCAGCCCGAGCGCCTCCGAGCGCGTCGGGTTCACCGGCCACACGGAGGCGGCGCCGCGGCGGGCGTTCTCGGCGATCGCCGTGTGTGCGCCTCCGCGGTCGGAGGCGCCGACGATCGCGAGCGAGCGGGGCTCGAGGAACGGTCGCAGCCCCCCGCGCAGCGTCGCGAGCTCGTCCGACCAGGTCTCCGTGCCGGCCACTTCGCCCGATCGTACGCCGGGGCCGGAACCGGTGTCAGACGCTCCTGGTGTCCGACACCGGTTCGACGCACTTTCCACAGGACGGACTGCGAGCTAGCCTCTTCGCACATGCGTGTGCGCCCGGCCGGCGGTAGGTCACCGGTTTCCAACCCGGCGCGCGCGCTGCCCGCGTGACCGCGGGTACGGCGGTCGCGCCGGGCCCGAAGGCTCTCGGCCGGCCCTGGCGCTCGCGGCGGGTCGGGGTGATCGCGAGGCAGGTCGGGGGCGGGCTGCTGACGCTGTTCGTGATCTCGATCGTGACGTTCGGGCTGATGAGCGTGCGGACGCCCGACCAGATCGCCCGCGCGCGGTTCGGCAACCAGGTGACCCCGGCCCAGGTCCAGGCGTTTGCGCAGGAGTACGGGTTGGAGAAGCCCGTCTACCAGCGCTACGGCACCTGGCTCTGGCACTTCGTCCAGGGCGACATGGGCACGTCGTACGTCACGACGACGTCGGTCGCGTCGAACGTGATCCCGCGCTTCAAGCGGACGATCATCCTCTCGCTCGTCTCCCTTCTGGTCGCGCTGCCGCTGTCGGTCCTCGTCGGCGTCTTCCAGGCGCGGCGGATGGGGAGCCCCGCCGACCTCGCCTTGCTCGGGTTCTCGGTCGTCGTCGCCGCGCTGCCCGAGTTCGTGGTCGGGATCGCGCTGCTGTACGTCTTCGGCATCCGGCTCGGGTGGCTGCCCGTCGACTCGAGCTCTGCGCTCGTGTTCGCGTCGTCGTTCTCCGCCACGGCGAAGGCCTACGTCCTGCCGGCGGCCACCCTGGTGCTCGCGATGGTCCCGTACATCGCGCGGATCGCGCGCGGGTCCGTGCGCGAGGCGCTCGGGATGCCCTACACGCAGGCGGCGGTGCTGCGCGGGCTCCGGCGCGGGACGGTCGTCTGGGACCACGCGTTCCGGAACGCGGCTGTGCCGCTCGTGAACGCCGTCTCGATCAACATCGTCTACCTGCTCAGCAGCGTGATCGCGGTCGAGTGGGTGTTCGGGTTCCCCGGCCTCGGCCAGGGGCTCGTGCAGGCGACGCAGACCTCAGACGCCTTCAACGTCGAGGCGATCGCGCTGCTCTCCGGCGCCGTCTTCATCGCCGTCAGCATCCTCGCCGACATCGCCGTGGCGTACCTCAATCCGCGGCTGAAGGCGGCGTCGCTCGAATGACCACGGCGTCCGAGGCGGTCGCGCTCCAGCTCGAAGCGGTCGACGACGAGGGTCGCCCGCCGTCGGCGCGCCGCGCGGTCCTCGCCTCGTGGGAGGGCCGCATCGGGCTCGTCCTGGGCCTCCTCGTCGTGCTGGTGATCGCCTTCGGCCGCTTCTTCACCCCGTACCCGCCCAACGAGCCGAACGTCGGCCCGCCGACGAGCCTCCCGAGCGGCTCCCACCTGCTCGGCACCGACGACCTCAGCCGCGACATCCTCAGCCGCGTTCTCGTCGGCGGAACGGTGATCATCATCGTCCCGCTGATCGCCGTGTCGCTCGCGTGGCTGATCGGCGGCACCCTCGGCATGCTCGCCGCCTACCGCGGCGGCCGAACGGACGCGCTGATCACCCGCGTCTACGACCTGCTCATGTCGCTGCCGCCGCTGCTGATCGTGCTCGTCGCGATCGCCGCGCTCGGCACGTCGTCGGTCGTGCTCGTCCTGACCATCATGTTCGTCTACCTGCCGCGCATGGGACGGCTCGTGCGCGGCGCGACGCAGGGCGTGATCACGAGCGAGTACGTCGCCGCCGCACAGGCGCGCGGCGAGCGGACGGCGACGATCCTCTTCCGCGAGATCCTGCCGAACATCATGGCGCCGACGACCGCCGACTTCGCCCTGCGCATCACGTACGCGGTCATCTTCGTCGCGACGCTCAACTTCCTCGGTCTCGGCGTGCAGCCGCCCCGGGCGGACTGGGGTGTGATGGTGGCGCAGGGCAGGGGCTACATCACGCTGAACCCGTGGGCGACGCTCGCGCCGGCGGCGATGATCGCGCTCCTGTCGATCGCGCTCAACCTGATCGCGGACGCGCTCACGCAGCACGTCACGCGCGGCCGGCAGGAGATCGTGCAGCTGTGAGGTCCGACACGGTTCTCGAGGTCAGCGACCTCGCCGTCGGCTACCTGAGGCACGACGGCTCGACGAACCAGGTCGTCAGCGGCGTCTCGTTCAGGCTCGAGCGCGGGGCCATCCTCGGGCTGGCAGGCGAGTCGGGCTGCGGGAAGTCGACGTCCGCGCTGGCCGCGATCGGCTACAGGCCGCTCGGGAGCCGGATCATTGGCGGGCGCTCGCTGCTCGGGGACCTCGATCTCCTCGCGCTCCCGAGCTCGAAGCTGCGCGACATCTGGGGGAGCAGGATCGCGTACGTCGCGCAGAGCGCGGCCCTCGCGCTGAACCCCGCCCTGACGGTCGGCCATCAGCTCGCCCAGCCGCTCGCGATCCACCTCGGGCTGCGCGGCGCGAAGTCGCGGGCCCGCCAGCTCGAGCTGCTCGAGGCGATGGGCCTCCCCGACCCGCCGCGCGCGCTCAGGCGGTACCCGTTCCAGTTCAGCGGCGGCCAGCAGCAGCGGATCGCGCTCGCCCTCGCGCTCTCCTGCAAGCCGGACGTGCTCGTCCTCGACGAGCCGACGACGGGCCTCGACGTGACGACGCAAGCGCGGATCACGGAGCTGCTGCGGGCGATCGTGCGAGAGCTCGGCGTCGGCTGCCTGTACGTCAGCCACGACCTCTCGCTGCTCGGAACGCTCGCAGACCGGCTCGCGGTCATGTACGCCGGCGAGATCGTCGAGTCCGGGCCCGCGCTCTCTGTCGCGACGAACCAGCGCCATCCGTACACGCAGGCCCTGCTGGCCGCGGTGCCGAGCATCCGCCGGCCGCGCGTCCTCGTCGGGATCCCGGGGCGCCCGCCCGTGAGCGTGGTCCACGACTCGTGCGCCTACGTGCCGCGCTGCCCCTACGCGCAGCCCGCGTGCGTCGAGGCGCACCCCGAGCTGCGCGACCCCGGCGACGGGCACCTCGCCCGCTGCGTGCGCCTCGAGGAGGTCGAGAGGCAGCCGTCGCCGGGTCACGAGCTCGCGCGCGCGCACCGCAAGCCCGACGTGCTGCTCTCGGTCCACGACGTGCACTGCGCGTACGGACGCAACGAGGTCGTCAAGGGAGTGAGCCTGGACGTCCGCCGCGCGGAGCGCGTCGGCATCGTCGGCGAGAGCGGCAGCGGCAAGTCGACGCTGCTGCGGGCGATCGCCGGGCTGCACCGCCCGAGCGCCGGCTCGATCTGCCTGCGCGGAGCGGAGCTGGCGCCGGTTGCCGTCAAGCGGCCGCGCTCGGTGCGGCGGGAGATCCAGCTCGTGTTCCAGAACCCCGACTCGTCGCTGAACCCGCGGCACACGATCTTCGACATCGTCGTGCGACCGATCCGGCTGTTCCGCGACGACGTCCCGCGCGCGGGCGAGCGCGCGGTCGTGCAGGAGCTGCTCGACTCGGTGAAGCTGCCGACCGGGCTGCTCTACCGGTATCCGGCCGAGCTGTCGGGCGGGCAGCGCCAGCGCGTCGCGCTCGCCCGCGCGTTCGCGGCCCAGCCGACGGTGCTCCTCTGCGACGAGGTGACGTCGGCGCTCGACGTCTCCGTCCAGGCGACGATCCTGGAGCTGATCGCCGAGCTGTCGGAGCAGACGGAGACGGCGGTGATCTGGGTGAGCCACGACCTCGCGGTCGTGCGGACGATCGCCGACCGCGCGCTCGTGATGCGGGAAGGCGAGGTCTGCGAGGAGGGAACGACCGACGAGCTGTTCGCCGCCGCGAAGCACGCGTACACGCAGCAACTCCTCGCCGCGATCCCCGAGCTGCAGCCGCCGGCGGCGGTCGCGGAGCTCTAGTGCGGCCTCTCGTAACGTCGCACCGGGTACCGCGGCGGACGCAGGAGCCGAACTTGGTGTCTGACACCGATGGTTTCAGACACCTTCAGAGGCCGCACTAGCCGTGGCCCGCGACCCGCGCTTCGACATCCTCTTCGAGCCGGTTCGGATCGGGCCGAAGGTGCTCCGCAACCGCTTCTACCAGGTGCCGCACTGCACGGGCTTCGGCACCGACAAACCAGGCGCGCAGGCGCGCTTCCGGGCGACGAAGGCGGAGGGCGGCTGGGCCGCGATCTGCACGGAGCTCTGCTCGATCCATCCGGAGACCGATCGCGCGCCGCGCCCGGTCGTGCGGCTGTGGGACGACGACGACGTACGCAACCTCGCGCTGACGTGCGAGGAGGCGCACGAGCACGGCGCGCTCGCCGGCATCGAGCTGTGGCACGGCGGGCCGACCTCGGAGGGCTCCGCGAGCCGCGAGATCCCGGGCGCGCCGAGCCAGATCCCGTCGGACCTGAACACGCTCAGCTACCCGCGCGAGCTCGACCGCGCCGGCATCCGCGAGCTCGAGCGCATGTACGCCGACGCCGCGCGACGGGCCGAGGCGGCCGGCTTCGACATCGTCTACGTCTACGGCGCGCACAGCTTCCTGCCGCTCCAGTTCCTGTCGAGCTTCTACAACAAGCGAACCGACGAGTACGGCGGCCCGCTGGAGAACCGGGCGCGCTTCTGGCTCGAGACGCTGGAGCTCGTCCGCGAGGCGGTCGGCGACAGCTGCGCGATCGCCGTCCGGCTCGCCGTCGACGCGCGCGGCCCGCACGGCGTCCGGCTCGAAGAGGGGCTGGAGTTCGTCCGGCTCGCCGACCACCTCGTCGACCTGTGGGACGTGAACATCGGCTCGATCACCGACCGCTCGGCGGACATCGCCCCGTCGCGCTGCGACGACCAGGCGTGGCAGCTGCCGTGGACGGGCCGGGTGCGCGAGGCGACGGCGAAGCCGATCGTCGGCGTCGGCCGCCTCACCGACCCGTTCCGGATGGTCGAGATCGTCGAGAGCGGGGTCTGGGACCTGATCGGGGCAGCCCGGCCTTCGATCTCAGACCCCTTCCTGCCGGTGAAGATCGAGGAGGGGCGCCTCGACGACATCCGCGAGTGCATCGGCTGCAACGTGTGCCTCGCACGTGCCCTCGACCACCACCAGATCGCGCGCACCCAGAACGCGACCGCCGGCGAGGAGTACCGGCGCGGCTGGCACCCGGAGCGGTTCGACCGCGCGGCGAACGCCGACAGCGACGTGCTCGTCGTCGGTGCCGGGCCGGCCGGGCTCGAGTGCGCGCTCGTCCTCGCGAAGCGCGGCCTGCGCCGCGTGCACCTCGTGGACGCGGCCGCCGAGCCGGGCGGGAGCCTGCGCTGGATCACTCAGCTCCCGGGGCTCGGGCTGTGGCGGCGCGTCGTCGACTACCGCACGCACCAGCTCGAGAAGCTGGCGAACGCCGAGCTCGTTCCGCACACGCGGCTCGATGCGGACGCCGTGCGGGAGTACGGCGCCGAGATCGTCGTCGTCGCCACCGGCGCGCGCTGGGCGGCGGACGGGTTGAACCCGCTCACCCACGACACCATTCCGGGCGCCGACCGGCCGCACGTGCTGACGCCCGAGCGCGTCGTCGCCGGCGAGGAGCCGGCCGGGACGCGCGTGCTCGTCTACGACTGCGAGGGGTACTTCGTCGGCGTCGGCGTGGCGGAGCTCCTCGCCGCACGCGGGCACAGCGTGCTCTACGCGACGCCGCTCGCGCTCGTCGGCCCGTTCCTCGACCACACGGAGGAGGGCATCCCCGTGCGGCAGCGGCTCGCCGACCTCGAGGTGACGACCGCAGTCGAGACCGAGCTCGTCTCGATCGGCGCCGACGCGTGCAGCCTGCGCAGCTTCGGCCGCGAGCGGGAGGTCGAGGCGGACGCGGTCGTGCTCGTCACCGCGCGCGTCTCCGACGACGCGCTCTTCCGCGCGCTCCGGGACGACTGCGGGCCGGTCGACGCGGTGTACGCGATCGGCGACTGCGTCGCACCGAGGCTGATCGCCGACTGCGTCTTCGACGGACACCGCCTCGCGCGCGAGATCGACACCGCCGACCCGCGGCGTCCGCTGCCCTACCTCCGGGAGCGGCGCCTGCTCGCCGACGCCCCCGCGCCGCTGCCGGCGTCGCGTTGACGCGCCGGTAGCCCAGGAATATCGTCAAGTTCCCCCAGATTTCCGCGAGGAGGGATACATGGCCACGGAGGACAAGCGGGCCCTGACGAGGGAGCAGTTCCTGCGCGGGACCGCAGGGCTCGCAGCGGCAGGGACCGGGATCGGGCTGATCGTCCCGAGCGCCTCGGCTCGAAGCGAGGTGAAGAAGGGCGGCACGCTCAAGTTCGTCTACACGGACACGTCGGCGGCCGAGACGACCGACCCGACTGTGCAGACGGGAATCGCCGTCTCGCAGCCGGCGCTCAACAACACCTACGACCGGCTCACCTACATCGTCCCCGGCACGTGGCAGGTCACGCCGCGGCTCGCCGTGAGCTGGCACGCATCGGCCGACGGCAAGACGTGGACGTTCAATCTCCGCAAGGGCGTCAAGTTCCACGACGGCAGGCCGTTCACGTCGCACGACGTCGCGTGGAGCTTCCGGCACATCCTCGACAAGAAGAACGGCTCCTCCGCGTACGCCGAGCTGAGCGCGGAGCTCGACCCGTCGGGAATCAAGACGCCGGACGACCACACGGTCGTCTTCCACCTGAAGAAGCCGGACGCGCAGTTCCCGATCTTCTGCGGCACGTACCAGACCGGGATCTACCCGAGCGGCGTCGACCCGAAGAAGAACCCGATCGGGACCGGGCCGTTCATGATCAAGTCGTGGCACCCGACGCTCGGGTGGCAGATCGTCCGCAACCCGCACTACTGGGTCCCGGGGCTGCCGTACCTGGACGCGGTGCAGGCGGTCTACATCTCGGACCCGACGACGAAGGTGCAGGCGGTCACGAGCGGCGACGCAGACATCAGCGACCGCATCCCGCTCACGATGGTCAGCTCGCTGCAGAAGAACAAGGCGCTCAAGCTCTTCACGCTGCCCGGCGCCGTGTTCATCGACTACTCGACCGACCACACGCAGGCTCCGTGGACCGACGTCCGCGTCCAGCAGGCGTTCAAGATCGCCGTCGACCGCAAGGCGCTCATGCAGGCGGCGATCCAGGGCCACGGCATCCTCACGGGCGACGTCCCGGAGCTGCCGAGCGACCCGTTCTACCCGCCGAAGCGCGGCATCCCGAAGCAGAACATCCAGCAGGCGAAGCAGCTCCTGTCCGCCGCCGGGCATTCGCAGGGGATCCAGTTCACGCTCACGACCGCGAACACGTACCCCGGGACGGTCGAGATGGTGACGGCGCTCAAGTCGATCGTCGCGCCTGCGGGGATCGACATCAACATCAACCAGGTCCCGACCGACACGTTCTGGAGCAACAACTGGCTCCACGACCCGGCGTTCACGTCGTACTGGAACCACCGTCCGCCGAAGGAGGTCCTGAACCTGCTCTACCGGTCGGGCGCGGTGTGGAACGAAGGCAAGTTCGAGAGCCCGGCACTCGACAAGCTGATCGACGCCGGCGCGGCGACCGTGAACGCCGCGAAGCAGCGGGCCATCTTCCGGCAGGCCCTGTACATGGTCGCGACGCAGTCGGGCGTGGGTATCTCGTTCCACGTCAACGGCACGCACGTCGCGAAGAAGCGGGTCAACGGCGTCGTCGTCGACCCGCAGATCATGCTGATCCTCGACAAGGCCTGGATCGGCTGACGCTGCCGGACCCTCGGGAACCGAGTTCGCCAATGGCGAGCTCGGTTCCGGGGTTCAGCGCAGCAAAGCCCAGACCTCGTCGAAGCGTCCGGCGCGCAGGTCGTCGTCGCGGATGCAGACGAAGAGGCGCTCGCCGCCCTCCCCGAGGCGGATCGTCTCGTCGGCGGTCACCTGGAGCAGGAGCCGCCACCGGCGCGCGCCGGCCTCGTGCTCGTCGCGCAGCTCGTAGTAGCGCATCACGTCGGCTGCGTCGATCCCGGACGACGCGAGCTGGCAGTCGAGCTCGACCTCGCGGCCGTTCTCGTCCTGGTAGCCCAGCAGGCGGTGCAGGGCGATCGGCCCGCCGCCGGCGTCCTCCAGCTCGACCCCCTGCTCCTGCGCGAGCAGCGCGCGCAGCTCGTCCCACGCGTCGGCCTCGTCGGGCTCGAGCGCGAGCGGCTCCGCGAGGTACGACCACGCGCTCGGGAGCTGGAGCTCCCGCGTCGGCTCGACCGCCACCTCGCGAAGCTGCGGGCTGCGCGCGTCGTGGACGAGCTCGACCCCCGGCGGCACGAAGACGGCGCGGCTGCTGCCGGCGTGCTCCGGCGCGAGGCCGGAGATGGTCGCGGCGAGCTCCGCGAACACGAGCAGGAGGCCCTCTCTCGGCAGCGTTCCGGCGACCCCGGCGGCCGCCACCTCCGCGAGGTCGATCTGGGCGACGAACGCGAGCTCGCGGCCATACCACGTCGGCCATTCGAAGCCCGCCGGGACGAGCGGCGTGCCGCCCAGGCGCGACTGGCCCGGCACGGCCGCCGGGGTGAGGCGGACACCCGCGCGCGCCGTTCGCCGGACGTCGTCGACGCGGTGCTCGAGGCCGGCCGTGCGCGCGAGCTCGACCAGCCTCGCCTCGTCGACGAGAGCGGTCGCCGGCCCGGCGGCGCGCGGAGGCTCCGGCCGCCACGGGTCCGGTTCCGGATCGTTCAGCGACTCCAGCGCCGCGTTCAGGCTCGCCCGCGCGTTCAGCACCTCGCGCAACATCTCCTTGAAGAACCCGCCGCGGTCCGGCATGCAGGGAGGCTAGCGAGCGGCCCGCCGCGGTAGGCTCGGCGCCCCAACCGACCAGCGAGGTGAGAGCAATGACCGAGAGGCAAGCCGTTCGCACCGAGGACGCGCCCGCTCCGTTCCAGGGGGCGCCGTACTCGCAGGCGATCGCCGCCGGGCAGTTCGTGTTCGTCTCGGGCCAGGTGGGCGTCCGCGCCGGCGAGTCGCAGCCGGTGAGCGCGAGCGTGGCGGAGCAGACCGAGCAGGCGCTCGCCAACCTGGGCGCGATCCTGGCCGCCGCCGGCAGCGGTCTCGACCGCATCGTGAAGACGACCGTCTACCTGTCGAGCCTCGCCGACTTCGCGGAGATGAACGAGGCCTACCGGCGGCAGATCCCGGACCCGCCGCCTGCGCGTGCCACGGTCGGCGCGGAGCTGCCGGGCGAGTTCCGGGTCGAGATCGAGGCGGTCGCCCTCATCTGACGTTCTGCGGGGCGCCGCGGGCGAACGCGAGCAGGTTCTCGAGCGAGATCCGGAGCAGCTCCCGCGACGCCTCGGCGGTGTGGAACGCGACGTGGGGCGTGACGACGACGCGCGGCGCCGACAGGAGCGGATGGTCCGGCGGCGGCGGCTCCGCGGCCAGCACGTCGAGCCCCGCGCCGCCGACCGCGCCGGCCTCGAGCAGCTCGGCCAGCGCCTGCTCGTCGACCAGCGTCCCGCGGGCCGTGTTGACGACGATCGCGCCGCGCGGGAGCAGGCCGAGCAGGCGCCGGTCGACGATCCCCTCCGTCTCTGGCGTCGCGGCGAGGTGGAGCGAGACGACGTCCGAGCTCGCGAACAGGTCGTCGAGCTCGACGAGCGGCACGCCGAGCTCGCGCTCGCGCTCCGCCGTCCGCCGGCGCGTCCAGCACGTGACCGTCATCCCGAGCGCCCGCCCGAGCTCGATCATCCGCATGCCCGTCGGCCCGGCGCCGACGACGCCGAGGCGCCGGCCGCGGAGCTCCACGCCCTCGTCCTGCGCCCACGAGCCCCCGCGGACCGCGCGGTCGCGCTCGACGACGCGCCGCGCGACGGCGAACAGCAGCGCGACGGCGTGCTCCGCGACCGCGTTCGCGCCGTACTGCGGCACGTTCGTGAGGGTGACGCCGGCCGCGCGCGCCTCGTCGACCTCGACGTAGCTCTCGATGCCGGTCCCGACGAAGCTGATCACGCGCAGCTTCGGGCTCGCGGGGATCACGCCGGGAGGAAGCCGCCACAGCAGGAGCACTCCCTCGGCTTCGCGCAGACGGTCGATCCACCCCTGCGTGGTGTCGGGCGCCTCGTCGTGCCACACGAGCCCGTGGCCCTCCGCCTCGAGCCGCCCGAGCAGCGCCGGGTCGAGCAGCGGCCGGTACTGCGGCTCGCCGTCGGGGCAGACGAAGCGCACGGCGCTCAGGCAGCCGCGGGTGCGGTCACGCGCGCACGCGCCGCGGCCGCCGCCTCGGCCGCGGTGAGCGCGGCCGACTCCATGTGCGTCCACTCGCCGACGTAGTCGCCGGCGAAGAAGATCGTCCCGTCCACGCCGCGCTCGAGCGCCGCCTGGACGCGCGACCTGCCGGGCGCGGCAAACGGGATCGCACGCTCCCACCGCTGCACGATCACCTCGCGCACGACGCCGCGCGCCTCGGGGTAGAGACGGTAGAGATCGTCGGCGAACACGTTCTCGATCTCCGTGTCGCTCTGGTCGAAGAGGCGGCGCGCGCGGCCGGCGCCGGCGTACACCATCAGCGCGCCGCCCGGCTCCCGCGGCCGCGACGGGTCCCGCAGCGCGTTCGCGTGGTTGAACAGCATGTTGAACGACGACTCGACCGTCAGGACGGAGTAGACGTCGTCCCACGGCATCGGCGCGGTCTCGCCCGTGAAGATGCCGCCGACGACGAACGGTCCGTAGGTGACGGCGTCCAGCGCCGCGGCCGTCTCCTCCGGAAGGTCGGCGACGAGGCTCCGCGCGAGCGGCGCGGACACAGTCACGACGGCGCAGCGCGCCTCGACCTCCATTTCGCCGCCGAGGTGACGGTACGCGACCCGCACGCGGTCGCCTTCGCGTGAGATGCGTGTGACGCGGGCTGCCGTCAGGACGCGGTCGCCGAGCCGGCGCGCCAGCTCCTGCGGCAGCGACGACGGGCCGCTGCGGAGGTTGTAGCCCAGCACGACCCCCTCGTCCGCCCACACGTGCGCGAAGAGGCCGATCATGCAGCCGGCCGCGACCTCGTCGGGCTCGGCGGTCAGCCGGTTCGCGGTGGCTCGGAAGATCGCGTCGACCTGCGGATGGACGGCGCCGACGTACTCCGCCCACGTGAGGTCGTCGACGAACCCGAGCAGCCGCGCGCGCACGTCGGAGGCCGTCTCTCCCGGCCGCCGGCGCGTGGCCGCGTTGTAGCGCGCGGCGTCTCTCCTGATGCGGAGACCGGAGCGCGCCATGGAGACGCGGGCGGCAGGGCTGAGCGGGAGGCGGAACGGAAACGTCTCCGCACGGCCGCCCGCGACGACCTTGCCGCGCTGCGCGATGCCGAGCAGGCTGCCGCGGATCCGCGCCGGCTGCAGCTCGAGCTCGTGGAGCAGCTCCCAGAGGTACGAGCCCTCGCCGGGGAACATGTGGGCGCCCACGCTCACCCAGTGCGCGCCGCGCTCGAACGACTTGATGCGGCCGCCGACACGGTCTTCCGCCTCGAGCACCAGCGTGTCGAGGTCGCGCAGCTCCCACGCGGCCGTCAGCCCGGCGATGCCCGCACCGACGACCACGACGTCCTTCACGCCGAGGTCGGCTGCCCCTTCTTGAGCGGAACGAGCCCCGACGGCGCGAGGTCCGCCAGCAGGAGCGTGAGCCGGTCCGCGTGCCGCCCCCGGTCCTCGGCGGCCTCCTTGCGCTCGACCGCGTTGCGCACCACCCGGCCGCCGAGGTAGCGGAAGGGCTCGGGCGGGAACCGCGCTCCGGCCGGGTCGCGGACGAGGCCGGCGCGCGACCACTCGTCGTCGAGGCCGAGCGCGAGCGACGCGAGGATCTTCCCGCCGAGGAAGGTCGGCCCGACGCCGTTGCCGGAATAGCCGACGCCGTAGACGATGTCCTCGCGCCCGCCGAGCCGCGAGAAGAACGGCAGCCCGACCTGCGTCCGGTCGATCGGGCCCATCCAGTCGTGCGTCACGGGCACGTCCCGCAGCGAGGGATAGAGCCCGTACATGCTCGCCGCGACGGCGTCGGCGCGAGGCGAGGGGCCGTCGAAGCTCGTGCCGACGTTGCCGCCGTACGCGAGCTTGCCGCCGCCGCGGCCGAAGACGAGCCTGCCGTCGAGCGTCAGCCGGTAGTAGTTGACGAGCATCCTCGAGTCGGAGATGCACATGCCGTTCGTCCAGCCGATCTCCGCGAGCCGCTCGGGCGCGGGCGCCGTCGCCACGATGTCGCTGGCGATCACGACGAGCGCGCGGCGCAGCTCGGGCAGGGAGGCCGCCCACGCGTTGAGGGCGACCACGACCTTCGTCGCCGTCACCGTGCCGCGGTCGGTCACGACCCGCGGCGGCCTCGTCCGCTCGAGCTTCGTCATCCGCGTGCCCTCGAAGATCCGGACGCCGTGGTCGAGCGCCACGCGGCGCAGGCCGCGCGCGAGCAGCGCGGGCTGAACGGTGGCCGCGGTCGGCTCGAAGACGCCGCCGAGGTGCGTGCGCTCGCCCGCGCGGGCGGCGACCTCGTCCGGCTCGAGGCGCTCGAACGGCGTCTCGCCCGAGTCGGCGATCGTCGCGATCGTCTCGTCCCAGGCGCCGAGCTGAGCCTCGCTGGTCGCGGCCCAGAGCCACCCGTCGCGGCGGTAGTGGGCGTCGATCCCGTGCTCCGCGCAGAAGGCGCCGATGCCGTCGACCGCGTCGGCGGAGGCGCGGGCGAGCCGCACGGCCTCTTCGCCGCCTGTCACCTTCTTGAGGGTTCCGAACTTCGCCCACCACGTCAGCACGAACCCGCCGTTGCGTCCGCTGGCGCCGCCGCCGCAGACGTCGGCCTCGACCAGCACGACGTCGAGCGCCGGATCGCGCTCCTTCAGCCGGATCGCGGTCCAGAGGCCGGTGAACCCCCCGCCGACGATGCAGACGTCGGCCCGCTCGTCGCCTTCCAGCTGTGGGGCGGCGGCGTCTCCGGCGAGCGCCTCCTCGAGCCACAGGCTTCGCACAGCGCCGACTGTAGAGCATGGGCGATTGCGCGAGAATGGCGGACGTGTCGGCGTCGCTGTACGAACGCGCCCTGGCGCGGCTGCCGGGCGGCAGCACGCGCGCGACGATCTTCACGCCTCCGGCTCCACCGTACGCCGTTCGCGGGGCGGGCTGCCTGCTCGTCGACGCGGACGGCCACGAGGTGATCGACCTGCAGGGAAACCAGACGGCGCTCGTGCACGGCCACGCGCACCCGGAGATCGTGGCCGCGGTTGCGGAGGCTGCGGCGAACGGCTCGAGCGTCGGCCTGCCGACCCCGGCGGAGATCGAGCTCGCGGCGCGGCTCGTCGAGCGCATCCCGTGCGTCGAGCGCGTCCGCTTCGCGAACTCCGGGACCGAGGCGGTGATGCACGCGCTGCGCGTGGCTCGCGCCTTCACCGGCCGCTCGAAGATCCTGCGGTTCGAGGGCGCGTACCACGGCACCTACGACGACGTGCTCGCGGACCCGGCGCGCGGCGTCCCACCCGGCGTGCGGGACTGGGTGGTGACGGTGCCGTTCGGCGACGAGGCAGCGTTCTGCAGCGCGATCGCCGAGCACGGACCGGAGCTCGCGTGCGTGCTCGTCGACCTGATGCCGAATCGCCTCGGGCTCGTTCCGGCCGCGCCGGCGTTCGTGGAGCTGCTCCGCTCGGAGACGGAGGCTCGCGGCGTGCTGCTCGTCGTCGACGAGGTGATCACGTTCCGGCTGGCGACGGGCGGGTTGCACACCGGCTACGGGCTCGAGCCGGACCTCGTCGTGCTCGGCAAGGTGATCGGCGGCGGCCTGCCGGTCGGCGCCTACGGCGGCCGCGAGGACGTGATGGCGGTCGCCGACCCGCGCTCCGAAGACGGGCTGCAGATCGGCGGCACCTTCACCGGCAACCCGACGACGATGCGGGCGGGCACCGTCGCTCTCGACCTGCTCGACGCCGCGGCGATCGAGCGGATCAACGGCCTCGGCGACCGGCTGCGCGCCGAGCTGCAGCGGCTCGGCCTCCGGGTGACGGGCCGCGGCTCGCTGCTGCGCGTCGAGGGGCCGGACCCGCTCGAGCTCTGGTGGCGCCTCTACCGGGCCGGCGTCCTGATCGCGCGCGGCGGGCTCGCCGCGGTCTCGACCCCGATGGACGAGCAGACGGTCGACACCATCGTCGAGCGGTTCGCCGCGGCGCTCGCATGAGCTCGTCGACGCCGCGGGTCGCCGTCGTCGGCGCGGGCGCGCTCGGGCTCTGCACCGCGTACCACCTGACCGAGCTCGGGGTCCCGTCGGTGACGGTCCTCGACCGCGGCCAGGTCGCCGGCGCCTCCTCGGGGCTCTCGGTGGGCATCATCGAGACGCAGTACCTCGACCCGCTCGCGATCGAGATCCGGGTCCGGAGCATGGAGCTCTTCCGCCGGCTCGAGAAGGAGCACGGCCTCGCGATCACGCGCAACGGGTACCTCCGCCTCGCGCACGACGACGACGACCTCGACGCCTTCGCCGCGAGCGTCCGGATCCAGCGCGAGCTGGGGGTCGGCGACGCCGTCGTGCTCGACCGCGACGGTCTCGCGCGTGCCGTCCCCGACCTCGAGTGCGCGGATCTCGCCGGCGGCCTGTACGGGCCGAGCGACGGGTACGTCGACGGCCACTCGTACTGCAGCCTCCTCGCCGACCTCGTGCGCGGGCGCGGCGGCCAGGTCCTGACGTCGGCGCCGCTGCTCGAGGCGCACGCCGCGCCGGGCGGCGGCCACCGGCTCGTGACGTCGCAGGGCGCGATCGATTGCGACGTCGTCGTCAACGCGGCGGGCGCGTGGGCGGGCCGGGTCGGCGCCCTGCTCGAAGCGCCTGCCGAGGTGCTCCCGCAGCGCCACCAGGCGCTCATCGCCCACCTGCCACGCGCGCTCGACTACGTCATGCCGTCGGTGATGGACTACATCCCGTCCTCCGGCGAGCTCGGGCTCTACTTCCGGCACGAGAGCGCGACGACCCTGATCGCAGGCCTGCACACCGAGGAGCGGCTGCACGACATCGTCGACCCCGACGACTACGGCCGGGGCGCCGAGCACGAGTTCATGGAGGAGGTCGCCCGCCGGCTCGCGCATCGGCTGCCGGCGCTCGCCGGAGCACGGCTGGGAGGTCTGTGGGCCGGGCTCTACCCGCTCGGCCCCGACGGCGTGCCGATCGTCGGCCCGTACCCCGACCGGCCGACGGTCGTGGCGGTCGTCGGCGCGGGCGGCTCGGGGCTGCAGTCGTCGCCCGCGCTCGGCCTCACCGCCGCCGAGTGGATCGTCCACGGCGGGCCGAGGACGATCCCCGCCGCCGCGGCGCTCGCTCCTCGCTGGCGGCGCGACGGCGGGTAAGCGACAATCCCGGCGCGACTGCTCGAACCACCCGCCCGACGAAAGGACGCCCATGACCGCAACCGTCGACGCAACCGCCTGGGAGACGCGCGCCGAGCAACTGACGTTCTCGGGAGACGCGCTGATCGCGAACGAGCTCGTGCCGGCCCGCTCGGGCGAGGTCTTCGAGAAGCGAAGCCCCGTCGACGGCCGCACCCTGGCGCAGGTCGCGTCGTGCGACACCGAGGACGTGGACGAGGCGGTGCGGGCGGCGCGCAAGGCGTTCGACGACGGCGCCTGGAGCCGCATCGCGCCGCGCGAGCGGAAGCGCATCCTGCTCGACTTCGCCTCGCGGATCCTCGACGCGAAGGACGAGCTGGCGCTGCTCGTGACGCTCGAGATGGGGAAGCCGATCGGCGACGCGCAGGGAGAGGTGGACGCCGTCGCGCAGTGCATCTCGTACTACGCCGAGGCGCTCGACAAGCTGTTCGGCGAGATCGGCCCGACGGCGCCGGACTCGCTGACGCTGGTCACGAAGGAGCCGGCGGGCGTCGTCGGTGCGGTGACCCCGTGGAACTACCCGCTGCTGATGCCCGCCTGGAAGCTCGGGCCTGCGCTCGGCGCCGGCAACTCCGTGGTGCTGAAGCCGGCCGAGCAGACGCCGCTGTCGGCCATCCGCCTCGGTCAGATCGCAGCCGAGGCGGGCCTCCCGCCCGGCGTCCTGAACGTCGTGCCGGGCTTCGGCGAGACCGCCGGCCAGGCCATCGGACGCCACATGGACGTCGACGTGGTCGGCTTCACCGGCTCCGGCGAGGTCGGGAAGCTCTTCCTCCGCTACGCAGGCGAGTCGAACATGAAAGCCGTCTGGCTGGAGTGCGGCGGGAAGTCGCCGAACGTCGTGCTCGCCGACGCGCCCGACCTCGACGACGCCGCCGCCCAGATCGCGGCCGGGATCTTCGGCAACTCCGGCCAGGTGTGCAACGCCGGGTCGCGGCTGATCGTCGACCGCTCGATCGGCGACGACCTGCTCGACCGGCTGCTCGCCGCGACCGAGCCGTGGCAGCCGGGGAACCCCTTCGAGCCGGACACGCGCATGGGCGCGATCGTCGACGAGACGCAGCTCGAGCGGGTCCTCTCGTACATCGACGCCGGCCGCGGCGAGGGGGCACGCCTGGCGACGGGCGGCAACCGGGCGCTGGCGGACTCGGGCGGCTACTACGTCGAGCCGACGATCTTCACCGACGCGACGAACAGGATGAAGATCGCGCAGGAGGAGATCTTCGGGCCGGTCCTCACCGTGATCCCCGTCGACGACCCCGACGCGGCCGTCGCGGCGGCGAACGACACGACCTACGGCCTCGCGGCCGCCGTCTGGACGCGCGACATCAGCCGCGCGCACCGGATCGCGCGGGCGCTGCGCGCAGGGAACGTCTACGTCAACACGTACGACCGCGGCGACATCTCGCTGCCGTTCGCGACCTTCAAGCAGTCGGGCATCGGCATCGACAAGTCCATCCACGCGATCGACAAGTACGTCCGGATCAAGACGACGTGGATCAGCATCTGATCGGCTGACGCGGTCGGGCTCGGCCGCGGGTCAGTGGCTGAGCCTGATCTGCGAGCCGATCTGGTCCCAGAGGACGATCTTCCCGTGCTCGACCACGATCACGGCGATCGCCTCGGCGCCGGCCGGGTCGCGGCAGCTCCGGTTCCTGCCCGCGTGGAGGCTGAACGTCGCCTCGACCGCGCTGCCGTTCTGCTTCAGGGACGTGATCTTGCCGGTGCAGGGCAGGCGCGCGTTCCACGCCACCGCCTGCCGCTCCGTCTGCAGGCGCAGGAGCGAGTCGCCCTGGACGATCGCGGCGTTCGGCGCGAACAGCGAGGCGGCGCGGACGTTGTCGTAGGCGCCGAGCGCCGCCGACCAGTCGCGGACGACGTCCGTGGGGCTTCGTGTCGAGCCGCCGCACGCGGAGCACGCCACGAGCAGCGTCATCGCGAGCGCGCCGGTCTTCACGCGCAAACCCTAGTCTCCGTCTCGTGCTGTACATCGAGGCGATCCGGGCGGCGCTCAGGGACGCGCTGCTCGAGGACGAGCGCGTCTTCCTGCTCGGCGAGGACATCGGCCACTTCGGGGGCGCGTTCGGCGTGACGAAGGGGCTGTGGGAGGAGTTCGGCGACGAGCGCGTGATCGACACGCCGATCTGCGAGGAGGCGTTCGCCGGCGCGGCGGCCGGCGCAGCGTGGATGGGCGAGCGGCCGGTCGTGGAGCTCCAGTTCGCGGACTTCATCTCGTGCGCGTTCGACTCGATCGTCAACGTCGCGGCGAAGACGCACTGGCGCTCGGGCATCCGGCTGCCGTTCGTGATCCGCGCTCCCTTCGGCGGCGGCGTGCGCGGCGGGCCGTTTCACTCGCAGTGCCCCGAGGGCTGGTTCATCGGGGTCGCCGGGTTGAAGGTCGTCTGCCCGGGAAGCGTCGACGACGCGTACGGCCTGCTCCGCGCCGCGATCGAGGACGACGACCCCGTCCTGTACTTCGAGCACAAGGCGCTCTACCGGCGGCTCGACGGCGCTGCGCCCGACCGCGCGACGCGGACAGCGCTCGGCAAGGGCCGCATCGCGCGCGCAGGGTCCGACGCCACCGTCGTCACGTACGGCGCCGGCGTGGACCTCGCCCTCCGCGCGAGCGAAGGGCTCGACGTCGAGGTGCTCGACCTGCGCACCGTCTGGCCGCTCGACCGGACGCTCGTGCTCGAGTCGGTCGAGCGCACGTCGCGTGTCCTCGTCCTGCAGGAGCCTGCTCGCTCGAGTGGGGTGGCGCCGCTCGTGTGCTCGCTCGTCGCCGAGGAAGGGTTCGTGCACCTCGACGCTCCGCCGTCGATCGTCGCGCCGCCCGACACGCCGGTGCCGTTCGCGCCCGAGCTCGAGGACGCCTACCTTCCGACGCCCGAGCGCGTCCGCGGCGCGCTGGAGGAGCTGCTTGCCTACTGAGCCGTGCGCCGACGCGCCGGAGGTCGGTCGCGAGACCCGGCTCCAGCTGCTCCGTCTGATGCTCCTGCAGCGGTACGCCGAGGAACGGATCATGTCGCTCTACCGCCAGGGCCGGATCGTCGGGAGCGTGTACACCGGCTACCAGCAGGAGGCGGTCGGTGCCGGGGCGGGCCTCGCGCTCGGTCCCGACGACGTCGCGCTCCCGCTCAACCGCGAGCAGGCGTGCCACTACGCGCGCGGCGTCCCGGTGGCGCACGTCCTGCGCAACTTCCTCGGCAAGGCGACCGGCCCCACGTTCGGGCGCGACGGGAACATGCACTTCGGCGTCCCAGAGCACGGCATCTTCCCGCTCGTCTCGATGCTCGGCGACCTGTGCCCGGTCGCGGTCGGCGCCGCGCTCGCGTTCAAGCGGCGCCGCGAGCCGCGCGTCGCGCTCACCTTCTTCGGCGACGGCGCGATGTCGACCGGCGACGTGCACGAGGCGATCAACCTCGCGGCGGTGCTGCAGGTGCCGGTCGTGTTCGTCGTGCAGTCGAACCAGTACGCGTACTCGACACCGACGAACCGGCAGACGGTCAACACGAACCTGGCCGAGCGGCTGCGCGGCGGGTGGAGCATCGCCTGCGAGCGCGTCGACGGGACCGACGCGCTCGCCGTCTACACGGCAGCCCGTGCCGCGATCGAGCGCGCCCGCGCCGGCGGCGGCCCGCAGGCGATCGAGGCGGTGACGCTACGCGGGCACGGCCACGCCGCGCACGACGACGCCCGCTACGTCCCCTCCGAGCTTCGCGAGCGGTTCCAGGACCCGATCGAGCGGCTCGCGGCGCGGCTCGCCGCCGACGGGCTCGCGCCGGCCGAGATCGACGCCGTGCGGCAGCGCGCACGCGAGGAGGTGGCCGCGGCGCTGGACGAAGCGGAGGCGGCTCCCGCGCCGGATCCGGCGACGCTCCTGCACGGCGTCTACGCCGACCCGATCTCCTCGTAGCCGCTCTCGAACGACGCGAGGACCGCACCGGCGAGCACCACCGCGCCGCCGGCGAGCTGCCGCGCGCTGAGCGACTCTCCGAGCGCCGCCCACGCGAGCACCACCGCCACGACGGGCACGAGGTTCGAGTAGACACCGGCCCGTGCCGCGGGGATGCGCGCGATCCCGTAGCTCCACATCGCGTACGACACGCCCGAGCCGAAGAAGCCGAGCACCGCCGCGAGCGCGAACGTCCGCGCGGGCGCCGTGTCCCAGCGCTCGAACAGCGGCCCGAAGGCGAACGCGACGACCGACAGGCACACCGGCAGCACGGTCGCCTCCACGGCGGTGATGCGCGTACCCAGGTGCCGCCCGATCACGGCGTACGTCGCCCACGACAGCACGCTGAGGAAGAGGAAGGCGAGCCCGAGGCTCGACCCGACGTGGAGCGTCCCCCAGGCGAGGACCCCCGCGCCGCCGAGCGCGAGCACGATCCCGCCGACGACCCGTGCCGTCGGGCGCTCGCCGAGGAACGCCACCGCGAGCACGGCGATCGCCGCCGGGACGAGCCCCTGCACGAGCCCGCCCAGGCTCGCGCTCGTCCGCTCGAGCCCGAGGTTGGCGAACAGGAAGAAGCCGACCATGCCGGTGGCCGAGAGCGGGACGAGGTAGCGGACCGGCAGAAGCAGCTGCCGCGTCCGCCAGGCGAGCCAGAGGAGCGGCGGCAGGCCGAACGCCTGGCGGAGGAACGCCAGCTCGCTCGGCGCGAGGTGCCGCAGCGCCACCTTGGAGCCGACGAACGTGGCACCCCAGACGACGACGGCGCCGACCAGCGACGCCGATCCGCGGACGCCCGAGCTCACGGCGGATACGTAGAGGCTCTCACATGATGATGTTCGTCGATCCGGGTGCGATCGGCGAGCACGAGGCAAGGACGCAGGGAGCGCCCATACGCAGTGCGTATGGGCGCGACCGAGGACGCAGCATCGTGCCGCCGAGCGCGGCCGGGCGACTCAACGTTCATTGTGTGAGAGCCTCTCAGGCGTGAGCAGGATCCTCGTGCTCGGCGGCGCGGGCGAGATGGGATCGACGGCGGTCGCGGACCTGCTCGCCTGGACCGAGCACGAGGTGACCCTCGGCGACGTGCGCCCCGACGCGGCGGCCGAGCTGATGCGGCGCCTGGGGGCTCCCGAGCGTGTCGTCGCGGTCGACGTCGAGGCGCCGGGCGAGCTCGCGGACGTGCTCGCGCGCTTCGACGTCGTGCTCAACGCCACGTACATGCGACACAACGTGCCGGTCACCGACGCCGCGATCGCGGCAGGCGTCCACCTCGTCGACCTCGGCTCGTACTACCAGGAGACGGTGCAGCAGCTCGAGCGCGACGCGGCTGCGCACCGCGCGGGTTGCCGGATCGTGCCGGGCTGCGGCGTCGCCCCGGGCCTCACGAACATCCTCGCGCGCCTCGGCGCCGACGGCCTCGACCGCGTCGAGACGATCGGGATCTACTCGTACATCACGCATCCGCTCTGGACGTCGCCCGGCATCGTCGTCACGCGCTTCGACGCGAGCACCGGCACGTCGGTCGTCTTCGAGGACGGCGTGCTCGTCGAGCGGCCGTCGTTCGGGGACGTCGAGACGATCGCCTTTCCGCACCCCTACGGAGAGCAGGAGGTGCACCTCGTCCCTCATCCGGAGCCCGTGACGCTGCCGCGGGCGATCGACGTCCGGAACGTCGTGTTCAAGGTCGGCTACCCACCCGACGAGACGCGGCGCATCGAGGTGCTGCTCGAGCTCGGCTTCGACCGTGACGAGCCGTTCCTCGTCGACGGGTCGGCCGTCTCGCCGCGGCGCTTCGCGGCCGCCTACGTCGGCCGGCGCGGCATCGGCCCGGGAGAACGGAGCGCCAACGTGAAGCACGTTCGTGTCGAGGGGTGGCGCGACGGGGCCCGGGCGCGGGTGGTCTTCGACTTCGCCGTCGAGGAGACGGGGCGGTCGGCGTCGTCGCGCATCACCGGGACCGTGGCCGCGATCGCGGCCGACGAGGTCGCGCGAGGCGGCGTCGCCGGCGTCCGTCCGCCGGAGGAGGCGTTCGACCCGGCCGCGTTCGTCGCCGCGCTGGAACGCCGCGGCCTGCGGATCGACCGGCACGACGGCTGAGCCGTCCGCAGCGGGGCAGCGCGCCCGCCGCCACGGCGGGCGCGCTGCGTTCGACCGCTGCCTTGCGTATCAGCGGCTCAGGTCGACGCGGAACGAGACCAGCCGCCGCGCCGAGAGCCCCGCGAGGACGTTGTTCCCGGGCTGCCGCGCGCGCACGAACAGCACGAGCAGCTGCTGGTGCGCCGCCGCGGGGAACCCGCCGAGCCGCGTCATCGACAGGGACGCCCAGCCGTCCGCACCCGTCGGCGTCTCCGGCGGGATGGAGAACTGCTGGAACGGCACCGCGGTGACGTAGACCAGAGCACCCTGCACGTCGCGGCCGTTGCAGGCGGAGACGTGGAAGCGGACCTGGATCTGCTGCGTCGAGCGGCCGATCACGAACGGCGAGACGTCCTGGCGGTCGATCGAGAGCTGCGCCGGCGACGAGAGCTGCGCGGCCTGGATCACGCCAGTGCCGGACGGGCAGCCGTTCGCGGGCGGGCCGCCGTGCGTGACCACCGCCGTCGGTGCCGAGGTCGCGGAGGCGGAGCCGGCGCTGTTGGTCGCGGTGACGCGCACGCGCACCGTGTTTCCGGCGTCCGCCGACGTCAGCTTGTACGTGTTCTGCGACGTCGTGCTACCCGAATAGCAGCCTCCACCGGACTTGTCGCAGCGCAGGAAGCGGTACACGAACGTCAATCCGCTTCCCGTCCACGTCCCGTTCGAGGCGGTGAGGGTGGCGCCGACGACGGGCCGGCCGCTGAGCGTCGGGCGCTGCGTGTTCTTCGGCGGCGCGGTCGTCGTGGTCGCCGCGGTCGTGGTTGCCGATCCGGCCGCGACGGCCGAGGCGGTGGCGAACGCGGCGGCCAGCCCAAGCAGTGCGGACACGACCGCGATCGAGGCGCCCAGCGTCAGGCGCCGAGGGTTCGAGCGTGACATTTCGTTCCTCCGTTTTTGCTTTGGGGGGTGGCAACCAAGGCAATCCCCGCTGAGAAATGCCTGCTAACGCAGATTTCTGTAAAGCGACGTCCCTCGGACGGGGGATTCGTGCGTCGACCACCCGCCGCGCTACCGTCAGCGCATGCGGCGCGTCCTCCTCATCGCACTCCTCGCGGGGCTCGCATTGCCGCTGGAGGCGGCGGGCCGGGCGCGGGTGCCGAGACTCGCCGATTGCGGCAGGGCGACGGTCGAGCCGCCGACCTTCGTCGTCACGTGCGCGGATGCCGGCTTCACGTTCTCGAACCTGAGCTGGTCGTCCTGGCGCTGGGCCGGCGCTCGTGCGCACGGCGTCGCGTGGCGCAACCGGTGCGTCCCGAACTGCGCGGCCGGCCACTTCGTGCACTGGGCAGTGGTGGTTCGCGCGTACCGCCCCCATTTCTGCCGCCGCTACGACCGCGTGCTGTTCACGCGGGTGGCGTGGCGTTCGGTCGGCAGCGTCCCTGCGGAGTTCCGGAGGAGCGGGGCGAGCGGGACGGCGCGCGTGCCGTTCCTGCATTACTGCGCGTAAGAGCGCAGCGCGCTACGAGCGCCCGCCGCGCGGGTGGGCGCGTGCCGCCAGCCCGAGCTCGAGCCCGACCAGCAGCACGTAGACGAGCGTCGCCGCGAACGACGCGACGACCCACGCGAGCCAGCCGGAGAGGGCGTAGGCGACGCCGATCGCGGCACCGGCGGCGGCGCTGATCGAGACCATGCTGAACGTCGTGCCGAGCGCGACGACCTCCGGTGGCTCCGACGGCATCTCGGCCTGGTAACCGCGGGTCGCGGTCGCGTTGATCAGCGCGAACCCGGCAGACGCGCCGACGATGAACATGAAGACGTCGAGCAGTGACGGTGCCTTGTCCACCTTCGTCACGGCGGCGATCGTCGCGCCGGCGACGACCGAGTAGCCGTACGCCGTCGAGTTGTGCTTGGTCGACGAGTGCAGGCCGAGGACGTAGTGCTCCAGGAAGCCGTCTCTGGCCATGGCGGCAGGAGTCAGCAGGCGATCCCCGCGGCCAGCCCCGGGTAAACGACGGGCTGAGGGGGCGCCTCCGGCGCGGTCGCCGGAGGCGCGTCCCGCTACTCGTCCTGCCGCAGGCGCTCCGCGAGGAGCCGCTTGCACTCCTCCGCGCCGCGGCGGCTGTGGTCCTGCATGCGCCGGAACAGGCCCGCGAGGTCGTTGTCGCCTTCGCGCTCCGCGTCCTGGGCGTACTGCTCGAGCCGCCAGACGTGCTCGAGGCAGAGGTGCGTGACGGTGATCAGGTCGTAGTTCTTGTCCTTCGTGCCGCTCTTCGGCGTCGCTGTCGCCGACACGTGATCCTCCTTCCTGTCCGCTGGGGGAGGTCTTCCCGCGGGCGCGGGGATCACACGCGGCTCGCCGCGCGCCGCCCCGGCGCCTCGAGGCCGCCGAGGCCGTGCTCGAGCAGCGCGTAGGCCCGCTCGAGGTCGCTGCGCAGCCGGCGCGCGGCGGCGGGGCCGTGCTTCCCCGCGAGCGCCTGTGCGCGCGCGGTGCGGAAGAACTGGCGGTGCACGCTGATCAGGAGGCCGGCGGCGATTCGCGCGTCGCGGGCGTCAATGCCCTCCTCGACGAGCGCGTCGGCGACCGTCTGCGAGAACGTCGCCATGATCTCGAGCTCCTTCGCCTGCAGCGCGGGCGACTCCTCGATGATGCGGGCGAAGGTCGCGAACCCGGGGCTGCACAGCCGGCCGCAGTCGGCCACCTGGACCCGCCGGAGCGCCGCCACGACGGACTCGCCGGCGGGACGCGAGTGGATCGCCTCGGCGAGCCTGCGCGCCCGCTCCGGCACCTCGTCGTAGAACAGGTCTTCCTTCGTCGGGAAGTAGTTGAAGACCGTCTTCTGCGAGACACCGGCCTCGGCTGCGATCTCCGCTACGGTGACGCGGTCGAAGCCGCGCGTCGCGAACAGCCGCATCGCCACGTCGGCGATCTGCTGCCGCGTCGCGAGCTTCTTCGTCTCCCGCAGGCCCACGCGGGGATTCTAGCGCGATTGTTACAGTTGCAGAAATATTTCAGTCGCTGTATCATCCCTGGCTCGTGAACCGAGGGGAAGGAGATCGATGCTCGCCCGCCTTGCACACCTGATCGCCCGCCGGCGCTGGTACGTGATCGGCGCCTGGATCGTGCTCACGCTGTTCGGCGGCTTCGCCGCCGGGCAGGTCTCGAAGCGCTGGTACCAGAGCTTCTCGATCCCGGGCAAGTCGGCGTACGAGGCGAACCAGCGGACCCTGAAGACCTTCCACACGGGCGTTCGCCCGCCGAACGTCGTCGTCTTCCACACGAGCGGCGACGCGACGAAGAACCAGGCCATCGGCGCCGCGATGCAGCGTGCAGCCGCGGCGACGCCCGGCGCGCGCACGAGCTCGTGGTTCTCTACGCACAACCCGATGTACCTGTCCCGCGACCGGCACACGACGTTCGAGGAGATCTACCCGCCCGGGGCAGCCAAGTTCAGCACGACGAGCGGGGCGACCGACGAGCTCAAGGCAGCCCGATCGGGCCTGCCGGCGGGCATCACCGTCAACGTGACGGGCCACGATCCGATCGAGGAAGCGAGCTCCCACGGCTCGGGCGGCGGCAGCGTGCTCGTCGAGGCGATGATCGGCGGTGCCGGCGCGCTCGTGATCCTGCTGTTCGTCTTCGGCACGCTGCCGGCGATCCTGATGCCGATCGCGGTCGCGGCGGCCGCCATCCTCAACACGTACACGCTCGTGTGGGGCCTGACCTACATCACGAACGTCTCGATCATCGTGCAGTTCCTGATCGCGCTCGTGGGGCTCGGCGTGGCGATCGACTACGCGCTGCTGATGATCTTCCGCTTCCGCGACGAGCTAAGGGAGGGCGAGGACGTCGAGACCGCGCTCGTCGAGACGATGACGCATGCCGGCCGTTCGGTGATCGTCTCCGGCTCGACGGTCGCGGTGGGCCTGCTCTCGATGATCGTGCTGCCGCTGCCGTTCATCCGTTCGATGGGGATCGGCGGCATGCTGATCCCGGCGGTCTCGGTGATCGCGGCGATCACGCTGCTGCCGGCGCTGCTCGCGGTCCTCGGCGAGCGCATCAACAGCGTTCGCGTGCTGCCGAAGCGGTTCGTCGACCGCGGCCATCCGGAGGACGGCGCCTGGGGCCGGTGGGCGCGGTTCGTGCTGCGGCGCCCGTGGGCGGTGGCGACCGTCGGAGCGGCCGTCGTGGCGGTGCTGGTCGTGCTCGGCGTGCAGCTCAACCCCAACGAGGCGCAGCTCAAGAACTTCCCGGGCACCGGCACGGCGATCGCGGGTCGGCAGATGCTCGCGCAGGCCGGTATCACGCCGGGCGTGATGAAGCCGTTCGACGTGCTCGTCGAGCACGGCGGAAACCCGCAGGCGATCGCGCAGCGGCTGTCGCACGTCGACGGGATCGTCGGCGCGTCCGCTCCCACGGGCGCCGGCTGGCGCCGCGGCGCGGATTCGCTCGTCGAGGCGTTCCCGGCGATCGACGGCGCCGCGCCCGGCATCCAGGGGATCATCAACCGCGCCAACGCGGCGCTGAAGGGGACCGACGCGACGCTCGGCGGTGTCCCCGCCGTCGACCGCGACTTCGTGCACGCCGTCTACGGCAACTTCCCGTACGTGCTGGCGTTCGTGCTCGTGCTGACGCTCATTCTGCTGGCACGCGCATTCCGCTCGATCGTGCTCCCGATCAAGGCGGCGATCCTCAACCTCGTCTCGCTCGGCGCCGCGTTCGGGATCGTCGTCTTCATCTTCCAGAAGGGACACGGCTCGTCGCTCTGGAACATCACGGCGACGCAGGCGATCACCGCGTGGATCCCGCTGATGATCTTCGCGTTCCTGTTCGGCCTCTCGATGGACTACGAGGTCTTCATGCTCACGCGGATGCGGGAGGCATACGACGAGACGGGCTCGACCCACCGCGCGATCGAGCTCGGGCTCGCGCGCACGGGCAAGCTCGTCACGAGCGCGGCGCTGATCCTGATGTTCGCGTTCCTCGTGCTCTCGTCGAGCCCCGGTTTCGAGATCAAGGAGTTCGCGATCGGGCTCGCGGCGGGGATCATCTTCGACGCGACGGTGATCCGGGCGTTGCTGGTCCCGGCGCTGATGCGGCTGCTCGGCCAGGCGAACTGGTGGATGCCGCACTGGACGCGCCGGGCGCTCCTGATCCGCCAGCGCGAACGGCTTCCGGAGGCGGTCGGCGAGGGCGTCTGAGCGTGCAGGTTCCGGGCCGCCGGCGACGAACCTGGAACCACATAGCTGCGCGCGACGCGGCAACCCACCCAGGCCGATGCAGGAGCCGCCGCGAGGCGGCTCCTGCCCTTTCACACGACGGCGTTCGGCGGCCGCCGACCGTGGAGCAGCACGTCGCGGAGCGCGGACACGGCGAGCATCCCCATCGCGACGCGCGTATCGCGCGTGGCGCTCGCGATGTGCGGCGTGAGGACGACGTTCTCGAGCGCGAGGAGCGCGTCGGGCACCGCGGGCTCGTGCTCGAACACGTCGAGCGCGGCGCCCGCGATCGTGCCGCGCTCGAGGGCCGAGACGAGCGCGTGCTCGTCGACGATCGGGCCGCGCGCCGTGTTCACGAGCACCCCCGTCGGCTGCATCGCGGCCAGCGCCCGCTCGTCGATCAGGTGACGCGTCTCCGGGCGGAGCGGCACGTGCAGGCTCACGACGTCTGCGCCGCCGAGGAGCGCGTGCAGGTCGTCGCCGCGCGCCGCGAACGCGGTCCGCGCGCCGAGTGCCTCCGCGAGCGCCGCCGTCGCGCGCCCGATCCGGCCGGGCCCGACGACGAGGAACCGCGCGCCGCGGAGGCTCCGGCCGAGCATGAACTCGAGCCCGAACGTCCACGGCGCGCGCGCACGCACGAACCGGTCGCCCTCGACGACGCGCCGGAGCAGGGCGAGCGTCAGCGTGATCGCGAGCTCCGCCGTCGCGTCGGTGAGCACGTCCGGCGTGTTCGCCACCACGACGCCGCGCGCTCGCGCGGCTGCGAGGTCGACGTTGTCGACGCCGACCGCGTAGTTCGCGACGACCTTCACCTGCGGCCCCGCACGGTCGAGCAGATCCGCGTCGACGCGCGTCGTCAGCAGCGACAGGATCCCGTCCGCGCCGTCCGGCTCCGGAGCGAGCTCGAACGACGCGGCGAGCGCATCCGCGACCTCGGCTGGGACGTCGCCCGTGACGTGCACGCGCGGCATGCCGCGACCCTAAACCGGTAGCCTCGCGCGCGTGATCGCGCTCCCCCAGAAGATCGTCTGCATCGGCCTCAACTACCGCGACCACGCGGAGGAGCAGGGCACGGAGCTCCCCGACCGGCCCCTCCTCTTCGCGAAGTGGCCGAACACGCTGATCGCCTCGGGCGACCCGATCCGGCTGCCGCCGATCAGCAAGAAGGTCGACTACGAGGCCGAGCTCGGCGTCGTGATCGGCAAGCGCGCGTCCGGCGTCTCCGCGGCCGAGGCGCTCGACCACGTCGAGGGCTACGTCGCGGCGAACGACGTCTCCGGTCGCGACCTGCAGTTCGCCGACGGCCAGTGGGTGCGCGGCAAGTCGCTCGACACCTTTCTGCCCGTCTCCGACCTCGTACCCGCGTCGGAAGTGCCGGATCCGCAGGCGCTGCCGATCCGCGCGATCCTGAACGGCGAGGTCATGCAGGACTCGAACACCTCGAACATGATCTTCGGCGTCGCCGAGATCGTCGCGTTCGTTTCGCAGGCGATCACGCTCGAGCCGGGCGACCTGATCATCACCGGCACGCCCGCCGGCGTGGGAGCGTTCCGCGACCCGCCCGTCTGGCTCGAGCCGGGGGACGAGATCGCGATCGAGATCGACGGCGTCGGCCGCGTCCGGAACCCGGTCGTCGCCGCCTGACGCACGCGCTTCTATTTCCTGCTAGATTGGAAATAGAATGGATCGTCTCGAGGCCGTCGGCGACCGGGAGCTCCGCGCGACCCTTCTCCTCGTCCGCGCCCGCGCGGAGCCGGTGACGGCGGACGAGGTCGCCGAGGCCCAGGGGATCCACCGGAACGTGGCGCGGTTCCGGCTCGAGCGTCTCGTCGAGGCTGGACTGCTGTCGTCGGCGTACGAACGGCGGTCGGGGCGCAGCGGCCCGGGTGCCGGGCGTCCGGCGAAGACGTACGGGGCGGCTCCGGAGCTGCGGTCGATCGCCTTTCCGGACCGGCGCTACGAGACCCTGCTCCGGCTGGTGCTCGACGCAGTGCCAGCGCGCGGCCGCACGCGCCGGCTGCGCGCGATCGGCGCGGCCTACGGCGACGAGCTGGCGCGGGGGCTCGAGCTGCGGCCGGCGAAGTCGCTGCGCGCCGGGATCGAGGCGATGTGCGCGGCCGTTCGCAGCCTCGGCTTCCAGGCATCGGTCGAGGAGGTGGGCGACGGACGGGCCGTCATCGCGACGCCGACCTGTCCGCTGCGCCCGCTCGTCCGTGAATACCCCGACGCCGCCGAGATCGACCGCGGGATGTGGAGCGGCCTGGCCGCGCACGCGCTCACCGGCGTGACCGTGGAGGAGGTCGAGTGCGAGACGCGCGACTGCCTCGTCGACCACGCCTCCTGCCGCGTGCACATCTGCCTCCGCAGGCCCGCGGCTAACTAAAAACGTTTGTTATGTATTTACAACGTCGAACCAGCGACTGAACCGAGGAGGCCCAGTGGAGCACGCATATCGCTATCTCGTCGTCGGCGGCGGCATGACCGGAGACGCCGTCTGCCAGGGGATCCGGCAGGTCGATCCCGACGGGGAGGTCGGCCTCGTCGGCGAGGAGCCTCACCCGCCGTACAAGCGCCCTCCGCTCACGAAGGGCCTGTGGAGCGGCGGCGCCGAGGAGAAGATCTGGCGCGCCACGAAGGACCTCGACGTCGACCTGCGGCTCGGCAGGCGGATCGTCGAGATCGACCCGGCGAACCGCCGTGCGGCCGACGACGCCGGAGAGGAGTACGGCTACGAGAAGCTGATCCTCGCCACCGGCGGCACGCCGCGCCGGATCGGCCAGGACGGCGACGTGGTCTACTTCCGCACGCTGGACGACTACCGCCGCGTGCGCACCCTGAGCGACAACGGCGCGCGGTTCGTCGTCATCGGCGGCGGCTTCATCGGGTCGGAGATTGCGGCGTCGCTGCGCGGGCAGGGGCGGGACGTGACGATGGTGTTCCCGGAGCCCGGCGTGGGGTGGCGCACGTTCCCGGGCGACCTGTCCCGGGCGGTCACGGAGTACTACCGCGACAAGGGAGTCGAGGTGCTGGCCGAGTCGCTCGTCGAGTCCGTCGACGGCGGCCGCGTCACGCTGCAGAACGGCCGCGTGCTGGAGGCCGACGCGGTCGTGGCCGGACTCGGGATCCAGCCCAACGTGGAGCTCGCCGCCTCCGCCGGCCTACCCGTCGAAGACGGCATCGTCGTCGACGACCACGCGCGGGTCGAGGGTGTCGACGGCGTGTTCGCCGCGGGCGACGTTGCGCGCTTCCCGATCGCCGCGCTCGGGCGGAGCGGCCGCGTCGAGCACGAGGACCACGCGAACAACCACGGCCGGCTCGCGGGCGTCAACGCCGCGGGCGGCGACCAGGTCTACGACCGGCTGCCGTTCTTCTACTCCGACCTCTTCGACCTCGGCTACGAGGCGGTCGGCGACCTCGACTCGCGCCAGTCGACGGTCGAGGTCTGGCTCGAGCCCGCCCGCAAGGGCGTCGTCGCATTCGTCGACGGGGACTCGCGTCCCCGCGGCGTGCTCCTCTGGAACGTGTGGGACCGCGTGGACGCGGCGCGCGAGCTGATCGCGGCCGGGGCGCCGGTGGGGGAGGCGGAGGTCGGTGCCCTCGCCGGCTGAGGCTCAGGGGAGCGTCGCCGTCCGCTCCGCGAGCTCGCGGTCGCGGTCGGTCACGCCGCCCGCCGAGTGGGTCGACCAGCGCACGACCACGCGTCGGTACCGGATGTCGATGTCGGGATGGTGGTTCTCGCGTTCCGCCAGCTCCGCGAGGCGGGTCACGAAGTCGATCGCGGCGGGGAAGCTCGGGAGCTCGAACTCGCGCACGAGCGCGTCTTCCTCCTCGCGCCAGCCGGCGGGCGTGCTCATGCGGCTGACTATGCCGGACCGGAAGCCGCGGCACGGCCTCGAGCTCACGTGCGAGTACGTGTTCCGGCCGCCGGCGCACCTCCTTGCGCGGGCACTCCGTCCGCTCGGCGTGCCGCCGCCCGCGGTGGTGGTGGCGGGGCTCGCCTGCGGCCTCTGCGCCGCGGCGGCGATCGGCGCCGGCCACCTCGTCGCGGCGGCGCTGCTCCTGCAGGCGAAGACGGTGCTCGACAACGCCGACGGGCAGCTCGCGCGCCTCACGGGCCGGATCACGGCGTTCGGCCGCTACCTCGACTCGGAGGCGGACCTGCTCGTGAACGCGGCGGTGTTCGCGGCGCTCGGGCTGCGGATCGGCCCGCTGCTCGCGGCGGTCGGCTTCGTCGCCCTCACGGCCGTGCTGAGCGCGAACTTCAACGTCGAGCGGCTGCGCCGCGAGGCGCATTCGCGGTCGACCCCCGGCACGCCGGGCGGCGACGGCCGCGCGACGCGCGCGGCCGCGCGGCTGTACGCGCTCGTCTACGCGCCGCACGACCGCATCTTCGACGCGCTGGCACGCCGACGGCCGCACGCGTGGCACGAGCCGGCGGGCGTCCACGTGCTCGCGAACCTCGGGCTCTCGACGCAGCTCGCCGCGCTGGGGCTCTGCCTCGCGCTCGGCCGTCCCGCCGCCTACGCCTGGGCGGTCACCGGCTGCGTCGCGATCGTCGTCCTCGTCCTGCTGCGGCGCGAGCTGCTCGTGCGCGCCTCCAAACTCGTCCTCGACTGAAAGGAGCGTAGGTGGAATCGGCACCAGCAGTCGTCCTGCCCTGGCACGGGCCCGCGGAGGCGGCGCCGCGCGAGATCCGCGACGCCGACTGGGCGCGCTACGAACGGCAGCTCGGCGAGATCCTCGAGGCGCTCGGGATGGACCTCGACACCGCGGGCACGAAGGACACGCCGCGGAGGCTGCTCCGCGCGCTCTACGACGCGACCGCAGGCTACGACGGCGACCCGAAGCTGCTGACCGCCTTCCCCGCGGAACGCGATATGCGCCGCGCCGGCCGCGACGGGCTCATCCTCGAAGGCCCGATCGCGTTCGTCGCGCTGTGCGAGCACCACGCGCTCCCGTTCCACGGCTTCGCGCACGTCGCCTACGTCGCGGGAGACGAGATCATCGGGATCTCGAAGCTGACCCGGCTGGTCCGGCTCTACGCGCGCCGCTTCACGGTGCAGGAGCGCCTGGGCGAGCAGATCGCGGACCGCCTCGTCGAGCTGATCACGCCGCGCGGGGTCGCCGTCAGGATCGAGGCGGCGCACCTCTGCACGCAGATGCGCGGAGTGGAGGAGACCGAGACCCGGACGGTGACGACGTTCTGGCGCGGCGTGTTCGAGCACGACGCGGACCTGCGCCGCGAGTTCCTCGACGAGGCACGCACCGCGCGTTGACGGAGCGGCTCGAGCTGCTCGCGGAGACGCCGAGCGAGCCGTCGTTCCCGCTCCCGCCGGCTCTCGCCGAGCGCTACCCGGGGACGGTCGGGTTCCCGGACGAGTGGCTGTACGCGAACTTCGTCGAGTCGCTGGACGGCGTCGTCGCGCTGCCCGGCGTGGCGAGGGCGAACCGGCTGATCGCCGACGCGAGCGACGCCGACCACTTCGTGATGGCGCTCCTGCGCGCGTGCGCGAGCGTCGTCCTGATCGGCTCGGGGACGCTTCGGGCGTCCCCCTCGTCGCGCTGGCTCCCGGAGTCGGTGTACCCGCGGGCGGCCGACGCGCTCGCCGAGCTGCGCACGGCGCTCGGCCTCGAGCCGCAGCCGGCGCTCGCCGTCGTCACGACCGGCACCGGGCCGCTCGCGCTCCCGCCGGGGCTCGCGCGCAGGCCGATCGTGCTGACGACGACGTCGGGCGCCGCGCGTCTCACCGGCCTCGCGGCGGACGTGGTGGCGGTCTCCGGCGACGGCGCGGTCGACGCCCGAGCCGCCGTCGCGGCGCTGCGGGAGCGCGGCCACGCGCGCATCCTCTGCGAGGGCGGCCCGACGTTCTTCGGGTCGCTCCTCCGGGCCGGGCTCGTCGACGAGCTCTTCCTCACGGTCTCGCCGGTGCTCGCGGGCCGTGCTCCCGGTGCGCGGACGACGCTCGGGCTCGTCGAGGACGACGCCTTCCTTCCAGATACACGCATCGCAGCCGAGCTCGCCGGCGTGCGCCGCTGCGCTGCGCACCTCTTCCTGCGCTACCGCTTCGAGGCGGCCGTACGATGACGCGCGTCCCCTGAGGCCCTCGAACGAAGGAGAAGCGGATGGCGTTCGTCCTGGTCGTGCGCATGAAGGCGAAGGAAGGCGAGGAGGAGCGCGCGCTCGCCGTGATCCGCGAGCTCGCGGCGGCGACGCGCGGCGAGCCCGGCTGCCAGGTGTACCAGCCGTGCCGCGACCCCGAGGACCCGCGGTCGTTCCTCTTCTACGAGCAGTACCACGACCGGGCAGCGTTCGAGGAGCACGGCGCGTCGGAGCACTTCCAGCGGCTCGCCGTCGGGCAGCTGTGGGACCTGCTCGAGTCGCGCGCGCGCACGTTCTACGAGACGATCGACTAGCGGTTGAAGCGGGGGTCGCTTCTCGCCGCGCTCTTCCTCGCGGCGCTCACGCTGCGCCCGCAGCTCGTCGGCGTCGGGCCGCTCCTGCCCTCGATCCAGTCCGACCTCGGCGTCAGCCACGCGGTCGCCGGGCTCCTCGGCACGATCCCGGTCCTGTGCATGGGGCTGTTCGCGCCGCCGGCGCCGTACCTCGTCGCGCGCGCGGGGTCGCGCGCGGCGGTCGCCGCGGCTGTCCTCGCGGTCGGCGTGTTCGGCGTCGTGCGCGCGCTCGTTCCCTCTGCGGCGGGCGTCGTGCTGGCGACGGTGCCTGTCGGAGTCGGGATGGGCTTCGCCGGCGCGATGCTGCCGGTCGCCGTCAAGGAGCGTTTCGCCGACCGGCCCGGATTCGCGACCGGGGTCTACACGGCGGGCATGACGATCGGCTCGGCGGTCGGTGCGGCCGCCGCCGTCCCGCTCGCGCATCTCGGCAACGGCTGGCGGACGCCGCTCCTCGTCTTCGGCGCGGTCTCCGTCGTCCTCGGAGCGACGTGGATCGTGCTGACGCGCGCGGAGCCGCCCCACGTTCGGCTCGACACGCGGCCCCTGCGCCTGCCGTTCCGCAACCCGCTCGCGTGGCGGCTCGTCGCGGCGTTCTTCTTCATGTCCTCGGTGTTCTACGGGCTCAATTCGTGGCTGCCGGATGCATACGTGGAGCGGGGGTGGAGCCAGAGCTCGGCCGGGGCGCTGCTGGCGATCCTGAACACGCTGACGATCCCGGTCGGCTTCGCCGTCGCGTGGATCGCCGACCACCGCGGCCAGCGGCGCACGTGGCTCGCAGGCGCCGCCGTGCTGCAGCTCGGGGCGCTGGTCGGCGTCGTCACCGCGCCGTCGGCCGGCTGGCTGTGGGCGGCGGTGCTCGGGATCGCGATCGGCCCGCTCTTCCCGCTGACGATGACGCTCCCGCTCGACGCGACCGATCGCCCGGCCGAGGTCGCCTCGCTCGCGGGGATGATGCTCGGCGTCGGCTACACGCTGTCGGCGGCATCGCCGCTCGTGCTCGGCGCGATTCGCGACCTCACGGGCGGCTTCTCCGCCGTGCTCTGGACGCTCGCCGCCGCGGCCGCCGCGCTCGTCCTCGTGGACGCGTCGTTCAGCCCTGAGCGGCTCGGAGCCGCTCGATCGTCCGCCGGACGCCCTCCTCGAGCGGCGTCCAGCTGATCCCGCCAAGGGCCTCGTCGAGCGCGCTGCCGTCGAACTCCTCCGGAAACGGGAGGCGCGTGCCCTCGTCGACCTCGACGCGGGTTCCCGACGCCTCCTCGATCGCGGCTGCCGCATCGGCGATCGCGGCGACGGGGCCGCCGAGGTGGAAGACGCGGGCGCCCTCGACCGCCGCCCGCGCCGCCGCGACGAAGACGCGCGCGCTGTCGGGCGCGTACTGCAGCTGGGTACGTCCGCCGAACGCGATGCGGGAGTCCTCGCCGCGCGCCGCGGCCGCCATGGCGAGGCTCGGCGACGCCGTCAGGCCGGCGTCGCGCCCCGGGCCGTAGACGATGAAGGGGCGAATGCCGATCGAGGGCACCTGCTCCTCCTCCCAGAAGATCCGCGCGAGTCCCTCGCACGCCTGCTTGTGGACGCCGTAGAACGTCGTCGGGTGGCCGGGAGCGTCGTTCGGCACCGGGCGCCCGTCGTCGTCCAGGTGCGAGTAGACGGCGGCCGAGCTCGCGTACGCGACGCGGATGCCGCGCGTCTTCGCCGCGTCGAGCACGTTGACCGTGCCTCCGATGTTCACCGCGGTGCCGTGCGGCGGGTCGCGCTTGATCAGCGGGATCAGCAGCGCGGCGAGGTGGACTACGTGGGTGATGCCGCGCTCGTCGAGCACCCGGTCGAGCCCGGCGCGGTCGGTGATGTCGCCGCGCACGACCGGCACCTCGGCCGCTCCGGCGAGGCGGAGCCGCCGGTCGTCGTCGCCGAGGTCGAAGCCGGTGACCTCGGCGCCCTCCTCGGCGAGGACGGCGCACGTCCACGCCCCGATGCACCCGAGCGCGCCGGTGACGAGGAAGCGTTCGGTCGAGCTCACGCGTCGACGTAGATCGTGATGACCTCGGTGTAGAACTCGATCGCGGCGCGGCCCTGCTCGTGCGGGCCGAACCCGCTCTGCTTGATGCCGCCGAAGGGCACGTGCACCTCGGCGCCGGCGGTCTGGGAGTTGACGTGCAGCAGGCCGGCCTGCGCCTCGTTCTGGAACCGCGTCGCGGTGGCGAGGCTCGAGGTGAAGATCGACGCGGAGAGCCCGAAGGGGACCGCGTTCGCGCGTGCGATCGCCTCGTCGAAGTCGGAGAACCGGTACAGGCTCGTGACGGGACCGAAGACCTCCTCGCAGGAGAGGTAGGCGTGGTCTCGGACGCCCTCGAACACGGTCGGCTGGAGGAGGAACGCCTCGTCGTGTGCGCGCTCGCCGCCGGCTACCACCTCGCCGCCCTCGCTGCGGCCTCGCTCGACCGCGCTCGTGACGTCGTCGAGCTGCGACTCGTTCACGATCGGCCCGACCTCGGTCTCCGGGTCGAGCGGGTCGCCGACGCGGCCTCGGGCGATCCGCGCCAGGAACGCCTCGCGGAAGGCGTCGTACGCGGGCTCCTGGACGTAGATGCGCCGCGTCGCCGTGCACTTCTGGCCGGCCGACCAGAACGCGCCGGCGTACGCCGCCTCGGCGGCGCGCGCGAGGTCGGCATCGGCCATCACGATCAGCGGGTTGTGGCCGCCCAGCTCGAGCTGCACGCGCTTGCCGGCCCGCGTCGCCTCGTCGCGCACGCCGTGACCGGTCGGCACGGAGCCGGTGAACGAGATCGCGCGCACCCGCGGGTCGCGCACGAGCGCGGCGCCGACCGTCGAGCCGCGCCCGGTGAGGACGTTCAGCACCCCCGCGGGCAGGCCGGCCTCGGCGAACGCCTCCGCGACGTGCAGCCCCGTCCGCGGCGCCTCGTAGGCGAGCTTGAGCACGACCGTGTTCCCGTACTGGAGCGCCGGCGCCAGCTTCCAGACCGGGATCGCGATCGGGAAGTTCCACGGCGTGATCAGCCCGACCACGCCGAGCGGCCGCCGCCGCGTCGAGACCTGCGCGCCCGTCAGCGTCTGCTCGAAGTGCGCGCCGACGGGTCGGAACGCCTCGCTCGCCGAATAGCGCAGGATCTGCGCCGCGCGGGCCGTTTCGCCGCGCGCCTCGCGCAGCGGCTTGCCCATCTCGACCGACATGTCGCGCGCGATCTCCTCCGCCCGCCGCTCGAGCGCCGCCGCCGCGGCGACGAGGTACGCGGCCCGCCCGGCGAGCGGCAGCCTGCTCCAGCCGGGGAACGCCTCGGCGGCTGCTGCCACCGCGGCGTCGACGTCCTCCTCGGCCGACGCGGCGAACGGCCCGACGCTCTCCGACGGCCGCCACGGGTTCCCCTTCTCGTACGTCGCGCCCCCGCGCGCCTCCGCCCACTCGCCTGCGATGTAGTTGCGGCCCTCCATCACCCTCCTCGGTCTCCGACGGTGTTCACGAGCGTGCCGATGCCGTCGATGGTGACGGACACGCGGTGCCCAGGGCGGAGCGTGTACCCGCCCTCGGGCACGAGGCCGGTACCGGTCAGGAGGACCGACCCCGGCGGCACCGGGTTGTCGCGCACGAGCCACGAGACGAGCTCGCGCGGCGTCCGCCGCATCTTCGCGGTCGACGTCTCGCCCTCGAAGAGGACGCTGCCGTGGCGGTCCTCGATGCGCAGCCCGATCGACCACGCGGCGTCCCAGTCGTCCGGCACCGCGAGCGCCGGCCCGATCGCGCAGGCGCCAGCGAAGATCTTGGCCTGGGGGATGTAGAGCGGGTTCGCACCCTCGATGTCGCGGCTCGAGACGTCGTTGCCCGCCGTCACGGCGACGGGCTCGCCGCCCTCTCCGATCACGACGCCGAGCTCCGGCTCCGGGACGTTCCAGGCGGCGTCCCTGCGGGTGCGGATCGTCCCGCCCGGCCCGACGGTGCGGCGCATCGCGGCGTCCTTCAGGAAGAGCTCCGGCCGCTCGGCGTCGTAGACGAGGGCGTAGACGTCGCGCGCGTCGGTCGCCGCTTCCTCGAGGCGCGCGTCGCGGCTGCGCTCGTAGGTGACGCCGGCGCACCAGATCTCGGGCGCCTCGATCGGCGGCAGCAGGTCGAGCTCGGCGAGCCGCGCCGTCGCGACCGACGCTGCCGTTCCCGTCAGCGCTGCGAGCGCGTCGTCGTGGTCGAGGATGTCGACGCCGTCGTCGTCGTCTAGGCGCGCGACGCGGGGCACGCCGTCGTGGAGCACGCGGAGGAAGCGCGTCAATACGTCGCCCGGCCGCCGGAGATGTCGAAGCACGCCGCCGTCGAGAAGGTCATCTCCTCGCTCGCGAGCCAGCAGATGAGCGCCGCGACCTCGTCCGGCTGCCCGATTCTCCCCAGCGGGATGCGCGCGGTCATGTACGAGATGTGCTCCTCCGTGATCTGGCCGAGGATCGGCGTGTCGATCACGGCCGGGGCGATGCAGTTGACGAGCACCCCGGAGCCGGCGACGTCCTTCCCGATCGCCTTCGTGAGGCCGATCACCGCCGCCTTCGAGGAGGAGTACGCGGCCGCCATCGGGTTGCCCTCCTTGCCGGCGATCGATGCGATGTTGACGATGCGGCCGTAGCCGGCCTGCTTCATCTTCGGCAGCGCGGCACGGTTCGCGTAGAAGACGCCGTCGAGGTTGATCGCGTGCACGCGGCGCCACTCCTCGTCCGTGACCTCCTCGGTGTGCAGCGAGTCGCCGCCGACGCCGGCCGCGCACACGAGGACGTCGAGGCGCGGCAGGCGGTCGATCGCCGACTGGACCGCGGCGGAGTCGCGCACGTCGTCGCCGCCTGCGAGGTCGTACACGTGGACCTCGGCGCCGCCGGCGCGCAGCCGCTCGACCGCGGCCGCTCCGATCCCGCTCGCGCCGCCCGTCACGAGCGCGACGCGCCCTTCGAAGCCGTAGTGGTTGGCCATGCGGCATTTCTATACGGTCTGAGCGTGGGCTATCCGTTCGGACGCGACGGCGACGTCCGCACTCCGAGCGGCAGGCGGCTCGCGGATCTCCGGCTCGACGACGACAGCCTCACGCGCGAGGAGCTGCCGGCGACGCCCGAGACGCTGCGCCTGCAGGCGGAGGTCGCCGAGAGCGCGGGGCGCACGCCGCTCGCGCGGAACCTGCGCCGTGCGGCGGAGCTCGCGACCGTGCCGGAGGACGTCGTCCTCGAGATCTACACGGCGCTGCGGCCGCGGCGCTCGACGGCCGACGAGCTCGAGGCGTGGGCGCGCCGGCTGGACGAGGCGGGCGCGCCGCAGTCGGCCGCGTTCGTGCGCGAGGCCGCGGCGGTGTACGCGGCGCGAGGGCTGCTTGCCTGAGTCGCGCCGCTTCGCCGCGCGCTCCGAGCGCGACCTCCGGCGCGAGGTGCTGATCGAGCCGCTCCCGGAGCTCGGCCTCGTCGCGCTCGACGGTCCGAACGACCCCGAGCCTTCGCTCGTCCTCGACGGCGACCGCGTCGTCGAGCTCGACGGCCGCCGCGAGGAGGACTGGGACGTCCTCGACCACTTCATCGCCCGGAACGGCATCGACCCGGCGGCCGTGCGCGAGGCGGCCGCTCTCTCGGACGCCGAGATCGCGCGTCGCCTCGTGGACGTGGACGTGCCGCGCGGCGAGCTCGTCCGCCTCTCGCGCGGGCTCTCGCCGGCGCGCCTCGCGCGCGTCGTCGCGCTGCTCGACCCCGTCGAGCTGATGTTCGCGCTCAAGAAGCTGCGCGCCCGCCGCGCGCCGGCGAACCAGGCGCACGTCACGAACCTGAAGGAGAACCCGGCGCTCCTCGCCGCCGACGCCGCCGAGGCGGCCGCCCGCGGCTTCGCCGAGCTCGAGACGACGGTCGGCGTCTCACGCTACGCGCCGCTGAACGCGCTCGCCGTCCTCGTCGGCGCGCAGACGGGCCGAGCCGGCGTGATGACGCAGTGCGCGGTCGAGGAGCGCCTCAACCTCCGCCTCGCGATCCAGGGCCTCGTCACGTACGCGGAGACGCTGTCCGTCTACGGGACGGAAGCCGTGTTCGTCGACGGCGACGATACCCCGTGGTCGAAGGCGTTCCTCGCCTCGGCGTACGCCTCGCGGGGAGTGAAGGTGCGCTTCACCTCGGGCGGCGGCTCGGAGGCGCTGATGGGCGAGTCGGAGGGGAAGTCGCTGCTGTACCTGGAGGCGCGCTGCCTCGCGGTCGTCCGCGCGGCGGGCTCGCAAGGCGTGCAGAACGGCTCGATCTCCTGCGTCGCGCTCGCGCTCGCGCTGCCGGGCGGGACGCGCGAGGTGCTGGCGGAGAACGTGCTGGCGGCGTGGCTCGATCTCGAGGTCGCCTCCGGCAACGACGCGATCGCGAGCCACTCGGAGATCCGCAAGACGGCGAAGCTGATGGGCCAGTTCCTGCCGGGCACCGATTTCGTCACCTCCGGTTACTCGTCGATGCCGCGCCACGACAACATGTTCGGCGGCGGCAACTACGACTCCCAGGACTACGACGAGTGGCTGACGATCCAGCGCGACTGGCAGGTCGACGCGGGGATCGAGCCGCTCGCGGAGGAGGAAGCGGTCGCGGTGCGCGAGCGCGCGGCGAAAGCGGTGCAGGCGGTGTTCGAGGAGCTCGGGTTCCCGCCCGTGACCGACGAGGAGGTCCGCGTCGCGGCGACGTGCCTCGACTCGCGCGACCTACCGGACCGCGACCGGGCGGCGGACGTCGTCGCCGGGGACCGCATGCTGGCGGAGGGGATCAGCGGGCTCGACGTGGCGCGGATCCTCGCGCGGCGTGGGTTCCCGGACGTGGCGGAGGCGGTATTCGGGATGCAGCGGCAGCGCGTCGCCGCGGACTACCTGCAGACGGCCGCCGTGATCGCGCCGGACGGGACGGTCTCGTCGGCGGTCAACGCGCCGAACGACTACCGCGGCCCCGGCACCGGGTACCGCCTCGAGGGCGACCGTTGGGAGCGGCTGCGCCGGCTCCCGTACGCGGTCGACGCACGGCTCCTGGCGGCCGGCGCGCCGTCGGAGCCGGTGCTGCGGGAGCTGGGGGAGGCGCGCGCGCTGGGCGAGCCGGACGACCTCGTCGTCGCGGTGGGCCCGGCGTTCGGCGGCGCGCTCTGCGAGACGATCAACGGGCTGCCGCACGCCGATGTCCTCGCGGCGATCGTCGAGGGAGTCGCCGCGGGGGGCGCGACGCCGCGCGTCGTCAGGGTCAGACGTTCCGCCGACGTCGCGTTCATCGGCCACGACGGCGCCTGCCTCTCCGGCTCCCGCATCGCGGTCGCGCTGCAGTCGAAGGGGACGGCGCTCATCCACCGCGCCGACCTCGAGCCTCTCGACAACCTCGAGCTGTTCGGGATGGCGCCGCTCCTGACGCTCGACTCGTACCGCCAGATCGGGCTCAACGCCGCCGGGTACGCGCTCGGCCGCCCGGTCGCGCCCGTGCCGACGATGCTGGACAACTACGCCCGCGCGAAGCTGATCGTCCGCACGACGCTCCTGCACGCGCGCGAGGCGGCCGCCGTCGTCCGCGGCGCGCCGGCCGTCGAGGTCGAGCTCGCAGCGCGCGTCGAAGAGGTGTCAGACACCAAGAGTGTCTGACACCGTGTCGGTCGACGACGCACCTGTGACGAGCGCGCGGCGCCGGCTCACGCCTCGTCCCACGGCTTGCCGCCTCGCCCCCAGCGGTGGGCGTCGTGGCCCTCGACGATCACCCACGTGTGCTCCTTCAATTCGGGAGCCTCCATCGCCTCGAGGAGCGCGTCCGTGAGACGGTCGATCAGCTTCGCCTCGAGCTCGGGCGTCAGCCGCCGCTCGAACAGCTCGACACGCACGAGCGGCATCGCTACCGCTCCACGTGCTGCGACCCGCCGTCCGGGCCCAGGACGAGGTCGAGCCCGCGGTCGGGGACGTGGTCGAGCGGCACCGGCGCGAGCGCCTCCATGAAGGTGACGCCGCTCTCCGAGTAGAGCTTGTGGTGCAGCCCGCGGTTCACGACGACGACGTCGCCGGCGCGCAGCGTCGTCGTGTCTTCCTCGATCGTCATCTCGACCTCGCCGTCGAGGATCACCATCACCTGCTCCGTGTCGTCGTGCTTGTGCCACGGCACCTGCTTGCCGGGCTCGTACTGGACGCGGCAGAGCAGCACCTGGTCGCCGCCGATCGCGTGGAGGCGCACGCCGTCGACGAACTCCCACGCCTCGCGGCCGTTCCACGTCCGAAACGGCCTCGACTTCGCGTCAAGGCTCGACACCGTAGAAGCCCTCCCCGTTGTTCGACGAGACCGCCGCGACCGAGATGTCCTCGTCGTGGATCACCCACTTGCCGTTGCGTCGCGGCTCCTTCTTCGCAGCGAGCGCCGCGAGCACGCGATCCGGAGTGGCCGGCATCTCGGTGATCCAGACGCCGACGGCGTCGTGGATCGCGTTCGCGATCGCCGGCGGCTGCGCGTTGTTCGCCATCTCGCCGATCGCCTTCGCGCCGAACGGCCCGTCCTCGGACGGGTTCTCGATGATCACGTTGTCGAGCTCCGGGAGGTCGGTGAACGCGGGCCCGAGGTACGAGCCGAACTGGCCGCCGCGGTGCTCGGCCGACGGGTAGTACGGGTACGAGCTCTCGAGCAGCCCGAGGCCGAGCCCCATCACCGCTCCGCCTTCGATCTGGCCCTCGACGAGCGTCGGGTTGATCGCGCGGCCGACGTCGTACACCTGCGTCATCTTCAGCACCACGACCTCGCCCGTCTCGTCGTCGACCTCCACCTCGGCGACGCAGGCGGCGTAGGAGATCGCGGAGTGCGGCTCGATCTCCACCTGGCCCGTTGCGTCGTCGACGTCCGCGAACGGCTTGAGCGCGGTGGACGAGCCGCTGATCAGCTCGCCGTAGTTGTACGTCGCCGCGCCGGCGACGTCTGCGACGCCGATCTTCTTCTGCGGCGCGCCCTTCGCGACCACCTCGCCGTCCGTGATCTCGAGGTCCGACGCGTCGACCTCGAGCTCCCGCGACGCGATGTCGAGGATGCGCTCGCGCACGCGCTCGGCGGCGAGCCGCACCGCGTTCCCGCCGATGAACGTGCCGCGCGACGCGAACGTCCCCGTGCAGACGGCGGACGAGTCGGTGTTCGTGTTGTCCATCGTCACCCAGTCGTAGGGCACGCCGAGCGTGTCGGCGACGATCTGGGTGTGCACGGTCTTCGATCCCTGGCCGATGTCGACCGTGCCCGAGAACACGTCGACCCTGCCGTCCGGCTTCAGCTTGATCCAGGCCTGGCTCGGGTCGCCGTTCTGGTTCATGCCGGTCGGGTACTCGATCGTCGCGAACCCGCGACCACGGTGCTTCGCCATCAGGAGGCCCCCTCTCCGTTCAGCTTCTGTTGCGCGACGAGGTGCTCCGGAAGGAGCTCGCCGGTGCGCGGGTCGGACGTCATCGCGCGGTAGGAGCCGGGCAGCTCGACGCCCACCCGTTCCGCGGCGGCGAGCGTGACGGGCACCGTCGACGGGTCCTTGAGCACGACGCCGTTGCCGCTCGTGTCGCCGATCCTGTTCGCGTTCTTCAGGCGCAGCTCCCACGGGTCGATCCCGATCGCCTCGGCGACGCGGTTGAGATGCGTCTCGACCGCGAACGAGACCGAGGTGACGCCGAAGCCGCGCATCGCGGTCGTCGGCACGCGGTTCGTGAAGACGACGAAGCCGTCGAAGCGGAGGTTCGGGATCGTGTACGCGCCCGAGTGGTGGAACGCGTGCTTCGTGACGCCGTACGGCGAGAAGCGCGCGTACGCGCCGGCGTCGTGAAGGGTCAGCGTGCGGCGGCCGAGGATCCAGCCGTCCTTCGTCACCGCGTCCTGCAGCTCGATGTGCCACGGCGCACGCGTGGACGAGGCGAGCATCTCCTCCTCGCGCGTCCACCGCCACTTGACCGGCCGCCGCGACTTCAGCGCGAGCAGCGCGCAGATCGTGTCGGTCGCGGTGTCGACCTTGCCGCCGAAGCCGCCGCCGACCGTCCCGCCGACGAACTTCAGCTTGTTCAGCGGCACCTGCAGGTGGGCGGCGACGACGCCCATCGAGAAGTACATCGCCTGCGTGCACGAGTAGATCGTCAGGCGGCCGCTCGCCTCGGGCACGGCCAGGCACACCTGCGTCTCGAGCGGCATCTGCTCGATCGCCTGCGGCCGGTACACGCCCTGGACGACGACGTCGGCCTTGTCGAACGCCCGGTCGATGTCGCCCTTGCGCACGCGCCGGTGGTTGTACGGCCCGTAATGCGGATAGACGTTGCCCCACTGGTGGATCTGCGGCGCCTCGGCATCGAGCGCCTTGCGCATGTCGAACAGCGGCTCGAGCTCCTCGAACTCGACGGCGATCGCCTCGATCGCCGCGTAGGCCGCGGCCTCCGACTCGGCTGCGACGGCGACGATCGGCTGGCCCTTGTACCGGACGTCGTCCTCTGCGAGCAGCGGCTCGTCGGCCGGGACGCCGAGCCCTTCCAGGTGCCCGTACACGTTCTTCGGGACGTCGGCGTGCGTGATCACGGCGTGCACGCCCTTCACCGCCTCGGCTTTCGAGACGTCGAGGCTCACGATGCGCGCGCGGTGGTGAGGCGAGCGGAGCGCCTTCACCCAGAGCGTCTTGCCGACGCGGACGTCGTCGACGTACTGCGTCCGGCCCGTGACGTGGCCGATGCCGTCGTAGCGGGGGAGACGTGCGCCGACGGCCTTCATGCCGGGCTCCCCTTGGGTTGGACCTCGGGCTCGCCCGGAACCGCGACCGGCAGGTCCTCGATCTCCGTCGCCTCGCCGCGCGACGCCGCCAGCACCGCGTCGACGATCTTCACGTAGCCGGTGCACCGGCAGTAGTGGCCGGACAGCCCCTCGAGCACCTCGTCGCGCTCGAGCGGCCGGCCGTGCGACTCGATCAGGTGCGACGCCGCGAGAATCATCCCCGGCGTGCAGAAGCCGCACTGCGCCGCGTAGTGGTTGTAGAACGCCGCCTGCACCGGGCTGAGCGAGTCGGGGCCGCCGAGGCCCTCGAGCGTCGTGATCTCCGCGCCGTCGACGGCGGCGAGCGCCGTCAGGCACGAGCGGCGCGGCTCGCCGTCGACGAGGACGGTGCACGTGCCGCAACCGCCCTGCTGGCAGCCGGCCTTCGGGCTGGTGATGTCGAGCTCGTCCCGCAGGACGTGCAGGAGCGGCGTGAGCGGGGGGCTCGCGACGTCCTGCTCGATGCCGTTGACGATCAGCTTCACTTGAGCTCCAGTCGATCGAGGACTTCACGCACGAGCTTCGGGAGGATGGAGCTGCGGTAGGCCGCCGAGGCGACCGCGTCGTCGACCGGCTGCACGTCGCGGAGGACGTCGCCGGCGTCGCGGCTCTCCTCGACCGCCCGCAGGCGGACGGCGGTCGGCGCCACGCCGGCCGCCGCGAGCCGGAGGTCGGAGCCGTCCACGCGTACCGCGCCGACCACGGCGGCGACCGCGTAGGAGTGCGCGTGCCGGCGGCGCAGGCCGGCGGCCGCGGTCCGGCGCTCGACGTCGTCGAGCTCGACCTCGAGCACGAGCCGGCCGGAGCGGTCGCCGGCGAGGAAGTCCTCGATCGGCTCCGTGCGTTCGCCGCCCGCGCCCGCGGAGCGCACGCGCGCGCCGAGCGCCATCAGCGGCGCGGCGAGGTCGCCGCGCTGCGCGTCGGGGCCCGGCGGCGCGCAGATGTTCCCGCCCACGGTCGCGTTGCGCCGCACCTCCGCGTCGGCGACGTGGCGCGCGGTCTGCGCGAGGAGGTCGATCGGATGGTCGACGAGCGCCGCGACCGGGACCATCGCGCCGATCACCGTGCGGCCGTTCTCGGTCCGGATCGTGTCGAGCCCCGCCTTGTGGAGCATCAACGCGCGCTCCGGCCGCAGCTTGCCGGTGGCGATCTCGGGCAGCAGGATCGTGCCCCCGGCGAAGACGGTCAGGCCCTCGCCGCTGCCGTACAGGGAAACCGCCTCGTCGGCGGACGTCGGGACGAGCACCTGGTCGGTCATGCGCCCGATTCTAGGTATGGGCCGAGTACGCTGAGCCGGTGACGTTCGCGTCGATCGACGACCTCGAGCGCGCCCTCTCCGGCGCCTCGTACCTGACCGACCGCGGGCTGTCGACGGCGCTCTTCCTCGCGCTCGCGCTCGAGAAGCCGCTCCTCCTCGAAGGCGAGGCGGGGGTCGGCAAGACGGAGGCGGCGAAGGCGCTGGCGGCGGCGGTCGACGCGCCGTTGATCCGGCTCCAGTGCTACGAGGGGCTCGACATCGCGCACGCCGTCTACGAGTGGAACTACGCGCGCCAGCTCCTGCACATCCGCGCGGCGCAGGCGGGCACGGTCGACGAGGCCGAGCTGTTCGGGCGCGAGTTCCTGATCCGCCGGCCGGTGCTGGAGGCGCTCGAGTCCGAGACGCGCGCGCTGCTCCTGATCGACGAGATCGACCGTGCGGACGAGGAGTTCGAGGCCTTCCTGCTCGAGGTCCTTTCGGACTTCCAGGTGACGGTCCCGGAGCTGGGGACGATCCACGCGCGCGAGCGGCCCTACGTGATCCTGACCTCGAACAGAACGCGCGAGCTGCACGACGCGCTCAAGCGCCGGTGCCTCTACCACTGGATCGGGCATCCGTCGCTCGAGCGGGAGATCGAGATCGTCGAGCTGCGCGTGCCCGGCGTGCCGGAGCGGCTCGCGGAGCAGTCGGCGCGCTTCGCCGCCGAGCTGCGGTCGCTCGACCTGCAGAAGCCGCCGGGGATCGCGGAGACGATCGACTGGGTGCGCGCGCTGACCGCGCTCGGCCAGCAGGAGCTCGACGTCGAGAACGTGCAGGCGACGCTCGGGTCGCTGCTCAAATACCACGAGGACGTGCTCGCGCTCCGCGACGACGCGCTCGCCGAGCTCGTCGCGGCCAGCCGTGACTGAGCCGCACGCGGTCGTCCGCCACGTCGTGGTCTTCGGCCGCGTGCTGCGCGAGGGCGGCCTCGAGGTCGGGCCGCGGCGCGTCGCGGACGCTCTCAAGGGGCTCGACACGGTCGACCTCGCGCGGCGCGACGACGTCTACTGGACGCTGCGGCAGACGCTCGTCTCGCGCCGCGAGGACCTCGAGGTGTTCGACACTGCGTTCGACGCCTGGTTCCTGCGTGCGCCCGGGGCGCGGCCGCTCGCCGAGGCCGAGCGGCCGCGCCCGCCGGAGGGCGAGCGGCGGAAGGGCGCCCGGCCCGGCCCCGGCCCGGAGGTCGACGGCGGCGAGCTCGAGTCGGGGGCGTGGAGCCCGGACGAGCTGCTGCGCACGCGCGACTTCGCCGCCATGTCGTCCGACGAGTTCGCGCGCGCCCGCGCGCTGATCCGGAAGATCGCGCTCGCGCGCCCGCACCGCCGCACGCACCGGCTGAGGCCGGACCGGCGCGGCTCGACGCTCGACGTGCGCGGGCTCGTCCGGGCATCGCTCTCGACGGGCGGCGACCCCGTCGTCCGCGCGTTCCGCAGCCGCTCCGCCGCGCCGCGGAAGCTCGTGCTCCTGCTCGACGTCTCCGGCTCCATGGAGGCGTACTCGCGGGCGCTGCTCCTCTACCTGCACGCCGCGCGCGGGTCAGGCCGCGGCGTCGAGACGTTCGCGTTCGGCACGCGCCTCACCCGCCTCACGGCCGAGCTGGCCACGCGCGACCCCGACGCGGCGCTCGCCGCCGCGGCCGATCGCGTCCTCGACTGGTCGGGCGGGACGCGGATCGGCGAGTCCCTCAAGGCCTACAACGACGAGTGGGGTAGGCGCGCGCTGACGCGCGGCGCCGTCGTCGTCGTCCTGTCGGACGGTCTGGAGCGTGGCGACCCGCAGCTCGTCGCGACCGAGATGCGCCGGCTCGCCCGGCAGGCGTTCGCGGTCGTCTGGGTGAACCCGCTCAAGGCGCATCCCGACTACGCGCCGCTCGCCGGCGGCATGGCCGCGGCGTTCCCGTACGTCGACCGGCTGGTGTCGGGCCACGACGTGGCGAGCCTCGAGGCGCTCGGTACTGTTCTCCGGGGGATCGAACGGAGGCATCAGGCGTGAAGGAGATCGTCGACGAGGTCGAGCGCTGGCGTGCGCGCGGCGAGCGCGTCGCCGTCGCGACCGTGATCGCGACGCGGAAGTCGGCGCCGCGCCCGGTCGGCGCGAAGCTCGCGATCTCCGAGAGCGGCGCGATGTGCGGCTCGGTCTCCGGCGGCTGCGTCGAGAACGACGTCGCCGTCCAGGCGCTCGAGGTGATCGCGTCCGGCGACCCGCGGATCCTGACGTACGGGATCACGGAGGACCAGGCGCTCGGCGTCGGGCTCCCGTGCGGCGGCGAGATCGACGTCCTGCTCGAGCGCTTCGATTGAGCCTCGCCGAGGCGCTGCTCGAGGTCGCGCGCGGCGACGAGCGCGCCGTCCTCTTCACGGTCCTCGACGGCGAGCGGCGCGGCGCGAAGCTGCTCGTGCGCCTCGATCGCGGCGAGCGGGTCGGCGACGCGCCGGAGTCGCTCGGGGAGCTCGCGCCCGGACTCCGCCGCAGCGGCGTCGTCGAGCACGAAGGCGCGCGCGTCTTCGCGGACGTCTACGGCCCTCCACCGCGGCTCGTCGTCGTCGGTGCGGTGGACACGGGCGAGGCGCTCTGCGCCGCGGCGCGCGCGCTCGGCTGGCACACCGTCTGCGTCGACGCCCGGGCGCAGTTCGCGACGCCGGAGCGCGTGCCGAGCGCCGAGCGGATCGTCGTCGCGTGGCCCGACGAGGCGCTCGCCCAGCTCGGCCTCGACCGCGACACCGCGGTCGCGGTGCTGACGCACGACGAGAAGTTCGACATCCCCGCGCTCGTCGCAGCACTGCGGAGCGACGCGTTCTACGTCGCCGCGCTGGGAAGCCGCGTCGCGCAGCAGGCCCGGCGCGAGCGGCTCCTCGAAGCCGGCGTGACGCAGGAGGAGCTCGACCGGCTGCGCGGGCCCGCCGGGCTCGACATCGGCGCGGAGAGCCCCGCGGAGACGGCGATCTCGATCCTCGCCGAGGCGCTCGCGCTGCGAGCCGGCCGCGGCGGAGGCCCGCTGCGGGAGTCGCGCGAGCGCATCCACGTGGAACCGCGCGAGCGCGGTTGATACGTTCGGCCGCGGCAGCGGGTCGAGCGCGAGGAGGGAGGCACATGCCGGTCGCCGTTGAGTCGGAGAAGGTGCGCGAGCTGGTCGACGAGAACGCCGAGGTCGAGCGGATCGCGACGGGGTTCACGTTCACCGAGGGGCCCATCTGGATGGACGACGGCTCGCTCCACTTCAGCGACATGCCCGCCGACACCCGCCGGCGGTGGCACCCCGACGAGGGCGTCCGCGTGCTGCTCTTCCCGAGCCGGAAGTGCAACGGCATGACGCGCGACAACGACGGAAACCTCATCGTCTGCGAGCACGTGACGAGCTCCGTCGTGCGGGAGTCCCCGGACGGGCGCCGCGACGTCCTCGCCTACCACTGGCAGGGCAAGTACCTGAACAGCCCGAACGACGTGATCGTCGCCTCGGACGGGTCGATCATCTTCACCGACCCGACGTACGGACGGATGCCGGGCTTCGGCATCGAGCGCTCGCAGGAGCTCGACTTCCAGGGGGTCTACCGGATCCCGCCCGGCGGCGGCCGCGAGGACCTGCAGCTCCTCGCCGACGACTTCGCCCAGCCGAACGGCCTCTGCTTGGCTCCCGACGAGTCGCTGCTGTACGTGAACGACACGGAGCGCGCGCACATCCGCGTCTTCGACGTGGGCAGCGACCACCGGCTCTCGAACGGCCGCGTCTTCGCCGAGAACATCGGCGACGGCGACCTCGCGAAGGGCGGCCTCGTCGACGGGATGAAGCTCGACGAGCGCGGCAACGTGTACGTGACGGGGCCCGCCGGCGTCTGGATCTTCTCGTCCGACGGCGACCACCTGGGCGTGATCGAGGTGCCGGAGTCGGTCGGCAACCTGAACTGGGGCGAGGACGGCTGGAGCTCGCTCTTCATCCCGGCGTCGACCTCGGTCTACCGCGTGCGGATGAAGGTCGGCGGCAACCGCCTCGGCTACATGAACTAGAGACGGAGGAGACGTGGACCGGATCGACCCGAAGACGGCGGCCCTGGTGATCCAGGACCTCCAGAACGACGTGATCATCGACGGCGGCGCCTTCGCCGACTCCGGTGCGCCGGCGCACGCGAAGAGCCAGAACGTCGTCGAGAACGTGAAGGGCCTCGCCGAGGCGTGCCGGAAGGCCGGCGTTCCCGTGATCCACGTCTGGTACGTCGTCGACCAGGGCGCGGTCGGGCTGAAGCAGAACGCGCCGCTGTTCGAGGGCGTGAAGGGCGCGAATGCGCTCGTCCGCGGCACGTGGGGCGCGGCGCCGGCGGACGGCCTCGAGCCGCAGGACGGCGACCACGTCGTCGAGAAGATGCGGATGAACGCGTTCTACGACACGCGGCTCGACATCCTGCTGCGCGGCCTCGGCGTCGAGACGCTCATCATCACCGGCGCGTGGACGAACATGTCGATCGAGCACACCGCGCGCCACGCGGCCGACGCCGGCTACCGCGCCGTCGTCGCCTCCGACGGGACGTCGACGGTGAACGACGACTGGCAGCGCGCAGCGCTCGAGTACGCGATGACCAACGTGGCCGGCGTCGCCACCTGCTCCGAGATCGCCGAGGCGCTCGGCCAGGGCCGAAAGGTGTCAGACACGCTTGGTGTCTGACACCAAGGCGCTGCGACTCGCGTGAAGGTGTCTGACACTCGGCGCTGACACCTGTTCGACGTGCCGTGACGGCGAGAGGGTCGTTCTTGCCACAATCCCGCCATGGCGACCACGGTCGATCTTCCGCTGCTCGAGCTCGAGGCGGACGGCGGCGACGAGTTCCCGGTCGACGACCCCGCGACCGGCGAGACGATCCGGACGCTGCCGCGGATGGGCGCCGCCGAGACGGAGCGCGCGCTGCGCGCGGCCGAGGAGGCGCTTCCCGGTTGGCGCGGCCTCCTGGCGAAGGAGCGCGCGCGGATCCTCCGGCGCTGGGCCGACCTGATGATGGAGCACGAGGACGCGCTCGCGCGCCTGCTCACGACCGAGCAGGGGAAGCCGCTCGCCGAGGCGCGCGTCGAGATCGCGTATGCAGCCTCGTTCCTGGAGTGGTTCGGCGAGGAGGCGAAGCGCGTCTACGGCGACACGATCCCGACGTACATGCACGACCGCCGCATCGTCGTGGCGAAGGAGCCGGTCGGCGTGACGGCCGGCATCACGCCGTGGAACTTCCCGGCGGCGATGCCGACGCGGAAGGCGGCGCCCGCGCTCGCGGCCGGGTGCACGATGGTGCTGAAGCCGGCCGAGCAGACGCCGCTGACGGCGCTCGCCGTCGCGAAGCTCGGCGAGGAGGCCGGCCTGCCGGCGGGCGTCCTCGGCGTCGTCACCGGAAGCGCCGAGGACGCGCCGGTGATCGGCGGCGTGCTGACGTCGAGCCCGGTCGTGCGGAAGCTCGGCTTCACGGGCTCGACCGAGGTCGGGAAGCTCCTGATGGCGCAGTGCGCGAGCCAGGTGAAGAAGGTCTCCCTCGAGCTCGGCGGCAACGCGCCGTTCATCGTCTTCGACGACGCCGACCTCGAGGAGGCGGTGGCCGGCGCCCTGATCTGCAAGTTCCGGAACTCGGGGCAGACGTGCATCTCGGCGAACCGGATCCTCGTCCAGGCGCCGGTCTACGACGAGTTCGTCTCTCGGCTCACCGACGTCGTCGAGGGGCTGAAGGTCGGCTCGGGGCTCGAGCCGGAGACGAAGGTGGGTCCGCTGATCGAGCAGCAGGCGATCGACAAGGTCGAGCGCCACGTCGCCGACGCTCTCGACCGCGGCGGCGAGCTCGTCACGGGCGGCGAGTCGCTCGGCGGCCTCTTCTACCGGCCGACGGTCATCACGGGCGTGCCCGCCGACGCCGCGATGTCGTGCGAGGAGACGTTCGGCCCCGTCGCCGGGATCGCGCGCTTCGAGTCGGAAGACGAGGCGATCCGCCAGGCGAACGACACGCCGTACGGCCTCGCCGCGTACTTCTACAGCCGCGACCTCGGCCGGGTGTGGCGCGTGTCGGAGGGCCTCGAGTACGGCATCGTCGGCATCAACACGGGCGTGATCTCGACTGAGGTCGCCCCCTTCGGCGGGATGAAGGAGTCCGGGATCGGGCGCGAGGGGTCGAAGTACGGCATCGACGAATGGCTCGAGATCAAGTACCTCTGCATGGGCGGAGTCGAGTGATCGTCGAGCAGCGCGACTACCACGTCTACACCGGAAAGCTGAACGAGGTCGTGCAGATGTACGCCGACGAAGGGATCGCCCTGCAGCAGGAGCATCTCGGCGAGTTCCTCGGCGCGTTCACGACCGACGTCGGCGCGCTCTCGACCTACACGACGCTGTGGGGCTACCCGAGCTACGCGGAGCGGGAGGAGCGCCGCGCGCGCCTGCAGGCCGACGGTCGCTGGAAGGACTTTCTCGGGCGCCTGCAGCCGCTGCTCCACACGCAGCAGAACCGCATCCTCGTGCCGACGGCGTTCTCGCCGATCCGGTGATGCTCGAGAACAAGGTCGCGCTCGTCACGGGGGCGGCTCAGGGCATCGGGCGCGCGATCGCCGACGGGCTCTCCGAGGCCGGCGCACGCATCGTCGTGGCGGACCTGCGGGGGGCCGAGGAGGCCGCGGCCGCGTACCCGGACGGCGTCGGGCTCACCGGTGACGTCTCGAGCGAGGAGGACGTGCGGCGCCTCGTCGCGGACGCGGTCGAGCGCTGCGGGTCGATCGACGTCCTCGTCAACAACGCGGGCCTCTACGCGTCGCTCGAGATGCGGCCCTTCGAGCAGATCCCGCTCGAGGAGTGGCGCAAGGTGATGGACGTCAACGTCGCGTCGATGTTCCTCATGTGCCGGGAGGTCGTGCCGCTGATGCGCCGTCGCGGCGGCGGCAAGATCGTGAACATCTCGTCGGGCACGCCGTTTCGCGGCGTGCCGTTCCTGCTCCACTACGTCACGTCGAAGGGCGCGATCGTCGCGTTCACGCGTGCGCTCGCAAAGGAGCTCGGCAAGGACAACGTCCTCGTCAACTGCGTCGCCCCGGGGTTCACCATGTCGGCGGGCGTCGAGGCCCATCCCGAGGTGGTCGAGAAGCTGCGCGACGTCTCGGTCTCGGCGCGGACGCTGCAGCGCGACCAGCTCCCGGAGGACGTCGTCGGCGCCGTCGTCTTCCTCTGCGGCCCCGGCGCGGACTTCGTCACCGGCCAGACGATCGTCATCGACGGCGGCCAGTACTTCCATTGATCCTCCGGGTCACGGACCATCGCTACGGCGTCGAGACCGGTCCGGGCGACCACGTGGTTTACGACGTGGCGGGCGACAGCGCCTACGTCGGCGCCGGCCGCGTCGACGGGCGCGCGCTCGTGTGGGAGCTGACGGAGCGCCCGGAGGGCGACTGGCTGCTGCGCTGCGACCGCGTCGACTTCCCGCCCGGCGGCGTCGCCTACCGGCACACGCACCCGGGGCCGGGTGTCCGCGTGCTCCTGGCGGGCCGGATCCGCATCGAGACGCAGGGTGAGACGCACGAGTACGGGCCGTTCGAGTGGTGGTACGAGACCGGCCCCGACCCCGTCTTCGCCGCGGCGTCCGAGAGCGAGCCCACCTCGTTCGTGCGCGTGCTCGTGCTGCCGGCGGAGTGGGAGGGGAAGCGGACGATCTCGTACGTCGACCCCGCCGACGCCGACAAGCCGAAGACGCAGACCGCGCGCGTCTACCTCGAGCATAAACTCGGCGTAGGCTCGACGGAGCCGAGAGGGAGCGGAGGTGCCGGCTTTGCCGGCACCGAGAGCGGGACTCTGTGAGGCACGGCGGCAGGGTGCTGGCCGACCAGCTGGTCGTGCACGGCGTCGACACGGCGTTCTGCGTGCCGGGCGAGAGCTACATCGCGCTGCTCGACGGCCTGCACGACGTGGCGATCCGCCTCGTCACGTGCCGCAACGAGGCGGGCGCGGCGAACATGGCGGAGGCGTACGGGAAGCTGACGGGACGGCCCGGCGTCTGCATGGTCACGCGCGGCCCGGGCGCGACCCACGCGGCGGTCGGCGTCCACACGGCGTTCCAGGACTCGACGCCCCTCGTGCTCCTCGTGGGGCAGGTACCGACGACGGAGGAGGAGCGCGAGGCGTTCCAGGAGATCGACTACCGCCGGATGTTCGGCGAGACGGCGAAGTGGGTCGCGCAGATCGACCTTGTCGACCGCATCCCGGAGCTCGTCGCCCGCGCGTTCGCGACGGCGTGCTCCGGCCGCCCCGGCCCGGTGGTGCTCGCCCTGCCGGAGGACGTCCTCGCCGAGGAGACGGACGTCGCCGACGCGCGTCCGTTCGCGGCGGCCCGACCGAGCCCCTCGGGCGCCGACGTCGAGGCGGTGCGCGCGCGCCTCTCCGCAGCGGAGCGTCCGCTCGCGATCCTCGGCGGCGGGGGGTGGACGCGCGAGGCGAGCCGCGGCCTCGGCGAGTTCGTCGCCGCGAACGCGCTTCCAGCCGCCGCGGCCTTCAGGCGGCAGGACGTGCTCGACAACGACTCGCCCTGGTACGTCGGCGACGTCGGCATCGGCGTCAACCCGAAGCTCGCGCGGCGCGTCCGCGACGCCGACCTGCTGCTCGTCGTGGGCGCCCGCCTCGGCGAGATGACGACGTCGCGGTACACCCTCCTGCGCGTGCCGACGCCGGAGCAGGCGCTCGTGCACGTGCATCCGGGGCCCGAGGAGCTGAGCCGCGTCTACCAGCCCGACGTGCCCGTGCTGGCCTCGCCGGAGGCGTTCGCCGAAGCCGTCGCCGACGTGCGCGTTGAGCCGCGGTGGCACGAATGGGCGGCCGCCGCCCGCGCCGACTTCGAGGAGTGGCAGCAGCACGGCCCGATGCCGGGTGAGCTCGACCTCGGCGAGTGCATCGCGTACATGCGCGAGCGCGTCCCCGACGCGATCGTCACGAACGGGGCCGGGAACCACACCGTCTGGATCCACCGCTTCTGGCGGTTCCACGGCTTCCCGTCGCAGCTCGGGCCGACGAGCGGCGCGATGGGGTACGGCGTCCCCGCCGCCGTGGCGGCGAAGGTCGTCGCGCCCGAGCGCACGGTCGTGTGCTTCTCGGGCGACGGCGACTTCCTCATGCTCGGGCAGGAGCTGGCGACGGCCGTGCAGTACGAGCTGCCGATCGTCGTCCTCGTCGTCGACAACGGCATGTACGGGACGATCCGCATGCACCAGGAGCGGAGCTTCCCGGGGCGCGTGGTCGGGACCGACCTGCGCAACCCCGACTTCGCCGCGCTGGCGCGCGCGTTCGGCGCCCACGGCGAGAACGTCGCGCGCACGGAGGACTTCCCGGCCGCCTTCGACCGTGCGCTCGCGGCGGGGCGGCCGGCGGTCGTCGCGCTGCGGATCGACCCCGAGGCGATCACGCCGCGCGCGACGCTCTCCGGCATCCGGGAGGCCGCGCTCCGGTGAGCCGCCGTGAGGAGATCCGCGTCCCCGAGCTCGCGGAGCCGTTCAGCCACTACACCGACGCGGTGCGGGCCGACGACCTGCTCTTCGTGTCGGGCTGCATCGCCGTCGACCGCGACGGCCGCCTCGTCGGCGGCGACGACGTGGTCGCGCAGACGCGTCAGGTGTTCAGGAACGTCGAGGCGATCCTCGCGGCCGCCGGCGCGGCAATCCGGGACGTCGTCAAGGTGACGGTGTTCCTGACCGACGTCCGCGACCGCGCCGCGGTCGACACGGTGCGCCGCGAGGTCTTCGGCGACGTGCGCCCCGCGAGCACGCTGGTCGAGGTGTCGAACCTCGTCGTGCCGGGCGCGCTCGTGGAAGTCGAGGCGGTGGCGCTCCTCCGATCGTGAGCGATCCGTACAACGCCGTCATCACGGAGGTCGAGCCGGCGCCGGCGCGCGAGGGGCCGCTGCGCGGCAAGCGGCTGCTCGTCAAGGACCTCTTCGACACGGCCGGCATCCGCACGACGTACGGCTCTCGGATCTACGCCGACCACGTCCCGGGCCGGACGGCGACCGCCGTCGAGCGCCTGGTCGCGGCGGGCGCCGTCGTGACGGGGAAGGCGAACCTCCACGAGTTCGCTTGGGGGGTGACGAGCCAGAACCCGTGGTACGGGACCGTGCAGAACCCGCGGCTGCCGGGGCGGACCGCCGGGGGGTCGTCGGGCGGCAACGCGGCGGCGCTCGCGGCCGGCCTCTGCGACCTCGGGCTCGGGACCGACACGGGCTGCTCGATCCGGCTGCCGGCGTCGTGCTGCGGCGTCGTCGGGCTGAAGCCGAGCTGGGGCCGGATCCCTGTCGACGGCGTCTACCCGCTCTGCCCGACGTTCGACACCGTCGCGCCGATGGCGCGCACCGTCGACGAGGTGACGGAGATGTGGTCGGTGCTGGCGGACGCGCCGGTCCCCACGCCCCGACTTGAGGGCCTCCGCGTCGGGCTGCTCATCCGGCCCCCGTCCGTCGGCGGCGTCGCGTCGCCGCCGAACGCAGCCGCGGAGGCGTACGTGCCGCGGCTCGAGGAGCTCGGAGCCGAGGTCGTCGAGGCCGCGATCCCCGAGCCGCCGGACGACACGTGGCCGCTCTTCTTCCACGAGGCGGTGGAGTCGCATCGCGCGACGTTTCCGGCGCGCGCCGACGAGTACGGCGACAACGTCCGCCGCAAGCTCGAGCTGGCGCTCGAGGTGGATCCGGCCGCGGTGGAGCGCGCGCGTGCCGCCGTCGCCGTCTGGCGCACCTATCGGCCCGACGTCGACCTCTACGTCTCTCCCGTGCTCGGGATCGAGGTGCCGCCGGTCGACTGCGACGAGCTCGAGGTGCGGATCCCGGCCACGGCGTTTCTGCGCCCGTTCAACGTGCTCGGCTGGGCCGCGCTCGCGATCGGCGACCTGCAATTCAGCGCGCCCGCCGACGAGGTCGTGCTCGCCGCTGGGCTCGCGTGGTCCCAGGCCGAACAGGTGTCAGACACCAATAGTGTCTGACACCTCTACGGCGTGATGTCCTTGACCTCGCGCGCCGGCGGCGGGGCCACCGGCACGCGCACGCCGAACGAGTCGTACGAGGTGTCGATCGCGACGGGAGTCCCCTGCGCAGTCGCGTACGCGACGATCACCCGCCGGATCCGGTCGCGCCGGTCGATCCAGAACTTCGCGTTGAAGTCCTTCGCCGGGTAGTCGCCGCTCAGGGCCTTCGCGATCAGCGCACGCCGCGCGCGCGGGACGCGGCGCAGGACGAGCGCCGGGTCGATGCGCGCCCAGTAGACCGCACCGTCGGCGACGCGGCGCGCGAGCGACACAGCGCGCGCGCCGTACGCGAGGTACGCCGGTGCGAGCACGTGCGCGAGCTCGTCAGGGCGGTTGCGCTCCTCGCCCGCGGTCAGCTTCCGCGTATCGAGCCGCGTCCAGGGCCGCACGTCGCCCGACATCAGCGACGCCTGCACGTCGGCGTTCGAGAACGTGATCGGCCCGACGACGATGACCTCGCCGGGGACGTTCGAGGCGGGGCTCAGCTTGTAGAGGTGTGCGCGCGACCCGTCGAACGCGACGGTGCCCGTATCGTGCGCGTCGACCTGCGCTCCGCCGACGACGATCGACGTCGTCTGCGTGAGATGAGCGCTGCCGGTGCGAAGCGTCAGGCCGGGCGCCGAGGCGAACGGCGGGAGCCGTGGAGGCGGCGCGGCGCGATGCGATGCGCTCCCGCACGCCGCCGCGCACAGCGCCAGGACGGCGATCGGAAGGGCGCGGCGCACGCGCGGCAGGGTAGCGCCGGCGCTAGAGACGAACGGTGCGGATGCCGGCGGGCCGCGGCTTCGCGTCCGCGCGGACGACGTCCACGAAGGCCGCCGCGGTCGGCGAGAGCGGTACGCGGGAGTAGACGGCGACGTCGCGCACGACGCGCGGGTCGAACCGGAGCACCTCGCACTCGATGCCGGGCACGACGATGTTGTCCGGCACGAGCGCGATCCCCAGCCCGGCCGCGGCGAGGCGGACTGCGCCCTCCGCCTGCGACGTCCGAACGGTGCCGCGGGGGCTGTACCCGGCGCCGCGGCAGAGGCTCTCGACGATGCCCGCGAGGCCGTGGTCCGGGTGGTAGAGCACCCACTGCCGGTCGTGTAGCTGCTCGAGCCGGACGCTCCGGCGCCGCGCGAGCGGGTCGCGCAGCGGCACGACCAGGACGAACTCCTCCCATCCGACCATCTCGAGCGGCCCGTCCCAACGCCGCACGGGCATGGGGCCGAGCGCGAAGTCGGCGATGCCCTGCTCGACCGCGTCCTCGAGCAGCGAACGGTGCCGGAACTCGTGCAGGCGGATCGACACGTTCGGGTGCAGCTCGTGCCACGTGCCGATGTAGCGCGGGAGGACGCCGACCGCCATCGAGAGGACCGTCGCGATCTCCAGCTCGCCGCCCTCGACCGCGAGGGTCGAGCGCGCGCCGCGCAGGCCGCGCTCCAGCGCGCGCACCGCGGTCCGCGCCTCGGGCAGCAGCGTCCGCCCCGCCGGCGTCAGCGAGACGCCGCGCGGGAGGCGGTTGAAGACCGGCCCCTCGAGCTCCTGCTCGAGCGCGCGGATGTGCTGGGAGAGCGACGGCTGCGAGATCCCGACGCGGCGCGCGCCACGCGTGAACGAGCCCTCGTCGACCACCGCGACGAAGCACTCCAGCTGACGGAAGTTCATAGCCCGAACCTATCGCTCTCAGTGCCTTCTCGCACCCTTGACCTATGATTTGAAAGGCAGGAGACTCCCCGTCGTGCGCGTGACGGGGATCAACCACGTCAGCATCTCCGCTCGCGACCTCGAGCAGTCGACGCGGTTCTACGTCGAGGTGCTCGGGATGGAGCGGATCCCGACGCCGCGCTTCGAGACGCCGGTGCAGTGGCTCCGCTGCGGCGACCTCCAGCTCCACCTGTTCCTCGACGACGGGGAGGCGCCGCGGCGCCATCATCTCGGGCTGACCGTCGACGACTTCGACGCGGCGTTCGAGGCCGTCGCGACGTGGACGTCCAGCGAGTGGGGGAACGAGCTGGTCGAGCTGCCGTCCGGGCAGGTACAGCTCTACTTCCGCGATCCCGCAGACAACCTGATCGAGCTGAACTGGCCCGACGCCTCCACGCTCGACCGTTCCAGGTACCCCATGCTCCGCCGCCTCGTCGACGTGGTCCCCCAGCCCCGCGAGTCGCTCGAGGCGGTCCTCTACCTGGAGGCGGCGCCGGCATGACGGGCTCCGTCTGGGCGGAGCGGCTGCGCGGAAGCGGCGGCGCCCGCGCGTTCGCGACGCGCGCACGCGTCCTCCGCGGGGTCGGGCTCGTCCTGCTCGCCGCCCTCGTCGTGCTGCCCATCCTCTGGGTGGCGGTGCTCGCGCCGACGACCGGCAAGTGGGCCACCTCGTTCGGCTCGGCGGCGCACGACCCGAAGGACTTCCTGATCACGCTCCTGAACGGGATCACGGCGGCGGCGCTCTACTTCGTCGTCGCGAGCGGCTTCACGCTGATCTTCGGCCTGATGCGCGTGGTCAACATGGCGCACGGCGCGTTCTTCCTCTTCGGCGGCTACATCGCGCTGAAGCTGCAGCGCCACATGGTCGGCGAGGGCGGCGCGTTCGGCCTCACGAGCTCGCAGGTGAACCTGACGCACTGGATCGTCCCCGCGCTCGTCGGGACGGTCGTCGTCGCGGGTATGGGGCTCGTGATGCAGCAGGTGTTCCTGCGCTGGAACCAGGGCCAGGACCTGCGCCAGGCGCTGATCACGATCGCCATCTCGATCATCCTCGCCGACCAGATGCTCGCCCACTTCGGCGGCGTCGCAGAGGACATCGCGTGGCCGCGCAACTGGGACACCTTCGTCAACCTGCGCGTGAAGGGCATCCAGTACACGGAGACGCGGCTCGTGATCCTCGTGATCGCGGTCGCGATCGGGGTCCTGCTCTGGCTCTGGCTGAAGCGGACGCGCACCGGAATGGTGATCCGTGCCGGCGTCGACGACCGCGCGATGGTGTCGGCGCTCGGGATCAACATCCAGCTCACGTTCGCGATCGCGTTCGTCGTCGGATCCGCGCTCGCCGGCCTCGGCGGCGTGATCGGCGGCTCGTTCGCCAGCCTCGCGCCCGGAGTCGACGCTAACTGGCTGCTCTACTCGCTCGTCGTAGTGATCATCGGGGGGATGGGGTCACTCGGCGGCGCGGCCATCGGCTCGCTCCTGCTCGGGCTCACGTCGAACTTCTCGGCGGCGTACCTGCCGGCGAACTACACCTACTACTCGATCATCGTCACCTTCGCGCTCGTCGCGATCGTGCTCGCCGTCCGCCCGCTCGGCCTGTTCGGGAGGCCGGCTTGACGGCCAGGGTCGTGACGCCCGACCGCGTCGTCGGGGCGATCGCGCTCGTGCTCGCGCTCGCAGCGCCCGCGTACCTGTCGAGCTACTGGGTCGGGACGCTGCTGACGCAGATGCTCTTCCTCGGGATCGTCGCCGCCAGCCTGATCTTCCTGTCCGCCTACGGCGGGATGGTCTCGCTGGCGCAGGTCGCGATCTACGGCGTCGCGGGCTTCGTCGTCGGAAACGCGACGACGAACGGCAACACGAAGGGGCTGAACCTCGGCTGGAACCCGTGGTGGGGCGTGCTGCTCGGGATCGCGATCGCGGTCGCGGTCGCGTTCCTGTTCGGCGCGATCGCGAGCCGCAGCATCGGCATCTACTTCCTGATGATCACCCTCACGTACTCGGTGATCGCGAACCTGACGTTCGGCCAGGTCACCGACATCTCCGGCTTCGGCGGGATCAGCGGCATCCCCGCCCCGCACCTGATCGGCAACGTGAACGCGCACGCGGAGCGCCTCTATTACATCGCGCTCGGCGTCGCGCTCGCCATCTACCTCCTGCTGCGCTACCTGTCGCGGACGCCGTTCGGGCTGACACTGCAGGGGGTGCGCGACGACCCGGTGCGGATGTCGTCGCTGGGCTACAACGTCGGCCTCCACCGCACCGCGGCCTTCGCGTTCGCGGGGTTCGTCGCGGCCGTCGGGGGCGTCCTCTTCGTCTGGTGGAACGGCCACATCGACCCGGCCTCGATCGACCTGGGGTCGACGATCGACGTGCTCGTGATCGCCGTCGTCGGCGGCCTCTACCGGCTCGAGGGCGCGTGGGTCGGGGCGCTCTTCTTCGTCGTCGTCCAGAACTACTCGCAGCAGATCGGATTCATCGGCCCGCGCTTCGAGACGCTGATGGGGGCCATCTTCCTCCTCATCCTGCTCGTCTCGCCCGGCGGCCTCGTCGGCCTCTGGGAGCGCGTGGTCGCACTCACCTTCGGGCGGCACCGGGGGCCGACCGACCGCGATCGCAACCCGATCGACGTCGGCCAGGTGGAGCCCAGCGTCTGAAAGAAAGGAGGCCGCTCACCACACGACCCCGGACTTGCCGCTACAAAGCCAACCCCCCAGAGTCCTGAAACATCAAAACCGGTTCGAAAGGAGGAGGGCATCGCAATGCATGCTCTCAAGCGCAGGTGGAAGCTCGTTCCGCTCGCAGCGCTCGCCGTCGTCGCGGCGGCGGTCGTTGCGGCGACGGCGACCGCCCGCACGAGCGCGACCCCGATCAGGATCGCCGTCCTGTCCGACTGTCAGGGCGCGTTCGGGTCGTTCGACAACCAGGACCTCGCCGGCGTCGTCGTCGCGATGTCGCAGTTCGCGGGCGCCCACGCCAAGAACCCGAACAAGCCGCGTGACGGCTGGGTCGGAGGGACGGTGGCCGGTCACCCGCTGAAGCTGGTCGGCATCGGCTGCTCGAACGACCGTGCAGACACCGCCATCAAGGAGACGAAGCGCCTGATGGAGCAGCTGCACGCCGACATCATGATCGGGCCGCTGTCGGGCGACGAGTCGATCGCAGTCGCCAACTACGCGAAGCAGCATTCCACGAAGACGTTCGTCGACGGCTCCGCCGGCGCCCAGGACACGACGCTGAAGGTGCGCGCGCCGAACTTCTTCCGCTTCAACGGCGACGGCGCGCAGTGGAACGCCGGGCTCGGCGACCTGGCGTACAACAAGCTGCACTGGAAGACGGCGGCCGTGGTGGCCGACGACTACAGCTTCGCCTGGACGTCGGCCGCGGGCTTCATCGCCGAGTTCTGCGCAGTCGGCGGGCAGGTGACGAAGCGCGTCTTCCCGCCGCTGAACACGACCGACTACTCCTCGTACGCGCAGCAGATGCCGACCAACGTCGACGGCACGTTCGTCGCCGTCGGCGGCGCGGGGCTGATCCCGTTCCTGAAGGCGTACGAGCAGGCGCACGGGCCGATCGACGGGAAGAAGTTCATCGGCAACCTGTTCTGGGGCACGCCGGGCGAGTTCCAGCAGCTCGGCACGCGCGTCTCCGGAGCGTACGTCGGCGGCGCAGGCACCGCCGGTGACCTCGCCACGGCGGCCGCGAAGGCGTACAACGCCGAGGTCGGCAAGGTGTTCAAGACGATCCCGCCGTTCGGCGCAGCCGAGCCGCAGGCCTCGTCGACGTTCACCTACGGCTACTACATCAACACGGTTGGCCTGCTGATGGGCCTGAAGGCCGTCAAGGGCGACATCTCCGGCGGCCAGAAGAAGCTCCAGGCGGCGATCGCGAAGGTGCACATCAACTCGCCGTACGGCCCGCTCCACCTGGACAAGAACCGCCAGGCGGTGCTGAACGTCTTCTACCAGCAGCTGTACCTGAAGAACGGGCAGCTCGCGATCAAGACGGTGGGCGAGGTGCCGCAGGTCGACCAGACCTTCGGCGGCACGTTCTCGTCGAAGACGCCCCCGCCGGGGCGGACGTTCCCGCCGTGCGTCAAGCGGCACCTGCCGTGGATCGGCAAGGAGATCAAGCCTCCGGTCACGGGCTAGCGCTTGACGCAGGAAGCCGAAGCCGTCGACGCCGAGCCGATCCTCCGCTTGCGGGGGGTCGGCCGGCGCTACGGCGGCCTTCACGCCGTGCGCGACGTCGACCTGGACGTCGCGCACGGCGAGCGGCGCGCGATCCTCGGTCCGAACGGCGCCGGGAAGACCACGCTGTTCAACGTCATCTCCGGCGACGTCCCGCCCAGCTCGGGGACGGTCGAGTTCCTCGGCTCCGACGTGAGCGCGCTTCCCCCCCGGGCGAGGGCGAAGCTCGGGATGGGGCGGACGTACCAGAAGTCGCGCTCGTTCCTCGGCCTGTCGGTCGTCGACAACGTCTACCTCGCGCTGCTCGGCGTCCAGCGCGGGCACTTTCGCCCGGTCCTGCTGCCGAAGCGCGACGCAGAGCTGCGGGAGCGCGCCGCCGAGCTGGTGCGGGAGGCCGGGCTCCCGGGCCGGGAGAACGCGATCGTCGGCGAGCTGTCGCACGGCGAGCAGCGGCAGCTCGAGGTGGCGATGGCGCGTGCGTCGAACCCGCGGCTGATGATGCTCGACGAGCCCGCGTCGGGGCTGTCGCGCGGCGAGCGCGTCGCGCTGACGGAGATGCTCCTCGGCCTCGACCCGTCGATCACGCTGATCCTGATCGAGCACGACATGGACGTCGCGCTGCGCGTCGCCGACCGCGTGACGATGATGCACGACGGGCGCGTGATCGTCGAAGGGACGCCGGCGGAGATCCGCGCGAACGAGACCGTTCACGACCTGTACCTCGGGAGGCACGGCGGTGAGTGACGGAGACATGCTGCTCGTCGTCGACCACGTCAACGCCTACTACGGCACGGCGCAGGCGCTCGAGGACGTCACCTTCGAGATCGCGGGCGGGTCGACCTCGATCATCGGCCGCAACGGGATGGGGAAGACGACGCTCTGCAACGCGATCGTCGGCATCCCGCCCGCGCGCGTCACCGGCTCGATCCGCTACCGGGGCGTCGAGCTCTGCGGACGCCCGTCGTACAAGATCGCGAAGCTCGGGATCGGGTACGTGCCGCAGGGCCGCCGGCTGTTCCCGTCGCTCTCGGTCGACGAGCACCTGCGGATGATCTCGCGGCGCGGCCAGAGCAGGCGGTGGACGCCGGACAAGATCTACGAGCTGTTCCCGCGGCTCGGCGAGCGGCGCCGGAACGGCGGCGCGCAGCTCTCGGGCGGCGAGCAGCAGATGCTCGCGATCGGCCGCGCGCTGCTCACGAACCCCGACCTCCTGATCATGGACGAGCCGTCCGAGGGGCTGGCGCCGGCGATCATCGAGCACCTGATCGAGACGTTCCGCACGCTCGAGGAGGAAGGGCTCGCGATCCTGCTGATCGAGCAGAACCTCGGGATGGCGACGGCCGTCGCGGAGCGGCAGCTCGTGATGGTCGCGGGCGCGATCGCGACCGAGACGACGGCGACGAAGCTCGCGAACGACATCGAGCTGCAGCGCCGCTACCTCGGCGTCGAGCCGCTCGCGGCGCACTGATGCCCACCGTCGTCCTCGTCGGAACGCTGGACACGAAGGGGCGCGAGTACGCGTTCCTGCGCGATCGGCTCGGCGAAGCCGGCGTCGACGTGCTCGTCGTCGACGCCGGGATCCACGATCCGGTCGGCCTCGAGCCGGACGTCTCGCGCGTCGAGGTCGCGCGCGCGGCCGGTGCCGACGCCGAGGCGCTCGGCGCCGCCGGCGACCGCGGGGCCGCGGTCACGGCCATGGGCGCCGGTGCAGAGGCGGTCGTCCGCGACCTGCACGCGCGCGGGCGCCTCGACGGGATCGCCGCGCTGGGCGGCTCCGGCGGCTCGTCGATCGCGGCCCGCACGATGCAGGCGCTGCCCGTCGGCGTGCCGAAGCTGCTCGTGTCGACGCTCGCGTCCGGCGACACGCGGCCGTACGTTGGTGCCGTCGACGTCACGATGATGTACTCGGTCGTCGATATCTCGGGCGTGAACCGCGTCTCGGCCCGGATCATCGCCAACGCGGCCGCGGCGATCGGCGGGATGGTGCGCGCGGCGCCTCCGGCGCTGGACGGGAAGCCGCTCGTCGCGGCGACGATGTTCGGCGTCACGACCCCGTGCGTGACCCGTGCGCGCGAGCGGCTCGAGGAGCTCGGGTACGAGGTGCTCGTCTTCCACGCGACCGGCTCGGGCGGCCGCTCGATGGAGGCGCTCGCGAAGGACGGCTTCCTCGCCGGGGTGCTCGACGTGACGACGACGGAGCTCGCCGACGAGCTCGTCGGCGGCGTCCTCTCCGCCGGGCCGGACCGCCTCGAGGCGGCCGGCGCCGCGGGCGTCCCGCAGGTCGTGTCGCTGGGCGCGCTCGACATGGTCAACTTCGGGCCGCGCGAGACCGTCCCGCCGCAGTTCGAGGGCCGCAACCTCTACGTGCACAACCCGACGGTGACGCTCATGCGCACCACGAAGGAGGAGTGCGCGGAGCTCGGCCGCACGATCGGCCGCAAGCTCGCGGCGGCGGCATCGCCGACCGCCGTCTTCGTGCCGCTGGGCGGCGTCTCCATGATCGACGTCCCCGGGCAGCCGTTCCACGACGCCGAGGCGGACGCGGCGCTCGTGGCCGCGCTGAAGGCGGAGCTCGACGGTCGCGTCGAGCTGCACGAGCGCGAGGAAGACGTGAACGACCCGGCCTTCGCGGTCGCGATGGCCGACCGCCTGCACGAGCTGATCCAGGAGACGCGGCGTGACGCGTGACGAGGCGCTCGCGCGGCTGCGCGCGCAGGTCGAGCAGCGCCGACCGATCATCGGCGCGGGTGCGGGCACCGGGCTGTCGGCGAAGCTCGCGGAGGCCTCGACAGTCGCGTCGAGCTGCACGAGCGCGAGGAAGACGTGAACGACCCGGCCTTCGCGGTCGCGATGGCCGACCGCCTGCACGAGCTGATCCAGGAGACGCGGCGTGACGCGTGACGAGGCGCTCGCGCGGCTGCGCGCGCAGGTCGAGCAGCGCCGACCGATCATCGGCGCGGGTGCGGGCACCGGGCTGTCGGCGAAGCTCGCGGAGGCGGGCGGCGCCGACCTGATCATCATCTACAACAGCGGGCGCTACCGGATGGGCGGCCGCGGCTCGCTCGCCGGGCTGATGCCGTACGGCGACGCGAACGCGATCGTCGTCGACATGGCGCGCGAGGTGCTGCCCGTCGTGAAGGAGACGCCGGTGCTCGCCGGCGTCTGCGGGACCGACCCGTTTCGCCTCATGCCCGTCTTCCTCGACGAGCTGCAGCGGATCGGCTTCAGCGGCGTCCAGAACTTCCCTACCGTCGGCCTCGTCGACGGCACGTTCCGCGTCGGGCTCGAAGAGACGGGAATGGGGTTCGGGCTCGAGGTCGACATGATCCGGCTCGCGCACGAGCGCCACCTTCTCACGGCGCCGTACGTGTTCGTCGACGAGCAGGCGGCGGCGATGGCGGAGGCAGGAGCCGACGTGCTCGTCCCGCACATGGGGCTGACGACGGGCGGCGCGATCGGCGCGTCGACCGCGAGGACGCTCGACGAGTGCGTGCCGCTGATCCAGGCGATGCACGACGCGGCGAAGCGCGTGAAGCCGGACATCCTCGTGCTCTGCCACGGCGGCCCGATCGCCGAGCCCGACGACGCGGCGTACGTGATCGAACGCACGGAGGGCATCGTCGGCTTCTTCGGCGCGTCATCGATGGAACGTCTTCCGACCGAGGTCGCCATGACCGAGAACATGCGCCGCTTCAAGTCCATCCCCGTCTGAGGAGGAACGATGAGCACCTTCGTCAAGCAACCCGACGTCGCGCAGGAGCAGTTCGACTGGGGGACGATCGGCTGGCGCTGCCGGCCCGCGAACACCGGGTCGAAGCACCTCGTCGTCATGGACGTCACGCTCGAGCCGGGGGAGGGGCACGCGTTCCACCGCCACCCCGGCCAGGAGGAGATGATCATCGTCAAGCAGGGTGCCGTCACGCAGTTCATCGAGCGGGAGTCGACGACGCTCGGCCCCGGCGACTCCGTCTACCTCGACGCGGACGTCGTCCACGCCTCGTACAACGACGGCGACGAGACCGCGCACCTGCAGGTCGTCATCGGCCCCTCGCTCGGCGACGGCGGCTACGGCCTCGTCGACGTCTCCGGCGAGGAGCCCTGGGCCTCGCTGCGGTGAGGTACAGGTGTCAGACACCAGTTGGTGTCTGACACCGGTTCAGCGGCGCGCGGAGGCGAGCAGCTCCGCCGCCGGGAGTCCGCGGATGGAGGCGTCGACGAGCTCGACGGGATGGAGCGCCGGCAGCGGGCGGCCCGCGCGGCGGAGCGCGGCGCTCACCTGCACCAGGCAGCCCGGGTTCGCGCTCGCGTACAGGTCGGGCTCCGTCTCGAGGATCCGCGCCGCCTTGCGGTCGCCGAGCTCGCGCGCCGCGGCAGGCTGGACGATGTTGTAGATCCCGGCGCTCCCGCAGCAGAGCTCCTGCTCGCGCGGCTCCACGAGCTCCAGGCCCGGGATGGCAGCGAGCGCCGCGCGCGGCTCCGTCTCGACCCGCTGCGCGTGCTTCAGGTGGCACGAGTCCTGGAACGCGACGCGAAGCGGCAGCGGCCGCCGCTCCGCGGGCGACGGGGCGGACGCGATCAGCTCCGAGACGTCGACGACGCGCGCGCGTCCGTGGTCCTTCAGGTGCGAGCCGCAGCCGGCGGCGTTCGTGACGATGGCGTCGTAGCCGCCGAGCGCGTGCTCGAGCGCTCGCACCCGCGCGACGCCCTCGTCGAGCCGGCCGGCGTGCGCGTGCAGCGCGCCGCAGCACTCCTGCGCGCGCGGAACGTGCACGTCGTAGCCGTCGGCGGCGAGGACGCGCGCGGTCGCGCGGTTGACGTCGCCGAAGACGACGCTCTGTACGCAGCCGGCGACCACGGCGACGCGCGGACCGGTGCCGGGAAGGTGCTCCGCCGGCCACTCGTCGTCGAGCCACGGGGGCGCGATCTGCCGCAGCGGCGCGAGCGGCCCGGGCGCGGGGAGGCGGCGAAGAGCGAGCGCGGCGCGCAGCCGGCGGCGGTGCGGGAAGACCGCGAAGATGAGCGCCCGCAGCAGCCGGTCCGCGGGACCGCGCCGGTGGTGCCGCTCGAGGTGCGCCCGCGTCGACTCGATCAGGCGGTCGTACTTCACGCCGGAGGGGCACGCGGTGACGCAGGCCATGCAGCCGAGGCACCGGTCGAAGTGCTCGACGACGGTGTCCGTGGGCGGGAGCGACCCGTCGGTCAGCGCGCCCATCAGGTAGATGCGGCCGCGCGGCGAGTCCATCTCCTCGTGCCACAGCTCGTAGGTGGGGCAGGTCGGGAGGCAGAAGCCGCAGTGGACGCAGTCGGCGATCAGCTCGGGCTGCACAGCGCCTCCACCACGCGCTCGGCGAGCGCGCTCCACGGCTCGTGCGACGGCTCCTCGACGTACGCGATGCGCGGCCCCGGGCGGACGAGCGGCGCCACGCCTCCGTCCCAGCCCCGACGCCCGCGCAGCCGCGCCTGCAGCGCGCGCACGTCGTTCCACGGGTCGCTCTCGTCGCCGCCGAGCGCCGACGCCTGCGCGTCGACCGCGCGCGGCGCGCCTTCGAAGAGGACGTGCATCGCCTCGCCGGCGATGTCGACGGCGCTCGGCACGAGGCCCGACCGGTGGAGCTCCGGCCAGCGCGCGGCGCCGGTCGTGAGCGAGCGGGACGCCGCCGGAAGCGGATGGAGGCGCAGCGCGAGCTGCTCGACGCGGCCGAGCCGCCCGCGCGAGCCGCAGAAGAGCTTCCCGAGGTCGTACCCCGCGACGTTCTTGACGACCTTCCCGCCGGCGCTCGCACGCGTGCCGTCCGGGAGCGTGACGGTGATCCCGATCACGAGGTCGCGCATCGTCCCGAACCGGTGACGGAGCGGCCCCGAGAGGTCCTCCAGCACGCACTCCTCGAGCGTCGGATCGCCCGGCGGATCGAGCGAGAGCCGCTGCCCGTGGCGCCGCAGCGCCTCCTGCAGCGCGCCGAGCCGCATCCCGGCGCCGGCGACGCACGTCAGGTCGCCCGGCTCGTGCTCGACGATCCCGTCAGAAGCGCTCGGCAACGCCGGCGAGCTCCAGTGGGTGCACGCGGTACGGGCCCGGCACCTCGCCGCACAGCCGCGGTGTCGGGAAGACCTTGCCGGGGTTGGCAATGCCGTTCGGGTCGAAGGCGCGGCGCAGCCGCCGCATCACGTCGAGGTCGTCCCTGCCGAACATGAGCGGCATGGCGCACGCCTTGTCGGCGCCGACGCCGTGCTCGCCGGTGATCGACCCCCCGGCGTCGACGCACGCCTCGAGGATCCGGTTCGCGAGCTCCTCCGCCCGCGCCGCCTCGCCGGCGACGGCGCCGTCGTAGAGCACGAGCGGGTGCAGGTTGCCGTCGCCGGCATGGAAGACGTTGCCCACGCGCAGGCCGTGCTCGGCCGAGAGCTCGTCGATCCGGCGCAGCACCTGCGGCAGCCGCGTGCGCGGCACGACCCCGTCCTGAACGTAGTAGCTCGGGCTCACGCGGCCCATCGCCGCGAACGCCGCCTTGCGCCCGCGCCACACGGCGGCGCGGTCGGCGGGGTCCGCTGCGACGCGCACCTCGACCGCGCCGTGCTCGCGGCAGAGCCGCTCGACGGCGGCGAGGTCCCCGTCGACCTGCTCGGCGGGGCCGTCGAGCTCCACGATCAGGACGGCGCCGCAGCCGGGCGGGTAGTCGGCGCCGACGGCCTGCTCCGCCGCCTCGATCGTGATGGCGTCCATCATCTCGATCGCCGCCGGCAGGATCCCCGCTCCGATCGTGCCGGAGACCGCGGCGCCTGCGGCGTCCGTGTGCGCGAAGCCCGCGAGCAGCGTGCGCACCGCGGCGGGAGCGCGCAACAGCCTGAGCGTGAGCCGTGTCGCGATTCCGAGCGTGCCCTCCGAGCCGACGAAGACGCCGAGGAGGTCGGGCCCCTCGTCCCACACCGACAGCGTCACGAGCTCGCCCGACGGCAGCACGACGTCGGCCGCGAGCACGTGGTTGACCGTGAAGCCGTGCTTGAGGCAGTGCGCGCCGCCCGAGTTCTCGGCGACGTTGCCGCCGATCGTGCACACCTGCTGGGACGACGGGTCGGGCGCGTAGTAGAAGCCGTCGGCCGCGACCGCGCGCGTGACGTCGAGGTTCGTCACCCCGGGCTCGACGACGACGTGCCCCGCATCGAGGTCGATCTCGAGGATCCGGTTCATCCGCGCGAGCGAGACCACGATCCCCTCGGCGACGGGGAGGGCGCCGCCGGAGAGGCCGGTGCCGGCGCCGCGTGCAACGAACGCGATGCGCTCGTCGTTGCAGATCCCGACGACGGCCTGTACCTCCGCCGCCGTCGCGGGCAGCGCGACGAGCGCCGGCACGACGCGGCGTCCAGTCAGGCCGTCGCACTCGTACGTCCGAAGCTGCTCGGGCTCCGTGATCACGGACGTCACCGCCGCGAACCGCGACTCGATGGCCCGCGCGAGACCCACGCCTGGAACCTACACCGTAGGATCGAGGCCGATGGCGATCCGCTCCTTCCTCGGCACGATCGGCCTGCCCGAGCGCGATCTGCACGACCTGCCGAGCTCGGAGAAGCGCTTCCCGGACGGCGCGGCGTACCGCGTCGAGATTCCCTCGACCGAGGGCCCGCGGTGCCTCGAGGCGGTGCTCGAGACGGCCGCGGAGCTCGACGTCCGCGTCCACCGCGTCTCGCAGGGCTCCGGCGTCTTCATGCAGACGGACGCGGAGCTGGACGAGATGGCGCGGGTCGCTGCCGCCGCGAGGGTGGAGGTGTCGCTCTTCGCGCGGCCGAACGCGGCGTGGGGCCTGTCGGCGACGGCGCGCGCGCACGCGGGGTTCGCCGCGTCGGCACACGGCCAGGAGGGGGTGGTCGCGAACCTCGAGGACTGCGTCCGCGCCGCCGAGCACGGCTTTCGCTCGGTGCTGATCGCCGACGTCGGCGTCCTCGACGCGTTCGCGCACGCGCGCTCCGCCGGCGTCCTGCCGGGGGACATGCAGGCGAAGGTCTCGGTGATGCTGCCGGCCGCAAACGCCGCGGCGGCGCGCGTGCTCGCCCGGCTCGGCGCCTCGACGATCAACCTGCCGACCGACCTGACGCTGCCCCAGATCGCGGCGATCCGCGCCGCGGTCGACGTCCCGCTCGACGTCTACGTCGAGGCGCCCGACAACGTCGGCGGGTTCGTCAGGCACCACGAGCTCCCGGAGCTGATCCGCGTCGCGGCCCCGGTCTACGTGAAGTTCGGCCTCCGTAACGCGCCCGACGTGTACCCGGCGGGCACGCACCTCGAGACGACGACCGTCGCGCTGTCGCGCGAGCGGGTGCGGCGGGCCCGCCTCGGGCTCGAGCTGCTCGCGCGGTCCGGCCGGAGCTTCGCGACGTCGGAGCTCGGCGCCGCCGGCCTCGCCGTCCCCGTCCCACGACCACCCGACTGAAAGGAGCAGCGATGGCGCGCCCGGTCACCCTGTTCACCGGCCAGTGGGCCGACCTGTCGATCGAGGAGCTCGCGGCCAAATGCGGCGCGTGGGGCTTCGACGGGCTCGAGCTCGCGTGCTGGGGAGACCACTTCGAGGTCGACAAGGCGCTCGAGGACCCCGGCTACGCCAAGGGGCGGCGCGAGCTGCTCGAGCGGTGCGGGCTCGGAGTCTGGGCGATCGGCGCGCACCTCGTCGGGCAGGCCGTCTGCGACCGCATCGACGAGCGCCACCGCGCGATCCTGCCGCCCGAGGTCTACGGCGACGGCGACGAGGACGGTGTCCGCGCGCGCGCCGCCGAGCGCATGAAGGACACGGCACGCGCCGCCGCCCAACTCGGCGTGACGCAGGTGAACGGCTTCACCGGCTCGCCGGTCTGGCACCTCATCTACTCGTTCCCGCCGAACGACTTCTCGGAGATCGATCGCGCGTACGACGAGTTCGCCGAGCGGTGGGGGCCGATCATGGACGTCTTCGACGCCGAGGGCGTTCGCTTCGGCCTCGAGGTTCACCCGACGGAGATCGCGTACGACTTCGTCACGACGCGGAGGACGCTCGAGGCGATCGACCGCCGCGAGGCGTTCGGCATCAACCTCGACCCGAGCCATTTCGCGCACCAGTTCCTCGACGCGGCCCAGTTCGCGCTCGAGTTCGCGGACCGGATCTACCACGTGCACGTCAAGGACTCGCGCAGGCGGCTGGACGGGCGCCGGTCGATCCTCGCCTCGCACCTGAACTTCGGCGAGGAGGCGCGCGGCTGGGACTTCGTCTCGCCCGGTCACGGCGACGTCGACTTCGAGGCGCTCTTCCGCGCGCTGAACCGGATCGGCTACCGGGGGCCGCTCTCGATCGAGTGGGAGGACAGCGGCATGGACCGCGACTGGGGCGCACCCGACGCGCTCGCGTTCGTGCGCCGCACCGACTTCGCGCCGTCGGAGATCGCGTTCGACGCGGCGATGCAGAAGGCGGGCGAGCGGTGACGCCGGGGATCGGCGTCGACGCGGCCGCGCGCGGCGCGGACGACGCGCCCGAGATCGGCGTGGGGATGCTCGGCTACGCCTTCATGGGCAAGGCCCATGCGAACGGCTACCGGAAGCTGTCGTACATGGCGTGGCCGCCGCCGCTCCGCCCGCGGCTCGTCTCGATCGCCGGCCGCGACGAGGCGGCCGTCTCGGAGGCCGCCCGCCGCTACGGGTTCGAGCGCTACGTCACCGACTGGCACGAGCTGGTCGCGGATCCCGACGTGCAGCTGTTCGACAACGGCGGCCCGAACAACCTGCACGCCGAGCCGACGATCGCGGCGGCGGAGGCGGGCAAGCACGTCTTCTGCGAGAAGCCGCTCGGGCGCTCCGCCGACGAGAGCCACGAGATATGGCGGCGGGTGGCGTCGACCGGCGTGAAGCACATGACCGCGTTCAACTACCGCTTCGTTCCCGCGGTCCGGCTCGCGCGGCAGATGCTGGAGGCGGGAGAGCTCGGAGACGTCCTGCACTTCCGCGGGCGGTACCTGCAGGAGTGGGGGACGACGACGGCGGACGCGTGGCGGTTCCACAAGGACGAGGCCGGATCGGGCGCGCTCGGCGACCTCGGAGCCCACGTCGTCGACCTCGCGCGCTACCTGGTCGGCGAGATCGCGTCCGTCTCGGCGTCGACACGCACCTTCATGAAGGGGCGCGAGGTGGACGACGCGTTCGAGTCGGTAGTGGAGTTCGACGGGGACGCCGTCGGGACGATCGAGGCGACGCGCTTCGCCGCCGGCCGGAAGAACGCGTTCGCCTGGGAGATCAACGGCACGAAGGGCTCGCTCGCGTTCGACCTGGAGCGTCTCAACGAGCTGCAGCACTCCGAGGGGACGAAGGGCTTCCGCACGATCCTCGTCACCGAGGCCGACCACCCCTTCTGGGAGTGGTGGTGGCCGCACGGGCACATCATCGGCTGGGAGCACACGTTCGTGCACGAGATCCACCACCTGCTGACGGCCATCGCGGGCGAGGGCGAGGTCGCGCCGCACGGCGCGACGTTCGAGGACGGCTACCGCGCCGCCGAGGTGTGCGACGCGATCCTGCGCTCGGCCGAGAGCGGCAGGCGCGAGCGCGTCGAGTACCGCGAGTGAGCGCGGTCTGCCCCTCGTGCGGCTCCGGCAACCGCGCCGGTGCGAAGTTCTGCTCCGAGTGCGGCGCGCCGTTGGCGGCGGCACCGCGGATCGAGGAGCGCAAGGTCGTGTCCGTCGTCTTCTGCGATCTCGTCGGGTCGACCGCGCGGGCGGAACGAGCCGACCCGGAAGACGTCCGTGCGGCGCTGAGCGCCTTCCACGAGCGCGTTCGCCACGACCTCGAGCGGCACGGCGGCACTGTCGAGAAGTTCATCGGCGACGCGGTCGTCGCCGTCTTCGGCGCCCCCGTCGTGCACGAGGACGACCCCGAGCGGGCGGTCAGGGCGGCCCTCGCGATCCGCGACTGGGCAGCCGACGAGGCGGACGTCGACGTCCGGCTCGCGGTGAACACCGGCGAGGCGCTGGTGACCGTCGGCGCGCGGCCGGAGGCCGGCGAGGGTCTCGTCGCGGGAGACGTGGTCAACACCGCTGCCCGGCTCCAGGCTGCCGCGCCGGTGAACGGCGTGCTCGTCGGCGAGGCGACCTACCGCTCGACGGAGCACGCGATCGAGTACCGCCCGCACGCGCCGGTCGAGGCGAAGGGGAAGCAGGAGCCGGTCGCGGTCTGGGAGGCGATCGCCGCGCGGTCGCTCTTCGGCGTCGACGTCGACCTGCGCCCGCGCACGCGTCTCGTCGGCCGCCGCCGCGAGCTCGACCAGCTGCTCGACGCGCTCGGCCGCGCCCGGGCCGAGCGGGAGCCGCAGCTCGTGACGATCGTCGGCGTCCCCGGCATGGGCAAGAGCCGGCTCGTCCAGGAGCTCTCGGTGGCGCTGCAGGCGGAGCCCGAGCTGACGCGCTGGCGGCAGGGCCGCTCCCTCCCGTACGGCGAGGGCGTGAGCTACTGGGCGCTCGGGGAGATGCTCAAGGGCGAGGCCGGGATCCTCGAGAGCGACCCCGCTCCCGTGGCCGAGGCGAAGCTGCGCGAGGTCGTCGCCCGCGCGTGCGCGGCGCAGGAGGTGGAGTGGCTCGTCTCGATGCTGCGTCCGCTCGTCGGGATCGCCGAGGACGGGTCGGCCGCGGATCGTCGCGGCGAGGCATTCGCCGCGTGGCGGCGGTTCCTCGAGGCGCTCGCCGACGAGCGGCCGACCGTGCTCGTCTTCGAGGACCTGCACTGGGCCGATGACGGGCTGCTCGACTTCGTCGACTCGCTCGCCGACTGGGCGACCGACGTGCCGCTCCTCCTAGTCGCGACGGCTCGGCCGGAGCTGCTCGCCCGGCGTCCGCACTGGGGCGGCGGCAAGTCGAACGCGCTCACGCTGTCGCTTGCGCCGCTGTCGGAGGGCGAGACCGCCGAGCTGGTGCACACGGTGCTGGAGCGCTCGGTGCTTCCGGCGGACGTCCAGGCTGCGGTGCTCGCGCGCGCGGGCGGCAACCCGCTCTACGCGGAGGAGTTCGCGCGGATGGTCGCCGAGCGCGGCGCCGGGACCGGGGAGGACCTCCCGCTGCCGGAGTCCCTGCAGGGGCTGATCGCCGCGCGCCTCGACGCCCTGCCGCGGGCCGAGAAGGAGCTGCTGCAGGACGCCGCGGTGGTCGGCAAGGTCTTCTGGGCGGGAGCGCTCGGGGTCTCCGCCGACGTCGACGAGGCGCTGCGTTCCCTCGAGCGGAAGGAGTTCGTGCGCCGCGAGCGGCGCTCGGCCGTCGAGGGCGAGCTCCAGTACGCCTTCCGGCATGTCCTCGTGCGCGACGTCGCGTACGCGCAGATCCCGCGTGCGGCGCGCGCCGAGCGGCACGAGCGGGTTGCGACGTGGATCGAGTCGCACGTGCGGGCGGACGACGCCGCCGAGCTGCTCGCGCACCACTACCTGAGCGCGCTCGACTATTCGCGTGCCGTCGGACGCGACGTCGGCACGCTCGCGGGCAGGGCGCGGCTCGCATTCCGGGATGCCGGCCGCCGTGCCGTCGCGCTCAACGCGTTCCACAACGCGGCCCGCTTCTTCGAGGCCGCGCTGGAGTTGTCGCCCGAGGACGACGACGAGTGGGCGGCGCTCGCGCTCGAGCAGGCGGAGGCCAGCGTGTACGTCGACATCACGAGCGACCGGCTGCTTGCGCGGGCGCGGGAGCGGCTCGCCGCCGACCCCGACGATGCTGCGCGGGCAGAGCTCGTCCTGGGCGAGTACCGATGGCTTCGCGGCGACCGGACCGCCGCCGAGGAGCACTTCGTCGCCGCGCGGAAGCTGGCTGTAGCGATGACGGGCGACGCAGCCCGGCTGCGCGTGCTCGCGAACCTTGCACGTTTCGCCATGCTGGCGGACCAGCCGGACACCGCAATGGAGCTCGGGCAGGAAGCCCTTCGGCTCGCCGAGCAGCTGGCGCGCGACGACATGAGGGCGCACGTGCTCAATTCGATCGGCTCCGCCCGGGTGTCGAAGGGAGAAGCCGAGGGCGCCGAGCAGCTCGAGCTGAGCCGCGAGGTGGCCCGCGCTGCTCGCGGCCCCGAGTACCTCCGTGCGACCGGGAACCTGGCGTCGATCATGGCCGTCAGCGGTCAGTTGCGCCGCGCGGCGGAGCTGCATCGCGAGGCGCTGCAGGTTGCCCGGGAGATCGGGTACGAGGAGCCGACGAAGTGGCTCCTGACGGAGGTCGCGTTCGGTCAGGTGCTCGCCGGCGCATGGGACGACGCGAAGCCGGTCCTCGACGACCTCATCCTGAGCTACGAGCGAACGCCGTTCTGGATCGAGCCGCAGTCGCGGGTCTGCCGCGGCCGCATCCTGCTCGCCCGGGGCGCCGTGGACGACGCCGTCGTCGACGGAGAGCGCGCCGTCGAGCTCGCCCGGCCGGGTCAGAGCTTCCAGGGCCTCTGCGACCCGCTCTCGTTCCGCGCCCGCCTCCACGTCGAGCTCGGCCAGCTCGAAGACGCCGAGCGAGTCCTGACGGAGCTGCTGGACGAATGGATCGCGACACGGTCGACGTACGTCGACGAATGGATCCTGGAAGCGGCGTACGCGGCGCCGCGGACGGGCCAGGAGGCGCGGCTTCGAGCGGCGATCGACCTGGTTCCCCGGACGCCGTGGCTCGACGCCGCCGTCTTGCTCCTCGGCCGCGAGTTCGACCGGGCCGCGATCGAGCTCGAAGAGATGGGCGCGTTGTCCGTCGCGACGCTTGCACGGCTGTGGGGAGCGGAGTGGCTCGTCGAGCAGGACCGGCGACCAGAGGCGCACCGGCTGCTCGAACCTGCGCTCGCGTTCTGGCGCTCGGTCGGCGCGATGAGGTACCTGCGACAGACCGAGTCGCTGCTCGCGGCGGCTTGACGCGAGTTCTCATAACTTTATAGGGTCGCGGCGTGGCTGCCGCGTCCGGCACGGTGCCCGCCCTCGTGCGCGAGTCGCCGGTGCCGCTGCACTCGCAGCTACGGCACCTCCTCGTCGGGATGATCGAGGAGGGGCAGTTCCAGGCGGGCGAGCCGTTCCCGCCCGAGCGGGAGCTCGCGGAGCGCTTCGGCGTGTCGCTGGCGCCGGTGCGCCAGGCGATCCTCGACCTCGTCGGCGAAGGAGTCCTCTACCGGGTGCGCGGGAAGGGGACGTTCCTCCACGAGCCGGCGCTCGTCGAGAACGTCTCGATCCTGTCGTCGTTCACGGCGAGCATGCGCGAGCGCGGCCTCGACGTCGAGATGCGCCTCCTGCGCCGCGAGACGCGCCGCGGCTGGGTCACCCTCGAACGGCTCGCGGTCGTCGAGGGCGAGCCGGCCGGGCTGTTCGCGTCCCGCCTGTCGACGAAGCGGTTCCCCGGCATCGGCGAGAGGCTCGTGCGGCGCGGCTCGCTGTGGGACGTGCTCGAGCGCGACTACGGCACCGTCGCCGTCCGCGCAGACACGATCGTCGAGGTCGGACGCTGCACGACCGAGCACTCCGCGCTCCTGCGCATCCCCGCGGGGTCGTCGCTCCTGATCGCCCAGGGAACCACCTACGACGTCGCGGACGAGGCCGTGGAGAGCTTCCACGTCCGCTACCGCGCGGACCGGATCCGGCTCCGGCTCGACAGCTACCGGAGCGGTAACCCCCCAGAGAAAGGGTGAGCAAGCAATGACTGACGAGTTGTTGTCTCCTGCGCAGCGGATCACGCGGCGGGAGCTGGTGCGCCGCAGCCTGCTCGGCGGGGCGGCCGTCGGTCTCGCGCCGTCGCTCCTCGCGGCGCTCGAGGGATCCGCGGCCGCTGCGACGACGGCGGCTTCGGGGACGATCGACTTCTTCAGCTGGCAGGGTTACGACCTGCTCGACGAGCCGGTGATGAAGGCGTTCCGCAAGAAGAACGGCATCACCATCCACTCGACCTACGTCAACACGCACAACGACATCACGGCGAAGTTCACGGCCGGCGGCGGCAAGGGGATCTACAACCTGAGCACCTACGAGGCGGGCTACGGCCCCTTCTACGTCGGGCTCGGGATCCCGCAGCCGCTGGACATGTCGAAGATCCCGAACTTCAAGAACGCGCACCCGATCTTCCGCACCGGCGCGATCGCGAGCAAGTGGTGGCACTTCAAGGGCCACCAGTGGGCCGTGCCGTTCACGTGGGGGATCCAGGGGATCAACTACCAGTCGGACAAGATCAAGGCGCCGACGAGCTACCAGGACCTGCTCAAGCCGGCCCTCAAGAAGAAGTTCGGCGTCACGGACGACCCCGTCGCCGCGATCGTGATCGGCGCGCACGCGACCGGTGTCTTCCGCGCCGACAGCCTCTACACGAAGGCGCAGCTCTCGAAGATCATCGCCTTCTGGAAGACGCTCAAGGCGAACGCCCGCCTGATCGTCCCGTCCTACGGAAACATGGCGGACCTGTTCGCGAGCGGAGAGATCGTCGCCGCGACTCCCGGCTGGGCCGCCGTGAACAGCTTCGCGGCGTCGAAGGGCGACAAGGCCGTGAAGCACGTCGCGCCGAAGGAGGGCTCGGCCACCTTCTGCGACGCCTTCTTCATCCCCAGCGGGTCGAAGAACACCGACGTCGTCTACGCCTACATCAACGAAGCGTTCACGCTCGAGGCGCAGGCCCAGGAGGCCGAGAACCTCGTGCAGGCGGCCGTGTGCCCCGGCGCCGTCAAGCTGATGGACAAGGCGACTCGGGCGCTCTACCCGTACGCGCAGATCACGCAGATCCTGACGAAGACGGCGCCGCTCGAGGTGATCCCGAACAACGTGCCGAAGGGCTACGCGACCTTCGCGGACTGGAACAAGGCCTGGGAGCAGTTCAAGGCGTGACCGCGGCGGCGGCCCTCGGCGGCCGGGTCGGAACGGTCAACGTACGGATCCGGCGGCGACGGCGTCTCGTCGTCGCCGGACTCGTCGCGCCCGCCCTGCTCGTCGTCTGCGGGGCGCTGCTCGTGCCCGCCGTGAACCTGATCGTCCAGAGCTTCCTCGAGTCGTCGGGCTACGGCGGAGTCGTCTACCACTTCACGTTCTCGAACTACCTCGACGCCGTGCGGGACCCGACCTACCGCACCGTCGCGTGGCACTCGTTCGGGCTCGGGGCGCTCGCGGCGCTGATCTGCGTCGTCGCCGGCTACCCCGCTGCGTACTTCATCACGTTCCGCCTGCACCCGCGCTGGCGGAACCTCGCGCTCTTCCTCGTCGTCGTCTCGCTCTTCACGAGCTACCTCGTCCGCCTCTACGCGTGGTACACGATCCTCGGCGGGAACGGGATCGTCAACACGGCGCTGATCCACCTCGGGATCGTCAACCACCCGCTGCTCTTCCTGCTCTTCAGCCGCTGGGCGGTGCTGATCGCGTTCGTGAACGTGTTCCTGCCGTACAGCGTCCTGATGCTGACGTCGGCGATGCAGAACATCCGCCCGGAGCTGCTCGAGAACGCACGGGACCTCGGCGCCAGCCCGGTGCGGACGTTCTCGCGCGTCGTGCTCCCGCTGACCATGACGGGCGCGGTCGGCGCGTTCGTGTACACGTTCATCCTCACCTCGGGCGACTACATCACGCCGTCGCTGCTCGGCGGTACGAGCTCGACCTCGCTCGCGAACATCGTCTCCGACGAGTTCGTCGCGCTCGGCGACCGCCCGGGCGGCGCCGCGATCTCGTGCGTGATGCTGCTCGTCTTCTTCGCGGTCTACCTCGCGCTGTCGCGGCTCGAGCGCTGGAAGGGCATCTAGTGCGCCGCCCGTCCGGCCTCGGGCTCTACACGGTCCTGCTCTTCCTCTTCCTGTTCGCGCCGATCGCGGTCGTCGTCCTCTTCTCCTTCAACAAGACGGCCGGCCTCACGTTTCCGTTCCACGGCTGGTCGCTGCGCTGGTACCGCGCCGTGTTCTCGTCGTCGACCTACCGCGACGCGATCGTCGCGAGCCTGCGCGTCGCGGTCGTGACGGTGGTGGTGGTCGTCGTCGTCGGCACGCTCGCGGGGATCGGGCTGACGCGCCATGCGTTCCGCGGGAGCGGCGTCGTCCGCGCCCTGCTGCTCTTTCCCGCGGCGCTGCCCGGGCTCTTCGTCGGTATCGCGCTGCTCTCGTTCTTCGTGCAGACGAAGGTGACGCTCTCGCTCTGGACCGTGACGGTCGGCCACCTCGTCTACGTGTTGCCGTACTTCTTCCTCGTCGTCGCGAGCCGCCTGCAGCGGTTCGACTACCTGCTCGAAGAGGCGGCGCGCGACCTGGGCGCCGGGCCGTGGACGACGTTCCGGCGCGTGACGTTGCCGCTGATCGCGCCGAGCCTGATCGCCGGCGCGCTCGTCGTCTTCTCGCTCTCGTGGGACGAGGTGTTCATCACCTTCTTCACGATCGGCGCCCAGAACACGCTGCCGCTCGTCATCTACTCCACCGTCAAGCAGTCCGTCGACCCGTCCGTGAACGCGATCTCGACGCTGCTGCTCGCAGGCTCGCTCGTGTTCATCTTCAGCGTCCGCCGCCTCGTCGTCGATCTCCAGCAATGACGGAAGCCCGCCGCTCCTACCTCCACATCGACGCCGCGACGAAGGTGTTCGCGGGCGCGGCGGCCGTGCGCGACTTCACGCTCGACATCGCGGACGGCGAGTTCGTCAGCCTGCTCGGCCCGAGCGGCTGCGGGAAGACGACGCTGCTGCGGATGATCGCCGGCTTCGAGTTCCCCGACAGCGGCCGGATCCTCCTCGAGGGCAGGGACATCACGGCGGTGCCGGCGCACAAGCGCCCGGTGAACATGGTGTTCCAGCGCGTGACGCTGTTCCCGCACCTGAACGTGTTCGAGAACATCGCGTTCGGGCTCCAGCTGAAGCGCGTGTCGAAGGAGGAGGTCAAGCGGCGCGTCGGCGACGCGCTCGACCTCGTCCGGCTCCCCGGCTTCGGAGAGCGAGCGGTCGGGACGCTCTCCGGCGGGCAGGCGCAGCGGGTCGCGCTCGCGCGCGCGATCGTCAACCGCCCCAAGGTGCTGCTCTTCGACGAGCCGCTGTCGGCGCTCGACCTGCAGATCCGCCGCGAGCTGCAGGTCGAGCTGAAGGACATCCACCGCGAGCTCGAGAGCACGTTCGTGTACGTGACGCACGACCAGGAGGAGGCGATGACGATGTCCGACCGGATCGTCGTGATGCGCGGCGGCCTCATCCTGCAGGTCGGCGACCCGATCGAGGTGTACCGCTCGCCGGCGTCGCTCTTCGTCGCCTCCTTCGTCGGCAACCCGAACGTGTGGCCCGGCACCGTCGCCGCGGTCGAGAACGGCTCCGTCTCGGTCGCCGTCGGAGAGCGGAGCTTCGCCGCGCCGACGCCCCCGGCGCCGGTGCGCGTCGGCGATCCCGTCGCGCTCGTCCTGCGCGCGGAGGCGCTGACGCTCTCGCCGGGCTCCTCCGCCTCGCCCGGCCTCTGCGCCGCGCACGGGACCGTCGCCGACGTGCGCTTCGCCGGCACCGTCGTCTCCTACCGCGTCGACCTCGGCGACCGTCAGCTCACGGTCAGCCGGCCGCCTCAGTCCGAGATCCTCCACGAGGGGGAGCCGGTCACGGTGACGTGGAGCCCCCGCGACTCGATCCTCCTGCCCCCCGAAGACGAAAGGACGCCATGAGCACGACCTACCGCCCGACCGTCGTCACGCCGCCGCCCGGCGCCGTCCGCGCCGCCGACGCCGCGTTGAAGCTGTGGGGCGACGAGGCGTCGGGCTTCGTGAACGACTGGATCTACGTCTCGAACGAGAAGATCCAGCAGCTCGTGTTCTCGCTCTCGCCCGGCGAGCGCTTCCGGCACTCGGAGCGCCATCGGACGAACCTCGGCGCCGACGAGCTCTTCTACGTGCTGAGCGGCGTCCTCCTGCTGGCGAACCCGGAGACGGGGGAGGTGCACCGCGTCGAGCGCGGCGATGCGGTGTGGTTCGGGCCGAACACCTGGCACCACGGCGTGTCGCACGGGACCGAGACGCTGCGCGTCCTCGAGTTCTTCGCGCCGCCGCCGGCGACGGGATCGTCGCAGCCGTACGCCAACACGAAGCCGTACCTCTCGTCGCCGACGTACACGCAGGACGACCTGCTCGGCGACTGGCCGGCGGGCCGCGACCGTGCGCACGCGCGCCACACGCAGCACGTCCTCCGCCGGGCGGACCTGCTGTGGCGGCTCGAGGGCGACGAGGGCCTGCCCGTCGGGATCCTCCTCAGCACCCCGGAGCTCACCTGCGGCTCGATCGAGCTCCTCCCCGGCCAGCGCACGGGCGTGCGCACGCACGGCGGCGACTGCGCGGGATACGTCGTCGAGGGGCGTCTCAACCTGCTGCTCCCGGAGGGTGTCGACGGCAGCCCGGGGAAGCTGTGGTTCCAGATGGAGCGCGACGACGGCTTCTTCGTCCCGGCCGGCGTTCCGTACCGGCTCTTCAACATGACGGACGCGCCGGTGCACGTGCTGTTCGGGGTCGCGCCGACGTACCTCGCCGGTGCATAGCGGTCCGTACGCCGTCGGGATCGACATCGGCGGCACGAAGATCGCCGTCGCCGCCGTCGACCCGGACGGCCGGCTCGAGCGGCTGACGAGGCTGCCGACGGCGGCCACGAGCCTCGACGACCTCGCCGAGGCCGCCGCCCGCGCGGCGGACGGGCTCGACGTCGTCGGAGTCGGCGTCGGCATCTGCGAGCTCGTCGACGACGGTCGCGTCGGCTCGCATGCGTCGATCGCGTGGGACGAGGAGGACCTCGCCGAGGCGCTGGGGCCGGTCGTGCTCGAGGCCGACGTGCGCGCGGCCGCGCTCGCCGAGGCCCGCGTCGGCGCCGGGCGGCCGTTCCCGACGTTCCTCTACGTGACCGTCGGCACGGGGATCAGCCATTGCCTCGTGGTCGACGGCGAGCCGGTGCGCGGCGCGCACGGCGCGGCGCAGCTCGCCGGCAGCGGCGCCGTCACGTTCGCGTGCCCGCACTGCGGCGAGCGCGTGCGGATCTCGGCGGAGGACGCCGCCTCGGGCGCGGCGCTCGCCCGCGGCGCGGCGACGGAGCAGGCAGCGGAGACGCTGGCCTCGTTCATCGCGCTGCTCGTCAACGTGCTCGACCCGCACGCGCTCGTCGTCGGCGGCGGTCTCGGCACGGCGGCCGGCGCGTACTGGGAGACGCTGGTGCGCTCGGTTCGCGAGCACGTGTGGGCGGAGCATGCGCGCGACCTGCCCGTGCTGCAGGCTGCGCTGGGCGCGGATTCGGGAGTTGTCGGTGCGGGCCTGCTCGCGGTCCGCGCGGCCGAGACGGAGGAGGTGAGATGACGTACCGCATCTACGGCGACGAGCCGATGCTCGTGCGCCACTTCGAGGCGACGCGGGTGCTCTGGGGGGACGAGGCGTCGGGCCAGGTCGCCGACCTCGTGTACGGCCGCGGGGCGCGGATCTCCGGGTTCGTGTACCTGCTCGGGCCGGGGCACTGGTTCGGCTCGTCCGACACGTGGAAGCCGCTCTACGACCAGCACCGCCTGTACTACGTCGTGCAGGGAACGCTCGCCGTCCACGACCCGGAGTCGGGTGAGGTCGCCGTCGCGGGGCCCGGCGAGGGCGTGACGTGGCGCGGCGAGCGCTACCACTACGGCTACAACGCCGGCGACGAAGAGGTCGTCGTCCTCGACTGGTTCGCGCCGGCCGAGCGCCCGCCGGAGGCGCCCGAGGTCGAGTACTCGCCGGCGAAACGCGCGGTGGCGGAGGTCGTCGGCGGCCGCTACGAACTGCTCGGCTCGTGGCCGGACGAACGCGGAGCCGAGCTGCGCCGGCGCGAGGAGCAGGGCGGCCTGCTGACCGTCGGGCCGCAGAACGCGCTGCACCTCGTGCACGGGACGCGGACGCCGCTCCTCGTCTCGATCCTCACCTCGAGCCCCGAGCTCACGGGCGGCACCTTCGCCGTGGGCGCCGGATCGCACAGCGAGCCCGAGTCGCACCCCGGGGACGAGGTCGTGTTCGCGCTCTCCGGCCGGCTGAACGTCCACCTGCCGCAGACCGGCGACTGGTTCGAGCTCAACCGGCTCGACTGCCTCTACCTGCCGGAGGGCACGGAGCACGAGTACTGGAGCTACGGCACCGAAACCGCGACCGCGATGTTCTGCGTCGCTCCCGGCTACCGGGCGTGACGGCGCGCGGTGGACATGTACGCGGGCACCCACCACGGGTGGTCGGCGTCGAGGCCCGCCCGGCGTGCGAGCGAGACGGCGAGCGCCGCTCCGGCGGGAAAGCACGCGATCGGCACGATCCGCGGGTCGAGCGCGACGCCGAACGGGATCTCGACGTAGCGCGCGCCGGAGGAGCTCCAGAGCCCGCGCGCCTCGTCGAGGAACGGGTCGCCGCGCGACGCGAGCGCGACGACGAGGCAGCGGTCGTGCAGCCCGGTGAGCGCCGACGTGGAGGCCTCGCGCGTGTCGAGCCCTTCGGCCGGGACGCGCGCGACCTCCTTCAGGAGGAGCGCGAGCTCGAGCCCGCCGGCCCACGCGGCGCCGTGGCCGGCGCAGACCGCTGCCTCCGGGCGCTCGACGTCCGGCAGCCAACCGGCGACGGCTGCGGTCGTGGCTGCGACGACGCCCGGCAGCGTCTCGAGCAGGGCCTGCAGGCCGCGGTCGCCGGCCAGGCGCGCGAGCACGGCGAGGCACCCGAGCGCGGCGTTGCAGAAGTCCTGCGGGTGCGTCTCGGTGGGGTGCTCCTCGACCGCGAGCGGCACGACGGCGTCGGCGGCGCGGGCGAGCGTGGAGTCCCGTGCGGCGGTTACGGCGACGAGCGGGCGCGGGAGCACGCCCGTCTCGACGGCCTCGACGAGGTCGCGGAACTCGCCGGAGACGGAGACCGCGACCGCGGCGTCGCCGTGGCGCCGCGCCACCGTCGGCAGCAGGCCGCTCGGCACCGCCTGCAGGTCGACCTGCGTCTCGAGCGCGGCGAGCGCGGCCAGCAGCCCCGCGTAGTACGAGGCGCCGTTGCCCGTCACGAGGATCCGGCGCGCGCGCCCCAGCAGCTCCGCCGCGGCGTCCAGCTCTTGCGCCGCCGCGAGCGTGCGCTCAAGCGACCCCGGCAGAGCGGCGATCGCGTCCGCGACCGCGCTCACAGAGGGCTCCGGTGAAGGAGGTGGTCGCAGTCGACCTCGGCCAGAGCAAGCTGCTCTGCGGGCTCGTGCGCGAAGACCTGAGCGCGTCCGCCATGGCCCCCGAGGCGACGGCCGGCCTCGACCGCGACGCGCTGCTCGCGCTGCTCGTGTCCACGATCAGCGCGGCGTGGAGCGAGCGGACGGCCGCGGTCGGCGTCGCGTGCGCCGCGACGGTCGACCACGGAAGCGGCACGCTCCTCTGGGCGGGCGCGCTGCCGCTCGACGGATTCCCGCTCCGCGCGTACCTGGAGCGGGAGCTCGGCGTGCCGGTGTGCGTCGAGAACGACGGCAACGCCGCTGCGGTCGGCGAGCACCGCGCCGGCGCGGGGATCGGCGTCGAGCACCTCGTCGTGCTCACGGTCGGGACGGCGGTCGGCGGCGGCATCGTCCTCGGCGGGCGGCTCCACCGCGGCGCCACGGGGATCGCCGGCGAGCTCGGGCACTTCACCGTCGACTCGCACGGCCCGCGCTGCGTCGACGGCTGCGCCGGCGTCGGCCACCTCGACGTGCTCGGCTCGGGGTCGGCGCTCGACGCGGGAGCGCGGAGGCTCGGCGCCGCCGACGGTCGCGCCGCCGTCGACCGCGCCCGCGACGGCGACCCCGCGGCGCGGGCGGCGATCGCCCGCGTCGGGCGGATGCTCGGCCGCGGCGCCACCGCCCTCGTCAACATCCTCGACCCGGAGCTGGTGCTCGTCGGCGGCGGCGCCGCGGCGGCGGGCGAGCTCCTGCTCGGCCCGATGCGCGCGGTCGTGCGGAAGCGCGCGCTGCCGCCCGCGTGCGGCCGGGTGCGGATCGAGCTCGCGCACCTCGGGCCGCAGGCCGGCCTCGTCGGCGCCGGCGCGCTCGCGCTGGAGAGCGTCGCGTGACCGCCGTCCGCACACTGCGCGGGACGCTAATCGTCGACACCGAGCTGCGGCGCACGCTCGTGCTCGTCAGCGCGATCGTCTGCTTCGAGACCGTTCTCTTCTCGATCCTCGGGCCGCTGCTGCCGCACCTCGCCGGCGCGCTCGGGCTCTCGAAGACGACCGCCGGCGTGCTCGTCGCGATGTACGCGGCGGGCGCGTTCTTGGGCGCCGTGCCGAGCGGCCTCGTCGCCGCGCGCATCGGCGCGAAGGCGACGGCGCTCGGCGGCCTCGTCCTGCTCGGAGGCGCGAGCGTGCTGTTCGGCGTCGTCCCCGGCGCTGCGTGGCTCTTCGTCGCGCGGCTCGCCCAGGGCGTCGGGTGCGCGCTGGCCTGGACCGGCGGGTTCGCGTGGCTGCTCGCGCAGACGCCCGGCGAGCGGCGCGGCCGCGTCGTCGGCGTGGCGCTCGCCGCCGCGGTCGCCGGCGCGCTGCTCGGGCCGGCGTTCGGCGGGCTGGCGGGAACGATCGGAACGCGCCCGGTCTTCGTCGGCCTGGCGGTGCCCGCGCTCGCGCTCGCGCTCGGCGGCCTCGCGCTGCCCGCAGCGCCGCCCGAGCCGCCCGTGTCCACCGCGACGCTCCGCCGCGCGCTCGCCTCGCGGGACCTGCTGCTCGCGGTTCTGATGATCGTGCTCGCCGGCTTCGTGCTGGGGGTGCTGTCCGTCCTCGCGCCGCTCCACCTCGGCCGCCTCGGCTGGACGAGCGCGCGCGTGGGCGCGATCTTCGTGCTCACCGCCGCCGCGAACACCGCGGTGACGCCGCTCGTCGGCCGCTGGTCGGACCGCGCCGGCCGCGTCGCGCCGCTGCGCGTGGTCCTCGGCCTCTGCTGCGCCGGCTCCGTCGCGCTCGCCTTCCCGACGGGCCGGTGGGCGTACGCCGCGCTCGTCTTCGCCGCCGGCGGCGTCTACGCGCTGCTGTGGACGCCGGCGATGGTGCTCCTGTCGGACGCAGCCGAGGCGCGCGGGCTCGGCTTCGTGGCGGGATTCGCGCTGATGAACCTCGCGTGGTCGCCCGGGCAGCTCGTCGGGTCGGCGTTCGCGGGCGCGGTCGCGCAGGCGACCTCGGACGCCGTGCCGTTTCTCGTCTGCGCGGCGCTCTGCGTCATCTCCCTCGCGGCGGTGCGGGAGGCGCAGTGACCGGCGGCCGCGCAGGCAGAGTCGACGGCAGGGTGGCGCTCGTCACCGGCGGCGGGTCCGGCATCGGCCGCGCCGTCTGCACGCGGCTGGCCGGGGAGGGAGCGGAGGTGGTGGTGACGTCGCGGACGCCCGCACACGTCGACGCGGTCGCGGCCGAGGTCGAGGCCGCGTCCGGTCGGCGGCCGCTCGCGTTCGCGCTCGACGTCGGCGACCGCGAGTCGGTCGCCGACGGCGTCGCCCGCACCTTGGCGGAGCACGGCCGGATCGACATCCTCTCGAACAACGCAGGCATCGAGCTGCCGCGCGGCCCCGGCGTCGTCGACACGACGGACGAGGAGTGGGAGCAGCTCATGCGCGTCAACGTCACCGGCACGTTCTGGGCGTGCCGCGAGGCGCTGCCGCACATGCGCCGCGGCGGCGCGATCGTGAACATGGCCTCGATCAACTCGTTCATCGCGTGGCCCAACGACACGCCGTACACGACGTCGAAGGGCGCGCTGCTGCAGTTCACGCGCGCGCTCGCGCTCGAGGTCGCGCCGCAGGGGATCCGCGTCAACTGCGTGTGCCCGGGCATCATCGACACGCCGCTGACCGACTCGTTCCTGGCGCTTGCCCAGGACGCCGACGCGCTCCGGCGCGAGTACGAGAAGGCGTCGCCGTTCGAGCGCATGGGCACGCCCCGCGAGGTCGCCGACTGCGTGCTCTTCCTCGCCTCCGACGAGGCGTCGTTCGTCACGGGCGCGGCGCTCGTCGTCGACGGAGGGACGACGCTGTCGCCGTGAGCGGTCGGGTGCAGGGAAAGGTGGCGCTCGTCACCGGCGCCGGGTCCGGGATCGGGCGGGCGGTCGCGGTCAGGCTGGCCCAGGAGGGCGCGCGCGTCGTGGTCACGTCGCGTACGGAGGCGCACGTGCGCGAGACGTCCGCGCTCGTCGGAGGCGACGCGCTCGGGCTCGTGCTCGACCTCCGCGAGCGCGCCTCGATCGAGGCGGCGGTGGCGCGCGCGGTCGAGGCGTACGGGCGGCTCGACGTCCTCGCGTGCGTCGCGGGCGTGGACCAGCCGAACGAGCCGCCGGTCGCGGAGACGAGCGACGAGGAGTGGGACGAGGTGCTGGCCGTCAACCTCACCGGCGTCTTCCGGCTCTGCCGGGCCGCCGTGCCGGTGCTCGCGGACGGCGGCTCGATCGTCACCGTCGGCTCGGTGAACGGCGTCGCGCCGCGGCCGAACGCCGCCGCGTACTGCGCGTCGAAGGCCGCGCTCCTCATGCTGACGCGGGCGCTCGCGCTCGAGCTGGCGCCGCGCCGGATCCGGGCGAACTGCGTCTGCCCCGGCGTCGTCGACACCCCGCTCACGGACCTCTTCCTCGCGGCGGCGCCCGATCCCGCGGCGCTGCGCGAAGAGTACGCCGCGTCCAACCCGCTGAAGCGCATCGCCGACGCGCGCGAGATCGCGAACTGCGTGCTCTTCCTCGCCTCGGACGAGGCGAGCTTCGTCACGGCCGCGCCGTTCGTCGTCGACGGAGGACAGCTCGCGTGGTGAGCCCGCTCCGGATCGGCGTCGTGGGTGTCGGCGCGCTCGCGCTGCGCGGGATCATCCCGCACCTCACGCAGGACGACGTCCGCGACCGCGTCGTCGTGCACGCGTTGTGCGACCCCGTCGTCGAGCGAGCGCGCGCGACCGCCGAGCGCTACGGGATCGAGCACGCCTACGCCGGCCTCGACGAGCTGCTCGCCGACGACGCCGTCGACGCCGTCACGGTCGCGTCGCCGATCGGCCTGCACCACGAGCACTGCCGGCGCGCGCTGGAGGCGGGCAAGCACGTGCACGTGAACAAGACGATGTGCACGAGCGTCGCGGAGGCCGACGAGCTCATCGAGCTCGCGCGGGCGCAGGGCCTGCGGCTGGTGCCCTCACCCGGCGAGATCCTGCGCCCGCAGCTCCGCCGCACGCGCGAGCTGATCGCCGAAGGAGCGATCGGCGACCTCGCCTGGGCGATCTGCGGCGGCTCGTTCGAGATCTACCACGAGGAGGCCGAGCCCGAGCGGCTCGACGCGCCCGGCGGCGCCACGATCAACCCTGCCTGGTACTTCAGACGGCCGGGCGGGGGCCCGCTGTACGACATCACTGTGTACGCGCTGCATGCGTTGACCAGCGTCCTCGGTCCGGCGCAGCGCGTGACGGCGCTGTCCGGCGTGCGCGTGCGCGAGCGGACGTTCCAGGGGGAGACGATCGAGACGGAGGCCGACGACAACACCGTCCTTTTGCTCGACTTCGGCGAGAGCCGGTTCGCCGTCGTGCACGGCACGGCCGCGGGGCAGGTCTCGGAGCAGTTCGGCGCGGGCGTCTACTTCGGGACGCGCGGGACGATCGACGGCGTGCTCCTGAACGGCCAGCCGTTCGACTACCCGGGGAAGGAGCTGACGGAGGGCGCGCCGGTGACGGACTGGGACGCGCAGATGCGCGTGCTGCCGCACGTGGCGGGCGCGCACCGCGACATCCCCGAGTCGCACGTGTTCGAGGACATCATGCAGCTCGTCGAGGCGGTCGAGGGCTCGCCGACGGCGGTGACGCCGGAGCAGGCGCGGCACGTGATCGACGTCTTCGAGAGCGGCTACCGCGCCGCGGCGACGGGCGACACGCAGGCGCTCCGCACGACGTTCGCGCTGCCGGTCTAGCGTCGCCTCACCGCGTTCTCACCGGAGGCGACTAGTGTTGGCCGCGGTGGCCGCCTTGAAGAGCCGGCTGCGCCCGCGCCGAGTCGTCGCGCTCGTGCTCGTGGCTCTGCTCGCGCCGGCGATCTACTCGTACACCACGACGATGCTGAAGCCGTCGAGCCTGCCGCTGTGGCCCCGCAGCGTCGAGTGGCTGAGGGCGCACCACGGAAACTGGCTCGTCGACGAGGTCGAGCACTATTACTACACCTGGAAGGCCCCGAAGAAGGGCGGCCCGCAGCTCACGAGCCTGCCGGCGGTCGGCGTCGCGGTCCCGCGCCCCCACAGGATCGCGATCTCGAGGCGGCGACCGGCGGACGCGTGGCCACAGCGCGTCCGGCCGGTGTTCGCCCAGCCGCTCCCGGGCGAGGGCGTCTGGCGCGCCACCGGCCCGCTCGTCGCCGGCCGGCCGCCGGTGCTCGTGACGACGTTCCGGACCGAGGTCGACTACCCGCGGATCGTCGCGTACGTCGCGTGGTTCGACCACACGCGGACGGCGCTCGCGTACTACCCGGGCCGCTACGAGCCGCCGAGCGCACCCGACCGCGGCCCGATGGAGGTGCCGTTCGCGCAGCGCTGGCGGCTGCTCGCGACGTTCAACAGCGGCTTCATCTACCGCGACGGAGACAACGGCTCCTCGATCGGCGGCGTCCAGTACGAGCCGCTCAAGGACGGTCTCGCGACGATGCTCGCCTACCGCGACGGCCGCGTCGACATCCGGACGTGGAGCGGAGGCCCCGTTGCCGGCCGGCAGATCGCCTTCGCACGGCAGAGCCTGCCGCTGATCGTCGACCACGGCCGGCTCAACCCGAACCTGAACGACAGCTCGCAATGGGGTTACACGCTCGGCAACGCGGTTCGGGTGTGGCGCACCGGCGCGGGGATCGACCGCCGCGGCAACCTGATCTACGCGGCCGCCGATTACCAGACCGTCACGACGCTCGCGCAGATCCTCCAGCGGGCGGGCGCGGTGCGTGCGATGCAGCTCGACATCAACCCCGAATGGCCGACGCTGATCACGTACACGCACCGCGACGGCCTCCAGCCGACGAAGGTCGTTCCGAACTACCAGCAGCCGGCGACGCGGTACCTCGTGCCCGACGACCGCGACTTCTTCGCCGTCTACCGGCGCGTGCCGGGACCGGTAACCGTCCCGTTCAGGTGAGGACGCGGGCAGGCGCCGGCCGTGCGCGTGCGCGTGCTGAGACTGGTCGACCGGACACGCCTCGCGCGCTTCCAGGACGGCACCTCGGGCCCGCGCGTGCTCGTGACGTACGTGCGCTACCCGAGCTGCGGCCGCGCCCCGTTTCCGCTCGTCGTCTTCGCGCACGGTTTCGCGCTGACGCCGGGCACGTACGCGCGGCTCCTCGACGCCTGGGCGCGCGCGGGCTACGTCGTCGCTGCGCCGGCGTTTCCCGTCGAGAACGCCGACGCTCGCGGCGGCCCCGACCGGGCAGACCTGCCGAACGAGCCCGGCGACATCAGCTTCGTCGTCTCGCGGCTCGCCGCGGCGGCGGGGCCGCTCCGCGGGCTCGTCGACGCGAGCGAGGTCGCGGTCGCCGGGCACTCGGACGGCGGCATCGCCGCGCTCGAGGCGGCGTACGACGCGCGCTACCGCGACCCGCGCATCGACGCCGCCGTCGTCATGTCGGGGGCGTCGCTTCCCGGCTTCACCCGCGCCGCGCCCGGTTCGCCGCCGCTCCTCGCGGTGCAGGGGACGCGCGACCCCTTCAACAGCGCGGGGACCACCGCCGCGTACTTCGCGCTGATGCACCGGCCCAAGTTCCTGCTGTGGCTCCTCGGCGCGGGCCACCGGCCGCCGTACACGACCGACCTCCGCTACGAGCGGGTCGTCGCGCGCGCGGCGACGGCGTTCCTCGACCGGTACCTGAAGGGGCGGCCGCTGCGCCGGCTGCTCGTCGCCGGCACGGTCCCCGGCGTCACGCGGCTCACGGCCGACCCTTGAGCCGCGGCTCCAGCGGCCGTAGAGTCGCCCGAGCAGGCACGCAGTCGAAAGGGGAGGAGGAGTTATGCGGCGATACAGCGCCGGCCGCGTCGGTCTCGCGCTGGTGTTTGCGTTTCTGCTCGCGGCCCTCGTCGTGAGCGGAGCGTCGGCAGGCGACCGTGACCACCACAAGCGGACCGACTCGACCGAGTCGAAGCAGGCGACGACGGGGACGGCCACGGCGACCGACTCGACCGCTGCGGAAGGCACCGACACGTGCAGCGGCAGCCTGAACGACTTCCCGAACCACGTCGGCGTCCTCTCGGGGACGCACATGGGCAACGTGCAGATCAGCGGCGCATGCGCCGTCATCGGCGGCCCGGCCGAGGTGAAAGGGAACCTGACGGTCACGGCCGGCTCCGTGTTGCTGGCCACGTTCGGCGAGACGTTCAACCAGCCCGGCTCGCCGGCGTCGACCCTGACTGTCGACGGCAGCGTGATGATCCAGAGCGGGGCAACCGCGCTCCTCGGGTGCTTCGCGGCGAGCTTCCCGTGCTTCGACGACCCGTCGGCCGAGCACCCGACGCTGAACAGCCCCGTCAAGATCGGCGGCAGCCTCGTCTCGACGGAGCCGCTCGGCGTGATCGTGCACGACGCGACGATCTGGGGGAACGTCAGCCAGACGGGTGGAGGCGGCGGCATCACGTGCATTCCGTCCGGAGGGTTCGCCGCGTTCGGCTCGCCGGTGTACAGCGCCTACGAGGACAGCACGGTCGCCGGCTGGATGAGCATCAGCGACGTCAACTCGTGCTGGCTCGGCGTCGCGCGGGTGCACATCGGCCAGAGCCTGTCGGTGACGAACAACCAGATGGAGGATCCCGACGCGATCGAGATCGTCCTGAACACGATCGAAGGCAACCTGTCCTGCTCCGGCAACCGGATGGTCTGGGACAGTGCCGAGATGGGGAACGACCTGTATCCGCGCGTGTGGCAGCCGAACACGGTGGAAGGCACGCGCATGGGGCAGTGCGAGAAGGCCCCGTCGCTCGAGCGGCCCGGCGGCACGAGCCCCGGCCCGTTCTGACAGCCGATGTAGCTGTACAGCTACATCGGCCTGCTTTCCGGAGGGGCCCGTAATGGGCCCCTCCGGCGGCGAGTCGGCGGCTTCGTCCACTACTCCGAGATCGACGATCCCCGGTTCGCGCTCGTCGGGTTCTCCTGGGCCGGCACTGCGGCGCTCTCCGTCGATTGACCGGTCAGTCGAACGCGTTCACGGGCGCAGTCCGGCGGGGAATTCCCGGGCGTCATTTCGACGTTTCGGGAGGACTCGTGAGAAAACGCGTGGTTTGCGCCCCGCTGGCGGTGTTGGCGATGGCGCTGCTCGCCGGGATGGCGGTTGCGTCGACGCCGTCGGTGACGATCACCTCGCCGAAGGTGGGGCAATCCGTGTCGCTGAGGAAGACGCCCGTGCTCGGCATCGCCGGGACGGCGGCGTTCGCGACGCCCGCGGCGACGAATACGAAGTACTACCTCCGGCGAGACGGCTGCGGCACGTCCAACGACAACCCGCACCTGTCGGTGACGAGCGGGACGGACGCCGGCGACGGCTGCGGGCTCACGTTCGCGATCGTCGGCGTCGGGAGCGAAGTCGACCACGGTGCGTACGTGGACTACCCCGCCAGCGACGGTCTGCCGCTGACGATCGACTCGAGTCGCAACATCACGGGCGTGATCGACCTCGAGGGGATCCAGAGCGCGTCCGCCGGGCTCGTGACTGTCGACCTCACGCTCGAAGGTCTCGAGAACGGCAGCGGCGTCACCGTCGGCACCGACAGCGTCCAGGTGCTGATGGTGCCGGGGCAGACTTCGTACCCGGTGTCGTTCTCCTTCCAGCCGAACGGCTCGGTGGACAAGAACGACCTCGCGGGCATCGACCTCCGCATCTACATCCACGGCCCGTACATCAACAGCGGGTTCATCGCCAACTCGGGCGCCTCGTGGATCACGCTCCCGACCTGGAGCGCGAGCTTCGCCCAGTCGGTCCAGGTGTCGCTGGACGACCCGTCGTTCGCGAACCCGATCGCGGCGACGCTCGACCCGAGCGGGTGGACGGCGGCCGTTCGCACCCCCGCGATCGGTACGCACACGCTCTACGCGCGGTCGATCCAGGGTTTCGACGTCTCGAGCGTCGCTTCCAGCACGTTCAAGGTGACGAGGTAGGAGGGGAGATGACGAAGCGCATGCGGATCACGACAGCCGTTACGACGCTGGCGTTGCTCCTCGTCGCGGGCGCCGGTTCCGCGTCGGGATCGGCGACCGTGCACCACCCGCTCTACATGCCGGACGTGCAGCACGTCGGCAGCCCGGCGCTGCAGCCGCCGCCCATCTGCTGCATCCCGAACCCCGGTGTCGCCACCGGGTTGCCGGCGCCGGGAAACATGGCGTACTTCGGCGGCCACGTGCAGGTCGCGCCGAAGATCTACCTCGTCTTCTGGGGCTGGGGCGAGCCCGGCGCGTTCGACCACAGCACGCCCGGGATGCCGTCGTACGACCCCGACGGCGCCGCCGCGCGGATGACGGCGTTCGTGAGGGCGCTGGGCGGGACGACGTGGGCCGGAGTCCAGACGCAGTACTACATGACGAACGCCAACGGGACGAACACCTACATCGGCAACCCGCCGAACCAGCTCGGCGGCGTCTGGTACGACAACACGACGCCGATCCACGACAACCTGAGCGGGCTCGAGCTCGCGCAGGAGGCGGACCGGGCACGCGCTCACTTCGGCGTGACCGACCTCGCCAACTCGCAGTTCATCATCGCTCAGCCGCAGAAGTACAACGAGGCGGGCTTCAACAGCGGCGCCGGGTACTGCGCGTGGCACGACTACACGCTGCCGTCGACGTACCCCGGCGTCACGCCCGGCATCTCGTTCACGAACATGCCGTACGTCCTGAACATGGGCTCGAGCTGCGGCCAGAACTCCGTCAACTCGGGCTACTACACCGGACGGCTCGACGGCTTCACGATCGTGCTCGGGCACGAGATCGAGGAAACGGTCACGGACCCTGGCGCGGAGGACGTCGTGAACGGCACGTACTACGGCGGCTGGTACGACCTGCAGGGGTGGGAGAACGGCGACAAGTGCGCGTGGGTCGGGTACACCGGCGGCGCGACGTCGCCCTCGTCCGTGCCCGGCGGGCTCGGCACGATGACGGGCAACGACGGGAAGTCGTACCCCGTGCAGAGCCTGTGGAGCAACAACTCGGCCGCCGGCACCGGCTACTGCGCCGGCGCCGGGACGAACCTGCCGGTGACCGGCTGACCGCTTGACGTGAAGCCTCCTCCGGGCGGAGGATCCGCCCATGGCCGCGATCGTCGAAACCGTGGAGATCGCGCGAAGCCCGGAGGAGGTCTTCGCGTACATGGATCAGCTCGAGCGGCACGGCGAGTGGCAGTCGCAGATCGTCAGCGTGCGCCGCGACACGCAGGGACCGACCGGCGTGGGCACGCGGGCGACCGACGTCCGGCGCACGCCGATGGGCAAGCAGTCGGTGACGTACGAGATCGTCGAGCACGACCCGCCTCGTCGCGCCTCGTTCAGAGGCGTGAACGGCCCCGTGCGCCCGCACGGGGCCGTGACGGTGGAGCCGGTCGGCGACGGCCGCTCGAAGCTGACGCTCGAGCTCGACCTGGAAGGGCACGGGCTGCTGGGGAAGCTCCTGGCGCCGCTGGCGCTGAGCCAGTCCAGGAAGCTCGTGCCGCAGGACCAGCAGCGCCTGAAGGAACGGCTCGAAGCCGGCGCGTGAATCAGGTACCAGGTACCTCCTCGGGGAGGTACCTGGTACCTGCGGGTGACGAGTTGGTCAGCGCGAGCCGACCGGCTGGAAGTAGTGCTCGAACACGTAGTGCGCGACCTCGTTTCCGATCCTCTCGCCGGCGGTGGTCGAGAACCGCCAGTGGAGCCCGGCCCAGACGCGGGCGTCGGCGACCTGCTTCTGGATGTCGGCGACGGTCGCGAAGTGCTGCGTGGTCGTGAGCGCCGTCCCGCCGTTCGTGGCGCCCCAGTACGTGACGTCGATCTCGTTCGTCCCGAGGACGTGCGCGATCACGTCTGTGGTCGCGCCCGTGATGCACCCGTGCGCCGACGGGTATTCGGGATGGTTCGGCGTCGCCAGGAGCGGCGTCCACGTCGGGTCCGGCGCGGTCGCGGCGTTGCCGTCCAGGTCGGCGTTCCGGATCGCGGTGTACGGCCGCCAGTACAGGTAGTCGTACTTCGCGTCGAAGCACGCGATGCTCGCGTCCGCCGCGGTCATGTTCCCCATCGCGAGCAGCCGCACCGTGTCGACGAGGTCGAACCCGTGCTGGGTCGCCACGTCGCGGTAGAGCTGGTTCTGCTGGTTGATCACGTTCGCGTTCCAGAAGTACGCGATGGCGGTCTGTTGCGGCGTCCGCACCGTGCTGGTGAGCGAGCCGTACGCCTTCGTCTCGTTGAAGTCCCTGGCGTACTCCGCGCTCGTCAGCGCAGGCGGGGCGGGGACGCGGAACTGCGATGCCTTCTCCAGCATCAGCGGCTTCATGAAGGCGAGCCACGGCGTCTGCGCGTACGTCGCCGGCGGGACGACCTGCCAGGCGCCCGCCTTCACGGCGCCCGGCGTCCCGTAGGTCTTCGTCGCAGCGTCGCGACCGTCGTCGATGCGGAGCGCCTCGATGTCGGACGCCGCGGCCTGCCCCACCGCGATGCCGCGACGGGTGGCGCCGCTGTCGCCGAGCTGCGTGAGGGTCCTCGCGTAGGCCGCCGCGAGCGTGCCCTGCGGGTCGCCGAGGAAGTAGGTGAGCGTGTCGTACGCGGCGGTCGCGACGGCGGAGTAGGGCGACGCGTTCCACGCGGGGGCGTCGACCTTGCCGTACGGCCGGTACCGGTGCTCGATCTTCGTCACCGCGTCGTAGACGGCGGCCTGGACGTAGCCCAGGTAGAGCAGGCCTTCTCCCTGGTACATCGGGCGCGCGGGCAGGCCCGCTGGCACGCCGTCCGTCGTCGTCGCGGCCCGCACCGCGTTGACGGCGAGCGTGTTCCAGTCGAGGGCGACCTGCGGGGACAGCGACGGCGTGTCGCCCGCCGCCGTGCTCGTGCCGACCAGGGCCCAGACGCATGCGCTCGTCAGTAGCGCGAGTGCGAGGGCGAGCGTGCCTCTCAGACGTTTCTTTCGTGTCGAGCGTTTCATTCGGCGCCTCCTCGGGCCGAGACTGTTGGACGGACCGAGGCTAGGGCGACGCTGCGGGCGCGCCCACGGTGGACGCAGGTGAGCTGCGCGGGTGCTGGCCTGGTATTTACGCCCCGTGAACCACGACGAGCGGCGGGAGATCGAGCGGGCGCTGCACGACGGCGTCCAGCAGGACCTGGTCGCGCTCTGCGTCCGCCTGCAGCTCGTGCGGTCGCTCGTCGAGTCGGACGCGGCCGCGGCTCTGCGCGAGCTGGACGAGCTCCACCGCGATGCCCACGCCGCCCTCGACCGCGTCCGCGCGCTCGCAAACGAGGTGTACCCGGCGCTCCTCGACGCGCGAGGCCTGCCGGATGCGCTCCGCGCGACCGGCGCCCGCGTCGACGCGGAAGGCGTCGGCCGCTACGAGCGGACGGTCGAGGCCGACGCGTACTTCTTCTGCCGCGAAGCGGCGGTGGGCCCCGGCACCACGGTCGCGCTTCGCGAGGAGGACGGCGAGCTGCGCGTCGAGGTCGCAGGACGGTCTGCGACGTTCCCGATCCGTCAGCCGCCGTCTGCGAGATAGAGGATCACGGCCTTCACGCGCTTGTGGACCGCCTGCTCGAAGGCGAGCCCGAGCTTGAGGAAGATCGAGTGGATCACCTTCTCGACCGAGCGCTCGGTGAGGAACAGCGCCTGCGCGATCGCGGCGTTGTTCTTCCCCTCGGCCATCTCGCGGAGCACGTCGCGCTCGCGCGGCGTCAGTGCGTTCAGCGGCGACTCGTCCATGCGGCCCTTCGCGGCGACGAGGCTCTCGACGACCTTCGGGTCGATCATCGACCCTCCGGCCGCGACCGCCCTGATCGCCGCCACGAGCTGCGCGACGTCGTCGACCCGCTCCTTGAGCAGGTACGCGCGCCCCGCCGAGCCCGCGTCCAGGAGCGCGAGGGCGTATTGCGGCTCGGCGTACTGACTGAGCACGACCACGCCGACGCTCGGATGCGTGTCCCGCAGTCGCTCCGCCGCGCGGACGCCCTCGTCGACGCCGGTCGGAGGCATGCGGATGTCGGTCACGACGACGTCCGGCCGCTCGCGCTCGACCGCCGCGAGCAGCGAGTCGAGGTCGTCGGCGGTCGCGACGACCTCGATCTCCGGCTCGCCCTCGAGCAGCCGCCGCACGCCCTCGCGCACGAGGTAGTGATCGTCGGCCAGCACGACCTGAATCGCCACTGCCGCTCGTAGGATGACGCAGTGCCGGAGCTCGTGCTGATCGTCGACGACGACGAGCGGAACGCGAAGCTCGCCTGCGACGTCCTCGAGCGCGCCGGAATGGCCGTTCTCTCGGCTGCGAACGCCGCGGACGCGCTCGCGCTCGCGAGGCGCCATCGGCCCGACGTCGTGCTGATGGACCTCCGGCTGCCCGACCTGGACGGGACGGAGGCCGTGCGCCTCCTCGCGGGCGACGAGCGCACGTCCGCGATTCCGGTGGTGGCGCTGAGCGCCCTGCGGCGCGACGACGCTGGCTGGTTTCGGGAGGCCGGCTTCGCCGGCTACCTCGAGAAGCCGATCGACGTCGCGGCGCTGCCGGGCCAGGTGCGGAGCCACCTGGTACCGCGCTAGCCACCCTCGCAGTGGCGTGCTGGCCCCCTATACACGGCTCGCGACCGATGTCACGATCGTCACAGATGGCGGGCGAATCAAGGAGGAGCTCTGCGATGTGGAAGCTCGTGTACCTCGTCGCGTTCGCGGCTGTCGTGGTCGCGTTGCAGGCCGCCGGAGGCGGCGCCGCGACGGCCTCGAAGGCCGACGCGTCGACTCAGCGCGACGCCGACCTCTACCAGATCGACCAGATCGAGGTGAAGTTCCACCGGGCGACGTCGCACCACGACATCAACCTGATGATGTCGCTGTGGGCGCCGGGCGCCGTGTTCAACATCGACCAGCAGACGCTGACCGGGAAGGCGCAGATCCGGCACTGGTTCCTGACCCAGAACAAGGCGTTCAAGCCGGCCGACCACTGGGAGTCGGACACGCCGTCGTACAAGATCCGCGTCGATCTCAACGGCGACAAGGCGACGCTGTACTTCGAGTGCCACTACATCGACCCGAAGACCGCCAAGGTGGTCAGCGCAGCCGGCGTCACCCACACGCTCCAGAAGATCAACGGGCAGTGGCTGATCGTCGACTCGTCAGGCTCCACCGCGACGCTGAGTCCGTAGCACGCGTCGATGGACCAGCCTGAACTGGTCGCTGCGCCGCCCGCCCGGCGAAGGCGGGCGGCGTTCGGCGGTTCCAAGGAGCACCTTGGCGGTCTGGTGGCCCGCGCGCCGGCGACGGTGCGGACCAAGCTGCTCGTGGCGTTCCTGGCCATCGCGGCGCTGCTCGTGGTGGTCGGAGTCCTCGGCGTCCGCGTCCTCGCGCACTCGAACGCACGGGTCGAAGGCCTCGGCGCGCTGCAGTTGCGGTCGGGCGCCTACCAGAACCTCGAGGCGCGCGCCCAGGACCTACAGCAGGCGCTCACAGTCCGGGAAGCGGGAACGCCGGATCTGACGCCGTACACCGGCGGGTCGACGCTGCCCGGCGGCAAGCTCTGGACGCTCGCAGACCACGAGATCGCCAACCTGCTCTCCCAGGTCGAGCTCGCGGCGAACGTGCAGCTGCTCGGCTTCGTCCCCCCGCCTGCCGACATGCGGGTCGTCGACCGGATCCACGCCGACTACGCCACGATCCTGCGGGCGCTCGACCGCATCATCGCACTGGACAGCCAGGGGGTGACCGGATGGCGGGCGGCGCGGCCGTACGTCGCCGCCGCGCGCGCAGCCGGCGACGACCTGTACGCGCGCGCGTTCGACCTCGGTTCGAAGGCGACGGCGGAGACACAGGCGCTCGTCAGGACGAACCGCGGCGCGTACACCTCCTCGCGCAACCTGTTCGTCGGCGTCGGCGCGGCGAGCGTCGTGCTCGCGCTGGCGCTCGGCCTCCTGCTCGCCTGGTCGCTGATCGCGCCCATCCAGCGCACGGAGGCACGGCTGGCGGAGATCGCGGCCGGCGACTTCTCGGGGCGGCTCGACGTCCCGAACCGCGACGAGCTCGGATCCCTCAGCGCGAACGTGAACCGGATGAACGACGAGCTGCGGCGCGTCTACAGCGAGCTCGAGACGGCGAGCCGGCACAAGAGCGAGTTCCTCGCGAACATGTCGCACGAGCTGCGCACGCCGCTGAACGCGATCATCGGCTTCTCGCAGGTGATGAAGCAGCGCCTGTTCGGCGACATCAACGCCAAGCAGGAGGAGTACCTGGACGACATCCTCTCCTCCGGCAACCACCTGCTGGCGCTGATCAACGACGTGCTCGACCTGTCGAAGGTCGAGGCGGGGCAGGTCGAGCTGGAGGTCGCGCCGTTCTCGCTCCACGAGGTCGTCGAGCGCGGCGTCGTGATGGTCCGCGAGCGCGCGGCCAAGAACGCCGTGCGGATCTCGGTCGAGCAGGCGCCCGAGCTCGACGTCGTCCGCGGCGACGAGCGGCGCGTGCGCCAGATCCTGTTCAACCTGCTGTCGAACGCGGTGAAGTTCACGCCCTCCGGAGGCACGGTCGTCGTCACGACAGCGGCTCGCGGGGGCGAAGCGCTGGTCACGGTCGCCGACACGGGGCCGGGAATCGCGCCGGAGGACCAGGAGCGCATCTTCGAGGAGTTCCAGCAGACGGGGGTCGGCGCGCAGCAGCGTGAGGGAACGGGCCTCGGGCTCGCGCTCTCGAAGCGCCTGGTCGAGCTGCACGGCGGCCGCATCTGGGTCGAGAGCGAGCTCGGCCGGGGCAGCCGGTTCACGTTCACGCTGCCGATCGGGGCGGAGTGACGCATGGCCGATGAACGCGTGCTCGTGGTCGAGGACAACGAGAAGAACATGAAGCTGTTCCGGGACGTCCTGCAGGCGACGGGCTACAGCACGCTCGAGGCCACGTCGGGGGAGGACGCGATCGAGCTCGCCCTCGCGCACGTGCCTGCGCTCGTCCTGATGGACGTCCAGCTTCCGGGAATCGACGGCGTCGAGGCGCTGGCGCGCCTGCGCCGCGACGACCGCACCGCCTCGATTCCCGTCCTGGCCCTCACCGCGCAGGCCATGCGCGGCGACCGCGAGCGGTTCCTCGACGCCGGCTTCGACGGCTACCTGTCGAAGCCCGTCGACGTGCTCGAGCTGATCGCCGCCGTGAAGGAGCACTGCGGCGGTGGCTGACCGGGCGCCGAAGATCCTCGTCGTCGACGACCTCCCGGCGAACGTCCACCTGCTCGAGGCCGTGCTCGCGCCGCGCGGCTTCGACGTCGTGAGCGCGGCCGACGGCGAGACGGCGCTCGAGCTCGTCGCCGCGGAAGAGCCCGACCTCGTCCTCCTCGACGTGCTGATGCCCGGGCTCGACGGCTACGCGGTCTGCGAGCGCCTGCGCGCCAGTGACGCCACCGCCGGACTGCCGGTGATCATGGTCACGTCGAGCGTCGACCAGGAGAAGACGCGCGCGATCGAGGCCGGCGCCGACGACTTCGTCTCGAAGCCGTTCAACCACGACGAGCTCCTGACGCGCGTCAGGTCGCTGCTCCGGATCAAGCGCTACCACGACACGATCAAGGAGCTCAACCGGACGCTCGAGGAGCGCGTGGAGGCGCAGGTCGTCGAGCTGGAGCGGCTGCGCCGGCTGCGCCGGTTCCTCTCGCCCCAGCTCGCGCACGCGATCGTCATTTCCGGCGACGACTCGATCCTCGAGAGCCACCGCCGGGAGGTGGCGATGGTCTTCGCCGACCTCCGCGGCTGGACGAGCTTCGTCGACGCCGTCGACCCCGAGGAGCTGATGCGGGTGCTGCGCGAGTTCCACGGTGCGGTCGGGCGGCTCGTCAAGCGGTTCGACGCGACCGTCGGGTTCCTCGAGGGAGACGGCGTGCAGCTCTTCTTCAACGACCCGATCGAGGTGCCCGACGCCTCGCTCCGCGCCGTCCGTCTCGGATGCGCCCTGCGCGAGGAGATGGCCGACCTCCTTCCCGGGTGGCGTAAGCGCGGGTACGACCTCGACTTCGGCGCCGGCCTCGCCCTCGGGTACGCGACCTGCGGCGAGGTCGGCTTCGAGGGCCGCTCCGACTACGCCGCGATCGGCGCGGTGACGAACCTCGCGTCGCGGCTGGCCGACGAGGCGGGAGGCGGCGAGGTGCTGATCTCGCAGCGCCTCTACGCCGAGGTCGAGGAGGCGGTCGACGTCGACCCGGCGCGGGAAGTCGTCCTGAAGGGTTTCCCGCGGCCGGTGACCGCCTACAACGTCCGCGGCGTCCGCGAGCCGGTCCTCAATTCCTAGACTGGAGGGGTGGAGCGGAAGCTCGCCACCGTCCTGTTCGTCGACCTCGTCGACTCGACGCGGCTCGTGACGTCGGCCGACCCCGAGGTCGTGCGCCGGCGGGTCTCGCAGTACTTCGAGCTCGCGTCGGCGTCGATCGACCGCCACGGCGGGATCGTCGAGAAGTTCGCCGGCGACGCCGTCATGGCGGCGTTCGGCGTCCCGACGGCGCACGAGGACGACGCGACCCGCGCCGTGAAGGCGGCGGTCGCGATCGTCGAGGGCGTCCGCAACCTCGGGCTCGAGGCGCGCGCCGGCGTGGAGTCCGGGGAGGTCGTCGTCGACTCCGGCGACTCGACCTTCGTCACCGGGGAGGCGGTGAACGTCGCCGCTCGGCTGCAGCAGTCGGCGCCCGACGGCGCGGTCGTGATCGGGCCCGGCACGAGGCGCCTGACGCTCGCCGACGTCGAGGTCGAGGACGCCGGAGCGGTCGCGGTCGGCGGCGGCGAGGTCTGGTCGTGGCGGGTGCGCGCGGTCGGCGAGGGGCAGCAGCGTCCCCGCGCGCGCTTCGTCGGACGGGAGGGCGAGCTCGAGCTCCTGCACAACCTGTACGAGCGTGCCGTCCGCGACCGGCGCGCGCACCTCGTCACCGTCTTCGGCGAGGCCGGCGTCGGCAAGTCGCGGCTCGTCTCGGAGTTCACCGACGGGATCGAGCGCGCGACGATCCTCACGGGCTGCGCGCCCGCGTACGGCGAAGGCGTCGCCTACTGGCCGATCGCGCAGATGATCAAGGCGTCCGCCGGGATCACCGACGACGACCCGGCTGCCGAGGCGTTCGAGAAGCTCCGCGTCTCGTGCGAGAGCGACGCGGTCGCCGACCTCCTCGCGGTCGCGCTCGGGGTCCTCGGCGCGGCCGAGACGCCGGGGGCCGGCGGCAGCGAGCAGATCGCGTGGGCGGCGCTGCGGTGGTCGGAGCAGCTCGCCGACGTGCAGCCGCTCGTCCTCGTGTTCGAGGACGCGCACTGGGCCGACGAGCGGCTGCTGGAGCTGATCGAGCACCTCGCGCGGTCGCTCGACCGCTCGCCCGTGCTGATCGTCTGCGTCGCCCGCAACGAGCTCCTCGACCTGAGGCCCGACTGGGGAGGAGGCAACCGCCGCGCGGCCGCCGTCGAGCTGGGGCCGCTGTCGGCCGAGGAGAGCAGCGAGCTGGTCGACGAGCTCCTGTCGCCGGAGGAAGCGCCGCCCGCGATGCGGGAGACGGTGGTCGAGCGCGCCGGGGGGAACCCGCTGTTCCTGGAGGAGACGGCCCGGATGCTCGCCGAGGGCGACGGCGCAGGCGTGCCGGACACGCTGCAGACGCTCATCTCGGCGCGCATCGACCTGCTTCCGGCCGCCGCGAAGACCGCCCTGCAGGCGGCGGCGGTGATCGGCCGCGTCTTCTGGCGCGGCGCGCTCGTGCACCTCCTCTCGACGGGAGACGCCGACGACGAGCTGGAGACGCTTCGGCGCCGCGAGCTCGTGCTCGACGAGGAGCGGTCGGCGATCTCCGGCGACCGCGCGTACCGGTTCCGCCACGTGCTGATCCGCGACGTCGCGTACGCGACGGTGACGAAGGCGCAGCGTGCCGAGTGGCACCGCCGGTTCGCGGAGTGGGTCGCGGCCCGCGGGGACGACCAGGCGGCGATCCGCGCGTACCACCTCGAGCGCGCCGCCTCGCTGCAGGAGGAGCTCGAGGGCCGCGTCGACGGCAACCTCGCCGCGGAGGCCGCCGCGGCGCTCGAGGCCGCCGGCAACGAGGCGCTCCGAAGTAAGTCGTTCAGCCGCGCGAGGCGCCTGTTCGCGCGCTCGGCGGAGCTCGAGTGCACGGCGACTTGGCAGTTCCTCGCCGCGTCGGCGGCGGTCGAGCTCGGCGACCTGGGAGCGGTCGCCGCCGAGATGGACCGCGTCCGGGGCTGGGCGAGCACCGACGGCGAGGCGTCGCTGCACGGGCGGGCGCTGAACGCGCTCGCGCTCGTGGCGCTCGCGCGCGACGGCGACGCCGTCGAGTCGGAGCAGCTCGCCGAGGAGGCGCTCGCGGTGCTCCCCGAGGACGACGTCGACGGCCGGGCGTCGACGCTGTTCCGGCTCGCCGCGGCGGCCTGGTGGCCGGGCGAGGTGCGGCGTGCCGAGGCGTTCGTGCGGCAGGCGCTCGCGCTCGCCGAGGAGCACGGCCGGCGCGACCTGCGCGCCTCGGCGTTGCGCATGCTGCAGTGGCTGCTCGAGGTGCGGCTCGAGCTGGACGAGGCCGCCGAGCTCGTCCGTGCGGTCGACCCGCCGGGCGACGACGTCCTCGAGCAGGCGCGGACGCTGCACGCGAAGGGGTCGCTGCTCCGGATGCAGGGCAACCTCGACGACGCGCACGCCGCCTTCGCCCAGGCCCGCGAGCTCTACCTCGACATGGGGCTGCAGAACGACGCCGCGTGGTCGGGAGTGCTGCTCGCGTGGATCGCCTTCGTGCGCGACGACCTCGACGCAGCCGAGCGGATGTTCCGCGACGCGATCCGCGTCTTCACCGCGAACGAGGACCGCGGCCATCTCTGCGAGGCCGAGCGTGGGCTCGCGGAGGTGCTCGTGGAGCGGAGCCGGCTGAGCGACGCGGAGCGGTCCGCGCTCGCGGCGCGCGAGCATGTCGGCAACCACGACGTGACGTCGTCGTCGGCGACGCTGCGCACGCTCGGCCTCGTGCGGGCCGCCCAGGGGCGTGAGGAGGAGGCCGAGTCGCTTCTGCGCGAAGCAGTCGCGCTCGTCGAGGAGACCGACCTCCGGCTGCTCGAAGTCGGAACGGTCGAGCCGCTCGCGCGGTTCCTGCGCGCGCACGGCCGCGACCCCGAGGCGGACGCGCTCGAGGCGCGGCTGCCGGCGCGCCGGCCCGGCTGGCTCAACGACGTCGACCGGCGCCGGGCTCCGGCGCTCGCTCCTCAGACGTCGTAGACGGCGCCCTCGGCCCCGACGTCGAGCACGCGGCCCGCGAGCTCCTCGACGACGTCGTGCATCGCGTCGACCTGGCCGTCCGAGTGCCACGGGTCGTGGTGGAACATCACCGCGCGCGCCGGGCTCGCTGCGCGCAGGAACACGGCGAGGTCCTCGATGCTCGAGTGGCCCCACCCGGCGCGCGAGCTGTATTCCTCCTGCGTGTACTGCGCGTCGTGGAAGAGGACGTCGGCGCCCTCGGCGAGCTCGAGCCCCGAGTCAGCGTCGGCGCCGAGCTCGTTGTCCGGGATGAACGCGAACGTGCGCCCGTTCTCCTCGAGTCGGTAGGCGAGCGTGTCGCCGGGATGCGCGACGCGTGCCGACGTGATCGTCACGCTGTCGAGCTGCCACGTCTCCTCGCCGCACTCGACGAACTCGATCCGCGCCGGGAGCTTCGCGAAGTCGACCGGGAAGAACGGGGGCGAGAGGTAGGCGCCGATGCGCGCCGCGAGCGACGAGCCGGCCTGGTGCGGCCCCCAGATCGTGATGGAGCGCGCCTCGTCGAACAGCGGCGCGAAGAACCCGAGCCCTTCGACGTGGTCGAGGTGGAGGTGGGTGAGGACGAGGTCGATCTGCTCCGGGCCGTCGGCCAGGGTGTCGCCGAGCGGCCGGATCCCGGTGCCGGCGTCGAGGATCACGAGCCGGCCGGACGCGCTCCGGACCTCGACACACGACGTGTTGCCGCCGTACTTGACGGTCCGCTCCCCGGGGGTCGACAGCGAGCCCCGGCAGCCCCAGATCGCGGCGCGCACCGTCGACGAGCCTACGCGCTCAGCGCTGCTCGAGCTCCCGCACCCGGCGCGCCATCGCCTCGAGCAGCGGCCAGGCGATCTCGGCGGTGCTCTCGACGAGCGGCTTGAACTGCCACTTCGTGAGGCCGTGCGCGGCGCCGTCGCTCGTCGCCGTGATCGTGGCCGTCCGCAGCCCGCCGTCGATCAGCGCGATCTCGCCGAAGTAGTCGCCCGGCCCGAGCGTGCGCCGCTCCTCTCCCTCGACCGACACCCGCGCCGTCCCCGACTCGAGCACGAAGAACCCGGCGCCGCCCATGCCCTCGGACGTCAGCTCCTGGCCCTCGCTGAAGCGGCGCTCGGTGAACTCCCCGGAGAGCCTGCGCAGCTCCTTCTCGGGGAGCTTCTCGAAGAGCGGGACGCGCTGGAGCAGCTCGATCGGGGCGGCCATCGCGGAGCTACAGCGTATCCGCCTGGAGGCGCTCCGACAGCGCCTTGAGCAGGTTCGCGTTGATCGCCGGCATCTCGCGCGTGATCCGCCGGAAAGCGCGGTCGGTGAGCACGAGCACGCGCGTCGGGCTGGTCGTGGTGACCGTGGCGGTGCGCGGCGCGCCCGAGATCAGCGCGATCTCGCCGAGGAAGTCGCCCGAGCGGAGGCGGTTCAGCCGCCGCCCGTTCTTCGTGACGTCGGCGGAGCCGTCGACGATGACCATGAACTCGCGGCCGCGGTCGCCCTGTCGCGTGAGCGTCTTCCCCGCGGGGACGTCCAGCTCGTCCGCCTCGCCGGCGAGCGCCGCGAGCTGCGCGTTCGAGCAGTGGGAGAAGAGCGGCACGCGCTTGATGAGGTCGATCTTCGTGTTCTTCCTCAGGCGCACCGACCGATCCTAACGCGTGCCGGCGACGCGTCGATAGCCGCCGAACGCGGACTCGACCGTCGCCTCCCCGTGCGCGACGCTCGCGAGCCGGCGCTGCAGGTGGTGGGCGCGCGCCGCGGGGAGAAGCGCGTCGACCGTGGCGAGCTCCCCGTCGAGCGACGACGACTCGATCTCGCCGCCGAGCTGCCCCAGCGCCGCGAGCACGGCGCCCGCGGTGGGCGCCGGCGCCTCGACGGCGATCCGCAGCATCGGCTCGCAGACGACCGTGCCCGCACGGACCAGGGCCCGGCCGAGAACGATCGGCGTCAGCTTGCGGAAGTCGGCGGGCGTGCTGAGCGGGCCTCGACGTGACGGCGGACCGTCGGGCGCGCTGTAGCCGGACTCCGTCATCGTGACGACGCAGTCGACCACCTCCCACCCGGAGAGGCCTTCGCGGAGTGCCTCGAGGACGTACTGCCGCATCGACTCCTCGAACCGGTCGATTCTCTTGTACGCGTAGAGCGGCACTCCGAGGTGGTCGACGGCGAGCCGGAACGCGACGCCGGAACCGGCCGGCGCCGGCTCGACGCGCAGCCCGATCGTCGCGAGGTACGGGTTCGTGTCCGCGTGCAGCACCTCGACCGCCTCGCCGCGGCCGGCCGGGCGCTCGACGCAGATCGGCGTCACCTCGCGGAAGGAGACGGCCAGCCCGTAGTCGCGCTCGAGCGTCGCCTCGATCACCTCCTTCTGCACCTCGCCGTACAGCGAGACCGAGAGCTCTCCGCGTGCGTCGCGGACGCCGATCAGCGGGTCCTGCTCCGCGAGCTGTGCGAGCGCGACCCGCAGCGCGGCCGCCGCGCGCCCGTCCTTCGGCGCCACGGCCGCTTCGAACGTCGGCGGCGGGAAGTGGCGCTCGCTCGCGTCGGGCTCGGTCGGCTCTGCGAGCCGATCCCCGATCCGCGCGTCGGCCAGCCCCCACACCTTCGCGACCTCGCCCGGCGAGACGGACGGCCGCGGCACCGCTCCACCCTGCTCGAAGACCGCCAGCGCCGTCACCTTGCCCGGCCGCACGCGGTCGCGCACGCGGAGGGTCCCGGCGCGCATGCGCACGTACGCGATCTTCTCGCCGGCGGGGCCGCGCTCGATCTTGAAGACGATCCCGTCGACCGGCGCATCCGCGTCGCCGGCAGCCGCCGGCAGCAGCTTCGGGATCGCCCGCATCAGCTCGCGAACGCCCCCGCCGGTGCGCGCGGAGCCGGCGAGGACGGGGTACGCGTCGCCGACGGCCGGCGTCAGCTTCCGGCGCATCTCGCCGATCACGCGCTCGACGTCGGCGCCCGCGCGGTCGGTCTTGTTGACGAAGAGGATCGTCGGCACGCGAAGCCGCTGCAGCGCGCGCATCAGGATGCGCGTCTGCGGTTGGACGCCCTCGACCGCCGAGACGACGAGAACGGCGCCGTCGAGGACGGTGAGCGCACGCTCGACCTCCGCGATGAAGTCCGGGTGGCCCGGCGTGTCGATCAGGTTCACGTGCGCGCCGCCCGGCAGCGTGAACGACGCGACGGCGGTCTTGATCGTGATCCCGCGCTGCCGTTCGAGCGCGAGCGAGTCGGTCTGCGTGGTTCCGGCGTCGACGCTGCCGACGGCGTCGATCACGCCGGCCTCGTAGAGCAGCCGCTCGGTGAGTGTCGTCTTACCGGCGTCTACATGGGCGAGGATCCCGAGGTTGAGCTGCTTCCGCGACACGCGTCATACCCTCCGAATAGGTCACAAAGGCCTCCTGGATGGACATGAGCGCGGCGCGCATTCCGCCTCCTCGTGAATCGTCGCCGGGGCAGGTGCCCCGCCGGGATCATACGCCGCCGTTACGCGGCCGGCTCGCGCATCAGCGCGGAGAGCCGCGCCTCGAGCGCGTCGATCTGCGCGTGCAGGGCGCGCCGCTCCGCCGACACCTGCCGCTCGCGCGCTGCGGTCGACGGCGTCGGGTACCCCCGGTCGAGCTGCTCGTGCAGCCGCCGGCGGAGCCTCGAGAGCGCCTGCTCGGCACGCTCGAGCCTGGCGAGCTCGACCGCGAGCGCGGTCGCTTCGGACGAGTGCGAATCGGCCATGCACCGGAATCATCGGCAGCGCCACGGCTCCGGTTGAGGCATCCCTCGTTCGAGCCACGACGGAGGTGAGGCCGGAACCAGCCGAACGCTCCTGGTGACCGCGCCTGCGCGCAGGCACGCTCCTCCACGGAGGAACGGTGAGCGCGGTCGGAGCGGACAACACGCAGGCACCGAGCACGGGGGCGCGCGCGTTCGTCCTGGTGGTGGCGACGGCGGCGGCCTCGGCCGCCGCCGTCTTCGCCGGGCACTACGTGCACGAGCTGCACGTCGGCCTCGCGTCGGACTTCCGTCCGAATCCGGTGAGCGCGATCGTCTCGACTGCGCCGGGGCCCTGCAGGAACCAGACGGGCGACAAAGAAGCGATACGCCCCGTCAAGCAATGCAGGAGGTCGAAGTGAGTCAGCTGCATGGTCGGATCCTCGGGAGCGCCGCCGCGTTTGCGTTCGCGGACGTGTGGGTGGTCGCGGGGTTCACGGCCGCGGTCGGGTGCGCGCTCGCGGCCGCGCTCGGTTACGGCGCCGTCGTCGCGATCCAGCGGCAGGCTCTCGCGTCCATCCGGTCGGGCATCACCCGTCGCCGGCGGCCGCTCCGCTCGGCGGTCGCCGCGAAGCCGGCGCGCCGGCCGCGCGCGGTGATGACGGACGTCCCGACGGCCGAGACGACGTACGGCTGGTAGCCCTCTACGATCGAGGGCGTGTCCGTCCTCGAGACGAGCCCGCCGCGATTCACCGCAGCCGACGCGGCCCGGATCGCCGCCGACCTGTACGGCGTCGAAGGAGCCGCGGCCGAGCTCGGCAGCGAGCGCGACCAGACGTTCCTGATCGACGACGGCGCCGACGGCGCGATCCTGAAGATCTCGAACACGGGTGAGGACGCGGCCGTCCTCGACCTGGAGGAGCGGGCGATCGCGCACGTTGCCGCCGTCGATCCCGGGCTCCCCGTCGCGCGCCCGCTCACGCCCCGCACGACCTACGAGGGTCACCACGTGCGGCTGTTCGAGCGCCGCCGCGGGCACAAGGGCGACCACACCGCCGGCGACGCGACGATCCGCGACCTCGCCACGGTGCACGCGCGGCTGAACCGCGCGCTGCGGTCGTTCTTCCATCCCGCTGCGGCGCGGGACCTCCTGTGGGACCTCGCGAGCACGCCGCGCCTTCGCCCGCTGATCGACGCGGTCGGAGACGACCGGCGGCGGCGAACCGTCGGGGACGTGCTCGACCGTTTCGAGGCGCAGGTGGTGCCGAGGTGGCCGCTGCTGCGAGCGCAGGTCGTGCACGGGGATCTCAACCTCGACAACGTCCTGCTGGACGACGACGGCCGCGTCGCGGGCATCGTCGACTTCGGCGACTGCGGCTACAGCGCCCAGGCCGGCGACTTCGCGATCGCCCTCGCCTCGGTGATGCGCGGCCGCCCGCGCCACGACGTGTTCCGCGCCGCACGCGTGGCGATCGACGCGTATGCGGCACTGCTCCCGTTCGAGCCCCTCGAGCTCGAGCTGCTCGCGCGCCTCGTGGAGGCGCGCCTCGCGGCAATCGTCGTGATCAGCGCGTGGCGTGTTCGCGCGTACCCCGAGAACGCGGCGTACATCCAGGCGTGGGACGACGACTCGTGGGAGCTGCTCGGGCTGTTCGAGGAGCTCGGCCCGAACGCGGTGGCGCGCGAGCTCGGTGCGCCGTCGTCGCGGTCGCCGACGCCGGAGCTCGGGCGGCGCCGCGCCCGGACCATGGGCATCCTCCTCACGCCGCTGACGTACGCCGAGCCGGTGCACGTCGTCCGCGGCGACGGCGTGTGGCTCGAGGACGCCGACGGCCGGCGGCTCCTCGACGCATACAACAACGTCCCCGTCGTCGGACACTGCCACCCGCGGGTCACGGAGGCGGTCGTCGACCAGACGCGCAGGCTGAACACGCACGCGCGCTACCTCTACGAGCCGCTCGTGGAGCTCGCCGAGCGTCTGCTCGCGACCATGCCGCCCGCGGCCCGGCTCGACACCGTCATGCTCGTCAACTCCGGCAGCGAGGCGAACGACCTCGCGTGGCGCATCGCGACGTCTGCGACCGGTCGCACCGGCGCGATCGTCACCGAGCACGCCTACCACGGCGTCACCGCCGCCACGTCGGACCTCTCGCCGGAGGAGTGGCCGGACGGCTACGCGCCGCCGTGGGTCGCACGCATCGCGCCTCCCGCCTCGGGCGCCGACCTCGAGGCGGAGCTCGACCGCGCGTTCGCCGCGCTCGACGGCGTCGCCGCGGTCTTCCTCGACGGCGCGCTCACGAGCGACGGCGTCTTCACGCCGAGCGCAGACGAGCTGTTCGCGCTCATCGAGCGCACACACGCCGCCGGCGCGCTCTACGTGGCCGACGAGGTGCAGGCGGGGCACGGCCGCACCGGGCTGCACCTCTGGTCGTTCGCGCCGCACGGCGTCGCGCCGGACATCGTCACGCTCGGCAAGCCGATGGGGAACGGCTATCCGGTCGCCGCGGTCGTGACCCGGCGCGACCTCGCGGAACGCTTTCCCTACGCCGGCCGCACGTTCAGCACGTTCGGGGGGAACCCGGTGGCGGCGCGCGCGGCGCTCGCGGTGCTCGACGTGATCGCCGACGAGCAGCTCGTGCCCCGCAGCCGGTCCGTCGGCGACCGGCTGCGCCGCGAGATCGTCTCGCTCCGCCACCCGGACGTCGTCGCCGTCCGCGGATCGGGGCTCATCACGGGCGTCCAGCTCGCGTCGGCGGCCCTCGCCGGGCGCGTGGTCGACGACCTCCGCCGCGCGGGCGTCCTCGTCGGGCGGACCGGGAAGCGCGGCGACGTCCTGAAGATCCGCCCACCGCTCGTGTTCGACGACGGGCACGCGGACCTGCTCGTCGCCGCCCTCAACCGGTGTCTGACACCTTGAAGGTGTCGGACACCGGCTCTTCACCCTCCCGAGATCGCGGCGATCACGTCGACGCGCGAGCGGTCGGTGAGCGGCGTGTCGAGCCCCGCCCGCTCGCGGTCGACGTAGACGTGGATGTGCTGCCGGATCTTCGGGCCCGGCTCGCAGAGGCGGTCCCGGAGGCCCGGCCAGCGTTCGTCCAGCTGCCCGATCGCGTCGTCCACCGTCGGCGCGTCCAGGTCGAGCCGCCGCGGGAGCCCCGCGAAGAGCGGCAGGAGCGTCGTCGGGAGGTGAACGTCGGCCATGCGGGCCCTCAGTCGACGACGGCGACCTCGACCGACGAGATCGCCGGCAGGTAGCTCGCGATCTCCTGCCAGCTCTCGCCGTCGTCGGCGCTCGCGAAGACCTGGCCGGTGCTCGTGCCGAAGTAGTAGCCGGGGACGTCGTGCGCGTCGTTCGCCATCCCCTCCCGCAGCACGCCGAGGTACGCGTGCTCCTGCGGCAGCCCGTTCGTCAGCCGCTCCCAGCTCGAGCCCGCGTCCCGCGTCCGCCAGACCGCGGCCTTGCCGTCCGGCATCGTGCGTCCGTGGCCGGGGTCGAGCGGGATGACGAAGAACGTGTCGCGGTCGTGCGGGTGCGCGGCGGCCGCGAAGCCGAACTCCGTCGGGAGCCCCTCGGTGATCTCCTGCCAGCTCGCGCCGCGGTCGTCGCTGCGGTGCATGCCGACGTGGTTCTGCTGGTACATCCGGTCGCCGTCGGCGGCGGAACGGACCATCTTGTGGACGCAGAACCCGACCTCCTCGTGCTCGCGCGGCCAGTCCGCGCGTAGCCCGCGGTTGCGCGGCGTCCACGTCTTCGCGTCGTCCTTCGTCTCGAACAGCCCGACGCCTTGGACGATCGCCCAGAACGCGTTCGGGTCGTCGCGGTCGGGAGTGATCGCCGAGATGCCGAGGTGCCCGGGCGGCTGGTTCGCAGGGTCGTCCCACACCTCGCTGCCCGGCTGGCCCGAGAGCGTCGACAGGAGCGACCACGTCTCGCCGCCGTCGCGGCTCTCGAAGATGCCGGGCGCCTCGACGCCGACGAGCACGCGGCCGTGCGCCGCTGCGAGCGTCGACACCTTCGACAGCCTGCGGCCGTCCTCGTAGGCCAGTCCCTCGCTGGAGTGCGACCACGTCTCGCCCAGGTCGTCGCTCCGCCAGACGGCGGAGCCGTGCCACTCGCTCGCGGCGGCGGCGTAGATCGAGCCGCTCTCCTGGTCGAAGACGGCGTGGTAGACGGGCCAGCCCTCGCAGTACGGGCCGCGCAACGACCAGTCGCGGCGGTCCGCACCGCTCTCGAGCACGAAGCAGCCCTTGCGGGTTCCGACCAGTAGCAGCGTGCGTGGCACCTTCGAGTCACCTCCGGCGGACGACGGTTTGGATGCCAATCTAGACCGAGCGGGCATCGAAAACTCATCGGTCTAAGAGGTCGAACCAGAATGACGCTCGTCGTGCGGGCGTGATAGGCGCGCGCAGCGCAAGGACGCAGGGAGCGCCGATAGTCAGGACTATCGGCGCGACCGAGGACGCGGCGATGCGCCCGCATAGCGCGGCCGCGCGACACAGCCGCTCATTCTGGTTCGACCTCTAAAGCTCGGGTGCGCCGCTGCCGAGAGAGACTGCGTGGGAACCGCACTCCTGAGCGTGATCGTGGGCGCCGGCGCCGTCCTCCTCGTCTGGCTCGTCGTCTCGACGCTTGACGAGGTGCTGGACGTGGCGCACGGCCGCCGCGCGCCGCACGCGCGCCGGTAGAAGCCTCAGCGGCTCGGCCGGAGGAAGAGCGCGGCGAACGCGGCGCCGAGCGCCGCCGCCGATGCGATGAGGGTGAGCCGCAGCATGCCTGTTCCTTCATCGGCAGCCGGACGAGCGAGGTTGAGGCTCTAGGAGCGGGGGTCGGTCTCTTCCGCGATCTCGCGCGGCTCGCCCGCCCGCTTGCGGACGACGAGGTAGTCGGCCCCCGTGTCGACGATCCGCTCGACGGCAGGGTCCTCGTGGCCCTCGGCGACGATGAACTGGTCGGACCGCGACCGCACGAGCTCGTACGCGTCGACGGTGACCGACAGGCGCTCCATGCAGTCGAGGCGGTCACACTCGCAGACGAGGTGGAGCGGCTCCTTCTCCGTCAGTGCGAACCCGCGCTGCAGCGCCTCGATCCGTTCGTTGACCTCGCGGAAGACCGCTTCGTTCGCCGCCTTCCGGCGCTGCGTTTCGTCCATGCGCGGAAGACGTTAGTCGTTCCCGGCCCGCGGGGGAAGCGGCGTCAGTCGTCGAGCGGCAGGAGGACGACCGACCCGCCCGTCGCGGTGCGGGCCCGGTCGTGCCGGCGCAACTCGATCACCGAGCGAAGCCGGTTGAGCGCCTCCGCGTCGTAGCGGCCGTCGGTGTTGCGGCGCTGGGCCGCCAGGAACCGCTCCAGGAGCCTGTAGTCGACGTTCGAGCTCACGGGGAGGCCATTCGCAGCCCGAGCGCAGTTTCCTGCGCCGCGCGTCACCCGAGGTGAGGCTCCTCCTCGGATGCCACCTGGTGCAGCGCCGGCGCCCGCCGGGCGCCGTTCCCGCGTCCCGCGAGGGTGTGCCGGAGCCCGTCCTCGACGCCGACGCATACCCGGTCGCGCCCCGCCGACTTCGCCTGGTACAGGCCGACGTCGGCGATCTGGATCAGCTCCTGGAGCGACCTACCGGAGGTCGAGTCGCTGACGCCGAAGCTGGCCGTGAAGTGGACGTGACCGTCGTGCACCGTTCGCGCCAGGTGGGCGCGGATGCGCTCCATCACCTCGACGGCCGACTCGGCGTCGGCGTCCGGCAGCGCGATCAGGAACTCCTCGCCGCCCCAGCGCGCGACGAGGTCGCCGTCGCGCAGCACCTGGCGGATCACGTGCGAGAAGAGGCGGAGGCAGCGGTCGCCCTCCTCGTGGCCGTGCGTGTCGTTGAGCTTCTTGAAGTGGTCGAGGTCGGCGAGGGCGAGCGCGAACGAGCGCTCCTGCCGCATCATCGCCCGCAGCTCGGTCTCGAGCGTCCGGCGGTTGATCAGCCCGGTGAGCCCGTCCGTCTGGGCCTGCAGCTGCGTCTTCTCGAACGCACGGACGGTGCCGATGCGCGCGCCCGCCTGCGTCGCGAGCGTCGTGAGCTGCGCGACCTGCTCGCCCCTGGGCGCCGCGCCGTCGGGGCCTGTCGCGTGGAGGACGCCGAGCGACCGGCCCATGAAGCTGACCGGGACGCACACCGCCGAGCACGGGCCTTGCTCGCGGTTCCGGAGCTTCGGGCACGCGTTCAGCGCCTCGCTCGAGTCGAAGACGACGGGGTGGCCGCGGCGCACCGCGACGCACGAGTAGGGCGACTCGACCGGGCACTCCGGCGCTCCCGCGACCGGGTGGATCGCCGTCTGCTCGAGGTGCGCGCGGCTGGAGTCGGAGAGGAGGAGCTCCATCGGCGCGTCGCTCGAGATCTCGACCATCGCCCGGCGCACGACGTCGTAGGCCGAGCTTTCGTCGTCCGCCATCTCGAGGGCCTCGTTGAGCTGCGAGCCGAAGTTGTCGCGCTGCGCCTGCTTCGTCAGCTCCTGCTCGAGCCGCACGCGCTCGGTGATGTCACGCGAGTTGAGCACCACTCCGCGGACGTGGCGGTCGTCGCGCAGGTCAGTGACGTGTGCCTCGAGGTGCCGCCACTCGCCGGCGGCGTTCCGCATCCGGAAGACGAGCTCCTTGACGCCGGCGTCCTGCGCCCGCTCGAACTTCTCGCGGTCGTCGGGGTGGACGAACTCGACGATCCTCTTGCCGGTGAGCTCCGACTGCGGCCGCCCCGTCATCCGCTCCACGGAGGCGCTGGCGTACCGGCAGCCGCCGGCCGTGAGCACGAGCACGAGATCGGTCGACGACGTGACGAGGCTCCGGAAGTGCGCCGTCTGGCGGCGCGTCGTCGTCACGAGCGCCCACGCGAGCAGGATCGACACGAGCACGCCGATGCCGCCGAGCGCGATCTGCAGTGTGATCGACTGCGCGACGTTCTGGTCCGTCTGGCCTGCGATCGAGCGCGCGGTGTCCAGCGAGACGTTGGACGTGAGGGCCGAGAGCACGCGGAGCCGCAGCAGCGGGTCTCTGACCGTGATGTGCTCGCCGGCGGTGAGGGGCACCGAGTCGACGGGGCGACCGGCCAGCAGCGCGGAGCCCGTCGAGACGAGGTCGTGGATCAGCTTGAGCTGCTGCGCGATCTGCGCACGGATCCGCGGGTCAGTCTCCGCGGGCAGCGTCACCCCGTCGTCGTCGCCCTCCACCGTCGGTGCGCTGCCGCCGTTCAGGAGCGCTGCCGCGCTCTGCGCGAGCAGGGCGGCCGTGTGCTCCGGGTTCGCCTGCTCTCCGCGCTGGACGAGCAGGATCTGCGTCACGTACCGCTCCGCGAGCGTTCGCTGCCGGCCGGCGATCTCGACGACGGCGGCGCGGTTCTGAGACCGGCTCGTCGACCAGATCGAGATCGCCGCGCTCGCTCCGAGGACGAGCGCGAACGTCACGACGATTGCCGTGATCGTGCGACGTGCGTGCGGCGCGAACGGGCGGAACTCGCGTGATGCGACGATCATCGCGCGATCACCACGGCGTGCATCCCGCCCATGTAGTGGCCGTACATGTTGCAGAACAGGACGTAGCGACCCGGGGCGAGCGTGACCTCGAGCGTCCGGTTCGCACCGGCCCCTGCCGGCTCGAGCCCGCCGACCTCCTGCTTCGCGAGCTTCTCCTCGTCGATCGTGATCCCGTCAGCGCGCAACGGCAGCGGGCCGTGGTCGCGGACGACGATGAGCTCGTGCGCGTCGGGCCCGTGGTTCTGGACGTGGAAGACGACGGTGCCCGCCGCGACGGTCGTCGGCGAGACGGCGAGGTGGAAGTCGCGCTCGACGACGACGGCCGAGTGCGCCGGCGTCGCTCCGCCTCGTCCCGCGGACGCGAGCGCACCGGCCATCAGCGCGAGCCCGGCGAGGCACGCGCAGCCGACCGCGACTGACGTTTTCGTCACGGGTCCCTTATCGGCCGGATGCCCCCGCGGCTTGAGCGCTTGTGCACAAGCCGGGCGCGGGGCCGCAGGTCAGGTCTCGAGCTCGCGCGCGACGGCGTCGACCGTGACCAGCGCCGCCTCGCGGACGACCTTCACGCGCACGCGCCGCCCGATCGCGTCGGCCAGCATCTTGCGCTGGATGTCCTTCGGCCGCGCGACGTGCTCTCCGTCGATGGTCACCACGATGTCACCCGCGCGGAGACCGGCCGTCGCGGCAGGGCTGCCGTCGATGACCTCGACGATCTCGACGCCTTCCGCGGCGCCGAGCTCCCGCGCAACGCGCGGCGGCAGCGGCCGCGGGCCGCCGGCGATGCCGAGGTAGGCGCGGCGGACGCGACCGTCGCGCATCAGCGCGCTGACGATTCCGCGTGTGACGGCGTTCACGGGAACCGCGAGCCCGAGCCCGACGCCGGCCACGGCGGTGTTGATCCCGACGACGCGGCCGCGCACGTCGGCGAGCGCGCCGCCGGAGTTCCCCGGGTTGAGCGCGGCGTCGGTCTGGATCACGTCGTCGACGACGCGCGTCGTCGCGCCCGCGCGGGTGGGGAGCGAGCGGCCGAGCGCCGACACCACGCCGGCCGTCACCGAGCCGCCGAGGCCGTGGGGGTTCCCGATCGCGACGACGAGCTGGCCGACGCGCAGCCTGCTCGCGTCGCCGAGCTCTGCCGCGGCGAGCTCGCCGTCGTGCGTGCGCAGCACAGCGAGGTCCGACAGCGGGTCGCGGCCGCGGATCTCGGCCGTCAGCACGCGGCCGTCGCTGAACGTCGCGCGCACGCGGTCGCCGCCGGCGACGACGTGCGCCGACGTGAGCAGGAAACCATCGGGGGCGATGGCGACGGCCGAGCCGCTTCCGCGCAGGCGCCCGCCCCGCAGCACCTCCACCGCCGCGACGGCCGGCGCGAGGCGCTCCGCCACCTCGACGACGGCGCGCGAGTAGGCGTCGAGCGGCTCCTCGTCTGCGTCGATTCTTTCGGCGATCAGCGTGATTCGCGCCATCGGCGCGAGCGTAGCGCCGCCGCTCGGGTCGGCGGCGGCTCCCGCTTTCGGGTGATGACGCCCCGGCCGGGATGTGGCTTGATGCAGGCGTCTCTGCGCGTGCGGCAACTCTCGCGGGACACCGGACATCTGCGGAAGGAGCACAACTGTGGTCGGCGCGACTGGGTGGTCGGTTCTGGAGTGGCTCACGATGACCGGATGGAAGGTCGAGCTGGGCGGCGAGCCGGGCGCCGTCTTCGGCGCGGCCCGCAAGCCGTGGCGCGGCGAGCTGCTGGAGGTGCGCGGCAAGGGCGAGACGGTCGAGGCCGTCGGTTGGGCGCTCGTCGACCGGGCGGCGACGGCGCTCGAGCGGCGCGACGATCAGAGCGTCGCGGCCGCGGCCTGACCCTCGACCGCCGCCGCCGCGGGCTGGGCGCCGCCGCGGACGCGCAGACGCGGGACGAGCAGGAGCGCCTCGAGGGCGATCGCCGGTGACATCTTCGAAGACCCCAGCTCGCGGTCGCGGAACACGATCGGGACCTCGCGCACGGCCAGACCGAGGCGGTGCGCGCGGTACGTCGTCTCGATCTGGAAGGCATAGCCGCTCGCCTGGAGCGTGGCCGGGTCGAGTCGCAGGAGCGCCGACCGCCGGAAGCACTTGAACCCGCCGGTCAGGTCGGCGTACGGCACACCGAGCACGAGGCGCGCGTAGAGGCATCCTCCCCTGCTCAGCACGCGGCGCACGAGCCCCCAGTCGCGAACGCCGCCGCCGCGGACGTAGCGCGAGCCGAGCACGACGTCCGCAGTGTGCGCTGCTTCCACCAGCCGCGGGACGTCGTGCGGGTCGTGCGACAGGTCGCAGTCCATCTGGACGACCAGGTCCGCTCCGCCGTCGAGCGCGGCCCGAAAGCCCGCCGCGTAGGCCGGGCCGAGGCCTTGCTTTGCGCGCCGGTGGAGCACCCGGACGCGCGGGTCGGCCTCCGCCGCTCGGTCGGCGATCTCGCCGGTCCCGTCGGGGGAGGCGTCGTCGACGACGAGGATGGTCGCGTCGTGGGCGGCAAGCGCACGGCGCAGCGCGTCGAGCATCCGCTCCAGGTTCGCCGCCTCGTTGTACGTCGGCAGGACGACCCAGACGCGCGGTGAGCCGGAGAGCGGGGAGGCGGCCCTCGCCGTTGCCCGCCGGCCTCCTCCGAGGCGTCCCGTCACCAGCACGAGCAGGAACGCGAGGAGGCCGATCGCGTACGCGCGCTCGTTCCACGCGGCCGTTGCGAACGACATCGAGGTGCTGCGGCCGTCGGAGGTGAACGCCGTCTCGGCGCCCCCGGCAAGCGGGCTGCCGCTCGCGCCGTCGAGCCTCCACGCGGAGCTGAAGCTCTCGGCGAGGACGAGCCTCGTGCCGCGCGCCGGCGCCGCGGCGAGCTCGAGATGCGCAGGGGAGTGCACCCTCAGCGCGAGGGGCGCGACGTGCGCGGCGCACGGATCCTCCGTCGGCGTCCCGCGCGTCTGCAGCACGAGCCCCGTCGGGTGCGTATTGCGGAAGAGGGTCATGCCCGGCCAGCTGCGCTCGACGACGAGGTCCTTCTGGCGCCTGAGGAACGCGAAGCGCGACGCGTCGTCCTCGTGCGCCACGAGAACGTGCGAGATGCCGAACGCCGCCAGGCAGGCGCCGAGCGTGCTCAGGTGGGGCCCGCGGGCGAGGAGGGCCGTCAGCGCAGCTTCGCGCGGGTCCGAGTTGTCCGCCGCCTCCCCCGACCCGAGCGAGCGCGACGCGATCATCGGCGTGTCGAAGAACGACGAAGCCGGGTTCGCGACCTCGCGCCCGTGCGCGAAGGAGAGCGCGAAGTACCCATGCCAGGGCAGGAAGAGGGTGTTCGACGACGCCGCCTCTCGGTCGAGCACCGCCCGTGCGTCCCTCCAAGCCGCGGGATAGGAGCTCGTGTGCATTCCGCCCCAGAGCCCGCCCAGCTCGCGATAGCCGTAGAGAAGCGGAAGCGCGAGCGTCGCCGTCGAGAACGCGACTGCCGCGGCGCGCCGCGAGAACGAGATGCTGCGCGTCAGCGAGTCGACGGCGGCGCTCCCGAGGTACGCGTACGCGAACACGAGCAGCGCAACTCCCTTCTGCGGCTCGCGGAACGAACGCGCGGCAGCCACGTGGTCGAGCAGCGCGCGGAACAGCGAGCCGGACACCGGGCCTCGCGTGCCGAGCGCGAGCACCGTCCCGAACACGGCGGCACCCGCGATCGCCCACGTCGTCGGCGTCCTGCGCAGGAGCCCCGCGCCGAACGCCGCGAGCGCGACGAACGCGAGGGCCAACACCGGCCAGTAGGCGAAGTACGCCTTGATCGGGAACGCGTCGTTCCAGTAGCCGTACAGCCCGAGGACGTTCGCGAGGATCCCCCAGCGATGGTCGGAGACCGTCTGGTAGAGCGCGAGCTGCGACGACGAGACGTGCCGCCAGAGATCCGTGACGCCGGTGCGGGCGAGCAGCCAGTACGACGATCCGACGACCGTGAGCACGCCGGCGAGTGCCGTCGCGCGTAACGTGGCGACGCCGCCGTGTCGGGCGCGGAGCGCGGTTTCGAGCACGGCGAGGACGCCGAGCAGCACGAGCATGTGCGGGCTCGCGACTCCGAGCACGATCGCGAGCAGCGCGAAGCGCCACGCCGCACGCCACTCCCCGCGCGCGACCGGCAGGAACGCCGCGAACGCCCACGGCAGGAGCGCGTAGCCGAGCAGCACGTACCACTCTCCCGTGTAGAGCCGGTCGTAGACGAACGGGTTGACCGCGTACAGGAGGCCTGCGAAGTAGCGGCCGGCGGCGCGTTCCGACGGCGCGAGCCGGTGCATGCCGAGCCCCGAGAGGAAGACGATCGAGAGGAGGAGGAGGAGCTTCTCGAGCAGCCCGACCGCGCCGACGTGGCCGGCGAGCACGAAGAGGAGGTCGATCGGCAGCCGGTTGGCCGGCCCGCCGTGCGTCCCGGTCGGGAGGCCCCAGTAGACGGTCGGCAGGTGCGGGTGCGGGACGACGCTGAGATCGAGCGCGAGGATCAGCCCGGGCGCGAGCAGCGGCCCGGCCACGGCGAGCGCAAGAGTGGCATAGACGATGCGGGCCCTCACGTGCGGCGCTTTCTGATCACCGGGAACAAGAGGAATCCGAGGGCGACGGCCCAGGCGGTGCCCGTCGCCAGCGTCGCCGCCCGTGCGATCCGCGCAATCCCGTACGTGAGCTCCACGTGGCGCGCCGGCTGCCTCAGCGCGTAGCCGTTAGCGAAACCGAGCGCGACGATGTGCTCCGCCGATGCCCCATGTAGCTTCCAGTTCGGGTTGTACGACTGGGTGACGACGAGGTAGCCATTCGGAACCGTCCCCGGAATCCGGACACCGTCGCGTAGGCCGCGTGTCTCGACCGCGAACGTCGCGGTATCCCTTGCCCATGTCGCCCCGAGGAGCCGGGCAGCGTTCGCGCTGAATCTCGGGCGCAGGTCGACTGATGTCTCGAATGGGCCTGACAGGTAGAGGCTGTGGCCAACGCGGCGCTTCGTGCTCGACGAAAAGGTGAAGCCGGCGATATGCGCCCAGTCAGGTGAGAGGCTGGAGAAGGATGGCTGAAGGGGCGAAAGCAGAATCGTCCTGAGCCGGCGCGACGTGTCACGGAACCTGAAGCCGAAGGACTGGTCTCGGGCGCCCTCGAAGACGACGTTGAGGTAGTACGTCCTTCCGTCGCCGGAGCCGCGGAAGCGCAGCGCCCACGCGTGAAATGGGTCGACGGCGCGCGCGTCTGCAGTGGCGAGAGTGAAGTACCTCCGCCCTCCGCCGGATGTGTGCACGATCGCACCGGCGCTCCCGGATCGAGTGACCTCGACATGCGTCGGCGCACCGAGTCCGTGCCACGGGGTACGCAGCAGCGGGCGCAGCACGCGCAGGGCGACTGGCGACACGGGTGTCGCGCCGGCTTCGTCGCGAACGACGTCGGCAGAGGGCACGCCGATGTCCGTGCGGCGGGCATCGCTCGGTGTCAGTGCGGCCCGCGTCAGCTGAGCGAAGCTCCCGGGTACCCCCGCCACGCGAACCGTGATCCGATGGTGGCCGGGGATCAGGAACACGGGCCGAGTCGCTTCCCAGCGGTATCCCGCGCCGAGGCTCGCACGAAGTGACAAGCGCATCGCATCCCGGCCGTCGACCGAGACCTCGAGGTCCGGTTGGCCGCGATCGCGCAGTCCGAGGATCCAGATCCGCCTCCAGCCACCGTGTCGGATGCGCGGCCGCAGCACGAACGAGCCTCCAGTCGGCGCGCTCACCGAGATGCTCGGGTCTGCCGCGACGTCCAGACTCGGACTCGTTTGCGTGCGCGCCCATGCCTTCGGCGCGACATCTGCCAGTGCATACGACGAGTTTTCGGTAAGGAGGATGTGCAGCGCGTCCAGCCCGCCCGGGGCCACGACCAGGCACTGAGTCGCCTTGATTTCTCGGCGCAGCGCGTCCAGCCCGCCTGTCGCGACGAGCTGGTCCGCGAACAGCGGAACGAGCCTCGTGAACTCGAAGCCCGGCTCGGACGCAAGATCGCCGAGCACGGACAGGCCGCCGGCGACAACACACGCGGTACGCGCCTCGAACACCGGCGCGACCGCCTCCTCGTTCCGGAAGATCTCGATCCCGCCGGCCGCAATGACCCGTCTCAAGCCCTGCTGGCGCCGGATGAAGACGTTCTGCCCGGCGACCGACTCGATCGCCGTGGCCGGGTCGATCGCGACGTACTTGACGTCGATCGCACCGAGGAGCTTCGGAAGGCTCGTGGTCGTGCCCTGCTTGACGAGCTCGTAGAGGTATTGGGCGAAGCGACTCGCGCGCGGGTCCCATCCCCCACGTCCGAGCACTGCGTGGTGATGCCAGTACGAGCTCGTGTAGCCGAGGTCTGCGGTGATCGCTTGGCCGTTGTCGAGCGTTCCTCCACCTTCCATCCAGCTCTGGAAGAACGGCGTCGTGAGGATCCGCCAGTCGGTCCGGTCGTGGGCGATGCTCCCGTACGCCGTCGCATACGCGCGCGGCGGCTCCCACGTGGTGAGCCCAGGGACAAATGCCCGCGCGCCGCACGCGAACATCGCCAGGACGATGATCGCGATCAGCCGCTTCGGCGCGCGGCGGACGAATCGTCGCGCGTGAAGCGGCGCTGCCCGTCGCATCTCCGCGAGGGTGACAGCGGTCATCGTGGAGACGCTGAGGGTCGAGACCATCAGCCATCGGTTCGGCACGCGCAGGAAGCGCAGCGTCGAGATGTGGTCGTAGAGGAAGACGTAGGCGCCACCTGCCGGCCCCAGTGGGCCCGCCGCGAGTAGCCACGCAATCATCGCTGCCACGGCAAGCGGCAACGCCTCGCGCCACCTACGTGTGGCGATGGCTGCGATGCCGACTCCGGCGACGACGAGGCCGAGGATCTGCAGCTGCCACTCGGCGAAGGCCGCCGACCCCACACCCTGCGTCCCGGGGAGGTAGATCTCGCGCGGGGCGCCGGCCACGCCGTCGAGGAACGGCAGGCTGTACTTCTCGTGAATGCTTAGCTGCTCGATGTAGTAGCTGCCGCCGCCTCCGACGAACGGCGCCTTCGCACCGAGGAGATACGGGATGAGCTGAACGGCAGCCAACGCCAAGAACGCGGCCGCAGCGATCCCGAGCGTCCGCGATGCGCGGCGGATCGCGACGAAGCCCCGGGTCGGGCCGAACAGGACCTCGCGCACGAACACGAGGCCGAGTGGCAGCAGCCAGTAGATCCCCTGACCGGTCGTGAGCAAGAACAGGGCGGCGCCCGACGCGCCCAGCGCGACTGCGGGGCGCGCGCGTCCGGTCCGGAGGGCGTTCGAAAGCGACCACAAAGCGAGTGGGCCGACGGCGTACGCGATCTGCACGTTCAGGTGGCCGTCGAGCCACTGGGCGATTGCGAACGGGGCGAAGCTGTAAAGCAGAGCGGCGCACGCGCTCGCGATGCGATCGCCGGACATCCTGAAGGCGAATCCGTAGGACGTCGCGCTTGTCGCGGCGACGACCGTTGCCATCGCACCTTTGTAGACCGCGAGCGGGTGACCGAGGACGGCGGCCACCGAGGCGAGCGCCCAGTACAGCGAGTACTGCTGGACCTCGCCCAGCGGGCCCGGCAGCCATACCGTGAACAGCGAAAGGCCGTGCCCGACGTAGTACGGCAACGCCGAATAGAGGAACGCAGAGTCCACGCCGGCCGGAAGGCCGTGGCCGAAGAGGATGTGCCGCAGCATCACAAGGTTCGCAAGCCCGAGAACGGTCAGCGGCGCGAGATGAGGGTGCCGCATGTCCGCGATCCGGATCGACGACAGCGTGCGGAGGAGCCCCCGCGCCGGCGTCCACGCAATCCCTTGCCGCGGCAGCTGGAGCTCGGCGTCGATCACCCCGCCACCCTCGCTACTGCCGGCGGTCGTCGCACCGCCGGACGGGCGGAGTACGTCGCGATGGCGTCGTCGACGACCTTTGCGACGGCGTACTCGTCTTCGACGAACTTCCGGCCGCGTTGCCCGGTCGCACGCTTCCAGTCGGTGTCCAGGTACGCAGCAAGGGCCTTAGTCGCGGCGGCGACGTCGCCGAACCCAACAACCTCTCCTCCCGCTGCGGCGACGCGTGGGGCCATCGCGACTCCGTCGGTCACGACGGCAGGACGCGCCTGTTCCCACGCCTCGATGACGATGCGTGAGAAGGCCTCGAACAGCGAGGGCACGAAGACGACATTCGCGGCCCTGATGGCCGTCGAAAGCATGCAGTCCGGTACGCGACCCACGGACATGACCCCGGCCGGGGTCAGGCTCGGTTCAAGCGAGAGACCGACGAGGACGAGTTTTGCGTGCGGTATGCGCTCGCGAACCTGCTCGAACGCTGCGAACGCGAAGGGGAGTCCCTTCCGCGGCTCGTCGCGCGACGCTACGACCAACACGGCGGGGTCGCCGTCGAGGTTGAGGCTCCGCCTGAACGCCAGGGCCTCAGCAGTGGCCGCGATTGGCTTCGCGGCGACCGCCGGAGGCAGCAGCACGACCCGGCGGCAACCCGCGCGTTCGAAGGCCGCAGCCTCGGCCTCTGTCGCTGCGCCGACCGTTGTCGCCAGCCGGCCAAGGTAGGGCACGAGCCGATCGAACAGCAGCATCGGAGAGTAGGCCCAACGCGTCCGCCAGACCCGTCCTCGCAGCGGGTGGAACATCGGCGTCCAGACGACGACGCGCCCTTCGGCGCGCCCGGCGGCGAGCGCAGCGAAGGTGAGGTACGACGGCATCGATCCGAAGACGTGGACTGCGGCGCCATCGCGCTCGCGGATGACCCTCCGGACGTCGCGGAACAGACCGAGGGCCGCAGCGCGGTCGCCGCGCAGCATTGGACGGACCCGCGCGAATCGGACGGTTCGAAGGGCGGCGAACGCCGCATCCGAGGCGTCCGGCGCCGCCAGTGTGACGTCCCACGACCGCTCGGCCAGGGCGGCCGCAAGGTTGGCGACATCGATCGAGAGGCCGCCGGTTCCTCCGATTCCTCCCGGGACGATGACGACCGAGCGTGTCATTGAGCCAGGAGCGGGTGGGCGCTCGGCCATTCTCCCCGTGCCGCCTCGAGCACCGCGCGCCAGGTCGGTGTCGCTGGGCGGGCTCCGCGCGGGAGGAGCTCCGCCGCCAGCCGGACACAGCGGCGGGCCTGCCGCTCGTCCGCGCCGATCGCCTCGGCGAGCAGGAGGATGGACGACGCGACGGCGGCGTCGACGGGCTGCGACGCCAGTGCAGACGCGAAGCGCATGCGACGACGCAATGCGGAGAGCGTCGCGTACCGCACGTTGACCACGAAGGCCCGGCGACGCGATTGCGGGGCGAGAAGCGGGCGGAGGGACGCGAGTACGAGATCGCGCGTCGCGAGCCACGATCCCATGCGAAGCCGCTCGTCGCCTGTCGCAGTGACTGCGTCCTCCAGCATGGACGCGTACCGGCCCTGCTCGAGAAGCCGAAGCTGCGCGAGGTGGAGGCGCGCCTTCTGCTCTCCTCGCCCCGCCGCCGGCCCTTCGTCAGTGACATCGTCGAGCAGGTACCAGAGTGCGCTCGCGAGGTAGGAGAATTTCGCCGGGTCCGAGAGCGTCGGCAGGCCTTCGGCGGGCCTCACGCACGCTGCACCTGACAGCTGGACACTCTCGCGCGCGATCTTCCACGCGAAGAGGTTCGGCTTCCGGCGCCGAAGCGCCCTCGAGGGAAGAGGGTTGATCGTGACTCCGACGCCCAGCTCGGCAGACAGGGTCCGGGAGAGCTTCGCGAGCTTGGGAATCGCGAATGGAATCCACGGCAGCGGCAGCGCGACGAGGACGTCGTAGTCGCTACCGGCCGTCGACGATCCGACGGCTCGGCTTCCGCAGAGGAGGACGCGGCGGCGTCCGAGCGCAGCTTCGAGCGTCTCCACGACGCGCTGCTCAGCTGCGGTCATGCTTCTCTCGCACGGCGAGGGCGGCCGTCGCCAGCAGAGCGGCGCCCACGCCGAACACCGTCAGCTGGACGAAGACGATCGTGCGGACCGAGCCGTGGGCGAAGAGGAGCGCGGCGACCTGAACGACTGCGACGAGAACGAGAGCTGCCGCACCGATCCGTCTCCCCTGACCGAGGAGGTACATGGCGCTCAGGTACATCAGTCCATAGAGGCCGAAGGCGAGGCCCATCCAGCCGACGTACTCGCGCGCTGGGCCGAAGCCGCTGCCGAGGAGCGGAGCGACGACGACAGCCGGAGCAGCGAAGTAGATCGCCACGAGCGCCAGAGAGGCCGCCGAGACGATCGCCGATCCCCGTCGGAGCAGGCGCTTCGCGCCGACTCGGCTGAATCGCGGGAACAGGACGAGCGCGACCGCCGAGGTCGCGAAGAAGACTGTCTTGCCGCACAGCGATACGGCCGCGTATACGCCGGCCTCGGCCGAGGGCAGGTACCGCTTGGCCGTGATCACGTCGACCGACAGAAGAAGCGCGAGAGCCGCGAACGTGGCCACGGTGGCCGTCGGAAGCTGCGCGGGCTGCGCGTGTGTCACCTCCGAGCGCCCTCCGCGCCGGGTGAGCGGTCGCAAGAGGAGCCGGTTCACGGCGAACGTGCAGCCGGCCGCCAACGGGATCGCGGCGACCGCGCTCGTGACGTCCCGGCGAACGACGAGCAGGAGCAGCGCAGCACTGACGACTTTCGCCGTCGCTTCCGTCGCCGTGCTCGCTGCGAACCGATTGAACAGCGACGCGCCTTGGAGCGCGCCCCGCTGCGAGTGCGTGAGCAGCGAGATCGCGAGCCCGGACACCGCGACCGGAACGGCGTACCCGGATGCGACGTGCGCGAGGCCCGACAGAGCATCTCGGAGGAGGAAGGCCCCGCCTGCAATCACGCAGGCGACGCCGCCGAGGACGCGGATGTTTCGCCTCAAGTACGCGTTCGCCGTAGGACCGTTGCCGCTCTCAAGCAGGACGGTGAAGGTGCGGCTCGTCATCGTCTGCACCGACAGCAGGAGCGGGCTCGCCACGTAGAGGAGCGCGGTCGTCGCGGCGAGCTCGCTGTAGCCGGACGGCCCGAGCAGCCGCGCGGATACGGAGTTGAACATGAAGTTGGACGAGTGCCAGAGCAACGTCGCGAGGAGGACGGTCAGACCGCCCTGCAACGAACGGGCACGCCTGAGCAGCGACGTGCGCCAGGGTGCGCCCCGGACGAGGGCGGGGACTGCGGCGCCCGCCGTCGTCATCCGGCGAGTGCGAGCGGCTGCCGCTCGAGCCCGAGCGTGCGGGCGGCGTGAGGAGCCAGGTCGACGAGGTTCGTGACGCCTGCGGTTGCCGGCAAACCGATTGCGATCCCGTGCTGCTCGGGATCGTCCGGGTGGTAGGCGTGCATCGCCTTCGGCTTCAGCAGCGAGTGGAAGTTCGGGAAGATCGCCGTCCGCGGCTCGAGGAGGTAGATCTCGTCGCCGTAGAGGCGGTGGTCGAAGTCGAGGTGCAGCTCCGCGAGCTCGTCGTTCGCCAGGAAGCGTCCGGGCGCGCCTGCGGCGACCGTCTCGCGCACCTCGTCGCGGAGCGGTGGCGGCGCGTCGTGGAACCACAGCCGCACCATCGTCGCGTCGAGCGCGAAGCAGAACCGCTCCGGGAACGCCGGATGGCGCCACAGCGAGGGATATGCAGCGATCCGTTTGACCGGCGACATGCCGTGGTCCGAGAAGACGGCGACCTCGACGCCGGGTATCCGACTCGTGACGCGCTCGACGACCGCTTGCGCGAGCGCGTCGGTGCGACGCAGCGTCCGCTCGAACAGGCGCGACTCGAGCCCGAAGAGATGCGACGCCATGTCGACCTGGTGCAGGTAGACGAAGGTGAACGCGGTCGTCGGGTCGAGCTCGTCGAGGCGGCGCAGGAGCTGCCTCGCCCCGAGCTTGGACGCGTCGAGGTACGCCCACGGAAGCCCGGCCGCGCGCGCGCGGTCGAACACCGACGGGACGCCGAGCTGGCCGACCTCGCTCATGTCGCCGCGCAGCGTCCAGTCGAACCGGTCGAGCGCGCGGAACGGCAGGTGACGCAGGCTGAGGTGCCGGTACCCGTTCCTGCGGGCGGTACGCCGCACGGCGGTCTGCGAGAGGACGAACTTCGCGCCGCGCCGGCCGAAGTCCCAGGGCAGCGCGTCGAGCGGTGCGAGGCGCGCGTACGGCGCTAGCGGCGTGCGCTCCGGCCGGAAGCAGTACTCCATCCAGTAGCCCGTCTCGTCGGGGTACGCACCGGTAAAGATCGCGGCGCGGATCGAGTCGCTGTACCCGAGGAGCGGCCGCATGCGCGACAGGCCGCGACGCGCCCCGAGCGACGCGAGGAACGGCGTCCGCTCGTGTGCGACGTAGTCGTGCCGCACCGCGTCGACGAGCACGTAGAGGAGCGGCGTCATGCGACCGCCGCCACCGGCTGCGGAAGCTCGACGCACGGCGACTCCGTCGCCTGTTTCGGTGCGAGCGCGTGGAACAGCTCGAGGTACTGGCGCGCCACGTTCGGCCACAGGAACCGCTTGCGGACGCGCTTCTGCGCCTCCTTGCCCATCCGCTGCAGCGCGGCGCGGTCGGCCGTCAGGAACCGCATCGCGACCGCGAGTTGCCCGACGTCGCCGGGCTTGATCAGGAAGCCCGTCATCCATTCGTCGACGACGTCGGGCAGTCCAGCGACGCGGCTCGAGAGGACCGGAGTGCCGCACGCCATCGCCTCGAACGCGACGAGCGGCGTCCCCTCCGAGAAGGACGGAATGACGAGAAGGTCCGCGCGCGCGTAGAGCGGCGCGAGGTTGCGGGGAGCGACGTCGCCGAGGAACGCGACGCGCTCGGAGACGCCGAGCGACTTCGCGAGCAGCTCCAGCTTGCGCCGCTCGGGTCCGTCGCCGGCGAAGACGCAGTTGATCCGCGGCGCCTCGGCGAGCGCGCGCAGCAGGAGATCGGCGGCCTTGCGCGGCGTCAGCCGCCCGACGAAGAGACAGTAGCGCGAGAACGGGATCCGCTCGGTGATCTCGCTCGAGCCGACGTCCGGGTTGAAGACGTCGAAGTCGGCGCCGTTGAGGATCGTGGAGACGCGCGTCGAGTCGACTCCGAACCGGCCGACGAGCTCCTCGCGCAACGCCTCGCATGTCGTGGCGATCGTCGTCACGCGGCGGTACGCGCAGACGTTCACCGCGCGGTAGATGACGCGGCGGACCAGCCGCTCGTACCAGGTGCGGTAGCGGCAGCTCCACGGGGTCGAGTCGTGCTCCGTGTAGACGACGGGAACGCGCGTGAGCCTGCCGAGCAGGAGCGCGCCGAGGTTGCCGTGCGCGTGCACGACGTCGAAGTGATCCTCGCGCAGGAGGCGACGCGCCCGCAGCGCGCTCGCGACGTTGCCGGCCAGGTGCTTCACGATCCAGCCGAAGAACCCGTTCGGGAGGCGTGATACGAGCCGCTGGAGCCGGCCGGCGACGGGGACGATCCTCACCTCCGGTGTCGGCGGGAAGTCGTCGGTGACGACGTCGGCAACGAGCGTCACCTTGTGCCCGGCGAGGCCGATCGACTTCGCGAGCTGCCACATCGCGAGCTCGGCGCCGCCGCACCCGATCTTGACGGGGACGACGCCGCGCCCGACGACGAGCACCGACAGCGGCTTCACCGGAGGCCGCGCCGGCGCAGCCCGTTTCGAGGCATGGCTGCGCCGGCGCGCCGAACGCGCATGGAGCGTTGACATCGAGTGGTCGATTAAGCCCGGAGTGCGTGCCTAGTCGTTCCCGCCACCGTTGTCGCCGCCATCACCCTCGTGGTGGTGATGGTGCTTCTCGCAGTCCTTCTTTTCCTTGTAGTGGTGGTGGTCCTTCTCGCACTCGAACTTCTTCGGCCCGTCGGTTCCACCCGCCGCGAACGCGATGCCGCCGAATGTGACTCCGGCGACGACCAGCAGGACGACCACCGTTCTCAGGATGCGCTGCATGTCCGTGCGACCTCCGATGACGTGTCCGGTTCAAGTCGGGGGCCGCAATCCCCGCCGAGAGAACCTACCGCCGGTCGAACGCGGTGGCTATCACACGTACGAGGGAACTTCACAACGTCTTCACACGTGCACGAGGAACGGCGGCACGCGCGGCGTATGTTGAGCGCGTGAAGCGCGTGCTGCCACTCGCCGCCGTGTTGATCGCTCTGGCAGCCGCGGTCGCCGCCGGGCGCGCACAGACGCGGACGATTGCGATGGCGCCGGCGTCTGTCGACGAGGTGACGGCCATCGCGCGCTCGTCACATCCCGCAGCGCCGACGCGCGCGCACCGTGCGTCGTCGTGGTGCGGGACGACGTCGCCGACGGACCGCCCGGCGGCCGTGACCGGCTACCAGATCCGGGTGATCTACGCGATCCCGTCCGACGGCGCCGACCAGAGCGCGACGTACGCGCCGCAGATCTCCGACATCCTCGACCAGGTGACCTCGTGGTGGCAGCGCGAGGATCCGTCGCGCGTGCCGCGCTTCGACGTGTACGCGGCGCCGTGCGGTCCGCAGGTCGACCTGACGGTGGTGCGGATCCCGACGATCAGCGTCGCGATGACCGACCCGCACCAGGTCTTCGACCTGATCTGGAACCAGTTCCAGACCGACCCGAGCGCGCCCACGACGAAGTTCCTCGTCTTCCTCGACGACGTGAACACCGGCGACGTCTGCGGCGTCGGCTCGATGGCGCAGGGATCGACCCTCGGCACGCCGTCGTACGGCGTCGCGAGCGTCTACCTCGACTCGTGCAACGGCGCGGACCGCGCGACCATCGCCGCGCACGAGCTCCTGCACGCCGTCAGTCCCGCCGGCGGCTTCGTCGGCGCGCCGCACACATGCCCCGGCGACCTCTACCACGTATGCGACTCGACCGGCGACGTGCTGTACCCGTTCGTCGAGAGCGGCATCCCGCTGACATCCCTCCAGCTCGACGTCGGGCACGACGACTACTGGGCGGGCACCGCGCCGGTCAACCTGCAGGTGCAGCCGTGGTTCCGGCACGTGCAGGACCAGGTGCACCTCGACCTCGCGATCTCGGGGCAGGGGACGGTGACGAGCGATCTCCCCGGCATCGACTGCACGGCGACGTGCGGGACCGACTGGGACCGCGGCGACGCGATCCACCTGACGGCGGCGCCTGCGACCGGCGAGCGCTTCGTGCGCTGGAGCGGCGCGTGCACCGGCGACTCCGATTGCGGGCTCACCCTCGACACGTCGAAGAGCGTGACGGCACAGTTCGCACCCCAGACGTACCCGCTGACGGTGCGGGTCGCGGGCAGCGGGATCGTCACGAGCCTGCCGCGCGGGCTGACGTGCCGTCGGGGCGGCTGCACGAAGCCGTTCACGTCGTACACCGCGGTCTTCCTGACGGCGAAGGCGGCGAAGGGCTGGCGCTTCTCCGCCTGGAGCGGCGCGTGCCGCGGGAAGAAGACGACCTGTACGGTGCCGATGAGCGGCGCGACCGCGGTGCGAGCGACCTTCGCGAAGAAGCGGAAGTAGCGCGGCGCGCCCGGAAGGACTAGCGTCGTCCGGAGCCAAGGACGACGCTCGTGGGTTTCCTCAGGACGACAGCCGCCGCCCTCGTCGCCGTGGTCGCCGCCGCGTTACTCGCCGGCGACCTCTCGGCGTCGCCGACGAAGCAGCGCCTGCGCGAGAAGCGCGCGCAGGCGGCCGCGGTGCTCGCGCAGGTCAACGCGCTCGACCTGCGGTTCGAAGCCAGCGTCGAGGCGTGGAACGGCGCGCGGTACGAGCTCGGCATCGCGCGCCGGAAGCTCGCCGTCGACCGCGCACGGCTGCGGACGGCGGAGCACCAGCGGAAGGTCGCGGTGGCGCGGCTGGAGTCGCGCGTGCGCGCCGTGTACGAGAGCTCGGACCAGCCGACGACCCTGGGGATCCTGCTCGGCGCGTCGAGCCTCTCGGACCTGATCGACCGCATCAACGCCGCGAACACCATCGCGGCGGCGGACCACGAGCTCGCGACGCAGACGGCCGCGGCGCGCGCCCGCTACGCGCGCGTCGCACGACAGACTGCTGCGGTCGCGCAGCGACGCGCGATCGCGCTCGCTCAGCGCGCCAGCGAGCGCCGCCAGATCGGGGCGATGCTCGCCGAGAGGAAGCGGCTGCTCGCGTCCGTGCAGTCGGAGGTTGTGAAGCTGCAGGCGGCCGAGCGGGTGGAGCAGGCGCGCCTCGCCGCCCAGGCGCGGGCGCGGCTCGCGGCCGCCCGCGCGGCCGAGGCCGCCCGCGCACGCGCGGCGGCGGCGCAGGCGGCGGCGGCCGCGGCGGCGCGGGCGCGCGCCGCGGCCAGAGCGAGAGCGAAGCCGACTCCGAAGCCCGGCCCGGCGGCGCCCACCACGACGGCCGACCCGCCGCCGCCGATCACGACGGTAGCCGCGCCCGCTCCCACGACCACGGCGCCGCCGGCGCCGACGGACACTGCTCCGGCTCCGGCCCCCGGGCTCGGCGCGGGCCACCCCGAAGCGGCGACGATCGCCCTCCAGTACCTCGGCGTCCCGTACGTGTGGGGCGGCGCGTCGCCCTCGGGCTTCGACTGCTCGGGGCTCGTGATGTACGTGTACGCGCAGCTCGGGATCTCGCTGCCGCACTACGCGGCCGCCCAGTACCAGCTCGGGACGCCCGTGCCGCGCAGCGAGCTGCAGCCGGGCGACCTCGTCTTCTTCGACGCGCTCAACCACGTCGGGATCTACATCGGGGGCGGCGAGTTCGTCCACGCGCCGCACACCGGCGACGTCGTCAAGATCTCGACGCTCGCCGAGTTCGGCACGAGCTACGTCGGCGCGCGCCGTCTCTAGCGCGTTGCGGGCCGCGCTCGCCGGGATCCGCGTCGTCGACCTCTCGCGCGTCCTCGCCGGGCCCCTCGTCGCGATGACGCTCGGAGACCTCGGCGCCGACGTGATCAAGGTCGAGTCGCCGCTCGGCGACGACACGCGGCGGTGGAAGCCGCCGCAGGACGCACGGGGCCGCGCCGCCTACCACCACGCAGCGAACCGCAACAAGCGCTCGATCGTGCTCGACCTGAAGGACGACGGCGACCTCGAGTTCGCACAGCGGCTCTGCGAACGCGCCGACGTCGTCGTCTCGAACTTCCTGCCGGGGACGCTGGCCCGCTTCGGCCTCGACTACGAGGCGGTCGCCGCGCGCAACCCCGGCGTCGTCCACTGCGAGATCAGGGGCTTCGGCGAGGGGCCGGGCGCGTCCATGCCCGGCTACGACCCGCTCGTGCAGGCGCTCTCGGGGCTGATGTCCGTCACCGGACCGCCGGGGGCTCCGTCGAAGACCGGAGTCGCGATCACCGACGTCGTCGCCGCGCTCTACGGCGCGATCGCGGTCCTCGCCGCGCTCTACGCGCGCCGCGACACTGGCCGCGGGCAGCGCATCACCGTCGACCTGCTCCACGCCGGCCTCGCGCTCCTCGCCAACCAGTCCGTCGGGTACCTCGCGAGCGGCGAGGTGCCGGTCGCGCTAGGCAACGTGCACCCGAGCATCGAGCCGTTCGCCACCTACGCCGCCGCCGACGGCGAATTGATGATCTGCGCCGGCAACGACGCGCAGTTCCGGCGGCTCGGGGACACCGTCGGCCTCGACGACGACCCGCGGTTCGCGACCAACGAGCTGCGCGTCCGGAACCGCGACGTGCTGCGCGCGCTGCTCGAGGAGCGGCTCGCGGCGCGGACGCGCGCCGAGTGGACGGAGGCGCTCACCGCGGCCGCCGTCCCCGCCGGCCCGGTGCAGACGATCGACGCCGCGTTCTCGCTGGCCGCGGCGCTCGCGCTCGAGGTCGTGGACGAGACCGACGGCGTCCGCACGGTCGCGTTCCCCGCAACGCTCTCCGAGACGCCCGCGCGCGTGCGGCTTCGCCCGCCCGACCTGGACGAGCACGGGGACGAGATCAGGCGCGGGTGATCGTCACCGCGGCGCCCGCCTTCCGCAGCAGCGTCGAGAACGGACAGCCGGCGTCGGCCCGCTCCAGGATCTCGTCCGGCACCTGGTCGCCCGCGACGGTCACGTGCGACGCGACGATCTGGTGGCCGTCGCCGGCGACCTCGTCCATCACGATCCGCGCGGTCACCTCGAGCCGCGCCGGCGGCGTCCCCGCCTGCGACAGCTCCGACGCGATCGACATCGTCAGGCAGCCGGCGTGCGCGGCCGCGAGCAGCTCCTCGGGGCTCGTCTTGCCTTCGGGCGCGCCGACGCGCGTCGCCATGGTGTAGGGGAGGTCGCCGAACGCGCCGCTGGAAGCCGTGATGCGTCCGCTGCCGCGGGCGACGTTCCCCTCCCAGACGACCTGCGCCTCGCGCTCGATCCGCGGCATCAGACGCCCGCGCGGGTGCCGTCGGGGTAGTACGCCTCGGCGGGAGACCCGGCGGGGCGGAAGACGCCGAGCACGCGCAGCTCGCTCTCGCCGGTGTTCGCGAGGCAGTGCACGAGCGTCTTCGGCAGGTGCACGCAGGAGCCGGGCCGCAGCGGCTCGAGCTCGCCGCCGATCCGAAGCTCGCCTTCGCCCGCGAGCACGTAGAGCACCTCGTCGTAGCGGTGGAAGTGGTCCGGGGCGCTCCCCGGCGGGATGATCCCGACGAACTGCGTCACCGTGTTGCACCCGACGGCGGGCGTCGCGCCGAGCACGAACTGGCGCCCGGCTGTCGCGGCGCCCTTCTCGACCTGCTCGAGGTCGACGACCGCCGGCCCCGGCGAGGGCTCGGGGTCGTAGACGAGGACGGAGAGGGCGCGCGCGTCGCCGTGCGCCGACCACTGCGTTCCCGCGGGGACGAACAGCGCGACGCCTGGTCGCAGCTCGTGGGCGGCGCCGCCGATTCGCACGCTGCCGGTGCCGGAGAGGACGTAGAGGACCTCGTCGGCGTCGTCGTCGCGGCGGTCGCCGCCGAGGTCCAGGAGCCTCTGCGTGAAGGTGCCGACCTCGAACAGCCGGCCGTCGGGGCGCTCGTCGGCGTGGAGGGCGTATTGCACGGCGGTTAAACAGTATGCGGTCTCGGGATTTGATCATTGACACCGTCGATGCGACGGGAGAGGATCGGCGCTTCAAGCGCTTGACCCCCCGCGAGAAGTGCCCGAAAGGCAAGGAGGATCTCGATGAAGAAGGCGATCGTGCTCGCGCTCGCCGTGGTCGCCGTGTCCGTGGCGGCCGCGAGCGCGCAGGGCAGTCAGACCGCCGCCGCACGCTACGCGGCATCCGGCTTCAACTGCAGCAAGACGATCACGCTCCCGTTCGTCACGCCGATCACGGGCGGCGCCGGCTTCCTCGGCACCGAGCAGTCGACGTGGGCGAGGCTCGCGATCGCGCAGATCGCGCCGCAGCTGCACCTGAAGGTGAAGCTCTCGCTCGGCGACACGCCGGTCGAGCAAGGCCCCGCGCCGGCGCAGGCGCTGGCGCAGAAGTACGTCGGCGACCCGAGCGTCCTGATCGTCCTGGGACCGTCGACGTCGGGTGCCGTCGCGGCGTCGAGCAAGACGTACTTCCAGGCGAAGCTGGCGCACATCTCGCCGTCGGCGACGCGCACAGACCTGACGCAGGGCCCCGTGGCCCAGCGCGAGGCGACGCCGGCGTTCTTCCGGGTCGTGCCGGGCGACTACATCCAGGGCCCCTCGGACGCGATGTTCATGATCAACCACCTGCACGTGAAGAAGGTCGTGATCATGGACTTCCAGGAGCCGTACTCGACCGGGCTCGCGGCCGCGGTCGACGCGACGCTGAAGGCGCACGGCGTCTCGACGATCCGGATGTCGGCGCCGAACACGACGACCGACTACTCGGCCTACGTCACGAAGGTGCCGAGCGACGCCGACATCGTCTTCTTCCCGACGCAGAAGCCCGGGGACGCGAACACGTTCGCGCAGCAGCTGATCGAGCAGGGCAAGAAGGCGAAGGTGTTCGGCGGCGACGGCTCGAACGACCCGTCGCAGTTCAAGGTCGCGGGCTCGTACGTCTCGAACTTCGCGCCGGACATCACCGGGATCAAGTCGGACGCGGCCGTGATCGCGGCGTGGAAGAAGGCCAACCCCGGGAAGCAGGTCGGCTCGTTCGGCCCGCCGTCGTACGGGGCCACGCAGGTCGCGCTGAACGCGATCTCGATCGCGTGCAAGGCCGGTCACGGCTTCGCGACGCGCGCGTCGGTCTTCCACAGCGTGAAGAAGGTGCGGATCAAGAACTGGATCCTCGGCGGGAGCTTCCGCTTCTCGACGAAGACCAACGATCCGCTGAACGCGAAGTTCTACATCTTCCAGATCCAGTCGAACGGGTCGTACAAGCTCGTCGGCTAGAGACGGACAGGAAGGCGGAAGCGAGGGGCGGCCCGAGGAGTCGGGCCGCCCCTGCCATATAGGGATCCGTGGACACCTTCATCCAGCTGACGATCGACGCGCTCACGCTCGGGAGCGTCTACGCGCTGATCGCGCTCGGGTACACGCTCGTCTACGGCGTCCTGAAGCTGCTCAACTTCGCGCACGGCGACGTGTTCATGGTCGGCTCGTTCGCGGGCTTCGGCACGTTCCAGGTCCTCGGCGGCGCGAGCCCGAAGGTGCCGCTGTGGCTCTTCCTGACGCTCGTCACGCTCGCGGCGATGGCGGTGTGCGCCGCGCTCGGCGTCGCGATCGAGCGCTTCGCGTACCGGCCGCTGCGCGACGCGCCGCGCATCGCGCCGCTGATCAGCGCGCTCGGGGTGTCGTTCTTCCTCTCGAACTCGATGCAGCTCCTGTTCGGCGCGCAGCCGCGGAACTACGACACGTTCGACATCCACAACGCGGTGCTCTACACGTCGGGCGTCGACATCGGCAACGTGCACATGCCCCTGCTGCGGATCATCACGATCGCGGCCGCGCTCGTGCTGATGGTCGCGCTCTGGTTCCTCGTCAACCGGACGCGCACCGGAAAGGCGATGCGCGCGACGTCGTTCGACCGCGAGGCGGCGTCGATGATGGGGATCGACATCGACCGCGTGATCGTCTTCACGTTCGTCCTCGGATCCGCGCTCGCGGGCGCCGCCGGCGTCTTCTTCGCGCTGCGGGTGCCGACCACGGTGTCGATCGGCTTCGTCGCGGGGCTCAAGGGGTTCACTGCGGCGGTGATCGGGGGGATCGGCTCGATCCCGGGCGCGATGGCCGGCGGCATCATCCTCGGCTGCGCCGAGTCGTACTCGCAGGGCTACATCTCGACGAAGTGGTCCGACCTGATCGTCTTCTCGATCCTGGTCGCGTTCATGATCTTCCGGCCGCAGGGGCTCCTCGGCCGCGCCGACATCAGAAAGGTCTGAGGCACGTGAGCGACTCCACACCGCATTCGAGCCACATCCCGGCCGAGGGGCCGGCGGTGGGGCAGGACGAGTGGGTCGCGCGGCACGCCGAGCGGCGGATCATGCGCGAGGGGCTCCTCGGGACGGTCGAGGAGCGCCTCCGCCTCGTCCCGTGGTGGGCGTGGCTCGTCCTCTTCCTCGCGGCCTTCTCGCTCCTGCCGGTGTTCGAGCACAGCGGCTACGTGCGGCGCGTCGCGTTCGACACGGTGCTCTACATGCTGCTCGCGCTCGGCCTGAACGTCGTCGTCGGCTGGGGCGGGCTGCTCGACCTCGGGTACGTCGCGTTCTACGGGATCGGCGCCTACGCGTACGCGATCCTCGACTCGACGAAGTTCGGCTACCACCTGCCGACGCTCGTCTCGGTGCCGCTCGTCGTCGTGATCGGCGCCGTCGCCGGCCTCCTGCTCGGCCTGCCCTCGCGCAGGCTGTCGGGCGACTACCTGGCGATCGTGACGCTGTTCTTCTTGCAGCTCTTCCAGACGATCACGACCAACGGCGACTCTGCCTTCGGGCACGACCTCACGGGCGGCCCGAACGGGATCCTGAACGTCGACCCGTTCCACCTCTTCGGCCACGACCTGGCCGTCGAGCACGGCGGCGTGTTCGCCGTCTCGTACCTCTACGTCGCGCTCGGCTTCTTCGCCGTCGTGTTCGTGGCGCTCCGCTTCGTCAACGAGTCGCGCACCGGCCGCGCCTGGCGCTCGCTGCGCGAGGACCCGCTCGCCGCCGAGGCGATGGGCATGCCCGTCAACTGGCTGAAGCTGATGAGCTTCTCCTTCGGCGCCGCGGTCGCCGCGCTCACCGGGACGCTGTTCGCCGCGCTCAACGCGAGCGTGTTCCCGCTGACGTTCTACTTCGTCCTGCTGATCACCGTGTACACGATGGTGATCCTCGGCGGCGCCGGCAGCCAGGCGGGCGTCGTCGCCGGCGCGCTGATCATCGGGCCGCTGCTCGAGCTGCTCCGCGACGCATCCAAGTCGCGGGTGATCTTCTTCGTCACGCTCGTCGGCGCGCTGGCGCTGGCGTCGCGCCGCTCCCGGGCGATGGCGCTCGTCGCCCTGTCGACGCTCGTCCTCGGCTTCGTCGTCCACGCGATCGCGGGCGCGATCCACTCCGACTGGGTCGCCGGCGAGCACCAGCCGGGCTTCGCCGGCTTCGCCGACCACTGGGTGGTCGCGCCGGCGCACCTCGCGAGCTGGATCACGCCGACGACGTATCTCGGCGTCATCGCCGCGGCGCTCCTGTGCACGCTGCTGCGCGGGCTGCCGCGGCTCGTCGCGCTCGTGCCGACGCTCTACCTCGGCGCGTTCGTCTGGGAGAACGTGATGCTGGCGAAGCCCGAGCCGGCGCGGTTCATCGTCCTCGGCCTGATCCTGATCTGCCTGATGATCCTCAGGCCGAACGGCCTCCTCGGCGAGCGCCGGGTGGAGATCGTCTGATGCCGCTCCTCGAGCTGCGAGGCGTGTCGCTCGCGTTCGGCGGGCTCGCGGTCGTGTCGGAGCTCGACCTGCACGTCGACGAAGGGGAGATCGTCTCCGTGATCGGCCCGAACGGCGCCGGCAAGACGACGCTCTTCAACCTGATCACCGGCATCTACCGGCCGCAGGCCGGCGACATCCTCTTCGACGGCCGGAGCATCGTCGGCCTCGAGCCGCACGAGATCTGTCGGCGCGGCATCTCGCGGACGTTCCAGACGCTGCGGCTGTTCCTGAACATGTCGGTCAAGGAGAACGTGATGGCCGCGGCGTACGGCCACACGCGCGCCGGCGTCTTCCGCTCGATGCTGCGCACGCCGGGGATGCGGCGCGAGGAGCGCGAGATCGCGGCGCTGGCGCAGGAGAAGCTCGCCTTCTTCGGCGGGCGGCTGATGGGCTACCGCTGGGACCAGCCCGCCTACTCGCTCTCGTACGCGAACCGGCGCCGCCTCGAGATCGCGCGCGCGACCGCCACGAACGCGCGCCTCCTGCTCCTCGACGAGCCGGCGGCCGGGATGAACCCGGCGGAGACGCACGAGATCACGGAGCTGATCGGCAAGCTGCGCACGGAGGGCGGCTACACGATCCTCGTGATCGAGCACGACATGCACGTCGTCGAGGGCATCTCGGACCGCGTCGTCGCGCTCGACCACGGGGTGAAGATCGCCGAGGGGTCGTTCGACGAGGTGGCGACGAACGAGAAGGTGGTCGAGGCGTACCTCGGCCTCAACACGATGGCCTCGAAGTGAGCCTTCCCGGCGTAGGCTCGACTGAGCCGGATCCCCGCGAAGGTGGCGGCTTTGCCGCCGCCGGAGCACTACTCCAGCTGCAGCAGGTCGACACCTTCTACGGGCAGATCCACATCCTGCAGGGGCTCTCGATCCACGTGGAGCCCGGCGAGCTCGTGTGCCTCCTCGGCGGCAACGCCTCCGGCAAGTCGACGACGCTGAAGACGATCCTCGGGATCGTCCGGCCGCGGAACGGCTCCGTCCTCCTCGACGGCGAGGACGTGACGCGGCGGCCGACGAGCTACCGGATCGCGCGCGGGATCGCGATCGTGCCGGAGAACCGGCGGCTGTTCGCGCCGATGACGGTGCTCGAGAACCTCGAGATGGGCGCGTACCTGCGCGGCGGCGGCGACAAGGAGGACTTCGAGCGCGTCTACTCGCTGTTCCCGCTGCTGTACGAGCGGCGGTCGCAGCTCGCGGGAACGCTCTCCGGCGGCGAGCAGCAGATGGTTGCGATGAGCCGTGCGCTGATGGCGCGTCCGAAGCTGCTGCTGATGGACGAGCCGTCGATGGGGCTCGCCCCGATCCTCGTCGAGCGCAACTTCGAGATCATCAAGCAGGTGCACGAGTCGGGCGTCGCCGTCCTCGTCGTCGAGCAGAACGCGAACGTGTCGCTCTCGATCGCGGACCGCGGCTACGTGCTGTCGACGGGGCGGCTTGTGCTCGAGGGGAAAGCGTCGGACCTGCGGGAGAACGAGGATCTTCGCCGTGCCTATCTCGGACGTTAGGTCGCGCTTCCCGATCTTCGAACGGCTCGTCTACGTCAACTCGTGCTCGCAGGGAGCGCTGTCGGACGCCGTCCGGGACGCTTACCTCGCGTACCTGCACGACTGGGACGAGCGCGGCGCCCCCTGGGACTACTGGGTGGAGCGGTCGGAGGCGGCGCGGGCGGCGTTCGCCGCGCTGGTCGGCGGCGAGCCGGACAACGTCGCCGTCACGACGTCGCTGTCGGCGGGCGTGAGCGCGCTCGCGTCCGCGCTCGACTTCTCCGAGCGGCCGAAGGTCGTGATCAGCGACTACGAGTTCCCGACGATCGGCCAGATCTGGCACGCCCAGCAGCTCCGCGGGGCGGAGGTGCACGTCGTCGAGCCGGAGGCCGTCGAGGAGGCGGTCGACGAGCGGACGGCGATCGTCTCCGTGACGGGGGTGTGCTACCGCAACGGCGCCCGGCTCCCCGTCGAGGAGATCGCGCGCGTGGCGCACGAACGCGGCGCTCTCTGCCTGCTCGACGCGTACCAGGCGGCAGGGTCGTACCCGCTCGACGTGCGGGAGCTGGGCGTCGACGCGCTCGCGTCGGGGGTGCTCAAGTACCTGCTCGGCTCTGCGGGCCTCGCGTTCCTCTGGACGCGGCCCGGGCTCGCCAACGAGCTCACGCCGACCGAGACCGGCTGGTTCGCCGACCGCGACATCTTCGAGATGGCGCACACGCGCTACGCGCCCGCGCCGAACGCGCGCCGCTTCCAGTCGGGGACGCCGCCGGTGCCCTCGATCTACGCCGGGATCGCCGGCATCGAGCTGATGCGGGAGATCGGCGTCGCGGAGACACGGCGGCACGTGAACGCCCTCAACGAGCGGCTGATCGCCGGCGTCGACGAGCTCGGCGGCCGGGTCGTGACGCCGCGGGAGGAGGAGCGGCGGGGCGCGCTCGTCTGCATCAGGTCGGCGGACGCGCCGGCGCTCGTGGCGGTGCTCGGTGCCGACGGCATCGTCACCTCCGAGCGCGACTCGAACCTGCGCGTCTCCGCGCACGCCTACAACACGGAGGAGGACATCGACGCCGTGCTGGCGGCGCTCCGCCGCCACCGGCGGCTGCTCGGTGTCTGACACCTTCGAGGTGTCAGACACCGTAAAATCGTCGCGATGCTCCTGCGCGAGGTCGCCTACGCCAAGCCGACGTCGCTCACAGAGGCACTCGAGATCCTCGCGGCCGACGACGGCGCCCGCGCGCTCGCAGGCGGCCAGACGCTGATCAACGTGATGAAGGCGCGTGCGGGCTCGCCCGACACGCTCGTCGACCTGAACGGCCTGGACGAGCTGCGGGGGATCGACCTCGCCGCCGACGGGACGCTCCGGATCGGCGCGATGACGACCTACAGCGAGATCGTCGCCTCGAGCGAGGCGCGCGCGCGGCCGATCCTCGGCGAGGTCTGCGCCCAGATTGCGGACGTGCAGGTCCGGAACCGCGGCACGATCGGCGGCAACGTCTGCACCAACGACCCGACGAACCACCTGCCGCCGCTGCTCGCCGCGCTGGGCGCGCAGTTCACGATCCTGGGCCGCGGCGGCGAGCGCGTCGTTCCCGCGGCGGAGTTCTTCCTCGGCGTCTACCTGACGGCCGTCGGGCCCGGCGAGCTGCTCACGGCGGTGACGGTGCCGGCCGGCCGCAACGACGGCTTCGCCGCCGTCACGCTCGGCGTCGACGGGACGTGCATCGTCAGCGCCGCCGCGTCTCTCAACGGCGCCGCGCGCGTCTCGCTCGGCTGCGTCGACGCGGTTCCGGTCGTGTTGGAGCCGGGGTCTGCGGATGCGGCGGCCGTGCGGCAGGCGGTGCGCGACGCCAGCCTCGACCCGCCGTCCGACGTCCATGCGTCGAGCGAGTACCGACGCCACCTCGCCGAGGTGCTCGCCGTGCGCGCCATCGAGAGAGCGCAGGGGAGGTAGCTTGACCGCGAGCGCGGCGACGACCGAGCGCAGGATCTCGGTCACGATCAACGGTACGACGTACGAGCGCGAGGTGGAGGCGCGCAAGCTGCTGATCCACTTCGTCCGCGACGACCTCGACCTGACCGGAAGCCACATCGGCTGCGACACCGGCAACTGCGGGGCGTGCTCGATGATCGTCGACGGGACGCTGGTGAAGAGCTGCATGATGCTCGCGGTCCAGGCAGACGGGGCGACGATCGAGACCGTGGAAGGCCTCGCCGACGGCGAAGAGCTGAACGCGTTGCAGCAGGCGTTCAGCGCGCATCACGCGCTCCAGTGCGGCTACTGCACGCCCGGGATGCTGATGAGCGCGACGGCGCTTCTCCGCGCGAACCCCAACCCCTCGGACGACGAGATCAGGAAGGCGCTCCAGGGGAACATCTGCCGGTGCACCGGCTACTGGAACATCTTCGAGGCGGTGAAGGCGGCGGCGGAATGAGCACCACGATCGCACCCGAGAAGGTCGAGCAGGCGCAGGAGACGTGGTCGGGGCAGAACGTCCCGCGCAAGGAGGATCGCCGCCTCGTCCAGGGCCAGGGCGTCTTCGTCGACGACGTCAAGCGGCACGGGATGGGCTACCTCCACTTCGTGCGCTCGCCGTACGCGCACGCGCACATCACGTCGATCGACGTGTCGCAGGCCGAGGCACACCCGTCGGTCTACGGGACGCTGACCGGCGAGGAGGTGGCGGCGCTCACCGATCCCTTCTTCCAGATCGCCTCGGTGCCGGGCGCGAACGTCAAGGACTACGCGCTCGCCGTCGGCAAGGTGCGCTACGTCGGCGAGCCGGTCGTCGCGGTCGTCGCGGAGACGCGCGAGGCCGCACGCGACGCGTCGGAGCTCGTCGAGGTCGAGTACGAGCCGCTGGACGCGGTCACCGACGCGCGCGGGGCGCAGGACGAGGGCGTGCCGGCGATCCACGAGGAGGCTGGCGGCAACCTGATGTGGCACGGCGTCTACGAGTGGGGCGACCTCGACAGCGCCTTCTCGGAGGCGGACCGCATCGTGCGGATCGACGAGCTCCACTTCCACCGCTTCAACTCGACCCCGCTCGAGTGCGACGGCGCGCTCGTCGAGTACAACCGCGGCACCGGCCAATGGACGATCCACACGAACAACCAGTTCCCGGGGTTCGCGATCATCATGATGGGGCCGGCGATGCGGTGCGGGCTCGACAAGCTCCGCTTCGTCTCGCAGGACATCGGCGGCGGCTTCGGCAACAAGATCACGTCGCACCCGCAGCTCGTTGCGTGCTGCCTCCTCGCGCGGAAGCTGAACCGCCCGATCCAGTGGACGGAGTGGCGCACCGACTTCCACCTCTCGATGTCGCACGGCAACGAGCGCTGGTTCCTCGACACGGAGGTGGCGGTCAAGAGCGACGGCACGCTGCTCGGCTTCCGCACCAGGGCGCTCGACGACGCGGGAGCCTACCTGCGCTACGAGCCGCTCGGCGGCGTCATCTGGGCGCAGGTCACGCCGGGGATGTACAAGTGGCGGCACATCCGCGTCGACTTCACGCAGGTCGCGACGAACAAAGCGCCCGTCTCGCCGAACCGCGGCTACTCGCGGATGCAGCACCTGTGGTTCACGGAGCGCCTGATCGACATCGTCGCGCACGAGCTCGACCTCGACCCGGTCGAGGTGCGCAAGCGGAACTACGTCCGCGCAGAGGACATGCCGTACACGACGCCGAACGGCTGCGTCTACGACTCGGGCGACTACGCGAAGATGCTCGACCTCGCGCTCGAGCTGGTCGACTACCCGTCGATCGAGCGGCGGCGCACCGACGCCAGGGCGCGCGGGAAGCTGCTCGGGGTCGGCATCGGCTCGACGCTCGACAGCGGCACGAACAACTTCGGCCAGTCGCGGCTGATCAACCCCGAGCTGCAGTTCTCCGGCAACAACGAGGTCGCGACGGTCAAGCTCGACATCTTCGGCGAGATCGTCGTCACGCTCGGGACGACGCCGCAGGGGCAGGGCCACGAGACGACGGCGGCGCAGGTCGTCGCAGACATCCTCAAGTGCTCGGTCGACGACGTGCACGTGCGCGCCGGCCACGACTCGTACTGGAACTCGCACGCGGGCTTCTCCGGCACGTATGCGTCGCAGTTCGCGGTCACCGGCCTGGGCGCGGTCAAGGGCGCGACCGAGATGCTGCGCGACGAGATCTTCAAGCTCGCCGGCGCGATCTTCGGCGGCGTGCCGCAGGAGGCGCTCGAGCTGGCCGACGGCGGCGTACGGATCAAGGACAACCCGGAGGCGTTCCTGCCGTTCATGGCCTGCGGTGCGATCATCAACGCCAACAACGCGGGGCTGCCGGAGGACCTGGGCGTCACGCTCAACTGCCGCTACGTCTACCGGCCGCCGTTCGAGGTGCCGGACGTCGAGCGGAAGTACGGCAACCTCACGCTCACGTACGCGTCGCAGGTGCACGTGGCCGTGATCGAGATCGATCCCGAGACCGGCTACTACGACATCGTCGACTACGCCGCCGTCGACGACTGCGGCAAGCGGATCAACCCGCAGATCGTCGAGGGCCAGGTGATGGGCGCCACGGCCCAGGCGCTCGGCGCCGCCGTGCACGAGCAGTACGCCTACGACGAGGACGGGAACCTGCTGACGCCGAACTTCTACGACTACCACGTCCCACACGCGCTCGATATGCCGCCGCTCAAGACGAGCTACGTCGAGAGCGCGTCGCCGTTCACACCGCTCGGGACGAAGGGCATGGGCGAGGGCGGCGGTGCGGGTATCCACGCCGTCTGCGCCGCGGTGCAGGACGCGCTTCGCGTCCACGGCGGCGCGATCGTCTACGACAGCTGCAACCCGTACCACCGCGTCTGGGAGATGCTCAACGACCCGTCGAAGGGCGCGCGCGTGCAGGTGACACCGTGAACGTCTCCGGCGAGCGGACCTTCGCCGCGCCGCGGCAGGCGGTGTGGCGTGTGCTGAACGACCCGGCGGCGATGGCGAGGACGATGCCCGGAGTCGAGAGCTTCGACGTGCACGACGAGCGGCACTGGACTGCGAACGTGAAGATCCCGCTCGGCCTCGGCGGGCTGAAGATGAAGGTCGACATGGAGAAGGTCGAGGAGCGCGAGCCGGAGCACGCGGCGCTCCGGATCAAGGGCCACGGCGTCGGGGCGATGCTCTCGATGCAGACCTCGTTCGACCTGTCCGAGATCGACGGCGGGACTGCGATGAAGTGGTCGGCCGACGTGAAGATCGCCGGCCCCGTGGGGTCGATGGGGCAGCGCGTCCTCCAGCCGATCGTGAACCAGCAGGTGGCGCACGTCCTGGGCGCGCTCGACACCGAGGTGCAGAACACGATCCGCACGCAGGCGGAGGGGCCGAAGGACTACGGCCCGCCTGCCGACGCGACGCCGGAGACGGAGCCGCCGTCCGGCTCGAGCGGCGCCGAGGAGGGCATCAGCCCGCTCGAGCCCGAGGCGTACGAGTAGCCACCTGATGCCGGCGCCGTTCCGGATCGGGGTGATGCAGCTCACCATGGAGCCGCTCGACGTCATGCTCGCCTCGGCGCGGGCGATGGACGACGCGGGCATCGACACGATCTGGCTGGCGGAGGCCTACCCGTGGTGGCGCAAGCATGGGATGGAGGCGCGCTCGTCGACCGGCGTGGGCGCGCTGATGGCGCGCGAGACGAGGCGGCTGACGATCGGTTGGGGGATCATCGCGGCGTCGACACGGCATCCCGTGCAGGCGGCGATGGACGCCCGGGTGGTGCAGGAGGCGGCGGGGCCGGGGCGGTTCATCCTCGGCTTCGGGACGTCGAAGATCTTCCTCAACAACACGAAGACGCAGACGCGCAAGACGCTCGGCCCGATGCGCGACGCGGTCACCATCGCGCGCGGCGTGCTCTCGGGCGAGCGGTTCGAGTACGACGGCGACACGTGGAGCGCCGACGTGCCCGCGCTCGCCTCCGACGCGCACGCGCCGCGCGAGGTGCCGCCGGTGTACGTCGCGGCGACGGCGCCGAAGATGCAGGCGCTCGCCGGCGAGATCGCGGACGGCTGCCTGACCCCGTCGATCACGACCCCTGCGTTCGTCCGCTACACGCGCGAGAACGTGAAGGGGGACATCGACGTCGGCTGCACGATCGTCGCCTCGATCGACGCGACAGACCGCGACCGCGGCCGCGACGGCGCCCGCGAGATCGCCGGGATGTACCTGGCGAACAAGGTGCAGAACATCCAGGGCGCGGCCGACACGCTGCTCGAGCTGGCTGGGCTCGAGCAGGAGGAGATCCGGCCGATCGCCGAGGCGATGGAGCGGGGCGGCCGGCTCGCGGCGAAGGCGAAGGTGACGGACGCGATCCTCGACAAGTGCAGGCCGATCGCCGGCACGCCGGCCGACTGCATCGAGGCGATCGAGGAGTACAAGGACGCGGGCTGCACCCACGTGATGCTCGAGCTGTGGGGCGAGAACCGGCAGGAGCAGATCCGCCTCTTCGGCGAGCAGGTCCTGCCGCACGTCCGATGAGGGTGCAGATCGACCGCGACCGGCTGGTCGCGACTGCGTCGTCGCTCGTCGACGTCCACAGCTTCACCGGCGACGAGGAGCGGATGGCGCGGCGGATGGTCGAGCTCTACGAGGAGCTCGGGCTGCAGGTGCAGTGGCAGCAGGTGGAGGAGAACCGGGCGAACGCGCTCGCGACGTGGCGCGGCAGCGGCGGCGGGAAGTCGCTGATGTTCAACGGGCACATGGACACGTCGTACTCGGGCCGCGAGCCGTGGCTGCGCGGCGTGCCGGGGTTCCAGCCGCAGGCGTTTCTCCGCGACGGCCGGCTCTACGGGCTCGGCATCTCGAACATGAAGGGCGCGCTCGCCTGCTACGTCGAGGCGGTGCGTGCGATGCAGGAGGCGGGCGTTCGTCTGCGCGGCGACGTCCTGATCGCCGCCGTGTGCGGCGAGATCGAGAAGACGCAGCACGGCGACGCGCAGGGCGCGGAGTACCGGGGCTACGCGGCCGGTACCAGGTACCTGGTCTCGCACGGCGGCGTGGCGGACATGTGCCTGCTCGGCGAGCCGACGGAGGGCAAGGTCGTCCTCGGCCATTTCGGCACGCTGTGGCTGCGCGTCCGCGTGCACGGCAACTTCATCCACACGGCCTTCAGCGAGGGCAAGCGCGGCGAGAACTCGATCCTGCGCATGCACGAGGTGACGCAGGCGATCCTCGACTGGATCCCGAGCTGGGAAGAGGACGAGTCGAACCGCTACCGCGGCACGAGCGCGATCGTCAACGTCGGGGCCGTCAGCGGCGGCTTCGGGTGGCGCGTCTCGCGCACACCGCGCCACACCGACCTGTTCCTGGACGTGCGCGTGCCGCCGACCAAGCCGATGGCGGTCGCGCGGGGAGAGGTGCTGGAGATGGTGCGGGGGCTCGCTGAGCGGTTCCCCGACTACGGCGTCGAGGGCGAGGTCTTCGTCACGGCCCCCGGCGCCGAGATCGACGAGGGCCACGAGCTGGTCGCCGCGATCGACATGTCGCACGAGGAGGTCTTTGGGCAGCCCGCGGGCCGCGACGTGACGCGCTGGTTCAGCGACGCCTCCGCGCTTACCCGCTACGGCGTCCCGACGGTGAACTACGGCACCTCGACGGGGCTGATGGACGTCGAGCTCGGCGAAAACCTCGAGATCGACGCGCTCGTGAAGACGGCGCAGGTCTACGCGCTCGTCGCGCAGAGGGTCTGCGGATGAGCAAGCTCGTCACCTACGACGGCGGCAAGGTCGGCCGCGTCGACGGCGACGACGTCGTCCGCCTCGACATCGCGTCCATGCGCGAGTACTTCGAGCGAGGCGGCGCGGACGAGACCGGCGAGCGCGTCCCGCTCGCCGGGGCGAAGCTGGTCGCTCCGATCGTCCCGAAGAAGCTCTTCCACACCGCCGGCAACTTCCGCGAGCACGAGGAGGAGTCGCGCAACGTCAACTGGTCGCACCAGATCGCGCCGTGGATCAACTTCTTCCAGAACGTCGACGCGATCGTCGGCCCCGACCACCCGATCGTCTACCCGGAACACCTGACCGAGGAGCTCGACTACGAGCTCGAGCTCGCAGTCGTGCTGCGCAAGGCCGGGAAGTGGTTCTCGCCGGAAGAGGCCGAGGACTACATCGGCGGGTACGTGATCTTCAACGACATCACCGCGCGGGACATCCAGCGCGGCGAGATGCGCTCCGGCGTCTTCAGCTTCTGCAAGGCGATCGACACGTTCTGCCCGCTCGGCCCGTGGATCGTGACGCCCGACGAGCTCGGCGACCCGCACGACCTGAATATGGAGCTGCGCGTGAACGGCGAGGTGCGGCAGGAGTCGCACTCGAGCCGCATGAGCGTGACGATCCCGGAGATCCTCTCCAACTTCTCCGCGCTCGGCTACAGCGCCGGCGACGTGCTCTCGACCGGCACGGTGTCGGGCGTCGCCGGCTTCAAGTCGCCCGAGGAGCGCGCGCGGCTGTACCTGAAGCCGGGTGACGTGGTCGAGGCCGAGATCGAGCGGATCGGCGTGCTGCGGAACCCGGTCGTCTCGTGGCAGGAGGCGCAGGGCTCGCCGCCGCCGCCGCGGATCCGCCCGTGGGGCGACGCGTGACGTGGCCGTGCGACGAGGCGAAGCTCGACCGCGTGCGCGCGCTGATGGCCGAGCACGAGCTCGACGCGCTGGTCGTGCGCGCGCCGGACAACGTGCTCTACCTGACCAGCTTCTGGGGGATGAAGGGCTTCGACGCGTGCGTCTTCCCGCGCGAGGGCGAGCCCGTCCTGATTACCATCGAGGCGTCCGCGGACGACGCCGCCCGCACCGCGTGGACGTCCGACGTGCGCCTCGTGCAGGGCTATGCGCCCGACGACCCGCGTCCGGTCCCCGCGCGCACGCTGGAGGCGGCGCTCGCCGCGGCCGAGGAGTACGGCAAGGTGGGCCTCGAGCTGACGCTGGGGACGCAGGCGTCGGACCGGATGGTCGGAGAGCCGACGACGTTCACGAAGGCCTGGTTCGACGCGTGGCCGGGAGCGGGCGACGCGATGCCGGTGCTGAACGCCGCGCGGGCGGTCAAGACGGAGCAGGAGATCGAGCGCATGCGGCTCGCCAACGAGATCTGCGCGCACGCGATGCGGCACGTCGCCGCGCACCTGCGGCCGGGGATGAAGGAGAGCGAGGCGGCCGCGCTCTGGCAGGGGTTCGTCCACGGCGAGGGCACGGGCTGGCACGGCAAGGTCGACCTCGCGCTCGGGTTCTCGCTCGTCTGGTCGGGACGTGGGATCAGGACGTTCACCGCCACCGGCGACCGGCCGGTTCTCCACGACCAGCCGGTGCTGTTCGAGATCTGGGTGTGCGCCGACGGCTACTGGTGCGACCACACGAAGCTGCTCTGCGCCGGCGAGCTCCGCTCGGACTACCGCGAGCTCGAGCGCGGGCTGATGGACGTCTACGGACGAGCCGTCGCGCACTGCCGGCCGGGTGCCTCCCTCGCCGAGCTCGACGACCTGATCCGAGCCGGCATCGCCGAGCTCGGGTTCCCGGACCAGCCGACGCACCCGATCTGCCACGGCGTCGGCGCGCGGGCGCACGAGCCGCCGTACGCGCACCGTGCCGGCGGCGGGACGGTCGAACAGGGGATGGTGCTCGCGATCGAGCCCGGCTGCTACTGGGCGGAGGGCGGCGGGCTGCGCGTCGAGGACAACTTCCTCGTCACGGACGGAGGCGCCGAGAAGCTGTCGTCGTTCCCCGACGGAGTGGTGCTCTGTGGATGAGCTGATCTGGACGGGCGCGCTGAACGACCCGTACGCGATCCGCGGCCGCGTCGGCCTCTACGACACGACGCTCCGCGACGGCGAGCAGACGGTCGGCGTCGTCCTCAGCCCCGAGGAGAAGCTCGAGATCGCGCGGCTGCTGGACGAGCTGGGAGTCGATCGCATAGAGGCGGGCTTCCCGCGTGTGTCCGACGACGACAGGCGGGCGGTGGCGGCGATCGCCGCGGCCGGTCTGCGAGCGGAGGTGTGGGGCTTCTCGCGCGCGGTGCCTGCCGACCTGGAGGCGCTCGTCGAGCTCGGGATCCGTCACTCGGTGATCGAGTCCCCGATCTCCGACCTGAAGCTCGACGCGATCGGCGTCTCGCGCGAGACGATGCTCGAGCGGATCGCGGGCGCCATGCGGTTCGCCGCCGGCCACGGGATCCACGCGGCGTTCTTCGGCGTCGACTCGACGCGGGCGGAGTTCGGGTTCTTCCGGCAGGCGTACGAGACGGCGGTCGAGGCGGGCGCGAAGGAGGTGGTCGTCGTCGACACGCTCGGCATCGCCTCGCCGGAGGCGGTGGCGGACCTCGTCGGGAGGACGCTGCAGTGGGTCGACGGGACGCCGGTGCACTTCCACGGCCACAACGACTTCGGTCTGGCGACGGCCAGCGCCGTCGCCGCCGTTCGGGCGGGCGCGACGTGGGTGCACGGCACGATCAACGGCATGGGCGAGCGCGCGGGCAACGCGAACCTCGGCGAGGTCGGGCTCACGCTGCGCGCGCTCTACGGCGTCGAGACGAACCTTCGCCTCGACCGGATCCGCGCGGTCGCGGAGCGCGTGCGCGAGCTGTCGGGCTACGCGCTCGAGCCCTGGAAGCCGCTCACCGGTGACACGCTGTTCCGACGCGAGTCGGGCGCGGTCGCGTCGCAGTTCCACGATCCGCCGTCGATCGAGCCGTACTCGTCGGAGCTCGTCGGCGCTGCGCGTGCGATCGTGCTCGGAAAGAAGAGCGGCCTCGACTCGATCCGGATCAAGGCCGAGGAGCTCGGGCTCGAGGTTCCCGAGGAGCGGGGCGCGGAGGTCCTGGCTGCGGTGAAGAAGCTCGGCGCCGACAAGCGCGGGCTCGTGACGGACGACGAGTTCCGGGACATCGTCGGTGGCTGAGCACGACGCCGTCGTCGTCGGCTCCGGCGTCAACGGCCTCGCATGCGCTGCGCTGCTCGCCAAGGCGGGCTGGGACGTGTGCGTGCTCGAACGGAACGACTGGTTCGGCGGCTGCATCCGAACGGGCGAGATCACCCAGCCGGGGTTCAGGCACGACGTCTTCAGCGCGTGGCACCCGCTCTGGGTCGGCGGCGCGGCGCACGCGCAGCTCGCGGACGACCTCGGACGCCACGGCCTGGAGTACGTCAACACGGACCTGCCGACGGCGACCGCCTTCCCGGACGGCGAGAGCGCGTTCCTGCTGCGTAGCGCGGAGGGGAACAAGGACGAGATCGGGCCGGAATGGCCGGCCGTGCTCGAGCGCTTCTTCCCGAACGCCGACCTCGCGTTCGGCGTGCTCGGCGTCGAGCTCTGGTCGCGCCACGGTGCGGGTCTCGCGTGGAAGACGGTGCGCCGGCTCGGGGCGGACGGCGCGCGCGCGTTCGCGGGCGAGCTGCTCCTGTCCGCCCGCGACTGGCTCGAGTCGACCTTCGCGTCGCCGAAGGCGCACGGGCTCATCGCGCCGTGGGTGCTGCACACGGGGCTGGGGCCGGACGCGGCCGCCTCGGGGTACATGGCGCAGGTGATCGCGGTCGCGGTGCAGGAGGGCGGGATGCCGATCCCGGTCGGCGGTGGTGCCCGGCTCGCCGACGCGCTCGTCGCGTTCGTCCGTGCGCAGGGCGGGACGTGCGTCGCGGGCACGCACGTCGAGCGCGTCTTCAGCGGCGGCGTGCGCGTGGCCGGCGGCGAGACCGTGGGCGCCCGGCGCGCGGTGATCTGCAACGTGACCCCGACCCAGCTCTACGGCGAGCTGCTCGGGGGGACCCCGCCGCCGTTCCGGTACGGCCGCTCCGAGATGCAGATCCACTTCGCGCTGTCCGAGCCGCCGCGCTGGGAAGGCGACGACCGGCTCGCGAAGACGGCGATCGTCCATCTCACGCCGGGTCTCGACGGCGTCTCCCGGGCGGTGAACGAGGCGGAGCGCGGGCTTCTGCCGGCGGAGGCGACGGTCGTCGTCGGCCAGCCGCTGACGATGGACCCCTCGCGCGCGCCCGAAGGCCGCGGGCTCCTGTGGATCCAGCTCCAGGAGCTGCCGTGGCGCGTGAAAGGCGACGCCGCCGGTGAGATCGACGTGGGCGAGGGGACGTGGACCGAGTCGCTGCGCGAGCGGTACGCCGCCCGGATCCAGGCGCGGATCGCGCGCCACATCCCGAACCTCGAGTCGTCGATCCTCCATCGCGTGTGCCTGTCGCCGGCGGACCTGTGGCGGGCGAACGTCAACCTCGTGCGCGGCGACCCGTACGGAGGCTCGCTCGCGCTCGACCAGAGCTTCCTCTGGCGCGCTCCGCACCGGACGCCGGTGAAGGGCGTGTGGCACGTCGGCGCCTCGACGCATCCGGGGCCGGGCCTCGGCGGCGGCTCGGGCGCGCTCGTCGCCCAGCAGCTCCTCGAGCCGCCGCTTGCGAAGCGGCTCGCGTCTCGGCTCCGTCTGTAGTCGCCCGCCGGCGTCCGACACGTCTCGGTCAGCGGAGAACCAGGAGGTCGAGCCAGTTGCTTCTCGGCTCCGCGGTTCCCGCGTCGACGGTCTCTCGCACGGCGCGGCGAAGGCGAACCTTGCCGCGGAGGAACTCCTCGTCGGTGAGGCCGCGCATCGTGGTGTCGGCGCGGCGGAGCGTGTCCACCTGCGCGAGGAAGCGCTCGAGGCCGATCGCGTAGGTCTCGCGAACCCGCTCCTGAGCCTCCAGGCGGAAGCCCGCCTCCGCGAATGCCCGGCAGGTGTCCTCGACGGAGGGGAACGTGTCGATCGTCCGAGCGGTCTCGGGGAACCACCGGACGAGCTCGATGCCGTCGTAGTCCGTGCCCGACACTCCTCCTCGTATGAGGACCGGAGCACCTGGACGGAGGACGCGGCGGATCTCGCGGGCCGCGACCGCAAGGTTCGGGATGTGCTGAACGACGAGCGACAGCCAGGCCGCGTCTCCCGACGCATCCGGCAACGGGAGACCGGCCGCATCTCCCTCGAGCACCTCGACGGCCGCGGTCCGTTCGATCCGGGACCGCATCGCCTGCGAAGGCTCGACCGCGAGGACGCGCAGGCCGAACCAGTCGCTGAAGGCCGCTGCGAACGCGCCGGTGCCCGCTCCGATGTCGACCAGCGTCATTCCGGGCGACGGCCGCAGGTGACGCCGTACCGCCTCCCGCCACTCCGCGAGCCCGTCGCGCGGCACCTCCCGCACCGCCTTGAACGCTGCAGCGGTCTGCTCGTCGTAGCTGATCCTCGCCATGTCGAGGCCTCCTTCCCGGCTGCCCGGACGCAAGCGTCGGGCCGCGCCGGCTCCGACACAACCCCGAGTCGGTGGGCGGTGTGATTCGGTCGCCGAACGGCGTGCTCGGCCCGGCGCCGCCGGCGCGCCTACAGCTTGGCGTGCAGCAGGTCGAGCGTCATCCGGGCGGAAAGCTCCTTCGCCTTCTCCTGGAGAGCGGCGTTCGGGATGCCGGCCACCAGCAGCATCGACAGCGCGCGCGAGTGCCTGTAGCCGATGAGCGTCATCTCGAACGGGAGGGCCATCCCGTGCGCCGTCATCGTCCCGTTGAGGTCCCACGCGAACATCTCGAGGCTGCCGACGGAGAGGTGGATGGGCACGACGCGCCCGTTCTGCATGCCCTGCGCCTTCACCACCTTCAACATGCAGTCGCCGACCGCCTTCGCCTTCAGCGTCTGGAACGCCTTCAGCGCCTGGCCCGCCGAGATGAACACCGAGGCGCTCGACGCCACGAAGACACCTGCGGTCTTGTTGCTGAGCTCCGGCCCGTCCACGTCCGCGGTCTCCGTCAGCAGATGCAGGTCGGGCTCCTTGTAGCCGGCACAGTCGGTGTTGTCCTTCGACGACGACTTGTCGACGGTGAACCCGACGCCCGCCTCGTCCTTCGTGAGCAGGAGCTGGTGCGCGATCCGCACGTCGGCGGCGTTCGGCACGAGCTTCGGGTCCGTCGGCTTGCGAGCGAAGGCCGCGGGCACCGCGCACCCCGCGACCAGAACCGCGAGCAGCAGGGACCTGACGACGGGAGAGCGCATCAGCGCCGGCCGATCACTCCTCCGGCCACGATCGCGGCCGAGCTCACGAGCGCGAGCCAGATGCCCCAGCTCAGCGACAGCGAGACGAAGGCGCTCGACGCGCCCGGGTGGTCGACCATCCGGAAGAGCACGACCAGCGCTGCCACGACACCGGCCGCGGCGACCTGGCGCCCGTCCACCTCGATCGGGGCATTCGCCTCGGCGAGCCAGACGAGCGCGCCGACGAACGCGGCCGCGGCGAGGAGCAGGAGCACCACGCTGAGCGTCTTCAGCGTCTCGTGCGCCGTGACCGTGCCGAGCGGGTGGCCTGCAAGCGCGCTGAAGCGAGATCCGACCGTGTCGGCCGCAGCCTGGAGCGTCGCGTTGCCGTATTGCTGCGCCACGCTGCTCATCGCCTGCTGTGCGTAGGCGGCACCGGTGGCAGTGATCGAAACCGAGTACCACGGCAGGAACACGGAGAGCGCGAGCAGCGCCGCGCCCGTGACCGCGACGACCGGACCGAGCGGGGATCGGGCCTGAACCACAGCAGCTCGTTATCGGCCGAACGGGCGGCCGCCTTTAGGGCCGCTCAGGCCGCGGCGCCAACCTTCTCGCGCCCCGAGGCGAAGTGCGGGACGACGGAGTGCGCGAACAGCTCCTGGTTCTTGATCGCCATCCAGTGCTGCGCGCCGCCCGCGTTGACCGTGATTCCGATCTCCTGAATGCCCTCGCAGACGCGGCGCGTCTCCTCGATCCGCTCGATCACGTCCTGCGGCGTGCCGACCCAGACGTAGTCGTCCTCGATCAGCTTGTCGTACGGGATCTCCGTGAGCGACTCCATGATCCCGGCGGCGTAGAAGCCGTAGCCGGCCTTGTTGAGCGCGTCGGCCGGCGGCTTCGGCCACTCGGTCAGCGGCGACGCGTTGCCGTCGATGAAGCCCTTGATCCAGCTCTCGGCCTCGCGGTGCGCGGTGTCTCGATCCTCGTCGAGGTGGCATGCGTGGATCCAGACGATGTCGGGCTGCGTCCCGTGCTCGGCGCACGTCGCGCGGTAGAGGTCCATCTGCTGCTCGAGCGCCGCGTAGGGCAGGAGCGGCGGGACCGCGACGCCCCAGCCGCGTTCCGCGGCGAGCGTGTACGTACGATCGGACGTGCCGCCGAGATAGACGCGATACTTCCGGTCGACGAACGGCACGACGTGCGAGTCGGAGACGTGGAAGTAGGTGCCGTCGTGCGAGAAGCGCTCGTTCTCGAGCGCCGTCAGCAGCAGGTCGACCGCCTCCTCGTACTTCGGGCGCGCGTGCTCGTCGAGCGGCTCGCCGGCAGGGAGCGGCATCCAGCCGTGGCCTCGGCCGACGCCCCATTCGTAGCGGCCGCCGGTGAGGATGTCCGTCGCGTGGATCACGCTCGCGAGCACGGTCGGGTTGTGGTAGGGCAGGACGTGCAGCATCGTGCGGAACCGGATGTTCCGGGTCCGCTGGGCCGCGGCTGCGAAGAGCGCCGTCGGGTTCGTCGAGACGGAGAACTTCGGGAAGAAGAAGTGCTCGATGACCGCATAGGCGTCGTACCCGAGCCGGTCGGCGTTCACCATCTGCTCGAGCACCTCCGCGTAGAGCTGGTCGGCGGACTTGCCTGGATGGAGCTGGAGCTCCGAATAGAGGCTGAACCTCATCTGACGCCGTCCTTTCCTACCGTGGGTCGAAGATGCCGCGGCCGCCGAGCTCGCGCTTGAAGATGGCGCTCGCGAGCTCGAGGTGGTCGTGCAGCACGACGGCCGCGGCATCCGGGTCGTGCGCGATGCACGCGTCGAGGAGCGCCTGGTCGTAGCGGCGGTGGCGCTCCTGCGGGCCGTCCTTCGACGTCAGGAGCGCGGGGCGGAACCGCTCCGAGCGGTCCCACGCCGGTCGGATGAGCGCGACGAGCCACTGCGACTCCGACGCCTCGTAGAGGGTGAAATGGAAGTCGGTGTGGGCGCGCATCGACTCGCGCACGTCGCCGGCCGACGCCGCGGCGTCGAAGCGGGCGAGGTGGGCGCGCGCAGCAGCCCCGGCGTCGTCGTCGAACCGCTCCGCCGCGCGCCGGACCGCGAGGGACTCGAGCGCGAGCCGAACCTGGAACAGGTCGCGGAGCTCGTCGATGTCGAAGTCGAGGACGCGCGCCCCCTGGTGCGGCACGTGCTTCGCGAGCCCGAGCGCCTCGAGCTGGCGGACAGCCTCGCGGATCGGCGAGATCGACATTCCGAGGGAGCGGGCGAGCTCGTCGAGCCGGAGCGGCGTGCCCGCCGGCAGCTCGCCCAGGATGATCGCCTCGCGGAGCTGCTCGAGGGCGTACTCGGCCATGGTGCGATGCCGCATCGGGCCCTGGGGTGTGCCCACACGTGCCATCTGGAGAGGTGAACGTCCCACAACCCTTGATCACATGTCAAACCTCGTGAGAGGATCGGCGCGTGGCGCCGCGGGTGTCGGTCTCGCAGATCACGACGTTCCGGTCGACCTTCGCCGACGACGTCCGCGACTACGCCGCGGCCGGCCTCGACGGCATCGGGATCTGGGAGCTGAAGCTCCGCGACGGCGGCGACGCGGAGGCGCTCGAGCTGCTCGAGGAGAGCGGGCTCGAGCCGGCGTCCGCGATCCCCGTCGTGCCGTCGATCCTGCCGCTGCCGCTCCTCGGCGGCCCCGAGGATCCGGCGGAGCGCGTCGAGGCGTTCTGCGCGAGCCTGGAGCGGCTCGCTCCGTTCGGGCCGTCGGGCGTCGTCTGCCTCACCGGCACCGGCGAGGGGCGCAGCCCGGACGGCGCGCGCGCCGTCGTCGTCGACGGCCTGCGGACGCTCGCCAACGAGGCGGAGCGCCACGGCCTGCGCATCGCGCTCGAGCCGTACCAGCGAGAGGGCGGGGGGCTCTGGACGATCGCAACGTCGATCCCGGAGGCGATCGCGCTGATCGAGGACGCAGGCGACCCGCCGGCGCTCGGGATCCAGTTCGACGTGTGGCACCTCTGGAACACGCCGACGCTCTTCGACGACATCGAGCACGAGCTCGACCGCTTCGCCGCGGTCCACGTCTGCGACTATCGCGACCCGACTCGCGGGTGGGCCGACCGCGCCCTGCCCGGCGACGGCGTCGCCGGCGTCCCGTCGATCCTGCGCGCGCTCGACGACGCGGGCTGGGACGGCCTGTACGACATCGAGATCTTCTCCGACGACGGCACGTTCGGGAGCGAGTACCCAGACTCGATCTGGGCGGCGCCGCCGGAGGAGACGCTCGCACGCGCGCGGGCAGCGTTCGAGCGGTGCTGGGCCGAGACACATACCCCCCAGGAAGTGGAGGAGACGAGATGAGGAGACGGAGTTCCCGCGTGGGGCTCGTTCTCGCGGTCGCAGCGGTCGCGCTCGTCGCGCTCGCGGCGACGGCGGCCGCCCGGACGACGACGCACACGGCCGCGCCGATCACGATCGGCTGGGCGTTCGACAGCAAGGGCGCGATGGCGCCGTTCGACGGGCCGGCGCTCGCGGCCGCTCAGCTGCGGGTCAAGCAGTGGAACGCGAAAGGCGGCGTCGACGGGCGCAAGCTGCAGATCAAGACCTGCGACACGCAGGGCAACAAGCCGCCGGTGGCGAAGGCGTGCGCGCTGAAGCTGCTCGCCGGCGGGGCGAACATCATCTTCACGACGTGCGACGTCGATCTCGCGGCCCCGGTGGTCCAGGAGGCGATCAACCGCGGCGTGCTCGCGGTCGCGCCGTGCATCGGCACCGACCAGATGGGGCCGAAGCGGTTCGGGCCCAAGGGCAAGCTCGCGTTCAGCTTCGGGAACGTCGCGCAGGACGAGGGCTCGGCGATGGCGCAGTACGCGTGGGGCAAGGGCTGGCGGACGGCCGCGCTCGCGACCGACGGCGTGATCGTCTACTTCAAGAACGTCGTGCAGGCGTTCAAGGCGCGGTGGCTCCAGCTCGGCGGCAAGGTCGTCGACCAGGAGACGTACCACTCGCTCGGCGGCAACGACGTCAACAACGCGGTCAGCCGGCTGAACAACGTCAAGGCCGACGTGATCGTGACGTCGACCGCGGGCGCGTTCGGGGCCCTCTCGACGCTGATCTCCGGCCTGCGCAGCGCCGGGAACGACACGCCGGTGCTGAACTCGTGGGCGGGTGACGGCGTCTACTGGCTGCCGAAGAGCCCGCCGGTGACGAACTACTACTTCGTCACGTACGCGTCGATCTTCGGCGACGACCCGAACCCGGCCGTCAACAAACTCGCGAAGCAGGTGCACGCGGCGACCGGCGGCTTCATCACGGGCTCGGCGGCGATCGACGGGATCGTGACCGCGATCAAGCGCGCTCACGGCTCGACGAACGGCGCCACGCTCGCGTCGATCATGGAGAAGTTCAAGGGCGTCCCGACGCTGTCGGGCAAGGTGAGCTTCTCGCCGACGCTGCACTCGGTGTTCGGCCGGCAGTACCGGGTGATCAAGATCCAGAACAACAAGGCTCACCTCGTCGGGACGGTGGTAGCCAAGGTCGTTCCGAAGATCTAGGGCTGTCGCGTGTCCGCCGGCGCGACCCAGCTCGAGTCGGAGAGGAGGCCCGGAGAGACCCTCCGGGCCTCCTCTGTCTCGCGTGCGTTCGAGGGCGTGCAGGCCCTGCGAGGCGTCGACCTGTCGCTCCGCCGCGGCGAGGTCGCCGGCCTGATCGGCCCGAACGGCGCCGGCAAGTCGACGCTCGTGAACGTGCTCTCCGGGTTCGACCGCCCGGACGAAGGGCGCGTCGAGCTCGCGGGGCAGGACGTCACGCGGTGGCCGCCGCACCGGCGCGGCCGCAGCGGGCTCGCGCGGACGTTCCAGCACAGCCACGCGTTCCGCGCCCTCTCGGTGCGGGAGAACGTCGAGGTGTCGGCGCTCGGCGTCGGCGCCCGCCCTCGCGAGGCGCGCCGCCGGGCAGCCGCGCTGCTCGCGCGCCTCGCGCTCGAGCGCTATGCGGACGCTCCGGCCTCCGCGCTCGCGCACGGCGACGAGCGGCGGCTCGGCGTCGCGCGCGCTCTCGCCACGGAGCCGGCGTTCGTGCTCCTCGACGAGCCCGCGGCGGGACTGCCCGAGGCGGAGGTGCCGGACTTCGCCGCGCTCGTCCGGTCGATCGCGAAAGACCACGATGCCGGCGTGCTGCTGATCGACCACAACATGGCGCTGATCATGGAGACGTGCGACCGGATCCAGGTGCTCGACCAGGGCAGGGTGCTCGCGGAGGGGACGCCGCGCGAGATCCGAGCGAACCTCGACGTCGCCGCCGCCTACCTCGGCGAGACGCCGGTGCCGGAGGAGTCGTAGATGCTGACGGTCGAGAACCTCGACGTCCGCTACGGCAGCGTCCACGCGGTCCGGCGGCTCTCGTTCGGCGTCGCGCCGGGCGAGATCGTCGGGCTGATCGGGCCGAACGGTGCGGGCAAGTCGTCGACGCTGCACGCGATCGTCGGGCTGGCGCCGGCCACCGGCAGCGTTCGCCTCCACGACCGCGAGCTGCTCGGGCGAAAGCCGGAGGACGTCGCGCGCAGCGGCGTCGCGCTCGTGCCCGAGGGGCGGCGGATCTTCGCCGAGCTGACCGTCGAGGAGAACCTGCGGCTCGGGCTCGCCGGGCGGGCGCACCGCGGCCGCCCCGACTTCTCGAGCGTCTACGAGTTGTTTCCGGTGGTGCGGGAGTTCCGCGCGCGGCAGGCCGGAGCGCTCTCGGGCGGCCAGCAGCAGCAGCTTGCGATCGCGCGTGCGCTCGTCGGCGAGCCGGAGGTGCTGCTGCTCGACGAGCCCTCGCTCGGGCTCGCGCCGAGCGTCGTCGACGTCGTCTTCGGGGCGCTCGTCGCGATCAAGGAGCGCGGCCTCGCCGTGCTGCTCGTCGAGCAGCGTGCGCAGCGCACGGTCGCCGTCGCCGACCGCAGCCACGTCCTCGCGAACGGCGAGCTGCAGCTCACGCTCGGCCCGGCCGATGCGGGCGACACGGAGAAGCTCGTCGCCGCCTACCTCTCGTGACCCTTTCGATCCTCAACATCTCGTGGCAGACGCTCGCCGACGGGCTCGAGCTGGGAGCGATCTACGCGCTGATGGCCGTCGGGATCGGGCTCGTCTTCGGCGTTCTCCGCCTCGTCAACTTCGCCTACGGCCAGCTCGTGATGGCCGGCGGCTTCGCGCTCGCGCTCGCGTCGCAGTGGGGATGGCCGGTGTGGGCGGGAATCGTCCTCTGCTTCGCGGTCGTACTCGCGCTCTCCATTGCGATGGACGTGCTCGTCTTCCGTCCGCTGCGCGGGCATTCGCCCGCCGTGATGCTCGTCGCGACCTTCGCGGTCGCGTTCCTGCTGCAGAGCATCGCGCTGCTCTGGTTCGGCTCGCTCGGGAAGATCGCAACGTCGCTCGCGTTCCTGAACCGGCCGTGGGCGATCTCGGGCGTCGACATCCGCAAGATCGCGATCGTCGCCGTGGCCGTCGCGATCGTGTGCCTGCTCCTGCTGCAGCTCCTGCTCGAGCGCACGAGCATCGGGCTGCACATGCGCGCTGCGTCGATGGACTTCGCGACGTCGCGGATGCTCGGCGTGCGCGCGAGCCGCGTCATCTCCTTCGCAGTGCTGCTGTCGGGCGCGCTCGCCGCGGTGGTCGCGGTGATGCTGACCGTGCAGTCGCCGCTCGTCACGCCCGACTTCGCGCTTCGCGACACGATCGTGGTGCTCGCGGGCGTCGTCGTCGGCGGGCTGAACCGCCTGGTGCCCGCGACGCTCGGCGGCTTCGCGATCGGGTTCGCGACCGGCGTCCTCGGCGGGGCGCTGCCGACGAACCAGAGCCAGTACCTGCCCACGTTCGTGTTCGCCGCGGTGATCGTCGTGCTCCTCGTGCGGCCGCGCGGCCTCTTCGACTTCCGGAGGACGGTGGAGCGTGTCTAGGCCGACACCATGCGGGGGGTGCCGGTGAGATCTCACCTCGAGGAGCTGCTCGGCCCCGTCGCGCTCGTCGTCGGAGCGGCGCTGCTCGGCACGCTCGTCTCGATCTCGACGCAGACCTACTTCACCGACACGCTCGTGAAGGTCGCGATCGTCGTCGCGCTGTACGTCTTCATCGGCAACTCCGGGGTGCTGTCGTTCGGCCACATCAGCTTCGTGGCGCTCGGCGCCTGGACGGCGGGGGTGCTGACCGTCCCGCCGGCCGAGAAGCCGGCGATCATGCCGAACCTCGCGCACTTCCTCCTGCACCGGCACGTCGGAAACGTGACGTCGCTCGTGCTCGCGGCCGTCGCCGGCGGCATCGGGGCGTTCGTCGTCGGCATCCCGCTCATGCGCCTGTCGGGCCTCGCGGCCGGGATCGCCACCTTCGCCGTGCTCGAGATCACGCACAACCTGCTCCAGTACGAGGAGCGGATCGGCCCCGGCCTGAACGCGTTCTCGTCGGTGCCGGAGACGACCGGGCTGCGGCAGGCGGCGATCGGAGCCGTGATCTGCGTCGTCGTCGCGGCGGTCTACGCGCGCAGCCGGTTCGGCCGGCTGCTGCGCGCCACGCGCGAGGACGCCGCGGCGGCGCGCGCCGTGGGCGCCTCGATCTACCGGCAGCGCCTCCTCGCCTTCACCGTCTCGGGCTGCCTCGCCGGCCTCGCGGGCGGGCTCTACGTCCACCTCCTGCCGGTCCAGATCGACTCGGTGTACCTCGACCTGACGTTCCTGACGCTCGCGATGCTGGTCGTCGGCGGCGCCACCAGCCTCCTCGGCGCGGTCGTCGGCGCGCTCGCGATCAACGCCCTCGACTCGTGGCTTTCGGTCGCCGAGAACGGCACCTCGCTGTTCGGCTGGCACATCAACCTGCCCTCGGGGACGGCCGAGATCGTGATCGGGATCGTGATGGCGGCGATCCTGATCCTCAAGCCGTCCGGCCTGACCGGCGGGCGCGAGCTCCGCCTCCCGCGCCTCCCGCGCCTCCGCCCGAGGGTGTCGTGACGCGCGTGTGCGTCGCCGGCGCTGGCGTGATCGGCAGCCTTTTCGCCGCACACCTCGGGCGCGTGGCGGAGGTGTCCGCGCTCACGCGGCGCGAGGAGCACGCGGCGGCGCTGCGGGAGCGCGGTCTGCGCGTGAGCGGCCGCGCGGACTTCACGGCGTCCCTCGGCGCGGCAACGGAGCCGGACGCGTTGCCGGAGCCCGAGCTCGTGATCGTCGCGTGCAAGGGAACCGACCTCGACACGGTCGCGTCGCGCCTCGAGGGGCACTGGCCGGACGCGATCCTGATGACCGTGCAGAACGGCATCGGCGCCGACGAGGTCGTCGCGCGCCACGGCGACTGGCGGCTGCTCGCCGCCGTCACGTTCATGAGCGGGACGAGGCACGACGACACGCACGTCGAGTACGTGCTCGACACGGCGACGTGGGTCGGCCCCGCGCGGGGCACGACGTACGCCGACGCGCAGGCGGTCGCGGAGCTGATCGCCTCCTCCGGGCTGAAGGCGGAGGCGTTCCCGGACCTGCGTCCGGCGCAGTGGTCGAAGCTGATCTTCAACGCGACCGTGAACACCGTCGCGGCGCTGACCGGGCTGCCGCACGACGCGCACTTCGCCGCGCTCGACCGGCCGACCGACCTCGGCCACCTCGTCAAGGGGCTGATGGACGAGGGGAAGGCGGTGGCGGCGGCCGCGGGCGTGGAGCTTCGCGAGGATCCGTGGCAGATGAACGTGCTCGCGACGAAGCGGGGCAGCGCCCACTACCCGTCGATGCTCGAGGACGTGGAGGCTCGCCGGCCGACGGAGCTCGACATGATCACGGGCGCGCTCGTCCGCGAGGCGCGCCGCGTCGGCGTTCCGGTGCCCCTGCACGAGACGATGGAGCGCCTGGTCAAGGCGCGGGAGGACTCGTGGTCGGCGTAGGCTCGACGGAGCCGAGAGCGCAGGCGCCGGCTTGGCCGGCGCCGGAGCGGATAACCGTTGCGGTCATAGGGTGCGGCGCGGTCGGGTCGCTGTTCGCGGCGAACCTGGCGACGCTCGACGACGTCGAGGTGTGGGCGTACGACCTCGCGCGCGAGCACGTCGACGCGATCAACCGCGACGGCCTGAGGCTCACCGGCGCCGGCGAGGTGACGGCCCGCGTGCGCGCGACGTCCGACGCCGGCGAGCTGCCGGCCTGCGACTACGGCATCGTCGCGACGAAGGCGATGCACACCGACTCCGCGATCGCCGCCACCGCCCACGCGTTCGCGAACGGCTGCGTGGCGACGGTGCAGAACGGGATCGGCAACGAGGAGGTGCTCGCGCGGCACGTCGAGCGCGTCATCCGGGGAACGACGTTCCCGGCGGGCAGGGTCGTCGCACCCGGTGTGGTGCAGTGGGACGTGAAGGGCGACACCTCGCTCGGGCCGTTCGAGGACCGGCCGGCGCCGTTCGAGGAGGTTGAGCGGCTCGCGGACGCGTGCTCGCGCGGCGGGATGCCGACGAGGGCTGTGCGCGACGCGCGCGGTCCGCAGTGGCGGAAGGTGATCTTCAACGCGGCCACGAACCCGCTCGGCGCGCTGACGGGGCTGACGCACGGCCGCGTCTGCGAGCAGCCCCCGCTGCGGCGCCTCGCGTCGCAGCTCGTGGACGAGGGCAAGGCGGTGGCCGGCGCGCAGGGGATCGTCCTCGACGCCGACCCGGAGGAGCTGATCGACTACGCGGCGCGCCCCGACGTCGCGTACGACCACAAGGCGTCGATGCTGCAGGACGTCGAGGCCCGCAGGCAGACGGAGGTCGACTTCCTGAACGGCGGCATCGCCGAGTTCGGCAGGCGGCTCGGCGTTCCGGCCCCGACGCACGAGGCGATCTGGGCCCTGGTGAAAGGAGTCGAAGCGTCGTGGTGATTCCCGAGAGCGAGATCGAGCGGCGGTACGCGAACGTGCGCGAGGCGATGGCGCGCGACGGGCTCGACGCCGTCGTGGTCAGCGGCAACGAATACACGGGGTTCGAGGGCGCCGTCACCTACATGTCGGGCTTCGTGATCGTGCACCGCTACGCGTACGTGCTGCTGCCGCTGGAGGGCGATCCGTCGATCGTGTTCCCGCGCGAGGCGACGTACGTCGGCGAGCACGGCACCACCTGGATCGAGGAGCAGGTCTTCGTAGACACCCCGGGCGCCTGGCTCGCGGACCGCCTGCGCGGCGGGCGCGTGGGCGTCTACGGCCTCGACTACGTCATGACGGTGCGCGACTACCGCGCGCTGGCGGACGCGGCCGAGATCCTCCCGTGGGACGAGCAGTTCGACCACGCCCGTGCGGTCAAGAGCGAGCTCGAGCTCGACTCGGTGCGCGACAGCGTCCGCATCAACACCGAAGGCTTCTGGGTCTTCGTCGAGCACTTCGAGCCGGGCAAGGCGGAACGGGAGATCCTGGCGCCCTGCGAGGGGTACTTCGTGGAGCAGGGCTGCGGGCGCCTGACGATGGACATGGTCCTGACGGGGCCCGAGGGCGGCGCGCTGCCGGAGTTCAAGATCGCCGGCGACTACCGGATCCAGGCGACCGACATGGTGCTACCGTCCCTCGAGGTCGCGGGCCCCGGCGGCCACTGGGTCGAGGTGTCGCGCGCGATCTGTCCCGGCGAGCCGAGCGACGACACGAAGCGGATGCTGGACGCCTACCTCGAGTACTACGACGCGGCGCACGGCGCGCTGCGGGACGGCGCGACGGCGCACGACGTGCACCGCGCCGTCTCGAAGGGCTTCCACGAGCGCGGGTTCAAGCTCGGCCACGTGACCGGCCACTCGATCGGGATGACGATGATCGAGTGGCCGAAGATCGGCGAGGGCGACGAGACCGAGCTGAAGGCGGGCATGGTGTTCTCGATGCACCCGCACGCGATCTCGCAGGACGGCCGCGCGTGCCTCTACATGCAGGATACGTGGCTCGTCACGCCGGACGGCGGCGAGCCGCTTGCGGGGCTCGAGATGCGCATCTTCGACGGAACCGAACGGAGGCCCTGATGCACGAGGTGTTGAAGCCGATCCTGCCCGGCAAAGGCGACTCCGACTACGAGCGGTACCTGCGCACGGACGACCTGCTGGCGCTGCAGAAGACGCCGGAGGAGTGGGTGCACCGGGACGAGCTGCTGTTCCAGTCCGTGCACCAGACGTCGGAGATCTGGCTCAAGCTCGCGTGGAACGAGGTCGAGGAGGCCGCCCGGCTCGTCGGCGAGGGCGACATTCCAGCGGCGCTGCGGCTGTTGCGACGCGCGAACGACTGCTTCAAGCTCGTCACGCTCGCGCTGGAGATGCTCGAGCACATGTCGCCGTGGGAGTACACGGAGGTGCGCAAGGTGCTCGGGCACGGCAGCGGCTTCGACTCGCCCGGCTTCAGGGAGATCCGACGCGTGGGCAAGGCGCTCGCCGAGCAGTTCCACGCGGCGCGCGAGCGCGAGGGGCTGTCGCTGGTCGAGGTGTACACCCGCGGCCGCGAGTTCGAGGACCTCTACCAGCTCGCCGAGCAGCTCATGGAGCTCGACGAGCGCGTCACGGTGTGGCGCGTGCGGCACTTCAAGGTCGTGCAGCGCACGATCGGCGGCGACGTCGTCGGCACGCAGGGGACGCCGGTCGAGGTGATGGGACGGCTCATCCACCACTCGATGGTCCCGGAGCTCTGGGACGTCCGGAACGAGCTGACGCGCATGAACCTCCCGGGATGACACCTGAGCGTAGGCTCGACGGAGCTCAGCAAGGAGCGAAGGTGCCGGCTTTGCCGGCGCCGAGAGCGGGGATTGCCCTCGGGTGCGGGAACTTCGGCGGCGTCGGGTCGGCGCCGGAGCTCTTCGGGCAGGGGATCCCGCACGACGAGGCGTTCGCGATCATGGATCGTGCGTGGGAGGTCGGGATCGCGTGGTTCGACACCGGCGACGCCTACGGCGGGGGCGCGAGCGAGCGGTGGATCGGCGAATGGTGCGCCGCGCGCGGCGTGCATCCGCGCCTGACGACGAAGGTCTTCCACTCGACCACCGGCACGCCCGGCGACGTCGGGCTCGCTCCGGAGCGCGTCCGGCGGCAGATCCGCGCGAGCCTCGAACGGCTCGGCGCCGAGCGCGTCGACTTCTACCTCGCGCACGAGCCCGACCCCGACGTCCCGCTCGAGGAGACGGTCGCGTGCTTCGAAGGGCTTCGCAGCGAGGGGCTGATCGGCGCCTGGGGCCTCAGCAACTTCGGGCTCGACGCGATTCGCGCCGCCGCGCCGGCGCTCGTCCAGAACTCGTTCTCGCTCCTCGACCGCGCCGACGAGCGCGACGTCCTGCCGTACTGCCGCGCGAACGGGATCCCGTACGTGCCCTTCGGGCCGCTCGCAGGCGGCTGGCTGGCCGGGAAGTACCGGCGCGGCGAGCCGTTCCCGGCAGGCTCGCGCATGACTCAGCGCCCCGGTCCGTACGAGCGCTATGCCGACGACCGTGTCTTCGACGCGCTCGAGGCGCTCGCCGCCGAGGCCGCGGCGCGCGGCGTGTCGACGGCCGCGCTCGCGTTCGCGTGGGTCCTGCACCGCTGCGACGGCGCCGTCTGCGGGCCGAGCCGCGCCGAGCACCTCGACCCGGTGCTCGAGGCGCTCGAGATCGAGTTGACACCGGAGGACGTCGACCGGATCGGAGGGCTCTTCGATGGCTGAGGTCAGGGTGCTGAACGAGCACGACGTGCGGCGGCTGCTGCCGATGGCCGAGTGCATCGACCTGATGGCGGACGCGCTCGCGGCGCTGGCGCGCGGCGAGGTGTACAACCCGCTTCGGTTCGTGCTGCGGCCGCCGGGCGAGGACGGCCTGATGGGGCTGATGCCGGCGCACCGCGGCGGCGGCGCCCCGCTCTGGTCGCTGAAGACGCTGACCATCTTCCCCGGCAACAGCGCGCGCGGCCTCGATTCCCATCAGGGGTTCGTCGCGCTCTTCGACGGCGAGACGGGCACGCCGCGCGCGATCCTGAACGCCGGAGCGATCACGGCCGTGCGCACGGCGGCGGTGTCAGGCGTCGCCACGCGGCTGCTCGCGCGCGACGACACACGGACGCTCGCGATCCTCGGGACGGGGACGCAGGCGCGGTCACACCTCGAGGCGATGCGCGCCGTACGGCAGTTCGAGCACGTCCTCGTCTGGAGCGCGAGCGGCCGCTCGCTCGAAGGAGCCGAGAGCGTCGCCACGGCAGAGGAGGCGGCGCGCGAGGCGGACGTGATCTGCACCGTGACGGCCGCCGCCGATCCCGTCGTGCGGCGCGAGTGGCTCAAGCCGGGCGCTCACGTCAACGCCGTGGGGTCGAGCCTGCCGACCGCGCGCGAGCTCGACTCGCAGACGGTGGCAGACGCCGAGCTGTTCGTCGACCGGCGCGAGTCGGCGCTGAACGAGGCGGGCGACTTCCTGCTCGCGCAGCGCGAAGGCGTCGTCGGCGCGGAGCACATTCGCGGGGAGATCGGCGAGCTCCTCGTCGGCGCTGCCGCCGGCCGCCGTTCGCCCGACTCGATCACGGTGTTCAAGTCGCTCGGGCTCGCCGTCGAGGACCTCGCCGCCGCCGAGCACGTGGTCGCGCGCGCCGTAGCCCAGAACGTCGGCACCGTCGTCTCGCTGTGATCCCGCTTGCCGAGATCCACCGCGCCCGAGAGGTGCTCGAGGGCGTCGCGGTGCGCACGCCGCTCGTCCGGCTCGACGCGGACACGGACGCCGAGATCTGGCTGAAGCTCGAGCTGCTGCAGCCCGTCCGGTCGTTCAAGATCCGCGGCGCCGGCAGCGCGGTCCTGCAGGCGAGCGACGAGGAGCTCGCCGGCGGCGTGCTCACCGCGAGCGCGGGCAACATGGCGCAGGGGCTCGCGTACGCGGCGCGCCTGCGCGGTGTCCCGGCGACGATCGTCGTCCCCGAGCACGCGCCGCAGACGAAGATCGACGCGATCGAGCGCTACGACGGCCGTGTGATCAAGGTCTCCTACGACGAGTGGTGGCACACGCTGATGCGCGGCGAGTACCCGGGCGTGGACGGCCTGTTCGTGCACCCGGTTGCCGACGATCGCGTGATGGCGGGGAACGGGACGATCGGGCTCGAGCTGCTGGAGCAGCTCGACGGCTTCGACGCCGTCGTCGTCCCGTACGGCGGCGGCGGGCTCGTCACGGGGATCGCGAGCGCCGTCAAGGCGGAGCGGCCGGAGGTGCGCTTCTACGCCGCGGAGCCGGAGACTGCCGCACCCGTCACCGCCACGTTCGCCGCCGGCGGCGTGCCCACGCCCGTCCAGTACGTGCCGTCGTTCGTCGACGGCTCGGGCAGCCGGGAGCTGATCCCGAAGGTGTGGGCGCACGCGTCCGAGCTCCTCGACGGCGCGTGCGCGCTGCCGCTCGCCGACGTCGCGGACGCGGTGCGCCTGCTCGCGGAGCGCACGCGTGTGATCGCCGAGGGCGCCGGTGCGCTCGCTGTCGCCGCTGCGTTGAAGCACGACGTGGGGCAGCGAGTGGTGTGCGTCGTGTCCGGGGGCAACGTCGACACCGCCGTGCTCGTGCGCATCCTCGCGGGCGAGCTGCCGTGACACGTTCCTAACAACCGCGCGTCATCGTTGCGCGGGTGAGACGTCTCGGCGTCGTCGCGTTCGCGCTCCTCGTTCTCCTCTCCGCGAGCGTCCACGCCGCACCGACCACGATCAAGGCGGGCGTGTTCACCGGGTTCGCGTTCGACGCGTGCCACGCGCCGCCGATCTCCTCGCTGCAGGCGTGGTCCGCGTCGCCGTACCGCGGCGTCGGCGTCTACATCGGCGGCGCGAACCGCGCGTGCAGCCAGCCGAACCTCACTGCGTCCTGGGTTCAGCAGGCGACCGGGCTCGGCTGGAGCCTGCTTCCGCTCTACGTCGGGCTGCAGGCGCCGTGCGTCTCGCAGTCGGGGCTCGCGCGCATCTCGACGTCGCAGACGACGGCGGCCTCGCAGGGAACCGCCGCCGCGGACGACGCGGTCGCCGACGCGCAGGCGCTCGGGCTCCCGTCGGGCAGTCCGATCTGGTTCGACATGGAGGGCTACGCGCTCGGCAACGTCGGATGCTCGAACGCGGTTCGCGCGTTCGTGGCCGCCTGGGACGCCGAGCTGCGCGTGCTCGGCTTCGTCCCGGGCGTCTACGGCAGCGCAGCCTCGACCGTCCGCGACGTCGCGGCGCTCGGCGCTGCGGGACCCCAGCTGATCTGGATCGCGAACTGGAACGGGAACACGAGCGTGTTCGGCGATCCGTACGTGAGCGACTCGCTGTGGGCGAGCCATCAGCGTGTCCACCAGTACAAGGGCGGCCACAACGAGACGTACGGCGGCGTCACCATCGACGTCGACAGCAACGCCGTCGACAGCATGGTCGTCGGCGGGATCGTGCCCGCCGCGCCGCCTCCGCAGCCGGCGCCTGCGGGGCAGGTCAACTCCGGCGACGGGTTCGCGACCGCGAGCTGGCCGGCGGCGGCGTTCGCGGCGCCCGTCGTCGTGACGCTGACGCCCGCCGCCCAGCCTCCCGCGGCGAACGGGTACGCCGTCGACCTCACCGTCACGGAGACCGACAACCAGGCGCCGGTGGACGGCTTCGGCGCGCCGGTGACGGTGCACATCCTGAAGCCGGCTGCAGGCCTGACGCCGGCGTTCTCGACCGACGGGATGGCGTGGAAGCCGATCGCGCGGCTGACGGCGACGGGTCTGACGGAGAGCCAGCTCACCGGCTACACGACCGACCAGGACGGAACGGTCGAGATCCAGACGCTCGTCCCGGGCTGGTTCGGCCTGGTTCCCGACACGACGCCCCCGGCGGCGCCGCTCGTCAGCGGCAAGCTGCAGCCGTCGGGCCTGTACCTGAGATGGCTCCCCGCGAACGACGACGGTACGATCGCCTCGTACGACGTGCTGCGGAACGGGCAATCGATCCAGACGCTGACGGCTGCCGCCCGCAGCGCCGCGGTGCGCAACCCGGGGCTCGGCAGGCAGACCGTGTACCGCGTGCGTGCGACCGACAGCGCCGGCAACGTCGGCACTCCGAGCAGGCCGCTCGTCGTGCTCGCGAAAGCGCGGCCGGCGGGAATCCCGAGATCGGTCCCGAGGTGGGCGTTCCCGCTGTTCGCGTTCCAGCACCACCGCGGACCGCGGCCGGCGGCGGCTCCGAAGCGGCCGCCGGCGTGGTACTGGCGGTGGGCCGAGTGGCGCGCGCAGCCGTTCCGTCTGCGCTGACGATCGGCGCGGAGCGGTCGCTACGATCGCTGCCGATGAGGGGGGTCCTCGCCGTGCTGGTCGCGCTCGCGGCGCTCGCCTCCGCCGCCGCGTCGCCGGCGCGCGCGCCCGCCATCCAGCACGTGACGCTGATCGGCGACTCGGTCGCCGACGCGATCCCCGGCGACCCGACGGCGCTCGCGATCCTCCGGCAGGGAATCGACCTCGACCTCGAGGTCGCCCCGTGCCGGCGGGTCGAGGGCCTCGGCTGCCCCTACAAGGGAGCGACGCCGCCGAGCGTCGTCGAGCTCGTGCAGTCGATGGGCTCGAGGCTCGGACCGAACGTGGTCGTGGCGGTCGGCTACAACGACTTCGAGCAGCAGTACGCCGGGAACATCGCCGACGCGCTCGCGGCGCTGAAGGCCGCAGGCGTCGAGCACGTCTGGTGGCTGACGCTGCGCGCGGCGCACCACCCGTACCTGACGATGAACGACGACATCGAGGCGGCGGCGCAGCAGCACCCCGAGCTGTCCGTGATCGACTGGAACGTCTACTCGCGCAGCCACCCGAGCTGGTTCCAGCCGGACGGCCTTCACCTGCTCGCGCCCGGCGCCGAGGCGATGGCGACGCTGATCCACAAGACGCTGGTCGCGGCGGGCGTCGCGGCGCCGCCGGTGCGCGTCCTGACGATCTCGCTGCCCGAGGCGCGCCGCGGAAAGCCCTACCGCCTGCGGCTCGACGCGACGTCCGGGATCGCGCCCTACCGCTGGTCGCTGCTCCAGCGTGCGCCCGCCGGGATCCACCTGGAGCCGAACGGCGTCGTGTTCGGGACGCCGCGCGCGAAGCCCGGCCGCTACACGTTCGACGTCCGCGTCCGCGACGCCGCCGGCTCGATGGCGACGCGGCGGCTGACGCTGCGCATCGCGTAGCGCGTGCTCTTCCCGACCGTCACCTTCGCGGTCTTCTTCCTGATCGTCCTTCCCGTGAGCTGGTCGCTGATGCGGCACCAGCGGGCCTGGCGGCCGTTCATCCTGCTCGCCAGCTTCGTCTTCTACGGGTGGTGGGACTGGCGCTTCGTCTTCCTGCTCGCCGCCTCGATCGTCGTCAACCAGGTGCTCGCAGTGGCGATCCACCGCGCCGAGCCGGTGCCGGTGCGCAAGGCGCTCCTGGCGCTCGCCGTCGCGTTCGACCTGGGGATCCTCGCGTACTTCAAGTACGCGAACTTCTTCCTCAGCTCCGTCGACAACGTGCTGGGCACCTCGTGGCTCACGAACGTGACGCTGCCGGTCGGCGTCTCCTTCTACACCTTCATGGCGATCTCGTACGTCGTCGACACCTACCGACGGGAGCTCGTGCCTGCGCCGCCGATGCGCTTCGCGGTGTTCCAGGCGTTCTTCCCGCACCTGGTGGCGGGCCCGATCGTGCGCGCGAGCGAGCTGCTGCCGCAGCTCGAGAGCCCCCGCGACCCGCGCCGCGTGGACACGAGCCGCGCGTTCTTCCTGATCGTGAGCGGGCTCTTCCTCAAGGTGGTGATCGCGAACCACCTCGCGACGCACGTCGTCGACGACGTCTTCGCCGCGCCGAACCGGCACTCGTCGCTCGAGGTGCTCGTCGGCGTCTACGGCTACGCGGTCCAGATCTTCGCCGACTTCTGCGGCTACACGAACATCGCGATCGGGGTCGCGCTGCTGCTCGGGTTCGAGTTTCCGCAGAACTTCGCCTCCCCGTACACCGCCGTGTCGCTCCAGGACTTCTGGCGGCGCTGGCACATGACGCTCTCCCGCTGGCTGCGCGACTACCTGTACATCCCCCTGGGCGGGAACCGGAAGGGCCGCCTCCTCACCTACCGCAACCTGCTCCTGACGATGCTGCTGGGCGGGCTCTGGCACGGCGCCGCCTGGACGTTCGTGGTGTGGGGAGGCATCCACGGTCTCGGGCTCGCGGTCGAGCGTGCGACCGGGTGGCGTCCGCACACGCGGGCGCAGCAGTGGCTCGGCCGCCTCGTCACGTTCCACGTCGTCTGCCTGGGCTGGATCTTCTTCCGTGCCGACTCGTTCTCGCGCGCGGGCGACGTGATCGCCCGCCTCTTCGACGCGTGGGGCCGGCCGTCGCCGCTCGTCACGACGTCGGTCGTGCTCGCGATCCTCGTCGGGATCGCCGGCCAGTACGTCCGCCCGACGGCCCTCACGCGCCTCCTCGCCGGCTTCCAGCGGCTCTCGGTCGTCGCACAGGCGGCGTCCGTCGCCGTCGCGCTCACGCTCATCAACACGCTCGGTCCGACCGGCGTCGCCCCGTTCATCTACTTCCGCTTCTGAGGGGTCTGGTTGCTACCCGCGTACAAGGGGATCTTCGTGCTCGCCCTGAGCCTGCTCTTCGCCGCGGTGCTGCAGGCAGAGGGGCTGCGCAAGCAGGCCGAGATCCAGCCGGCGGGCTTTCAGCGCGACCTGGCGCTCGACGTGACGAGGCCGTTGCTCTCGTTCTCCCGTGCGCTCCACCTCACGACGCCGCGGCACGAGCTGCAGGTCGCGATCGGGCGCGGCAACGAGGACCGCATCGACACGCAGGTGCACCTGACGCTGCCGCCGCCGGCCGGGCCGCTGCCGCCGCGCCGCCCCCCGCGGTCACGCCGCCATCCGGTCGCCGCCGTTCGGCGCAAGCCGGTCTTCACGGCTGCGCATCCGCTGCGCGTGTGGGTGGCCGGCGACTCGCTCGCCCAGATCCCCGGCGACGCGCTCGAGCGGGTCGGCGGCCCGGTCGACGTCGTCGGAGTCGAGAGCCGCCTCTCCACGGGCCTCGCGCGGATCGACCTCTACAACTGGTTCACGCGCATCCAGCAGGCGCCGCACGAGCTGCATCCGGACGTCGCCGTCTTCTCCTTCGGCGCCGACGACGCACACAACTACATGGGCGGGGCGCACGTCGGCCCGTTCGGAAGCCCCTCCTGGGTGGCGGAGTACCGGCGGCGTGTCGACGGCGTCACGCGCGAGTTGAACGCCGAGGGGATCTACGTCGTGTGGCTCGGCCTTCCGATTCCGGACGGACCGGGGTTCAAGAAGAGCTTCCCGGTCGTGAACCGCATCCTCCAGAGCGTCGTGCGCGCGCACCCGAAGACGTCGATGTACGTCGACACGTGGCACATGCTCGACGACTTCCACGGCAGGTACACGCCGTACCTGCGCTGGCACGGGAAGCTGACGCTGATGCGGCTACCGGACGGGGTCCACTACACGGAGGCCGCCGGCGACCTCATCGTCTCGCACCTCCTGAAGCAGCTCGGCGCGGTGTTCCGCCTGAAGGGCATCTGACACGAGCTGCTGCTCGACCCGGAGTCCCCGCCACGCTCAACCTGTTTCTGCGCGACATGCAGATGCACCACGAGCGGCGGCGAGTGCGGGCTGGGTCTCGGGGGGAGAACCGAAGGTTCTTCCCCGAACTGCTACTCCGAGATCTGCTCGACGACCTCGCCGGTGCGCTGCGCGTCGGCGTGACGCGCGACGTCGGCCTGCGCGACGATCCCGACGAGACGGCCGTCCTCCTCCACCACCGGCAGGCGGCGGACCTGGTGCTGCGCCATCAGCCGTAGCGCCTCGTCCAGGTCCTGCTGCGGGTCGACGGTGACGACGTTCTGCGACGCGATCTCCTCGACCTTCGTCGCCTGCGGGTCTCGGCCCTCGGCGACCACGCGGACGGCGATGTCGCGGTCGGTGATCACGCCGACGAGGCGGTCGCCTTCGACGATCGGGGCGATGCCTGCGTCCTCACCCTTCATCAGCTTCGCGGCGTCCACGATCGAGTCGCCGACCTTCACCGTGCGAGGCTTGACCGTCATGAGCTCCCTGATCTGTCCCATGCGAGGCTTGTCTCCGTGACCCGCGAGCCCCAAACGATCGAGATCCGGCGTCTCGGGCTGGGCGACGAGGAGGTCGTGCGGGCGCTCGCCGAGGCCGAGCCGCAGACCGCGCTGCTCACCGACGAGCGGACGGTCTTCGTCGCGGCGTTCGACGGCGGCGCGCCGGTCGGGTTCGCGTTCGGGTACGCGCTCCCGCGCCGCCACGGGCTCCCGGAGACGTTCTTCGTCTACGAGGTGAGCGTCGACGAGCCCTACCGGCGACGCGGCGTCGGCCGCCGGCTGATGGAGGAGCTGCTCGCCGACCGCGAGGACGCGTTCGTGCTGACGGAGCCGGACAACGACGCGGCGAACGCCCTCTACGCGGCGCTCGGCGGTAGGCGCAGCGACGCCGTGATGTGGGAGTGGTGACGTACCGCCGCGCGACGGCCGCCGACGTCGAGCGCCTGGTCGCGTGGCACGCCGATCCCGAGGTCGCGCGCTTCTGGGACGGCGAGACCTTCACGCCCGAGGAGATGCGCGCGCGGCTCGAGCGGCGGGACGTCGACATGTGGATCGTCGAGGAGGACGGCGTGCCGGTCGGGCATCTGCAGTCCTGGTGGGAAGGCAAAGCGCAGCGCCGCGGCGGCATCGACGGCTTCGTCGTCCCCTCGGCGCGCGGGCGCGGGATCATGCCCGCCGCCGCGCGTCTGCTCGCGACCGACCTGCTCGCGCAGGGGTGGACGGAGGTGACGGTCGATCCGTACGCGTGGAACGAGCGCGCGGTCCGCGCCTGGGCGCGCGCCGGCTTCGCCAAGGTCTCTCGTCATGCGCCCGACGACGAGCACACCGCCGACTGGGTGCTGATGAGGTTCGTCGGCTAGAGTGGGCGCATGATCCGGCTGACGACGACGCCCACGCCGTGCCGCGTGCGGGCGACCGTCGCCGGACCGCACGCGGGCTAGTCGGCCTCCGGGACGTCCCCGGCGTCCGTCTCCCCTTCCGTCGGGTCGGGGATCGGCGACTCCGCAACTTCGTCGTTCCTGTCGTCCTCACGGGGGTGATTAGGCTTGTCCTCTTCCATGAAGGTCGTCCTTCCCGACAACTCGGAGCTCGAACTTCCGGCCGGCGCGACCGGCCTCGACGCGGTCCGCGCGATCGGCCCGAAGCTGGCCGACCAGGCCGTCCTCGTGCAGGCGGACGGCGAGCCGCGGGACCTGCGGCTCCCGCTCCGTGACGGCGAGCGGATCCGATTTCTCACCACGAGGGACGCCGCCGACCCGGACGCGCTGTACGTCCTGCGCCACTCCTCTGCGCACCTGCTCGCCGAGGCCGTGCGGCGTCTCTACCCCGGCGTCAAGGTCGCGATCGGCCCGCCGATCGAGAACGGCTTCTACTACGACTTCGAGTTCCCGCAGCCGATCTCGGAAGCAGATCTCGAGGCGATCGAAGCGGAGATCCAGCGCGAGATCCGCGAGGGTCGGGAGTGGACCCGCCGGGAAGTCTCACGCGAGGAGGCCCGCGAGCGCTTCCTCGCGTTGCAGGAGCCCTACAAGGTCGAGCTCGCGGAGGCGGCCGAGGGCGAGATCTCGCTGTACACCCAGGGGGACTTCACCGACCTCTGCCGCGGACCCCACCTGCAGAACGCGAAGCCGATCAGGGCGCTCAAGCTGACCGGCCTCGCCGGCGCGTACTGGCGCGGGGACGAGCGCAACACGCAGCTCACCCGGATCTACGGCACCGCGTTCTACTCCCAGGCCGACCTCGACGCGTACCTCGAGCGGCTCGAGGAGGCGCGCAGGCGCGACCACCGGCGGCTCGGCGTCCAGCTCGACCTGTTCCACTTCGACGAGCACTCGCCCGGCTCGCCGTTCTGGCACCCGAAGGGGATGGTGATCTGGAACACCCTCGAGGACCTCCGCCGGAGCGAGAACGCGAAGCGCGGCTACCTCGAGGTCAAGACGCCGCTGATCTACGACAAGTCGCTCTGGGAGACCTCCGGCCACTGGGAGAAGTTCCGCGAGAACATGTTCCTGATCCCGCTCGACGACGAGCACGTGTTCGGAATCAAGCCGATGAACTGCCCGGGGCACATGCTGCTCTACGGGAGCGCCCTGCGCAGCTACCGCGACCTGCCGCTCCGCTACGCCGAGGCCGCGCCGCTGCACCGGAACGAGCTGGCCGGTGCGCTGCACGGCCTCACTCGGGTGAGGTACGTCACGCAGGACGACGCGCACATCTTCTGCACCCGCGAGCAGATCCCCTCCGAGCTCGACGCCTGCATCGAGTACCTGCGCTACCTGTACGGGCTCTTCGACCTCGAGCCGCAGGCGGAGTTCTCCACCAGGCCGGACAACAAGCTCGGCAGCGACGAGGAGTGGGACTTCTCGGAGGGGGAGCTCCAGGCCGCGCTCGACCGGCACTCGATCCGGTACGTCGTCGGCGAGGGGGAGGGGTCGTTCTACGGGCCGAAGATCGACCTCCACGTCGCCGACGCCCTCGGCCGCTCCTGGCAGCTCGGGACGATCCAGCTCGACCGGCAGATGCCGGCGCGGTTCGGGCTCACCTACATGGGCGCGGACAACGCCGAGCACCAGGTCTTCGTGATCCACCGCGCGCTCTACGGCTCGTTCGAGCGGCTGCTCGGCCTGCTGCTCGAGCACTACGCGGGGGCGTTCCCGTTCTGGCTCGCGCCGCTGCAGATCCGCGTGATCCCCGTCGGCGAGAGCCACCGCGGGGCCGCCCACGAGCTCGCGGCGCGCCTCGCGCCGTACCGCGTCGAGGTCGACGAGGCCGACGACACCGTGGGCAAGCGGATCCGCAACGCCGAGGTGGAGAAGATCCCGTTCGTCGTGGTCTACGGCGACCGGGAGTCCGACGAGGCGCTCGCCGTGCGCGAGCACGGCGGGGCGCAGGAGACCCTGTCGCTCGGGGAATTCCAGGCGAAACTTGCTACCCTGGTGCCCTGGCAAGCAGGGGCGGAACCGTCTCTCACCTCCCGGCGAGGAGCCTCGGGGGTTCAAGAGAACAGCTCAACCGGGTGAGGTTGACGGGAGCACGGTGCCGCTGCATGCCAGCGGTTTTGTCGTCTCGAAGGAGGTCAACACGAGCTTGGTGAAGGACATTTGAGGCCGCGCAAGCGTTCCGGGGGATTCGAAGCCCCGCGCCGGCCCGAACCGCAGACGCGCATCAACGACGCGATCCGCGTCCCGCGCGTCCGGCTGATCGGAGAGGACGGGCAGCAACTCGGAATCAAGTCGACGGACGAGGCGCGTGAGTACGCGTACGGCAGGAACCTCGATCTCGTCGAAGTCGCGGCCCAGGCGGACCCGCCGGTCGCCCGGGTGATGGACTACGGGAAGTACCGGTACGAGCTCGAGCAGAAGGCGAAGCTCGCCCGCAAGCACCAGACGCAGATCAACGTCAAGGAGATCAAGCTCAGACCGAAGATCGGGATCCACGACTACGAGACGAAGAAAGGCCACGTCGAGCGCTTCCTCAACCAGCGCGCGAAGGTCAAGGTCACGATCATGTTCCGGGGCCGCGAGCGCGAGCACCCGGACCGGGGGCGTGACCTGCTGATGCGGCTCGCGGACGACGTGAAGGAGATCGGCGTCATCGAGACGCAGCCGCTCCTCGAAGGGCGGAACATGACGATGGTGCTCGGCCCGACGAAGAACGCAGGAGTCAAGAGAGATGCCGAAACAGAAAACACACTCAGGAGCCAAGAAGAAGTTCAAGGTGACGGGCACCGGGAAGCTGTTGCGCCGGTCGGCGAACCAGAGCCACAACCTGGAGCACAAGTCGCCGAAGCAGAAGCGGGCGTTCAGTAGGGACCACGCCGTCGACGGCGCCGACGCGAAGACCGTCGGGCGGATGCTGGGGAGGCGCTGACCGATGCCCCGCGTGAAGCGTTCGGTCCACGCGCGCAAGAAGCGGCGCAAGGTCCTCGAGGAGGCGAAGGGCTACTTCGGCCTCAAGAAGTCGAACTACAAGTACGCGAAGGAGCAGGTCGAGCGTTCGCTCGCGTACGCGTACCGTGACCGGAAGGTCCGCAAGCGCGAGTTCCGGAAGCTCTGGATCATGCGCATCAACGCCGGCGCGCGCGCGAACGGGCTCTCGTACAACCAGTTCATGGCCGGCCTGAAGGCGGCGAACGTCGAGCTCGACCGGAAGGTGCTCGCGGACCTCGCGGTCGCCGACCCGGCGAAGTTCGGCGAGATCGTCGAGCAGGCGAAGGCCGCGCTCGCGAAATAGGCGCGCGCCAGCGAGAGGTCTTCGAGCGGCAGGCCGCCTACTGCGACCGCCGCTCTCCGCTCTACGCCGACCTGTGCCGCCGGCTCGCGGACGATCCGCGGGTCGGCGACGTCGCGCCGGACCTGCAGTGGGACCTGCCGCTCCGCCTCCTCGCCGGACTGCACTACCTCGTGCTGTCCGGCGAGGCGTCGTGGGACGGCGTGGACGCGGCCCTTGCGTCGCACGGGGACTTCCTGCGCCGCTGGTGCGAGGAGCACGAGGTGCAGACGAACGAGGTGCAGCGGTCGTGGGCTTTGCTGCCCGGGTTCCTGTCGGTCGCCGACGGACGCCCGCTGGAGCTGCTCGAGCTCGGGCCGTCGGCGGGGCTGAACCTGCTCTGGGACCGCTACCGCTACCGCTACTCGTCCGGAACCTGGGGGAGCGGCGCGCTCGCGCTCAGCGGCGACGACCGCCGGCCGCCGCCCGCCGACCTGCTCGGCCGGTCGGTGGAGGTGGTCAGGCGGCGGGGGGTCGACCTGAGCCCCGTCGACGTGACGACGGAGCATGGGGCGCGGCTGCTGCAGGCGTTCGTGTGGGCCGACCAGACGTCGAGGCTCGACCGGCTTCGCCGTGCGCTGGACGTCGTCCGCGGCGAGCCGCCCGAGCTCATCCGCGGCGACTACGTCGAGGCGCTCCCTGCGCTTCTGAGCGACCGCGTCGCCGGCGCGCAGCTCGTCGTCTACCAGACGGCGTCGACGATGTACCTCGATCGGCGCGGCGCCGAGCGGATGCGTCATGCGCTGCGCGACGCCGGGCGGGAGGAGCCGCTCGTGTTCCTCACGACGGGCCGCGCGCCGGACGACGACGGGTTCGCGCTCGAGCTCGAGCGGTTCCCGGACGGGCGGTCGCAGCGGCTGGCCGTGTTCGACTTCCACGGCGAGTGGCTCGACTGGGGCCGGTGATCACGAGCCGCGACAACGAGCGGCTGAAGCTCGTCCGGAAGCTGCACGAGAAGCGCTGGCGCGACAAGCTCGGCCTCTTCTTCCTCGAGGGCGAGGACGCGGTCGCGGCCGCGACGGCGGAGCCGGTCGACGTCCTGCGCGCAGGCGAGGACGTGGAGCCGCGGCTGCTCGCAACGGTCGCGACGGCGCCGCACGCGCCGCGGGTCGTCGCCGTCTACCGCCGTGCCGACCTCCCGCCGTGGGAGGAGCGGGAGGCGACGCTCGCGCTGTGGCGGCTCGCCGATCCCGGGAACGTCGGGACGCTCATCCGGACCGCGGACGCCTTCGGCGCGGCGGTCGTCCTCTCGGAGGGATGCGCGGACCCGACGTCGCCGAAGTCGCTGCGCGCGAGCGCGGGCTCGATCTGGCGCGTCCCGCTCGGCGGCTGGGACCGGATCGGAGGCCGGCGGATCGCGCTCGACGCGCACGGCGGCACGCCGCTGGCGGAGCTCGACCTCGCCCGGCGCGTCACGTTCCTGCTCGGGGCGGAGCGCACGGGCCTGCCCGGCGAGGCGGAGCGCGACGCGGTGGCGACGATCCCGGCGCGGATCGAGTCGCTCAACGTCGCCGCCGCGGGTGCGATCGCGCTCTACGCCAAACAGGTGTCAGGAACTGAACTCGTAATGGAGGGACCCGCCGCCTGAGCGCGAATCGGTGGGTATGAGAGGCTCACCGAAATCAGGTAAGCGGCGGCCGCCGAGCGGGCCGAGGCGGCCGCCGTGGGAGTTGGACGAG